>Ga0155927_156_pt1 | contig 102807 bp, 113 predicted proteins | sample RifCSPlowO2_01_FD_107581 | JGI IMG/M metagenome (GOLD analysis project Ga0155927, IMG submission 107581) | Omnitrophica bacterium RIFCSPLOWO2_01_FULL_45_24
CCATATCTATTCCCGGAAGACCAGGCGAGTCCTTTGCTTTTTTAACTATGGCTTTCTCGTCCATATTCGTGGTAGAAAGCGCGGCTTTCATCGCGCCCGTTTCTCTTATGCGCAGAGTCAAATCTCTGGTGTCTATGCCTTCTATTCCGATAATATCGTTCTCTTTCAGATAATCGCCCAGTGTCTTCCTGCTTCTCCAGTTGCTCGCAATTTTAGAATATTCTTTCACAACGAAACCTTCAACAAAAGGCTTGCGGGATTCAACGTCTTCGTCATTTACGCCGTAATTACCGATTAATGGGTAGGTCATCGTAACGATCTGGCCTTTATAGGAAGGGTCTGTGAGTATTTCCTGGTAGCCAGTCATGCTTGTGTTGAAAACTACTTCTCCGCATCTTTCGCCGGCAGCGCCGAACGATTTGCCTTTGTAGAGCTTACCGTCTTCTAAGGCGAGGATTGCGTCCATTTTTATTTTTTCTGATGTTTTAAAGCAGTTGTTATGAAATCCCTGAATAAAGGATGCGGCTTGTCCGGTTTTGATTTAAATTCCGGATGGTATTGTACCGCAAGAAAAAAGGGATGATTGCTTATTTCTACCATCTCAACGAGATTTTTCTTAGGATAGATTCCGGAGAAGACCATGCCTTTTTTCTCCAATAAATTTTTATATTTGTTATTAAATTCGTATCTGTGCCTATGCCGTTCAAGGATCAAGCCTTTTTTATACACTTTATAAGCAAGGCTGCCCTTCCTGACCTTGCAGGGATAAGCGCCCAGACGCATGGTGCCGCCCATGTCCTTGACGTGTTTTTGCTCTTCCAGAAGACTGATTACGGGGTATTTCGCTTTTCTGTCAAATTCTGTCGAGTTCGCTCTCTTTAGGCCGCATGCGTTTCGCGAAAATTCTATAACCGCGCATTGCATTCCGAGGCACAATCCCAGGAACGGGATCTTGTTTTCCCGCGCGTATCTTATTGCCTTGATTTTACCCTCTATCCCCCTGTACCCAAATCCTCCCGGCACTAATATCCCGGATACATCATCTAAAAGGCTTCCAATGCCGTGTTTTTCTATCTCTTCGGAATCGATCTTTTTTATGGCAACCCTGGTATCATTATGTATGCCGGCGTGAATGAGCGATTCATATATGGATTTATAGGCGTCCTGTAATCCTATATACTTTCCAACGACCGCGACCGCGACCTTATGGCGCGGGTGTATGGCTCTTTGAACGACTTTCTTTTTCCAATCCTTCAAGTCTGTAGATTTAGATTTTAGTTGAAACTGGCCCAATATTATCTTATCGAGCCCCTGTTCCTTGAATACAAGCGGTATCTGATAGATAGATTCCGCGTCTCTTGCCTCTATTACCGCGTCTTTATTAACGTTGCAGAATAGCGATATCTTTTCTCTTATGTCGTCTCTGAGCGCCTTCTCGGTCCTACAAATTAGAATGTCGGGCTGAATTCCTATTTCTCGCAGTTTTCCGACGCTGTGTTGTGTGGGTTTTGTCTTTATCTCTTCCGCGCTTCGGACATAGGGTATCAGCGTAAGGTGTACGTATAAGGCATTATGATACCCGACCTCGAGCCTAAATTGTCTGGCGGCTTCCAAGAAAGGAAGGCTCTCAATATCGCCCACAGTCCCGCCTATCTCAATTATCAAAATCTCGGCTTTAGAAACGTGCGCGGCCTTTCGTATTCTTTCCTTTATTTCATCTGTAATGTGAGGTATTACCTGAATAGTCTTGCCGAGATAGTCGCCCCGTCTTTCCCTGGCGATTACCGCGTTATATACCTGGCCGGTCGTCGCATTACTGAATTTTGTTGTTTCGGTATTGATGAATCTTTCGTAATGGCCAAGGTCAAGGTCAGTCTCAGCGCCGTCCTCGGTTACATAAACTTCGCCATGCTGATAAGGGTTCATCGTGCCGGGGTCAACATTAATATAGGGATCCAGTTTCATCATGGCGACTTTAAAGCCGCGTGATTCCATGATCTTGCCGATGGATGCCGAAGCGATACCCTTGCCCAGGCTTGATATAACGCCGCCGGTAGTAAAGATGTATTTTGTCATGCTTATCCCTATTCTTATCCCCCTTCGCATTCAATGGTATAGCAAGAAGGCGCTTCGGGGGATTAATTCGGCCATGCAATTTACATCGCTTCGTTCTGTAAATTGCGGCCTCATTAAAAAAATAGCGTTTTTTTTTAGGCCGAGACAATCCGGCTTTAAAAAAAACGCTCTTTTGCTGTATTATCCTCCTTCGCATTCAATGCTTCGGCGACTCGATGCTTCGGAGGATTAAATTCGTCCCATTGCCTTATCTTTTGCCCTGCTGGGCCCTTCGTTCTTTGTTTTTATCGTAGAGTTTTTCGCTGAGCCACTCTTTAGCTATGGCGTCCGAATCCTTGCCCTCTACCCTCCAGTCGTATTCCATGATAATGTCGGTCTTCAGGACTTTCCAGACCGGCTCGGTAAGTAGATTCGGTTTTTTTGCGTAAACCAGGTCAAGCTTTTTGCAGTAGAAAACAGCGTCCTTGGATATTACTACGCCCTGTTTTTTCATATCCTGTATAAAGGAAGCAACTAATTGAACACGGGCATTTTTATCTACTTTAAGCCATTCATTTCCTGTGACAGGCCTGTCTTGGGCATGCGTAAAGGCAGCGCAAAAAGTAATAAGTAATAAAGCGGTTATTATTTTTTTCATATGCCAACGCTCATATAACAGCATGAATGCCTCCTGTATTTAGGATAATGATAAATGATACCGCCTTTAACGGCACAAGTCAATATTAATGTTATGAGATTGCTTCTCCCGCCAAAAAGCGGCGGGATCGCAATGACGAAATCTTTTCGCATAAAAGATTGTACTCTACCGTTATGTAAGGGGTAATGAGGAATCGCCCATTAAGTACTCATCTATATAGCGCGCGGCTGTCCTGCCCTCGTAGATCGCCCAGACAATCAGCGACTGGCCTCTATGCATGTCGCCTGCCGAAAAAACTTTTCTTTGCGAAGTCATGTATTTATCATCGGTCTTGACATTGCCTTTTTGGTCGAATTCCACGCCCAATTCTTTCAGTAACGCGTTGTGTTCCGGGTGAACGAATCCCACTGCCAATATTACGATATCCACCTCTATCTCAAATTCGCTGTGCGGTATCTCTTTCATTACATGGCAAAGTCCTTCTTCTCCCCGCGAGAAGTCCGTCCTAACGCACTGGACTTTTTTTACAACACCATTTTCTCCTATAAATTTTTTAGTAAGGACTGCCCATTCCCGCGCGCCGCCTTCTTCATGGCTGGAGGATGTTTTTAAAAGCATCGGATACTTTGGCCAGGGAAAATCAGAAGTCCGGCATTCAGCGGGCCTTGGCAGTACCTCTATCTGCGTGACGCACGAAGCGCCTTGTCTATGCGCTGTCCCAACGCAATCGGCTCCCGTATCTCCCCCGCCTATTACAAGAACTTTTTTCCCGTTGGCATTTATTATTTGTTCGGGCGGGATATTTTCGCCCGTGACAACTTTATTGGCCTGGACCAAATAATCCATCGCAAAATTTATGCCTTTTAAGCTTCTTCCTTCGATCTTAAGGTCTCTCGGCTGCCTAGATCCGCACGCAAGACAAATTGCGTCAAATATCTTTAGAAGTTTGGAAACTTTATAATCGGCCCCTACATTAGTCAACGGTAAGAATTTAATCCCCTCTTTTTTCCAGATATTGAGGCGCCTGTCTATGATATACTTTTCTAATTTGAAGTCCGGTATGCCGTAACGGAGCAGGCCGCCTATCTTATCGTCCTTTTCAAAGATCGTTACCATGTGCCCTGCTTTGTTAAGCTGGTCGGCGCACGCCAATCCCGCTGGGCCGGACCCTATTATGGCGACATTTTTATGCGTGCGCCTTTTTGGCGGTTTCGGTTTAACATGATTGGAATCAAAAGCCCACTCGATTATCGCGAGCTCACTCTCTCTTATGGCAACGGGGTCGTCATTTATGCCGAGCACGCAGGCGTATTCGCATGCTGCCGGGCACAGTCTTCCCGTTATCTCCGGCAGATTATTTGTGGCGTTAAGAAGTTCGAACGCCTTTTTCCATTCACCATGAAACATCAGGTCATTCCATTCTGGTATATAATTTCCTATTGGACAACCCCAATGACAGAAAGGCGTCCCGCAGTCCATGCATCTGGACGCCTGATCTTCCGAGTCATCTTCGCCGCGCAGCATCGATACCCACCCGTAGTCCTTTATCCTCTCGCATACGGGGCGATATAAAGGATGAACTCTCTTAACTTTTAAAAACCCCTTTGGATCACCCATCAGATACCTCCGCCATCTCCGATAGCGGTTTTACCATCTTCGCTTCGAGAATACGCTTGTATTCCAGCGGCATCACCTTCACGAACCGCTTCTTCTCTTTATAAAATTCATTCAATATCTTTTTTGCGACAGGGCTTTGCGTGCGATGCGAATGGTTGGCTAACAGGCCGCGTATATGTTCCCCGTCCTCCGCCTTTAGCTCTTCAAGGCCTACCATATCCATGTTGCATCTGTCTTTAAATTTCCCATCTTTATCATAGACATAGGCAATGCCGCCTGACATGCCAGCGGCAAAGTTCCTGCCTGTTTTACCAAGAACGATTACAATCCCGCCCGTCATGTATTCACAGCCATGGTCACCCACGCCCTCTACGACCGCATGTAATCCGGAATTTCTGATGCAGAACCTCTCGCCTGATACGCCCCTGATATATGCCTCGCCCGATATCGCGCCGTAAAACGTTGTATTGCCGATTATGATGTTCTCCTCCGGTTTATAATCCGTTTTCTTGTCCGGTATTATGACGATCTTCCCGCCGGAAATCCCCTTGCCAACGTAGTCATTGGCCATTCCTTCAAGCTCGAACGTTATGCCCTTGGCGAGGAACGCCCCGAAGCTCTGGCCCGCGACCCCTTTGAACTTACAATTTATAGTGTTTTCGGGCAAGCCTCCTTCGCCGTGTATTCTGCATACCTCTCCGCTAAGCATCGCGCCTGTCGTCCTGTTCGTATTATTAATAGGTAGTTCCATCTTTACCGGTTTTGAATTCTCCAGGGCCTCTTTTGCCAGCTCGATTAGTTGTAGATCAAAAATTTTGTCTACTCCATGGTCTTGTTTCATTGAGCAATGAGTGTCAATGTCATTAGGGACATCCGGCTTATACAATATTTTAGAAAAATCCAATCCTTTTCCCTTCCATGGTAACCTGTCTTCACAAGGCTCGAGTAGGTCCACCCTCCCTACGAGTTTATCAACAGTTCTTATGCCTAAATCAGCCATTATCTCGCGTAATTCCTGCGCGACAAAGCGGAAGTAATTAATCAGATATCCGGGCATGCCATGGAATTTATTTCTTAATATCTCATCCTGCGTTGCTACCCCCACGGAGCAATTATTTAGATGGCAGTGTCTCAACATGACGCAGCCCAAAACAACCAGAGCCGCTGTAGAGAAACCAAACTCCTCCGCGCCTAAAAGCGCCGCTATAGCGACATCGCGGCCTGTTCTCATCTGCCCGTCTGTCTGCAGCCGCACGCGGCTTCGGAGGTCGTTCAATACAAGCGTCTGGTGCGTTTCTGATAGTCCGAGCTCCCAAGGAAGCCCCGCGTGTTTTATGGAACTTAAAGGCGATGCTCCTGTGCCGCCGTCTCCTCCCGAGATAAGGATCATATCAGCGTGACCCTTTGCCACGCCCGCGGCGACCGTGCCCACGCCCATTTCTGACACTAATTTTACGCTTATCCTGGCCCTGGGGTTCACATTCTTTAAATCGAATATAAGCTGAGCTAGATCCTCGATAGAATATATGTCATGATGCGGCGGCGGAGATATAAGCGTTACGCCCGGCGTTGTGTAACGGGTGCTGGCTATGACAGCGCTTACTTTATGGCCCGGCAGCTGCCCGCCTTCGCCGGGCTTTGCGCCTTGCGCTATCTTGATCTGCAATTCATCCGCGTTTACGAGATAATTTGTAGTAACGCCGAACCTTCCGGATGCTACCTGCTTTATGGAGCTCCTCACGGAGTCTTTGTTAGGTAAAGGCGTAAACCTCGCGGGGTCCTCTCCGCCCTCTCCTGTATTTGACCGCCCGCCCAGTTTATTCATCGCCATCGCGATCGTTTCGTGAGTCTCTTTGCTTATAGAGCCGAAGCTCATAGCCCCCGTAGCAAAGCGTTTCACTATATTTTCGATCGTCTCTACCTCTTCTATCGGTATTGGCCCGCATTTCTTGAATTTTAATAGGCTTCGCAATGTGCACGGATTTTTTGACTGATCATTTATTAGATGAGAAAATTCTTTATATTTTTTATAATCGCCTCCCCGAGCGGCTTCCTGCAATTTGGCTATAGTTTCAGGATTCCACAGATGAAATTCGCCGTCTCTTTTCCATTGATACAGGCCGCCTGTTTTTAGATAAGGCTCATCCATTCCCCTTTTAGGGTAAGCGTGGCCGTGCCTCAATAATGTTTCTTTCGCGATAATATCAAATCCAATCCCGCCTATTCTTGAGGGTGTTCCGGTAAAACATTTATCGATTATTGCATCGTTTAATCCTATCGCCTCAAAAACTTGAGCGCCTCGATAACCCTGGAGTGTCGATATGCCCATTTTGGACAGTATCTTTAATATGCCCTTCTCGACGGCTTTGATGTAATTATGTTCAGCCTCGCTTCTGATTAGGTCCAGCTCTCCGTCTTTTATCAGTTGATTTACCGTCTCATAGGCAAGGTACGGATTGACGCAGTCCGCTCCGTATCCGAATAGAAGAGCAAAATGATGGACCTCTCTTGGTTCGGCGCTTTCTATAATAATGCCTATTTGTGTGCGAAGCGCGTTTCGTATGAGATGGTGGTGGACCGCCGCCGCGGCCAGAAGAGCGGGAATGCCGGCAAACCCTTTGTCTACCCCCCTGTCGCTCAAGATTATAAAGGTATATCCTTTTTTGATCGCGGATACCGCTTCGCCGCATATTGCGTCCAGCCTATTTTTTAGTTTCTTCTCCCCCGCGGCCTTAAATAAAATAGATATAACCTTGGTCTTAAAGCCACTGATTTTTATACCCCGTATCCTGCCTAATTCTTCATTCGTAAGAATAGGTTTTTCTACTCTTAGTTTATGGCAATGCATGGCGGATTCTTCCAGAATATTTTTCTCGGGGCCTATGAAACTGCCGAGGTTCATGACCAATTCTTCTCTTATGGGATCGATAGCCGGATTCGTGACTTGAGCGAATAGTTGTTTAAAATAATTGAAAAGGAGCTGCGGCTCTTTTGATAGAACCGCATGCGGGGTATCATTACCCATCGACCCTATCGGCTCTTGAGCATTTTCTGCCATCGGCTTAATGATAACTTTTAAATCCTCTCTCGTATACCCGAATGCCTTCAGTTGTTTAAGCAAGTCGCCGATGCGTTCCGCTTTCCTTTTCGCGCGGGGAACTTCCTCGAGCTCTACCATATTATTTTTTAGCCATGCTCCGTACGGCTGTCTTTGGGCCGCCTCTTTCTTTATTTCATGGTCCTCGACTATTTTGCCTAACCCTGTATCGATGAAAAAAATCTTGCCGGGCTCGAGCCGTCCCGATGTAAGAACGTCGTCCGGATTTACAGCGAGAACGCCTACCTCCGAAGCCATGACTACCAGCCCTTTTTTTGTTACTATATATCGCGCGGGCCTAAGGCCGTTCCTGTCGAGAACCGCCCCTACCCTCGTCCCGTCAGTGAACGCTATTGCCGCCGGTCCGTCCCATGGCTCTGTGAGGCAGGCATGGTACTTGTAAAAATCTTTGGACTTTTTTTCCATCAACTTATTTTGTTCCCACGCGCTTGGTATCAGCATCATCATGGCGTGCGGCAGGCTTCTACCCGCCAATACAAGAAGCTCAAAGACATTATCTATCGCCGCTGAATCGCTGCCACCGGGCACTATAACAGGAAATATTTTTTTAATATCATCTCCGAACAACCCGCTTTTTAATAGGCCTTCTCTTGCCCGCAGCCAGTTCATGTTTCCTCTAAGCGTATTTATCTCGCCGTTATGCGCGAGGAATCTAAACGGCTGCGCAAGGTCCCACGCAGGAAAGGTATTGGTGCTGTATCTTGAATGAACGAGGCTTATCGAGCTCTTTAAATCTTTGTCCCTTAGGTCGATAAAAAATTTCTCAAGCTGGTATGGCATGAGAAGGCCTTTGTAGGAAAATGTCCTGCACGAAAGGTTGGTAGTATAAAAAAATGATTTTTGTTTAAAATTAGAGCCGCGGATTATATTCTCCGTTTTCTTCCTGATTACATATAGCTTTCTTTCGAAACCCTGCTCGTCCTTTATCGTTTCATCTTTTTTTATGAAAATTTGTTCAATAACGGGCTCGGTGTTTTTGGCAGTTATTCCTATGACCGAGTCGTCAACGGGGACGCTTCGCCACCCAATAAGCGCCGCGCCTTCTTTCTTTGCAACCTGTAAAAAGACATTTTTACAGAATGCGCGGTCTTTTTCATCGGTAGGCAGAAATATAAGGCCTGTCCCATACTCCGCCCGCGAGGGCAGCTCTATCTTCGCATCGGAGCATACTTTAGCGAAAAATTCATGTGGAGTCTGTATGAGTATGCCCGCGCCGTCGCCTGTTTTCGGATCAGCGCCGGTCGCGCCTCTATGGGCGAGCCGCTTTAGGACTTCTAACCCCTCGAGCACAATGTCATTCGACCGTTTACCCTTGATGTCGCAAACGAATCCGATTCCGCATGAGTCGTGCTCAAACGCCGGATCGTATAAACCCTGTTTTTGCGGTAAATTATAGCGCGCCATTACCCTCTCTTCCATTTCTTCGCGTCTATCCCCAGTTTTTTAATCTTTGAACGTATGGTGTTGCGGTTGATTCCTAATATCTTGGCCGCCTTTGACTGGTTGCCTGCCGTTTTTTCCAATGTTTGCTCTATGAGGGGCTTTTCTACGGCAATTACAGCATCTTTAAGCGGCATAATTCCACCTATAGTATCACTTTCAGTGATTTTTACAATATTTTCTTTTGTCATGATTCCCTCTATTAGCGCTACTTTGCCTAATAATTAAGCAAGTATATACAAAAAAATATAGCTCAATGCGCAAGCGCTTTTAAAAATCGGATTCCGCGTGCTTGATAACCAGTATTTTTCCCGACACTACCGCCTTATATCCTTTAAATATCAAAATATAGATAGAACTCGTACGGATGCGGGCGCATCCTTACAGGGTCGATCTCTCTCTTTCGCTTATATTCGAGCCACACGTCTATAACATCCTGGGTAAATACGCCGCCTTTGAGCAGATAATCATGATCCTCCTCCAACGCATCTATTGACTTACGCAGTGACCCGGGAACCGTGGGTATCTTTTCAAGCTCCTCTTCGCTCATTTCGAATAGATCTGTGTCTGTTGGATCGCCCGGGTCTATCTTGTTCTGTATACCGTCAAGACCTGCCATAAGCATAGCGCTGAACGCGATATATCCGTTACACGCGGGATCCGGAGGACGGAATTCTATTCTCTTCGATTTCGGATTGTCTGAATACATGGGTATCCTGACAGCCGCGGAACGATTCCTTGCGGAATAGACCAGGTTTACCGGCGCTTCGTATCCCGGCACAAGCCTCTTATAAGAGTTAGTAGTGGGGGCGCAGAATGCCATCAAGCTGTTAGCATGTTTTAGTAAGCCTCCGATATAGTATTTGGCTATCTGGCTTAAAAGCGCGTAACCGTTCTTGTCATAGAAAAGGTTTGTCCCATTTTTCCATAAGCTCTGATGGCAGTGCATCCCCGAACCGTTATCAGCAAAGAGCGGTTTTGGCATGAATGTCGCGACCATATTATTCTTCTTAGCCATATTCTTGATTATGTACTTATATAACAGCAGGTTGTCGCCCATCTTCACCAAGGTGTCAAACTTCATATCTATTTCGCATTGGCCCGCTGTCGCGACTTCATGATGATGGACCTCAACATTGATCCCTGACTCGATCATCTTAAGGATTATCCTGCTTCTTAAATCCTGTATAGAATCATGCGGCGCAACCGGGAAGTAGCCTTCCTTGAACCTGATCTTATAACCAAGATTAGGATTCTCGATCCTTCCGGTGTTCCAGTCAGCTTCGTCGGAATCAATAAAATAGTATCCGGAATTTTCCGTCTGATCGAACCTGACATCATTAAAGATAAAGAACTCGGCTTCAGGGCCGAAATATACATGATCCGCTATACCCGTAGTCTTCAGGTATTTCTCCGCTTTTTTGGCTATATACCTTGGGTCGCGCGAATACGGTTTTCTTGTCAGAGGGTCATATATGTCGCAAAGCATGCTTAGCGTAGGGACCTCGCATACAGGATCTACTATGGCGCTCTTTGGATCGGGTATCAGGATCATATCGGATTCCTGAATCTTCTGGAAACCTCTTATTGAAGAACCATCAAAACCTATGCCATCCACCCATATAGAGCGCGTAATATCAGCCATCTCTTTCAATTCCGAAGCAGGGATCGAGAAATGCTGCCATAAACCCGGCAAGTCATTGAATTTAAGGTCTACAATCTTTATATCTTTCTCCTTTATCATCTTCATTACATCTCGCGCGGACTTCTCATCAAAAGATCCGTTAACGAGCGGATTTTTTGTCTTTACATCCATTGTCTTTTCTATCTTCTTTTTTGCCATACAACCTCCTTTAAATAGTTCAAAATAAAAAAAAGACTCCCCATAATGCTTTTCTGATATGTTCCATGAGAGGTTTCAATTCATCAAAATATAGCTTCGCTCTTTATCTTAAATAGTGCCTCCTGCCGCATTGTCATTACTTCCCCCATTTCTATTTTTGGCAACGGCTTCCTATATCGCGATATCGCCTTGTTCGGCGGTGCGTATTCTTACGGCGTCTTCTACGGGAGAGATGAATATCTTTCCGTCTCCGATGTCCCCTGTTTTTGCGGCATCGGTTATCGCATTCACAATACGTTTGACATCGCCGTCCTTCAGGACGACCTCAACTTTCACTTTCGACAGCAGCGCGACCTTATATTCCTTGCCGCGCCATTGTTGTACCATGCCCTTCTGCTTACCGTGTCCCTCAACCTCTGTAATCGTTATGCCGGGACAACCTGCCTCCTCCAGGGCGCGGCGCACCGCGTCAAGTTTAGTTGGACGAATTATCGCTTCTATCTTCTTCATATTAGGCTTCCTCCGTTTTAATATTTGTTAAATAGAGATAGGGGTCTCCGAATGTTTGTCCATCTTGATGCCACTATAGCCTACAACGCCCATTTCCGGAATATCAAGGCCCTCTATTTCGGCCATAGGGTCCGGCCTGTGTCCAATGACCACATCAATCAATTTGAAAACGATTAGCGAAATTAGCCCTACATAAATAAAATTCGCGGTTATCCCTATACACTGAGCGGCGAATTGAGACGGGTCGCCATATAAGAGGCCCTTGACCGTTCCCGCTACGCCATTCCAGCCATCGCCGTATGAACCATCGGCGAAGATTCCAAGGGCAAGACATCCCCATGCGCCATTTACACCGTGCACAGATATGGCGCCCACGGGATCGTCCAGCTTCAGTTTTCCTTCTATAAAATATACAGATTCCACTACTAATATTCCCGCGATCAACCCTATAACGCAGGCGCTGATTGAGTTTACAAAAGCGCAGGGAGCGGTAATAGCAACGAGGCCGGCTAACATACCGTTACACATCATGCTTGGGTCCGGCTTTTTCGTGCGAACTATCCACATCCATATAGTGGCCGCGACCGCTCCTGCGGCGGACGCCAACATGGTATTGACCGCGACGACGGCAATGCGCAGATCCGTTCCCGCCAAAGTAGACCCCGCGTTAAACCCAAACCATCCGAAGGCGAGAATAAACGTGCCTATAACCGCCATCGGTATGTTGTGTCCCGGTATGGCGTTCGCGCTCCCATCCTTGTTAAACTTCCCGAGCCGGGGGCCGATAATCCAAGCTCCTACCAACGCGATAACGCCGCCGCACATATGCACTACAGAAGATCCGGCGAAGTCGGCATGGCCATGTCCGAGGTGGAAATTCTGGCCGAGCATCGCAAGCCATCCCCCGCCCCATACCCAGTTGCCGAATATCGGGTAAATTATAGTGCCGACAAAACAAGCATATATACAGAAGGCGAGAAATTTCCATCGTTCGGCCAGCGCTCCCGTAGGAATGGTCGCGGTAGTATCCATAAATACCATCTGAAATAAAAACAGCGCAAAGACGGCGACATCGTAAGATGAGCCCGAAAGAAAAAAGCCTTTTGTGCCAAATAGCCCGAATGGCTTCCCGAAGAGATTTATTGTAAACTCGTGATTGAGCCCGGCGTAACCACCCATGGTCGATATGGCGCCGAGGCCACCAAACATGAGCGCAAAACCGCAGACGTAGAAACTAAGCATGCCTAATGGGTAGACAAGAAAATTCATAGCCATCGTATGCGCCGCGTTCTTTGCCCTTGTAAGCCCCGTCTCAACCATGGCGAAGCCCGGCTGCATGAACATAACTAAGAAGCCGGCGACAAGAGCCCACACGATGTTAATTGAAATTTTATTATGCCCGACGACTGCTCCTAATTCTTCTATTGTAGGTTTGCCGGGAATCGCGGCTTGCACATCCTGGATAGTACCCGTATTGCAGCCGTTAGGATCCGGCGCAAGCGGCGAAGCCTCAAGCAACGCGCTGGGTAAAAGGATCGCGCCCGCAAAAAGAGCCAACGCACTTATAATAAGTATACGTCTCATATCGCCCTCCTCAAAATTTGTATATCATCTCCGCCGCTAACGTGCTTTGATTGTTAGCGGATACCTTGTCCTGTGTAAACACCTGGCCGCTTGCCTTGTCATATCTATACTCGAGCCTTGCGATCAGATTATCAAATATTTTGAATTCATTGGTAAAGGTAACTTCCAGCAGCGTAAGGTCGGTTATGTTGTTATTGACAAGCACGCCTGTTCTTACGCCGTCTCTATCGCGAAAGTATTCGCACCTGCCGGCTATCGACCACCATTTGAGTATTTCATATTTAGCGTATCCGGCTACGCCGTCCCACGACGCATCCGTATCTGTTAGGCCGGTCGCAACCGCGCCTGTGCCGCTACTTGGAAGATATGCCGCGCCGTTCTTCTCCCATCCATAATCGTAGTTGGCCTTCAAGGTTAACTTGTCCGTAGCCTTATATGTCGCGACGATATCTACCAGATCCCTGAAGTCCTTATCAGAATTAAAGCGTTCGGGGCCGAACATGCCGCCGACGCTTAACGATAACTTATCTGTCGGAGCATAGGTAATCTGTCCTTCAACTGTCTTCGCTTTATTGTTATCAACTACATTATCCCATCCGTTCACTATACCTATCCATGCGTCGACCGGCAGATTCTCAAATGGCTTGTAATATGCGCGGATTCCCGTATGCGTAAACGGTATCGCGAATCCGAAAAGATAAGACCTTGAGAAATTCCAGTTGTCTTGGGATTCTATAACCTCAGCGCCGTGTAAAGTGGCGAATTTGCCCACTTTAAAATTAAGCGCGTTCATAAAAGGCAAAGTGAAAGGCACAAAAAATTGCGCGTAGGCCTGCTCAAGGTCAAACTCGTCACCCGTGCCTCCCAAACCGTTAGCGTGTATCAACTTAGCATCCTGTCCGTAATCAAGATCCACCCTAAAGCCAACAGGCGACTCCTTAGATATAGGTTTTTCGAAGTTCAGCTCTGCCATATTTAACATGAATCCGTTGGCTTCCGTATCAAATACCCTTAAATTATTGGTCCTTGGGTTAGGCGAGACAGGAGTATTTATATTAAATATATAGGAAGTGTCCACGAATCCATGAACCTCTATCTCTTTAGCAAAAGATGTTATAGAGGCGGGCATGCCGGTTTCGGGAGAAGCCTTTTCAATCTTTGCTACCTTCGCGTCCGATTGCTGTAATTTCGCTTCGAGCTCACTGAGCCTTTTTTTCAGCATACCTATTTCCGCTTTCATGTCAAGCATATCGTCAGCGTATACGAACGGCTGTCCGATACAGGTAATGAATAATATTGATATCAAAATAATAGCGCATCTGTCTAATCTCATAAATTCTCCTTTCTTTAATTCGTCCCGCCGTTGGCGGTATTCATTAAAAAAAGCGTTCTCGTTTAAAGAACGCCTTCGTCTTTTCACACATCCATGTGCCTATTATGGATATACAAGTAAAAATGTTTTAGTTTTGGTAACCTTTTTTTATATCTTTTTCATATGCCAACCCACTTATAATTGCATATGGAACCTCTTTAAGTGCAATGCGAGATTTCCAAAGTCCCGCATTTATTTTTTATCTTCTTCCTTATTTTTACTACCGCGACGTGTGAAATATTTAACTTAGAGCCTATTTCACGTGTCGTAAGTCCGCTTAATGACATATCCAGAACTTCTTCCTCGCGAGCGGTTAATTTATTTTCCTTAACCATTTCTCGAAGCGCGCTCTCTTCTATGTTATCAAGTATGGCCGTGTCTTGTGACGCGAGCAAGTCTTTAATCATAGTCCCGTCTTCATCTACAGGAGTTTCCATACTTATCATAGTTGCCTTATCCATATGCATTCTTATGTAATTTTTAAGGTGGAAATAGCAGCCCTGCAATATATAGCTGTCTGTCTTATCGGTTAGTTTGCCATCCTGGGATAGAACCCAAAGATGCGCGAGTGCCTCCTGGCACAGGTCATCGTCATTAAAAAAGGTAAAGCGGCCGTTAAGCCTGTGGCTTATTCTTCTTAATGTTGGTGACAGCCTTTTCATAAAATATTCAAAATCATTTCTCATAAGTATCCACTTTCTTTTAAAACAAGAAACCCTTTGATGCGTGTCAACGCGCCTAAAGGGCTTCTTTGCGCCTTTTTATCATTGCCTCTTCAGCGAGACAAAATTATTTCAGTATTCTTTATATCCGTTCGTGATGGGCATTCTTCTGTCTCGGCCAAATGCCCTCGGTGTAATCCTTATGCCCGGCGGCGACTGCCTGCGCTTATACTCGCTTTTATCTACCATCGCAAGAACCTTTAGTACGTCGTCTTTATCGCAGCCTAAGGATAAGATCTTTTTTACATCACGATCATCTTCGACATAGGCCTTCAGTATAGGATCCAGCCTATCATAAGGCGGCAAGGTATCTCGATCCTTCTGATTTGGCTTCAGTTCCGCGGTAGGTTCTTTCGTCAACGCAGGCTCGGGTATTACGCGCAAGATGGAATTTCGATATCTAGCGAGCCTGTAAACAAGAGTCTTTGGAACATCCTTGATGACGGCAAACCCTCCGGCCATATCACCGTAAAGCGTAGCGTAACCGGTGCTCATCTCAGATTTATTTCCCGTAGTCAGGACCAGCCAGCCGAATTTATTGGATAAAGCCATTAATATATTGCCCCTGATACGCGCCTGCAGATTTTCTTCCGCTATGTTCTTTTCCAGCCCCGCAAAGAGAGGGGATAGTGTTATGAGGTATAGTTTAAATATCTGCTCTATTGAAATGGCCTCGTAGCGTATCCCTAGATTTAAAGCAAGTTTTTTCGCATCATCGGCCGATCCTTGTGATGAGTATCGCGACGGCATGAATACCCCTATTACATTCTCTTTGCCGAGGGCGTCTACAGCCAGCGCGGCGACGAGGCTTGAGTCAATGCCGCCGCTCAGGCCTATCACAGCCTTTTTAAAATCATTCTTAGCGGCGTAGTCTTTTAGACCCAACAATAACGCGCGGTATGCCTCCTCCGCGTTTTCCAATAGCGGCGCAATCCTGTTAGGAAATACAGGCACTTTTTTTGATATCTCTTTATTAATAGTTATGATATTCTTTGTAACTTTTTTATGAGACACATCTACAATTACGTCGCTTATCAAGAGATCTTCTTCAAATGCCTTTGCGCGCGCCACTATCCTGCCCTTATTACTGACTATCATGCTCCGGCCGTCAAAGACAAGCTCATCTTGGCCCCCTATCATATTAGTATAAGAAACTAATACGTTATTATTCCTGGCGTTCGCCTGGACGACCTTTTCTCTCTCCTTTATCCTTCCGATATGATAAGGGGAAGAGTTTATTGTTATAATAATCTGCGCGCCTGCTTCTGTCTGTATTTTGATTGGCCCATTCTTGTGCCAGATATCTTCGCATATGTTTACGCCTAATACTACATCATCGACCTTAAATACAAACGGGTTTTTGCCAAACTTAAAATATCGAACTTCATCGAACACACCGTAATTGGGTAAAAGCATCTTGTGGTAGACTGCTGCGATCGAACCCTTATAGATAATCCCAGCCGCGTTATAGATACCCGCACCTTGTCTATCAGCAAAGCCGACTATGGCCACTATATCGCCCACATGATTGGCCACATCTTTTAATGTATCGATGTTGCGCTGGACAAAATGTGTTTTCAATAAGAGGTCCTCGGGTGGATAGCCTGTAATAGCCAGTTCAGGGAAAGAAACTATATCTGCGCCCGCCTTTTCAGCTTTTTTAATATAATCAGTTACTTTTTTGGCGTTAAAGGAAAGGTTCCCTACCGTGCTATTAACTTGCGCAAGAGCCAATCTTATGCACTTTTTCATAAAATAAAAAAGCGGCCTTTCCCTATTCATAGGGTTAGGACGCCTTAGTCCTTGCTATAATAAAAATGTCTTTTTAGCTTTCTTCGCCAAAAGACATCCATTGTCTATGACAATAAATAGTATAACACATATCGCCGATTTGTCAATAAAGAAAAACCTTACTTCTTTTTCATCGTATCTATGAGCAGGATGGCCTCCGCGATATCGCGCATTGATCGCCGCGTATCCATGCTCTGCCTCTGTATCTTTTTGAATGCCTCTTCTTCTGAAAGGCCATGCTCTTTCATCAGAATACCTTTTGCCTTTTCGACGCTCTTCCTTGTTTCCAGCTCTTCCTGGATTACTCGCGTCTTCACCATTAGCTCGGCGTTCTCTATTACGATGGCAGCCTGGTTAGACACGCTCGTTAATACATCTATCTCCTGCTTTGTGAATTTATGTGGCCGCGATGTATAATTATTCAATACGCCTATCACCCTGCCCTTTACTGACAGCGGAACCGAAAGCAAAGATCTCAAACCCTCTTTCTTAGCTATGTCCTTATATTTATATTCAGGCTCTTTAGATATGCCGTATACGACCATGGGCTTATTCTCAAGCGCAACCTTTCCCGCTATGCCTTCTCCTATCCTTAACGGCGCTTTTTTATTATAAGCTTCGCTCATAGACTGTGTTGCCTTCAATACAAGAGTTCCCGCTTTTTCATCAACAAGGCTCAAGGAGCATATCTTTGAATTCATTATCTCAGCGCTTACAGTGACGATGAGCTTTAATATGTCCTCAAGGTAAAGATTCGAGGTGATTGTCTTGCTCACCCTGGAGATGGCCTCTAATTGTTTTGCTTGAGATATTGCCCTGTTTGTTTTTTTTGTCATAGCAGATTTTATTTCTTAACTAATGTAATTTTTCGGCTTGATATTCGTTCCGAGGAATCTTTCGTCTGTTCTTTTGGGTGCTTCCTGAACCCAGCCATTATTTAACCCTAATTGGCGCGCTTCGTCAACTTTTATTTTGTATTCGTTTCTGGTCACGCCTCGGGATATCTCCTTAAAATTATACGCTTTGAATGTCGGATAGAACTGGCTCATTATGCTAAGGCAGGCGCTTGGTGAAACATTCTCTTTTATAAACTTCAAGGTCTTGCCTGTTCCCGATATGTCATTGGGCAATATAAGAAGCCTTATGATCAATCCCTTTTTGGCTATTGCCTCATCACCCATGACGAGATCGCCGACCTGAGCCTGCATCTCTTTAACGCTCGCTTTGTTACATTCGACGTAATCTGAAGCATCCGAATAAATTTTAGCTTTTTCATTATCTGAATACCTCATATCCGGCAGGTATATGTCAACTATCCCGTCTAGAAGTTTAATCGTTTCTAAAGAATCATAGCCGCCTGTATTATAAACGATGGGGATATTTAATCCTTTTTCAACGGCTATTTCAAGCGCCATTAGTATCTGAGGTACAAAATGAGTTGGGCTGACAAGATTTATGTTATGGCAGCCCGCCTTCTGTAGATTTAACATTATGAAAGCTAATTTTTCTACGGAAAGCGCCCCGCCGTTGTCCAACTGACTGAAATAATAGTTCTGGCAATAAACGCACTTCATGTTGCAGTGCGTAAAGAATATAGCGCCGGAACCCTTTGAGCCGGAAAGGGCCGGCTCTTCGCCATGATGAGCCAAGTGGCTATAGACCACGGGATTGAACGGCGCCCTGCAGTATCCTGCCGATCCGGCGGTTCGATCTACGCCGCATCTACGCGGGCATATCGCGCATCTTTTCAAAGAGTCTTTCAGTTCGCATAGAGCGCCGCGTATTTTTTTTAACTTAATTTGAGCATTCACACAGATAGGCTTGTTTTTGTTATTTTTTATAATGCGGGTTCGGCCCTATGGGTTATGTTCTTATCGATAAAATTTATGATCAGCCGCTCCTTTTCGTGTGTAAGGTGTACGAAAGCCGCTCCCATCCCCGGATAAAAATGCGGCTGCAGCTCTTTATCCGCGAGCCAGATAACATTTGCGGATGCGTCTAAAAATTTTATTCCACCGTGAAGGATTAATTCTATCTCGAGCTGGCTATTTATGGGGAAGGTGTATTTAGAAAATATATATAAACCTGCGGCGCTTATATTAACTACCCCGCCTTCAAATACTTTCGGTCTTTTATGGCTGCAGATAAGCCAGAATTTTACGCGTAAGTTTATGTCTAATCTTTTGAATTTTCGTCTTAACGGGAGTGAGCACGCCCCTTCTTCATAAAAACTCCTGATCGCGTCTTCCTCTTCCGAATAGACTTCAAAGACATATTCTAGTTTAACCATCTTGAATAATTCGACTGCCTGAAGGCTGACGTGGAGAAACTTAAGCTTGCCTTGATGGTTGATAACATTCTTATACGCTATGGCCAGAACGGAAAGGCCGCTATAGTCTACTAGGTTAACGTTCTCTAAATTAAATATAAAATTTATCTTGCCGGAGTTTAATAAATACCCTATCATCTCTATGATATCGGAGGAATTTATATCTACGTTTCCTTCAATATCGAGAATAGTTATATTACCAGTTTCTCTGAATTTTACCGGCATATTTTATAGCTTATTGTCTAAAGAAAAAGGTATTGACGCCCCTGCCCATTCTGCTAACGTCTTTTCCTACGGCGGAAACAGTCTCACCGCAACCGCAAAGAATAGCGCATATACCTAATAGTAAAAATAAGAGAACGATTTTTTTCATTTTATATCCTCCGTTTTATCCTTGAGTTATTTTATCATACCTTTCGGATCTTGTGGTTCTCCATCTTTTCGTATCTCAAAATGCAGGTGAGGCTGGATCGCTTGAGAAGAGGCATTGCCGCTCTTTCCCGCGTAAGCGATCAACTCGCCCTGCCGCACATATTTAGTTGACTTTACCGTCCAGTCTGATAAGTGCCCATAATAAGTTTGGTAACCGTCCGGGTGGTATATCATAATGTATTTTCCATAACCGGTCGGCACCTCGCCCCTGAACGCTATGCCGCTCTTCGCCGCGTAAACAGGCGCTCCCACGGGAACGAGTATATCTATGCCGGTGTGAAAATGGCCGTTTCTTCGTTTAGAGCCGAATTCTCCGCTGCCATGCGCGTCATGCCGGAGCGTGATTTTATCAGAGCCCGTATTTACAGGCCGCTTAAAATACGGCTCTTTTATCTTATATATTAATACCGACGCCGGCATGTAGCAGAATGCGGCGGCCGCTGATGCCGCAATAACAGTTGCCGCGATAATAAAGAAAATCCTTCTCATCTATAAATTTTCCCGTTGCTTACACGCGGGAAATTCCGCATTAGCTTCGTAGAATCTCTATTTGATACGACATTGAGCTTACGCGAAAGTCTATAGAAAAAGCCATACTCCCTTTTCCAAGAAAAATATGGCTTCTTCTCCTATCTATATATTTTACTTATTTTCGGTTTGTGCGGTTTGAGGTGTTTTATCTTCCATCGCTTCCGCCGGAATTCTAGATGTTCCCTCAACGGCCTTTACCGCGGTATCTGCCGAACCAATTATAGGTTCCGTTATGAGTTCCTTCGTCTTCGCGACATCTCCGCTTGCGATCTCTCCGAGCCTCTTAACTTCGGTAGTTACGACATTCACGCTTTTCTTGCCCGTATCGGCAATGACTGACGCGGATTCCTCAGTTACTCTTGCAGGGTAGCCAAAAATATTCCTCCAGAAATTTTTTACCTTCATTCCGAAGGACTCCTTCTCCGCGGCGGAAAGAACCGATGTTAGCATAGTAGATAGCGCAAGCATGACCAATAGCGCCACAAATACTCTCTTTCTCATTATTTTTCTCCTTCCTCTTAAGACTTTAATATACAGTATGAACTTTATACTTTCAAGTAAAAAGAATCATCTTTACCGCGACAAATAAAAGCATAAAGCCGAATATCTTTTTTAAAATTAAATCTGGTATACCTTGAACGATATCTGCGCCTAGAAGGCCGCCCGCTATAAATCCCAAAGCTATCAATACAGCCATGTCAAGTTTTACATTCCCGCTTTTATAGTATCTGATTGCCGCCAGCAGCGTTATCGGAGGGACCATTATAGCAAGAGACGTCCCCTGCGCCTGGTGCTGAGTCAGCCCGAACATATAAACGAGAGCGGGTATAAGGATTATCCCGCCGCCAAGCCCCATAAGTCCGCCGAAGATACCCGCCGCAAGACCTAATAATACATAGGATAGATGCATCATAAAATACCTCTCCTATTTTAGCAATGACATTACAAGCTGGCTTACTGCCTTGCCGTCAGCCTTACCCTTTAGTTTTTCCATAACGGCCTTCATTACTTTCCCTGTGTCAGCTTTTGACGCGGCCCCCATTTCCTGAACGGTCGCTTTTACTATTCTCGCAAGCTCTTCTTCGGTCATCTGGGCAGGGACATACTTTTGCAGTATCTCCATCTCAGCTTTTTCTTTATTGACAAGGTCGGTTCGATTTCCTTTTTCAAACTGGCTGATAGATTCTTTGTGCTCCTTTATCATCTTCTGAACAACCTGAATCACATCCGGGTCCCCCAGCTTATTAACCTTTTTAGCAATTTCGGCATTCTTCACGGCTGCCATAAGCATGCGTAACACTGACAGTTTTACGGTGTCTTTACTGCGCATGGCTTCCTTAAGCTCCTTATCTATTCTTTCATATATATCCATAAGAATAAAAAATCTCCCATATAAAAATCGTCTTTATTTATTAAAGAAACAAAAAGAGATTTTAAAAATAGTCAAACATTTATAAAAGTAGGGGGGTAACTTTATCCTTGAAGCTTTACAACATTTGTTGCCTGGTCACCCTTGGGGCCTTGAACAATCTCGAATTGTACCTTGTCGCCTTCCTTCAAACTCTTGTAGCCCTCGCCTGCTATCGCAGAATGGTGGACAAAGACATCCTTGCCGGTATCAGCAATTATGAAGCCGAAGCCCTTCTTGTCATTGAACCACTTTACAGTGCCTTGCGCCATTAACTTTTTCACCCCCTTTAACAAAATTCATTCTTTTTGTTCTCAAACAGAGTTGAAGAACAAAAAAAGCCACTCAAGGCTGTAAAGCCCGGAATGGCGCCGATTCTGTTGCATTTTAATATATTGCACTAATAGTACCTGCTTAAACTATTAGATTAAGTATATATCATAATTTACGTATTGTCAAGGACTTGCATAATTTTTTTAATGGGCTCATGTAATCCACTATTAACTTTCCCATCAAGTGGTCTATTTCATGCTGTAAGACGCGCGCGAGCAAGCCTTCCGCGGCTATCCTCAACGGTTCGCCTTTTTCATTAAGATAATCCGCTACTATTTTTTTTGCCCTCTTCACGTTGACGCATGTTTCCGGAACGCTTAGGCACCCTTCTTCCTGAGATTCGCTGCCCTCTTTCTTAATTATTATAGGATTTATGAATTTCATTAAACCGTCGCCTATATCAACTACAACCAGGCTCTTATCTATGCCGACCTGGACAGCGGCGAGGCCAACCCCTCCTTTTAGATACATGGTCTGGGCCATATCAACAAGGATATTCCTCTCCTCACCCCCTATTCTTTTTACGTCTCGCGCCTTTTTCCTAAGAAGCGGATTTGGCAGGCATAGTACCTCTATAACAGTCATAATTATTTTCTTATTTTGTTATTTTCGTCGACTTTCACTGAGGTTAATTTCATTCCCTTGGCATGAATATCGTCTAGCAGGCCGTAGGAGAGTATTATTACTAAATCCCCTACTTTACCCATGTGGGCGGCAGCGCCGTATAATCCGATGGCGCCTGAGCCGGCGCTCTCTCTAATGACATAAGTCTCAAATCGCGAGCCATTATTTATATTTACAACCTGCACGATTTCGTTCGGATATATATTGCTTGCCCTAAGCAGATCATTGTCTATGCCGATGCTTCCTTCATAGTGCAGGTCTACCTTAGTTATCCTTGCGCGGTGAATCTTAGATTTACACATTAACCGAATCATCAGGGGCTAAAAGATTTTATTCGCCGATATTGGTGAGGTTGTTTCCATCAAAGTATAGTTTCTTCGTCTTGGATAGGTAGTCCGCGTCAATAGGTATCCCGGTCTGGGCATGATAGACCCACATTTCCCGCGGATCCGGCCACCTATCCTTATCTTCAACTATCCGTTTTTCGTCCGGCTTTCCCCATTTTGCCTCAACTTCCTGTTTGGACATCCCGACCCTTAGGTCGGTCTTGCCGAGAGGATTTTTGATTACTTCTTCCGGATTCGGTATTTGTTCAATTAAGGTGCAGCCGCAACCCAAGACGGATAATGTGATTATAAGAACCGATAGTTTAAGCCAAGTATTAAGCATCCGTGGTCTCCTTTGGTAGATTATATATGAGATCGCACAAAAATTTTAAAAATGTATTTTTGTTATCCTCCTCGATCTCGGTAAATTCTACTCCGACATTATATGGCGCGTTGTCTTCGAGGCTTATCCGCCTCTTCCATATTATCCTGCCCTTAGCGTGGACCGGGTTACTCGCGTCGTAAATTTCTAATTTTAATTCTATATTAACGGATTCTTTCAGGCCTTTGGCCTCGCTCTCAAACCTTAAGCCGTCGGCCGATATATCCTTGGTTACCGCATTATAAATATTACCGGAACCCTGAATTGTATATGTCAAGGATATAGGTGTTTTCAGCCTTATGTATTTTCTTCTTTCGACAAGTTTATCTTTTATCATTATAAGCCGCCTTTAATCGAATAGGAATGATAACATATAAAGAATAGAGAGTCAATAAAAAACAGGGCTATTTGTTTTAAAAAACACAAAATAGCCCTGTCAATAAAAAACACTGCTTTATTTGGTTGCTGGCGCGCTGGCCCCTGTTGTCGCAGACTCAGTGAGCGGATCCGGCTTAACCGGGCTCTTCTTATAATCAGGTATGGGGAAAGTTGCTAAATCTACCGCACCCGAAATGGTTCTCGGAAAAGCTTTCTTGAATCCATCCCAAAATCCTACCGTAAGTCCTAACGCCGCGTTCTTGCTATCATTCGTTACGTTATATATGGATAGTGGAATGTCAGTCCAGCCGAGGCACAGATTTTTTAATCCTCTTCCGGCCTTGTCTATGGCTCCGCTTGCCATATCTCTGCCGCTGTCAGCATATGATAAACCTGTCAAAGACAATACCAATGAAATTATTAGTGCCGCGCAAAATAACTTCTTCATTTATTCACCTCCTTTTACATATTTTTTGTAAGTATACCACAGAATGTTTACAAAGTCAAATCTATTTTCTTATCATTTTTCTTATCAGGTATCTGTAGGCGCTTCGGATACTGGTTGTGGTACCGAAGCCATGTTATCCCCAAGCCACCTATCTATCGTATATAAAACTTCCTTATCAACGTCGTAGCGCGCCTTATTAACGCCATCCTCAGTGTATTTTCCAAAAAAATGACCTAAATAACCATAATATATCAACTTATGATTTTTATTCCCGCTCTCCTCCAATGCCTTATCGAGTGTTGCGGCAGCTTTGACCGGTATGAATTCATCCTCTTTACCATGTAATATTAATACGGGGATCTCTATCCCCCTTATCATATCAGTTGGCCTCTCCTCCAGTTCTTCTCTGAGTTTCTTCAGGAAGCATCTAGTCCTCAATAATGACATCCAATCATTCTTGGTATTTTTCACCCGCTCAATCGTTTCCATGCGTGATTTCATAGCTAATTTGAGATATTGATCGCCCCACCCTAACTTTGCAGCCATCTCCTTCAGATTATCGAAATTAAAATCTGTTTCTCCTCCCAGCGAGATCAAGGGCGCCATAAGAATAAGCGCCTTAACATTTTTTCGTTCTGACGCTAATTTTGCGGCAAAAAAAGCGCCTTTGCCGTGACCGATAACCGCTACTCTCTGGGGATCTGCCTCTTTTCGGCTCAAAATATAGCCTAATGCGCAGTTCGCATCCTCAAACTCATCAGTATCAGTAACAGGTTTTGAATCTTGGCTGCTGGAACCTATGCCGCGTTTATCAAACCTCAATACGAAGAAACCTTGTTTGCCTAAATTATCCGCGACGGCCGTGAATAGGCCGTTGCCTTCCCTATCGCACTCTTTATCTTCGCCTATTAATAAGACAGATGGGCAAAGGCCTTCTTTTTTTGGTATCGTTAACGTACCCGACAACACTACCTTCTTATTGTTAAATTTTACATCCTCCTCGCTATATGAGTCGCTTTTCAAAACGAATTTTTTGGATTCTAAATTTTTTGATAAAAATGACCGTGTTATCTTTATTTTTTTATCGGGGAATTCGATCCCGACCAAAGTCCTCCCCGATTTCGTTACCCAGAGCATTCCCTGAGGAGAATTTCTTATCTTTATCAATAAGCACTCAACTTTTATCTTCCTTGAACCGATCTTAAGATACTCGTCGCGTATAGATGTGAGTATCAAAAGCCTCTTCATCGGAGGCAGCAGCGTAGAAAATTGCGTTATAACGTTAAAAGCCTGCGACCGGCCTATAGTGAAGTCATAATTTTCGAGTATAGGCAGGTATGTAACTGGCGAGTATTCTTCAAAAATGAAGGTACTCTGTTTTATCGGAAGGTCTGTGAGGCATGCGAATTCTGATCTTGAAGTGGCTACAAAAGAGACGTTATTATTTGCATTTTCTAAATAAACCGTTTCTTGTAACCCCGCGCCTGAGTCTTCTTTAGAATAACTTACTATATTATATTTTCTATCAAGGGTTATCTTAGACTTAGACTCGGTCAATAGCGGCTGGAAAGGCGTCGAATCTTGAGATCTATAGATGAGCCTGTCGTCCGTTATATATTTATCAATTCTGATCGCCTCGATATCATGGCCGTCGGAATTTACGATGTAATAATAAAACTTGTGTTTTTCTCTGTCAAGATAGAAAAGCGATGCGATAAATAGAAGAACGCTTGCAATGAAGATTATAAATACAGCTAAATAGATTTTTCTCATATTTTAAAAATCCAGGGATATGGATTGCGAGGTCAATTTACCCGACCATTTTCCGAAAGTCTTTTTTGGCTTGTCGCCCTCCCTGAGCTCCACAAAAATCTCTGTCGGACAATTCGTGATTATCTTTTTAAATGCTAGCTGCTCGTTCGGTTTTAATATAGCTTTGGGCGGTGTATAAAGATAGGGTATTGCTACATGTGTAATAGGGGCGCCTCCAAGGGCGGGCTCCTGCGGCCGTAGCAGCACCTCATAAATAACGGCGTTGTCCTTATCAAGGAAATTCACTTTTATAACTAAATAAGCGACTTGCTTAGCCCCCTTATTAGTCACAACGCCTTCTATGATAGGCTTTCCTTTAAGGGGGCCGGTATTTTCTATCCTTACATCGAGTTTGGTTATGTCTATATATTTGGAATATACTCTCGCCTTCGCCTTATCAAGAAGCTCGGAATAGTATCTCTTGAACTCCTCGCCCTTAAACTCAATATAGGCGAGGTACCCGACTAGCGTCAGTATCAACACAAGCGCTATCACGAGACTCGAAACTAATGCTACTATTACGCTTTTTTTCTTTATAGGCATCGATTAACCCGCTAAATCCTTTTTATAGATCTCTCTTATAGTGTTAAATATCGATATATAGGCATCCGTCTTGTAATCCGGATACGTCCACGGCCAGGCGCAGAATTTTTTGTCTTTATAGAATAGGGTTGCCTCGGCGAATATGCCCTTACCTATATGCATTCTATGCGAATAATCCTTTGTTGAAAACAAGACCAGCTTCGAAAGGTCTACGTAACCGGGGTCGATATTTATATTTCTCTTCTCGTTTATAGAATTCTTTTTTTCTATTTTGTTAGCCAGCAGCTTAATCTTAGCGATGTTTTCGAGCGGGACAATCCTCTTGAAGCTAAGGAATTTTCGCTTTAGCCCCGTCCCCATCTCCTCATTGTAATAATCTGTGTGGACGAAAGCCAGAAGAGGGCTTTCGAAGTCTACGGGATTCTTAAGTTTCTTTTCCAGTATCGATTTTATCTTATCAAAAAGGGCGGTATTGTTCGATATGAAACCGACGATCAGCTTGACTTTTTCAGGCGGGTGCGCCTTACCCATACAGATTGAAACTAACCTTCTTTATTTTGAAGTTCGAGATAATTTATATATTCGGCCAAGCGTATCCCCGAAGGTTCTCGTATTCCAATAAATTTTATACCGCTATGAAAGAACCGCTTGCCTTGAGCGTCCCTTCCTTCTGACTCTTTTGTCCAGATGACCCTTCCTTCCACTTCTATTATTTTCTTTTCGGGTATTTGTATTTTTACATCAATTATAGCGCCGCTCGGCAATTTCTCGTCCAATACCAACTTCATTCCGCCTTTGGATATATCGAGGGTTCTGCTGTTTGTAAGGCGCGGCTTCTTCTCTATGTTGTATTCTACCTCAAGGACATGCTTGAATCGCAGGTGCTGGCGCCTCTCCTCTCCCGTCCAATATTCCTCTACCTTGGCGCGCGGTATTAACTTAGTCGATGACAGCCTTTCAAGCCCCCAGAGCGCGACCAAGGTAAGGGATAATAAAATCAAAAAAGAAGCCCCGAGGATAAAAAACATTTACTCCCTTTTCTTCCTAGCTATATAAGCGGATATCGCATCTTTATCCTTCGGCGAAAGATCCTCGAAGAAGATCGCGACATCATAATGCTTTGTAGCGCCATCGATTACTACAGGATGCTGTCTGACCACTATGCCGGTTACCCCCATACTTTTTACGCCGTCCTCTCTTGAGGGATCCGGTATCATAAGCGCCAGCTTTAACCTTGACATCAATGGTAATTCTTTGTCTACCTTACAATAAACTCCGGAAGGACTGATATTAAGGGTGTGCGTAACTGAATCGAAACCTTCAAGCCTGAGTGACAGCCCTTCGTCTTTAATACGCGGCGATTTTCTTCTCTCTTCGGAAACCATTCTCTATATACTCCTCTTATTACCCGGGCGGCCAGGTCATGTGCGCACCGCCCAAAAGATGCAGGTGAAGATGAAAAACAGCTTGCCCCGCGTCCTTATTACAATTAATAACCACCCTATAGCCTGATTCCTGAATATTTTTTTCTTTGGCAATGATATTTGCCGCTAAAATAAGCTGTTCGATTATATTCGCATTCTCTTTCGTGATATCTAAAAGTTTTTCGATATGCGTTTTTGGAATAATTACTATGTGCACCGGCGCTTGCGGCCTTACATCTTCAAAGGCGACCACCTTATTATCTTCGAATACTATTTTTGAAGGCGCCTCTCTTTTTATGATCTTACAGAAGATGCACGATTCTTTCATTTTTATATTTCTATTAACTTATAATCTATATTGCCCAAACCTATCTCCGAGGCATATTTCAACTGGACCGTCCAATCGATATCAGGATATTTCTCCCTGAACATGTCCTTCTTTTTAACCTCGTTAACGAGATCGCTTGAGGCCTTGTCTATGCTGATAATGTCATCTGAGGCAAGTATTCCGATGTCCTGAATTATCCTCGGTTCGTCCTTCGCCAGACAGTCGCAGTCTTTTGTGATATTGGTTAAGAAATTTATATACCCTATTCTTCGATCGACCGACTGGATCGCGCCGCATGCATATTCTACCATCTTCTCCTGCAGCTTTGCAAGTGTTTCGCTCCATTTAGCGGTCAACGCATCGGTTTTGCATACGACAACGCATTCTCCGCAACCTATACAAGAAGCTTCGCGGATCTTTGCTTTGCCGTTCTCCAGCGTTATGCACCCGGCAGGGCAATTTACCACACAAACGCCGCAGCCAGAGCAGAATTCGCTCTTAAAGCACGGAAGTATGCCGCAATGTTGTTCGAATTTACCGCGCCTCGAAGCGCATCCCATGCCAAGGTTTTTTATAGCCCCCGCAAATCCTGTCATTATATGGCCTGTTATATGCGTTAGGATAAGCAGGCTATCGCAATCTGCTATGTCGCAGGCTATCTTTACCTTAGAAAAATGCTTCTTCTTTATCTCTACTTCCACAAAATTTCTTCCCCTTAGTCCGTCCGCAATAACAACAGGCACGCCGTATCTATCTAAACTGAAACCATGTTCGTATGCTAACTTTAAATGGTCTACGGCGTTAGTCCTTCGGCTCTCCTTGTACAGAACATTCGTGTCAGTGAAGAACGTATTTTTTGTTATTGATCGCAGGCGCTCTACAATACCTTCCAACCACGCGGCTTTTATATGGCCCGTATTACCTTCCTCGCCAAAATGCACCTTAATACCGGTAAAGTCTCCCTTTTGTATAAATTTTAGCGCTTTTGATTTATCGGCAAGCATATTCAGTTTTTCTTTAACTACTTTATCCGAGTCACCGTTCTTTAATTTAGCAAAGTACACATTACTTGGCATGTCATTCCTCTTTTTCAGTAGGAAATAATATCCTTGATAGCACAGGAAATTATATCAGGTCAAGAAAAATCTGTTAAAAGCCTCTGCCCGCATGGCAGATTTTCCTTTACGACAGGGACAGGATACAGGGCTTTGCTTGGAGGGAACTGCGTTTTTTGCATCCATTTTTTCAGCTACTTCTTTGCCTCCGGTTCAGGCGGCAACTCCTTAACCGTTTTATTTTCTTTCTTTACGGTCGTCTTCCAGCACCTTTTTGTGCAGTAGTATTTACCGTCTCTATAGTAATAACATTTTTTCTTTATGGGTTTATTGCAGGCAACGCAATTAGCTGGTTTCTCTTTCTTTTTTTCTTCGGCCTTTTTCGCCTCTACCTTTGGTACTGCTGGTTTTGGAGCAGCTTCTTCCGCGGTTTCCTGTTTCGGCGCTTCCGGCGAGGCCAGGGCGGCTTCTTTTTCTTCTTTCTTCTCTTCGTTCATAAAAAATGAATCATTCCCTTTCGTATAGTTTTAACCACTGCGAACATATTAATTCAAAAAACCGGCCTCTGTCAAATTCGTCTATTTGAGCGAACTTGACGCCTGTCTCATATATTTTCTTTTTCGGCTCTGATATTAATTCCTTTTGCCATGCAACTCTGGCCGACATGAATATAGGCACATTATCTCCGGGCACATCTACGGAGAGATCCAATTCCGAATCCCGATCAAGAGGAACATCTAATATGAGCAGGGCGCCTTCCTTGCTGATATTCTTGAGCTCGGAGGAACTCTTTATTTTTTCGCGCCCTATCCCGCAGAGTGTTTTCAACATCGTGTTGAATCTTGCGGATATTCTTCTTTCGATCATTTTAACCTTTAGACTAAGACTACTCGACAGCCTGCGGAGTTTTGCCGCAAGCTTTTGTAGAGAGACAAAAATAAGGGGATAAAAAACTTTCTATCCCCTTATCTTTGAATCACAAATTAATTATTTGCCCTTAAATACAAACTCCGGCTCTAACACTGGATTATAACCTTCCGGGATCGGAAACGGGAATGTCGCCGTCTCGTATACGCCAGCGCCAGTCCTTACGATCGTCATCCCTACTCCTTTTGCCAACCCAATGGTAATACCAGAGAGAGGATTATCTTCCACGCTAGTGTCGTAAATATTCTTCGGTAGTTCAACCCAGCCAGTTACGATGTTCGCGACTCCTCTGTATAGTTTCTTTCCCATATCCTGCGCATAGCTAGCAGAAGCTATATTCAGAATCATCAAAGCAACAACGCATATAATAATACCCTTTAATAAATTTCTCATCTTATTTTTTCACCCCCTTTACTCTAAATTTGTTTCAAGTATAACATAGATAGTATAGTTTGTCAAGGGTCAAGGTAATAAAAAAGGTTATTTTTTGCTCTTTAAGTGCGATCTGAGTATCTCTTCAACCGCCTCGGAAATCCTGTCCCTGTCCTCAGGCCTTATATCTATGAACTCGATTCCGGTATCATAGATATAGCTCCCTTTCTGCTTGGGCTCGCTTTTTTTAACAACCCATACTACGGTGCCGCCGCACTTTATCTGCGGGCGGTTGTCTTCAAGGAATAACTCAAGGTCAACGCCCTGGAACAATCCTAAGTCCTCTTTTATTAAAACGCATATTCCGCCTGCTCCGATATTCTCGGTTTGGGTGGATATGGTCTTAGCTGTAAGACGCTTTCGTATTGTAATGAGGCACTTGTAATTTGCCCTCGGAAACTTTCTTCTATTGATGCCATTCCACATAAAACACTTCTCCTTATTAGCGGCTTGCTTAAATACAGATTACAGTATACATAAAGGATTGTCAAAAAGCAAGAAAATTTTATGGAATTCATTTGCATTAATGCGTATTTGAGTATATAATTTTAATAGCCCATTAGGTTATAGGCAAGCAGTGGGTATTAAATTTTTGCGGAAAATTTAATAGAGCAAGAAAACATATGTACAGAGAATTCTTCGGCCTTAAAGAAAAACCCTTCAACGTTACGAGCGATCCAAATTTCTTTTTTTTGAGCCGCGTCCACAAGGAAGCTTTCTCACATCTGATATACGGGATTAAGGAAAGAAAGGGGTTCTTAGAGATAACCGGCGAGATAGGCGCCGGTAAGACCACCTTGTGCCGCGCGCTTTTGAATCAGCTTGATATAAATACTAAAAGCGCGTTCATCTTTAACTCCACCCTTCTCAAGAGACATTTATTACAGGCGATATTAGAAGATTTTGGCATTCCTATTGAGACCAAGACGAATGTCGCGATGATGCGTCAATTCAATAAGTTTCTGCTGGAAGAATTAGCAAAAAATAATAACGTCGTGCTGATAATAGATGAAGCGCAGAACCTAAGGCCTTCTGTTCTGGAAGAGCTGAGACTGCTGTCTAATTTAGAGACGGAGAAAGAGAAATTGTTTCAGATGATACTTGTCGGCCAGCCAGAGTTGCGGGACAAGATCAACTCGCCTTCTTTAAAACAGCTGAAGCAGAGGATCAGCGTAAGATTTCACATCGCGCCGCTTGAGAAAGACGAGGCCGGTGAGTATATATACCATCGGCTGAAGATTGCCGGTTCTAATGGCGAGATACATTTCGCCGAAGATGCTCTCGACGCTATATTTAAATATTCCGGAGGCATTCCCCGCCTCATCAATAAGGTCTGTGATAAGGCGCTGCTCTTTGCATATGTCATGGGGACTAAATCCATAAATCTTTCTCTAGTCGAAAGAAGCATCCGTGAAATAGAAGGGGCGGTGGTCTTGGCATGAGTATAATACAGGAAGCTCTTAAAAAAGCGCAGGTTGACTACATAGAAAAGAAGAAGCCTTTAGGTGAGGAATCGCCTCGACATGGGATGGCTGCTCCGAAAGTTGACATCCGCGGCAAGATCCGGCCGGCCCGTAAAACAAAAAGTTCGATAACGATATTGTCAATTTTCGTAGTAAGCATACTAATAGTGTCGGCGCTTGGTATAAGAATTTTTTTGATATATAAAGGAAACTTAAAAAAAGAAAAAAATATCTCGGCGCCGCTATTGTCTAAAGAAATACCTGCCGCGCCCCTTGCCGAGATAGCAGCGCCTGAATCGTTTGTGAAATCCAAGATAGAACCAGCCTCTCCGGCGCCGCCTCCGATTTTCATATTAAATGGAATAATGTATCTGAATGCTACGCCCCAGGCAATAATAAATGGCTATATACTTGAGGAGGGAGACGTGATAAACGGCGCTACCGTGATGGTCATAGATAAAGATTACGTCTTATTAAATTTGAAGGACGACAAGTTAAAATTGAATCTGAAACAATAGCATGTCTTATACTTAAAGCTTAAACTCTAGGTTGTGTATTTTGAAGCCGGACACCTCTAACGCTTCTATTTCTTTAAACCCCTTTCGTATACAAAGATTCATAGCGTCTTTCATCCTGTCAGTGCACCTGAAATAAACGTGTTTATAACCTTTATCCCTGCAAAAAGAGACAGCATTGTCGAGAAGCTCCGAGCCGTATCCTTTCTTCCTGTGTTTTATATCGACGAATAGCCGGCGCAGCAGCGCGCTATTACCGCTATCCTCTTTTACGCCTACAGTGCCTACGATAAGCCCATCTTCCTCCATCACAAAAAATGAATCCTTTTCGCCGCCGTAGACTTCATATATCTTGTCGAGATCGCTGTCAGAATACGCGTTCTTATCGAACGGATATTCTTTTGTCAGGATAGACAATATAAGTTCTTTTACGCCTTCCGAATCTGCCTTTGTGAATATCCTTAAAGTATTCATATTATGACCCTACTCCATATGCTCTTTTATAGTCTTTAGCACCACAGAATCTGGGATGCCCTCAACCACACGGGCTTTGCCGATGCCAAGCGGTAGAATAAATCTATTTTTACCATGTATGAATTTTTTGTCACGCAAGTGCGCGTCATATATGGCGGAAAGTTTTAATCCTTTGATCCTCGTAGGCAATCCGCATTTCTTTATGAGCGACTCTATCCTATTACAATCGCTTTCCTCCATTAACCCTATTCTCGATGAAATACCCGCCGCTATAATCATACCTATAGCTATGGCCTCGCCATGATTATATCCGCCGGAATAACCTGACGCAGCTTCAATCGCGTGGCCTATTGTATGGCCGTAATTCAATATCGCCCTCTTGCCTTTATTATCTAATTCGTCCTCGTTGACTATCCCCGCTTTTATTTTAGCCGACGCTAAGATCGCGCGCTCGATGGTCTCCAGATCTATGCTGATCAATTTTTTATAGTTATCTTCTATATACTTAAATAAACCATCGTCTTTTATTACGCCATATTTTATGCATTCGGCAAGGCCGTTCTTTACTTGCCGCGCGGGTAGAGATGTCAACGTGGCGACATCGGATATAACGGCCTTTGGTTGGTAGAATGCCCCTACGAGATTCTTCGCTACTTTTAAGTCGATCGCGACCTTACCGCCGATCGCGGAATCTATTTGCGCCAATAATGTCGTAGGGACCTGGACGTAAGGAACGCCTCTTTTATATACGGAAGCGGCGAAACCTGCAAGGTCGCCTATAACGCCCCCTCCAAGGGCAATTATGAACAGCGCTTTATTCTTATCGTATGAGCCGATTCTGTTTAGCAGTCGGATGAGTATTGCGCTGGATTTCGCCTGCTCAGAATCCGGAACGAATTCAAATTTTATACTAATGCCGGATTTTACAAGTGAATTCTTGAGTGTTTTTCCGTAAATAACGGCGATATTTTTGTTGGTTACTACTATGGCATCATTACCGGCCTTAAGCTTTTTAATGATTACGCCAGCCTCATGCATAAGGCCGCGGCCTATCAATATGTCGTAAGCCCTATCCTTTAGAGAGACCCTGATACGATTCACTATTTCTGCGCTGCTTTCTTGGCTTCTTTTTTTCCTTCGGCCGCCGGCGCTTTCCCTGCTTCTTTCAGAGGCGACTTGCTTACAGCTTCCTTGCCAGGAGCTGCCGGTTCTGTGCCCGCTGCCTCCGGAGCCGCGCCTTCAACCGCTGCTGCCTTTTCCTTCTTTATCTTGAATCTCGTAACCTTTACCTTCGGCAGGCCGAATACAGAATCTTCCTCGCCCCATTTCTCTTTTTCTTCAAGCTGTTTTACTCTCTCATGACGTTTGAGGACAGACCTCTGTTTCTTGTCCTTGTCAGATATCCGTAAACTAGGATGTTGCGACATTTTTACCTCCTCAAGATTTTGAAACTAATTTCTGGGCTACTTTCTTTTCGATATCGCGGGAATAGCCATGACTTTGTCGGGCGGCTATTTCCATTCGCTTATCTTAGCATGACGTACGCGTCATGATGCAGCTGCCTGACTTTGCTAAGAACTTTTTGCGCGCTATTTTTATTAGAGAATGAACCGACGCACGCAAGATAATACGGCTCACTATAATACACAAATGCATCAAGACTATTTCTTTTCAGGATTGCCGCTTTCTTTGACGCGAGATCCTGACGCAAAAATGCGGCCGCGACTATTGTGTAAGGCCTGTCTATGGGTTGCGGAACCTGCGTATTCCGCGCTTCAACAGCTGTATTGGCTGGCGCTGTCGATGTATTTTTCTGGAGTAAGGAAACCGCGTTTCTATTCTGAGGGGCTATATTCTTTACTATTGTGACATCCCTGGCCCGCGGAACTAACGCTGCGACAGCCTTTGTCGGGACTTGAATTGTCACAGTTTGCGCGGGAACGAGCGGCATAGCGTTTCTTGCGGGCAGGGACTTGCCCTTCTCAACCCCTATCGCGAAGAAAACCACCATGAGCATTATTATCCCGATAGAGACGAATACCAGTTTTTCGACAGTAAGCGTTACGCCAAAATCGGTTTTTTGAAAAAACTGACTGAATCTAGGGCGTAAAACCTTCTTAGGCGCCTCAAATTCAAAAAGCTCTTTCTGTGATCTATCATTTTCCATGATTAATTCTTATTGTAACATAGGGTAAGCCAAAAATCAATTATATAGGCAAAGGATCGCGGGAATGGGAATTGACGATTAGCGCGGCGCGATGCATCAATCACATCAATTCATTGCAACAGTCCCTATATTCAGCCGGAATAGTTTACCGGACACCTGTATGGATGGAGAATTCAAGTCGCCCTTTAGTTTTACAGAAAGGCTCTTCCATTCATCGGGCTCCTCCCGCATTATGACAGAATGCAGTTCTGGAGGAATGTCCTTTAGCACCTCTTTTGAAAAATATATGGATATCTCCGCATCTACGGCATTATTATGAAAAATGTCTCCGGACAGCATTAACCGCATCTCTTTTCCATTAGCTGAAAATTTTTTTAACGTTAAACCGTTTGAAAAAATTTCAGCCTCTCCGGAAATCTCTTTATAAGTCCATCGCCCCTCAAATGGTATTGCTACAAGCTCCGACAACGTGTCATATTTTGTTTTTAGCTTTTCTTCCCTGCCCTTAATGAAGTGCACATCTTTAAATTTAAAATCGAAGTTGATTGTTTTTAAGAAATTGGTTTTCCGTACAGGTTTCAGCGTGGCGCGCTGGGAGTAGAATCCGAGACCCATCTTTTTATTCATTATTCTTAAGTTCTCGAATACAAAGCCGGCTTGCTTTTCCCTCGCCATCTTTTTATATGATATGTCAAAGTTGTATAATTTAGAGAGAGCGAATAACGCTATATTATCGAATGCGCTATATGCGATTAAGCCGGCGATAACCATGACAGTGATAATCCCAATAGTGAATTTGTTACTCATCTAAACTCCCCAACATATATCATCATAATCGCATTTACCGCATTTGTCCTTGTCCCGTGCCTTGAGTTTCTCAAAACGCAAATTCTTTATACTGTCCCAGATATCTATTATTATACCCTCCATGTCCCTTACCATGTTATCGGAAATATCTACGGCGAGAGAGACATAGTTCCCTTTTTTGTATCCGAGTTTCTTTATATCTTGCGAAACAGGTTCTATGAATACAAGTACGCCGTGGCTCACTGTCCTGCCGCGCGACTCGATTTTGTCTTTTTCATAAAGTAATTTATAACACGCCAGCTGCCTTAAATAGCCGTCGCAGGCTTCGTTACGCAAGTCATGGCAATCGTATATTTTTTTGAGATGCTCATCCGGTTTGCCGGTTTTGTAATCTACTATCCTCGCCAACTTTCGCTTTTCATCAAACCATTCTACCTTGTCATATTTTCCTGTAAATATTATGTTATCCCCCAGAGTAATTATGAGTTTCTTTTCCAGATCTACCGGCATGACTGGATTTTTCGATGCCGCGTCGAACCAGCTCTTCATCGCCGCTCCATTAGCTTTATTAAGACAGTCTCGTTCGATCGATTCATCAACGCCCTGACTTTTTAGCTCCTTTTTGATCTTTTCTAAAAAGAATTTGAACGTCGGGAAAACCGCGCTTTTCTTATATTCTCCATACGTCTCTTCGAGCGCCTTGTGAACGCAGTTACCGAATACGAGGCTCTTCTTCTTCGCGCCCGGCAGCTTCAGAACATCATTGTATAAAAATTTTCGCTTGCACATCATGTAATTATTAATCCTTGTGGGATTTAACGATAAATTGTTCGTCATATCTCTCAATACCGCTTCTGTGCCGATAAAAGGGTCTTCTAAATCTGTTAGATCGAGCGACTTTACAAGCACCTCCTCCTCGTCGATATATTCCGAGCGCTCTTTCGGTATGTCGAGGCTGTTTAAATACAAGCTTGATATGGCGCTTTCCGTAGGACTAGCGGTAAAGATCAAGGTGGATTTCGACCTTGTTATGGCGACGTAAAATAGCCGTGTCTCATCATATAAGGCAAGCTGTTTTATCAACGCCTTTTCCCTTATCTTCTCTTTTGTCTTAAAAAGCGCCGCCGGCAGAGGTATCTTTTCAGGGATCGGCCTAGCCGGCCAATTCTTATTCTGCAAACAAAATGGAATTATGACGGAATGAAACTCCTGCCCCTTTGAGCCGTGAGCGGTATAGACCCTCACGCCGTCCTGCGTCATAGTAACAAGATTGCCCTGAAGCGCAAGGTTATGGTCGTGCCTGGCTTTTACCTCGAGCATGAAGTCATCGAGCCTTATACCTGGTTTCGCAATGTCCGCATTCTTGATCATGTTGACGAAAGACGTGATAGCCCTCAATTCACGTATCTTTAATATGTCTTTACCCGCATATTCCTTTAAGATAAATTTGAATATTCCCGCGTCTTTTATATAATTCAGCAGGAGCGTGTGAACAGTCTTTGCCCTTGCGTCATCAAGTAAGTGCTTTATAGAGTAGGATGCGCGGTGATTCGGAAAGTATTCGAAGAACTCTGACAATAAAGATACGCCCCTGACCCTCTTCTCCCTATTTTCATTGGCATAGTTTACGAATTTTAATATTTTTGAGTGCGGTATCTCAAAATAATCGGATATGAGCACCTTATACAGGACTAGGTCCTTCATATACATATCTTTAGGCTCTATATGCGCCAGTTCCAATACGTCGAGCAGCTGCCTGACTCTTTTTTCGCCGCTTATATCCTCTTTTCCGTCGGTGGCATATGGTATGCCTGCCTGCAGGAACGCGTCTATTATCTTTAATATATCGCTTCTCTTTCTTACGAGAATAGCTATATTGTTATAAGGATGCCCTTGCTCCTCTTTTGTAAGGTCCGTAGAATTCGCGATCCTATCTCTTAATTCTTTTACCTTATCAACTAAAAACAACAGTTCTTCGTCTTCTGTAGAGAATTCTCTAAATTCTATCTCTTTATCCTTGTAATCCTTTGACGGCTCTAATTTCTTTTCAGCCATCCTCTCTTCAGGGGGTATGAGGTCTATTATGCTTTTCGAGATCCGTATGAGATCTTTTGTCGAGCGGTAATTATCTTTCAGGGAGATTTCAACAAGACCAGGAAAGCGTTCTTTTAATAGCTTAAAATTACCGACGCTCGCGCCCTGGAACCTGTATATGGACTGATCATCATCGCCTACACAGCAGAGGTTGGGATCTTTGTAGTTCAAGAGAGCGAATAATAACTCGATCTGCGCGCCGTTTGTATCCTGGTATTCATCTACCATCACGTGGGCGTACTGCTTCTGATATTTTTCTCTTAAAAGCTTCTCTTTTTTTAGCGCGTTTGTCGCGAATAGTATCATATCATCATAATCGTATCTTCCGCGTTCATCGAATACGCCTTTAAATTTTGCTTCCTTTATCTCTTCATACATCTTATAGACAATTGCGAGGGATTTAAGCCTTTTTATGTGCTTATCCTCTAGATACGGATCTAAACCCTTCTTGCCTGATAGATAATGTTCGAAACCCTTCGGCGTGATGCCGTCTTTTTTTAGCTCCCCTATCTTTTGTGATATCTCTCCTAAATATAGGTAAGGCGCGCCAAAAGGCCGTATCTCATCCACGCCTTTTGCATGGTCGAGGATGTACTCGATTGCCATGACTTGCCCAATCTCGTCCATCTGGATCTTGTCGCCTACATAATTTGCGGCCTCTTCAGACTCCCGTATGATAGAATTCGCGAAACTGTGGAATGTCCCTACTTCAATATCATAGCCTCCCGCGCCTATAATCTTCGCGAGGCGCTCTTTCATTGCCTTTGCGGCGGAGTTGGTATAAGTAAGGATAAGTATATTCTCTGGAAGGATATCTTTCTTTTTTAATATAGAGTAAGCCCTGACCGAGAGAAGCTGTGTCTTTCCAGTGCCGGGGCCTGCGAGGACAAGGACGGGCCCATCGGTCGTGTCGATCGCAAGCCGCTGTTTTTCATTCAGCTCCGTATAGAATTTAGGAGGGGTTTCTCTTTTTAAGGAGTTTTTCAATTTTGGAAATTATCTTTTTGTTCGTGGTGTAGCTATATCCGGTTGTAGACGTTGACCGGTGCGCCGAAAGTATTTTAAGAACTACCAGGTCTTCGAGCGCTTGCTTCACTTTTGGCCTCTCTTCGCGCACCCACGTTGAGACGCCGCGCGGCGTATCTATTGAAGCCTGGTTTTCGTGGAAGAATTTTATTATCTTTAAATGTAATTCTGACAATAAAGTTCCTTCATTTATGCTTACCATATCTCTCCTTCATGAGCATAGCCCTTATGTCCTGCCTCTTCACAACCTCTAATAATGCCTGAACCACTTTAGGATCGAATTGAGTGCCGGCATTTCTACTTATCTCTTCCGTGGCATCGTCAATCGATATTCTAGTCCTGTAAGGCCTTTTCTCTATCATGGCCTCGAACGCGGAGACTACCGCCATTATCCTTGCTCCGAGAGGTATCTGGTCCTTTTTCAGTCCTTTAGGATAACCTGTCCCGTCATAATTTTCATGATGATGCAGTATTATAGGAGTCACCGATTTAAGCGATTTCATCGGCCTTAATATCTCGGCGCCGGTTATCGGATGCTCTTTTACCATGCTGTATTCCCTTCCGGTGAGTTTCGTCGGCTTTGTCAGCACCTCGTCCGGCACAACCAGATGGCCCGCATCGTGCAATAGTGTAGCGTATTCGAGTTCCTTCAGTCCCATAGCCGGAAGACGCATCTTCTGGCCGATTAGTATCGTTATCCTCAAGAACGATGCGCGCGGCAAGTTGGTCCCCTTGGCGTGCGCGCTCACTATCGTCGCGAGAGACCTTATCATGCCTATTGTAAGTTTTTCCTGTTCTTTATAAAGCTGAGCGTTCTTTATGGCTATTACCGCCTGCTCGGCCAAGGTGGACATTATCTCCTGGTCGAATGCCGTGAACGGTTTTTTGTCTACCTTATCATATAAAGTTATAACGCCTATGACGTCCTCGTCTATTAGCGGCGTCGCGAGATAGTTTATGTCCCGTATCGGCCTGCCGAATTTTGCGGCTTTTCCCGGGGACCACCTTCCTATTCTGACTTTCTTTAATTTCGACTTCTTCTCCCGCAAATCAATCGTTACTTTTGGGAGCAATAATTTTTTTGTAGAGTCGACTAACTTTATCGAACACCTGTTCGCCCTTAATATTTGCAATGAAAGCCTTGCGATGCGCTGCAAGAGCTCGTTCATATCCAGCGTAGAACTAATAAGCCTGTGGACGGTATGGACTGTCGATAAGGCCACTGCGCGCGGTCTGATAGTTTCATATAACTTGGATAGCTCGAGCTCTTTCTGGACTTCCCTGACAATCGCGTCAGTGAACGCGGCAAATACATTCATAAGTTGAGGCGATACGTATTTTTTAGTATAGCATGAGCCTATATAACCATAGAGTTTATCTCCTTGAAATACGGGATAAACGAACCCGCGCAAGCCCTCTAAGCATTCGAAATTAGTAAGCGCCCTTGACTTGCCCGCCTTTTTGACGACCTCGACGAGCGTGTTCAAGCAGCAGTTCTTCTTATACGAATTTTTATCTTTTAAGACGGGGCATTTATTTGAAATTAATTTTTTTAAGCAGGCATCCTTTGGGTGCGGCTCCTCTATGAGCCACCAAAGAGCCGAACCAAGGCACAGGCCAATGCATTCCTCTTCCTTCTTGAGGCTTATGCTCTTTTTGAGCCTATCGAATAATTCTCTTTGATATCCCTTGTTATCTTTTATCTCGCCCATGCTTTAATTATAGTTTGCCGCGCGCTCATTGTCAAAAAACTTATTTAGACCCTTTCGTAGGGTTCGAAGAATTTTTTGTATTCATCAAGAGCGTATCTGTCCGTCATGCCGGCGATATAGTCGCAGATGACCTGATGTTTATCCTCTTTTTTAAGCCGTGCCAGCGTAGATGGAGGAAGCTGCTCCGCCTTATCGAGGTAAACATTGAAGAGCGCCGTTATGAACCGATAGGCTTTATTAGACATCCTTACAACTCTATAATGCTGGTAAAGATTTTTCTTTAAAAACTCGCGCATCGGCTTACGTAGATTCTCAATGGCCTTCGAAAACGCGACCACGCGGACCGGCAATTTTGTGACATCCTGCGGCTTCTGTATCTTGAAACGTTTAATATTGCTTTCCGCTTGATTCAATATGTCCGTAATCTGTTCGTTTATCATGGAGCGTATGATCTGATACTTTCGTATCTCGTCTTTCAGGCGTGGATAGAGTTTTAGTATCTCCTTTTCTTTCCTAGCCCATATTGGAACATTTTTTAAGTCCTCTTCCTTTATCAGGCCGCTCGTTATGCCGTCGTCAAGATCATGATTATCATAGGCTATTTCATCCGCAACGTCAACCACCTGGATCTCTAATATAGGAGAGGCAGTAGACTCGAGAGGGATCACAGGCCGAGGCAGGTCATAGGCGGTAGAATGCTTTATTATGCCTTCGCGCACTTCGTATGTAAGGTTAAGGCCCGGAAACTCCGGATATCTTTCTTCGAGAAGATCCACCACCCTTAAGCCTTGAGAATTATGGTCAAAGCCTCCATAGTCCTTCATCATTTCGCGAAGCGCATCCTCGCCAGAATGGCCGAAAGGCGTGTGCCCCAAGTCATGGGCTAAAGATATCGCCTCAACCAGGTCTTCATTAAGACACAAAGCTCGCGCGATAGATTTTGCTATCTGCGCTACCTCAAGCGTATGTGTAAGGCGTGTCCTGTAATAGTCTCCCTCGTGGTTTACAAACACTTGAGTCTTATATTCCAATCTTCTGAAAGCGGTTGAATATATAACCCTGTCCCTATCGCGCTGATAACAGGACCTATACCCGTGTTCGCGCTCTTTATAGAGCCTTCCCTTAGAGCACTTGCTCTTCTGCGCGTATGGCGACAAGGCTTCTTCTTTCTTTTCGAGGTCTTTTCTTTTCAGCATATTTTATTTTCGTCGAAATAGTTTATACATAGCATCAAGCGAATCCGACACCACTTTGGTGCCGGATACTGCCAACATGAAATTCGTGTCGCCCGCCCAGCGCGGGACTATATGTATATGGATGTGTCCGGCGAATCCTGCGCCTGCCGCCTTCCCAATGTTAAAACCAATGTTATATCCGTGCGGTTTCAGCTTCTTATCCAGAGTCTTCTTTGTCTTTATCACCAAATTCATTATATCCTTCAATTCCTTATCCGACAGATTTTCAAGGGCCTTGACATGCCTATACGGCGATACCATTACATGGCCATTATTGTAAGGGTAGATATTTAGGATCGAAAAGGAATATTCAGTTTTTTCTAGGACATAATCTTTAGGTTCGCAGAATATGCATTTTTTATTCTTTCGCGAGTATACATATTTATTTCTCCATGGCGCCCACAAGCTTTTCATGTACCGACTCTCATACGATTGTACATGGAACCTCTCCCTAATACAATACGGGGTTTCATATTCTATAACCCTATTATTTCCCCTTCTATCTTTTTATCCGTAACTTCAAGTATGCCGTAAGAATTGCTTGAAGCGAATATTTTATCCGTCGGACTACCGGGATTAAAATACAATACGCCGTCTTTTCTTATATTCGTGGCCGAATGGGAGTGGCCGAACACTATAGCATCGACCTTATCGAACTCCCTTCTCACTGTAGCCAGAAGCTCTGAAGACGCGCCATAACCATGGATCAGGCCTATCTTGAATTTACCTACAGCGATAACTTCTTTGGGGTTTAACTCCATACGGATCTCTTTCGAGTCCATGTTGCCCGCGACAGCCTTCAATTCTTTAAGTCCCCTTAACTTGTCCAATAATTTCATTTCAATGAAGTCTCCGGCGTGGAATATCATATCAACGCTCTTTATTTCATCATATATTTTTTGCGGCATGTCCTGCGCAGTTACAGGTATATGAGTGTCTGATAACACGAGTATCCGCATTAAACCGCGACCCTTCTCTTGCCATAGATGCTCAATAGATTATTGAATGTCGCAATATCCCATATTGAGATCTTCAGCTCTTTTGCCAGGAGTTTTGCGTTTTCTTCAATCCCGTTTAAAGGGATTATGATCTTATTCGAGATCTTATAACCTAGCGACTTAATGTTTTTGACATAATCTATTATATTATTCTCGCCCACGGTATCTTCGTGCGGCTGGGCTATCCATGTCTTACCTCTGAATGTCGCCGCTATAAATTGCTTCAAATCCAGGGAAAGCTTCGTTTCCACTTTTGTGAAGTGCGGAAGCCTTAAACTTTTAGAATCTATCAGAACGAGTTCGTTCGAGAACGAGTTGAAGAGCTCTGAAACTTTCGCGATCATCCCTCTTTCGGATTCATTTACAAATTCGGTTATATAAGACCCGATCTCTGAGCCGAAGAGCTCAAGCCTATTAAATATGCCGTCTACAAGCAGCTCTCTTCTTTTTTGATATACATGCTTTAGCCAGAATTCCAGCACGGAATCGTCTACCCTGTAAAACACGCCGCCCTTAGAGATGAATCCGAGTTGGGAAAGCTCGAGAAGGTCCTTTGATATTTCAGATTGTTTCTTCTTAAGCGATTTTGATATATCAGGAAGCTTATTACGGCCATTGGCTATCGAAACCAATATAGACATGTATTTTTCTTTATGCCGTGTATCTATAAGGTCGAGTATGTAATTCAGAAGATATTGGTGAATAACGCCGTTCGCGCTGTAAACTAGGTCGGCTATGGCGCGGGCTATCACTTCTTTATCTATATAGTTAGACATCTTATCGGTTGCGATCTCCTTGGCCTGTTTTACTATCTGATTTAGATAGAACGGATTGGCATCGGTAAAAGCGATTAAAAATTTCTTGATGATATTGTCTATTTCGAATCCCGACAGGCGCATTTCTATGAACTTTCTGGCGCTGTCCGCGCCAAAACCAGAAATCTTTATGATCTCAAAATTCCCGAATAGAAGCGACAGCTTTTCGGATAGGATCTTCTTGAAGGCCTGATTGCGGGAGCTGGATACTATGTACATGGTATCCTTCTGTATCATTATGACTTTCCCGAAATTCAAGAATGGATTTTTTACCCCGACATATTCCAGATTGTCGAACTCATCGAGTATTACGACGCAGGACATCTTTATTTCATCTTTAAGCGTTGATGTGAGCCCGAGGAGGCTGGAATATGCTTCGTCGCAGTCGCTCTTTTCGATTAATGAATTTACATGCCTTATTGCGGCGTAAGTTTTGGGAAGGGATTTCTCAGCCCTGTCTAGAAGGCTGTCCGCATCAACGGAGCAATCCTCCCCCGTTTTGCCGAGAGCGTTATATAGTAAAGTCGCGATAAATCTGTTCGAGAAAGATTTGAACGGTTCTTTTATGACCTCTACGTATATCGTGATAAAATCCTCTTCCTTTATAGAGTGGAGGAAGTTGTGCAAGATAGATGACTTTCCAGCGAGGCTTTGGCCTATGAGCGCAACGTTCTGCCTGTAGCCGTCTTTCAAGGCCAGTGCCCTCTTATTGAGCAGCTCGAGGACATCTTCCCTTCCGAAAAACTTTTCTCCTACAACCGGTTCGCTGAACATAATCTGCCTTCAATTAGATAAATAATAAAAAGGATTCTGCGGTTCGCCGTCTCTTCTTATTTCAAAATGGAGCGACGGCTCTTTTGCGCGGCCGCCCCTGCCGACCTTAGCAATGACGCTATTCTGCTCTACTAAGTCTCCCGGCTTGACAAGTATCATAGAATTGTAAGCATAGACTGTCTGGGAATTATCGCCATGATCCAGTATCACTGTTTTTCCGAAACCCTTGAGCCATTCGTCGCAGAATACGACCTTGCCAGCCTTTGAGGCCTTTACGCTGCTCCCCTCACTGGCTTTTATATCTATACCTTTATTTCTGGTTCTATCCATTTTCGAGCCGAAGTGCGAAATAACGGCCCCTCTTAAAGGCCATACGAATGAATCGCTGTATGAAAATATTTTTTGTCTCTCCGGGCGTATAGACGCGCCTGGAATCAGCAATTTTTGTCCGCGTGTTATATATGTTGTATCATGGATATTGTTTGCGTTTAAAATGCTTTTTATGTTAATGTCGTATAGTTTTGATATACTCCAGAGCGTCTCGCCGCTTTTCACGTAATGATACACGCCGCTTATAGCGCTAACACTGGTTGTGTATGGCGCTTCTATCGTTTTACAACCTGCAAGAGCCAAGATTAAAAGAAACGTAAATGAAGCTCTCCGGGCTAAAACCGGGAGTTTCAATTCGTCCGAGCGAAATCCCGCCCCGTCCATCTCCGCCCTTAAGGGCGGGGTTTTGGGGCGGCGGGATAAAAGTTTCATATTACCTGGAGCGAGCGAGGGGAATCGAACCCCTGTAACCAGCTTGGGAAGCTGGTATTCTACCATTGAACTACGCTCGCCTTCCCGCTTCAAAATTTCGTCATCCTCCTAAAATCATTATATCTTTTATTTATGTCGCCAAGCGAGATATTTAATAATTTATTTATACTGAAATCTTCCACAACAAAAGATGCTAGTATTGTGCCGTATATTATGCTCCGTCTTATCGAAGCGTCATTTACCTTGGCGGCCTTGCTCAGATATCCTATCATCCCCCCCGCGAAGGTATCGCCCGCCCCTGTAGGATCATACACATTATCCAGCGGATATGCAGGGGCCAAGAAGTGCGATCTTCTGGAATAATATATTACGCCGTGCTCGCCTTTTTTTATGACAACCGCCTTAGGGCCATTAGAGATTATTACCTTCGCGGCCTTGAGGAGGCTGGCCTCTCCGCTAAACTGCCTTGCTTCAGCGTCGTTCAGTAAAAATATGTCGACTTTATGTAAGAATTTTTCTAACGCTCTTTTCTTATTTGTTATCCAGTGGTTCATGGAGTCGCAGGCTATTAGTTTGGGCCTATTTATCTGGCTTAATACCCTGTCCTGCAGGACCGGATCGATATTTGCCAGAAATACGAACTCCGAATTCATCAGGCCGCGCGGAATCTTTGGCGAAAAGTCTTTAAAAACATTCAGACGCGTTGTCAGGGTATGCGCGACATTAAGATCATATTCATACCTGCCTTTCCACCTGAATGTCTTCCCCTCCATTACCAAAAGGCCCTCAGTCCCGATTCCTCTATCTTTTAATAATTTTATATATTTTTTCGGGAAGTCGTCTCCGACAGCCGCAATTATATTAACTTTATCAAAAAACGACGCGGCGACCGAGGAGAACGTCGCTGAACCGCCCAGGATTTCATTTTTCTTGCTGAAAGGCGTTTCTATTGAATCGAGCGCGACAGAGCCTACGACGAGCATGCTCACTTTAGGCTTTCCTTCGGCAATCTACCCATATATTTCTCAGTCGTCTTCATGGAGCAGTACTCTCCGCACATCGTGCAGGCGTCTTTCAAGGCCGGCTGTGATAAGCTGCGGTAGGTTTTTGGCTTTACACTGTCTATGGCAAGGCTGAATTGCTTCTTCCAATCGCGACGGGCCCTTGCCATTGAAATATCGATATCTTTTTTTATAGATCCGCTTATGCCCTTCGCAATGTCCGCGGCATGGGCGGCGATCTTTGCCGCGATTACGCCTTCCCTGACATCCTCCAAGGTCGGAAGCCTCAGATGTTCAGACGGTGTTACATAACATAAAAAGTCCGCGCCCGCGCTTCCCGCGACTGCTCCGCCTATAGCTGAAGTTATGTGGTCGTATCCGGGCGCAATATCTGTTACGAGCGGGCCTAAAACATAAAAAGGCGCGCTATTACATAACGCTTTTTCCAGGGCCACATTCGCTTTTATCTGATTAATGGGGACGTGTCCCGGGCCTTCTATCATAACCTGGGCGCCTTTTTTAACCGCGCGTTTTTGCAGTTCACCCAGAATGATCAGTTCCGCGATCTGCGGCTTGTCAGTGGCATCGGCTACTGAGCCGGGCCTTAGGCCGTCTCCAAGGCTTAAAGTCACATCGTAACGCCTTGCCAGATCTATTACGCGGTCAAAATTTTCGTAGAAAGGATTCTCTTTTTTATTTCCTATTATCCATTCCGCCATGAATGCGCCGCCCCTGCTGACAATGTCAAGGATGCGCGGATTCTCTTTTAGTATATCAATGACCTCTCTTGTAACGCCTGCATGTATGGTAAAAAAATCGACGCCTTCTTGAGCCTGCTTCTCAAGTGTCTCGAACATCTCTTCAACAGTTATGTCAACGATCGAGCCGTACTTTTTTAATCCATTTATTACTATCTCATATATAGGAACGGTTCCGACAGGGATTTTCGACTTCTTTAATATCCTTCGCCTTGTCTCTCCAATGCGAGAGCCCGTTGAAAGATCCATTATAGCGTCGGCGCCGAGCCTTATCGATTCCTGCATCTTTTTTACTTCTTGAGCAATATCAGAATGGCCTTTGGATGTTCCGATGTTCGCGTTTATCTTAGTCTTCAAACCCTGCCCTATGCCGCAGGGCCTTGCTACTCGGCGCCTTATATTCTTTGGTATTACTATCCTTCCTTTTGCCATGCCCTTTCGAATAAAATCCACGCTGACGCCTTCATCCTTTGCGACGCGCCGCATCTCAGGAGAATTCTTCCCTCTTCTTGCCATCTCTAATTGCGTCACCGCAGGGCTCTCTTTTCGACTTCATATACTTTAAATCTTAACTTAGTAAATTCGGCTGAATTATTTTTATCAATCAGTTTGAAGAATTCTTCCAATACCCTTATCGATTCCTTTACGCGCTCGATGTTGGCGCCGAATATGTCTGAGGCATCCCGCCGCCGCATCTCGCTCTTTGCCCGCGGCGCTTTTCCTACGTCGGAGAGACAATCGCGATTTTCACAAAGAGTTTTTACTATAGAAGGATTTTCTTTCAATATCTCGGTGATCTTATGCCTTATCGCCTTCAGATCTTTCGTGAGCGGGGGAGAATTCCATACAAAGCGCGCAACTTCTTCACAGACTCTTAAGCCTTCGCGGGATCTGTTAAAGTTCGCGTCTATTATGCGAAAGAGCTCTTTCTTTAACATTGAGATGACATGTTTTCTATCAAAGAAGTCGTAGAATACCCTTTAACAAAAGAAATATTCTTAACCTTTCCGCCGCATGATTTAACGAAGTCTCCTCCAACTATATCCTTGACCTTCCAGTCCCCGCCTTTAACCAGGATATTGGGCTTTAATTCCTTGATGAGTCTTTCGGGCGTCGGCTCACTGAATAATGTCACATAGTCAACAAAATATAATGCGGCGAGGACCTTTGCCCTATCAGCTTCTTTATTTATTGGGCGGGCCTTACCCTTTATCTTTTTTACAGACGAATCGCTGTTTAAACCGATGACTAATATATCTCCCAAACGTTTTGCCTTGGAAAGATATTCGATGTGTCCGGCATGAAGGATATCGAAGCAGCCGTTAGTAAATACTATTCTTTCGCCTTTTGAACGCAGGCGCGAAAGTGCTTTTACTAATTTTTTTGAAGTGAGAATTTTTGAATTCATTTATTTTTTGAAAAGCCCGCGCTCTATGAGTGAACAGATAATATGGGCTATCATGATGTGTGATTCCTGTATGCTGGGAGTATATTTTGTTTCAACTATGATCGAAATATCACATATCCTTTTCATCTTTCCGCCGTCAGAGCCGGTTAGCGCTATAGTCTTGAGGCCGATGGCCCTTGCCTTCTTAAACGCTTCGATCACGTTTTTAGAATTACCACTCGTCGATATGCCGAGCGCTACATCGCCTTTTGCTCCCAAGGCCTCTATCTGTCTTGAAAAAACAACATCATAGCCGTAGTCGTTTGCGATCGCTGTCAAGCTTGATGTATTCGTATTAAGAGCGATCGCGGGGAGCGCCTTTCTGTCCATTTTAAATCTTCCTACGAGCTCCGCGACTATGTGCTGGCTATCCGCGGCGCTGCCGCCATTACCGAACACCAGAAGCTTTCCGCCTTTTCTTAAAGAGGCTATTATGGCCTCAGCCGCTTTTTCGATGTTGTCGAGCTGAGTTTTACTGACCGCTTCTTTCGCCCGGATACTTTTCTTTATCGCGTCTTCTATGATTTTTCTCATTTTTACCCGAAAAATAGCTTTGCGATATCGTAGAGCTTCATGTCAACGGTCTTTAATACGCCGACGGATTTCTCTATCAGGACTTCTACGATCTCATTTGCTTTCAGGCTGGCCATGTAACCGAAACGCTTATTCAAGACAAGCTCTACTGCCTTTACGCCAAATCTGGTTGCGAGCACTCTGTCAAATGCGCTGGGCGTCCCGCCTCTTTGAATGTGCCCTAAGACCGTTACCCTGGTCTCAAAGTCTGTCCTCTTTTCTATCTCCACAGCTAATATTTCGCCTATTCCGCCAAGCCTTACATGGCCGAACGCATCGAGCTTCTCTTCCTGAGTAACGACCTGGCCCTCTTTGAATGTCGCGCCCTCAGCCACCACGACTATCGAAAAACCTTTTCCGCGCGCGTGCCGTTTCTTCAACACGTCACAGATCTCGTCCAAGTCCATCTTTATTTCAGGGATCAGAATAATATCCGCGCCTGCCGCGATACCGGAATATGTCGCTATCCAGCCAGCGTGCCTGCCCATGACCTCAACGACCATTATCCTGTGATGGCTCTCCGCTGTTGTATGGAGCCTATCTATAGCCTCGGTCGCTATATTTACAGCTGTGTCGAATCCGAATGTGAAATCCGTTGCGCTCAGATCATTATCTATCGTTTTTGGAACACCGACTATGTTAAGGGCATCATTCTCTTTTAATAATTTATTTGCCGCTCCTAACGTATCCTCCCCGCCTATCACGATTAATGCGTCAAGTTTCAGCTTCTTATAATGCGCTATAGCTTTTTTGGCATCATCCGGTTTCTTATAAGGATTTGTCCTTGAGGTGCCAAGGATCGTTCCGCCCTTTGGCAATATTCCCGATACCGATTCAAGGCCAAGCTCTATCGTATCATTCTCAATCAGGCCCTTCCAGCCGTTCTTTATCCCGATTATCTCCGCCTTGTTTTGCGCGGCCTTTCTGACAATCCCTCTTATCACTGCATTCAATCCCGGGCAATCTCCGCCGCCCGTTAATACTCCTACCCTGATCATCTTTGCGGCCTCCTCAATACTCTATAGTTCCTCTGAATGGCGGAATCTTATCATCCTTCTTAACATCTTTATTAGCCCTCTCTTCCTTATGGGCTATCTTTACAACGTTAATTTGTATCTCGACAAGCTCTTCCACGCCGAGCATATCCTGGACCCTGGATTTAACTATATTTTGTATCTTCTCCGTCGTCTCCGGTATATTCACATCCGAGAATAGAACCACCCTATTTACTATAGTTATGCCTTTTTTGCTTGCCCGGACATTCGGCCTGGACTCTTTTACTTCCGGCAGCTGCTTCATGGCGCGCTTTATAAAATCCTCTATGGCCGTTAAAGAGATAGTGACCTGCCCGTCTGGGTTTTCGAACGCTATCGTCTTCTCTTTCTTGACTATTCCTACCGTTACCTGGACGATCATAATAGCTATGAATATCAAAAGGCCGCCTGTCACACCCAGAATCAACCGAACATCGGTATTTGAATGAATCGTGCCAAGCGTTTCGATAATGTAGGTTAAAGGAATAATATTGGTTGCGATGACAATGAAGAGTCCTCCGACCATCAAGATAATGAGCGTGTAAAAGAACAACGTCAGCCCTCCAAAAAACCTCATATAATCCTCCTTAAATTTTTTCTCCTGCCGTATAAGGCGAGCGCACTCCCTCTACCACCACGTCTACGCCGGAAAGGACAAGCCCCGTCATCTTCTCTACCGCCTGCTTAACGTTTTCCTGAACCTCGTCCGCGATTCGCGGCATGTCCACTCCGTATTCGACAGTTATACAAATAGTAAGCTTTAATTCATTTTCAGTGGAGTATATCTTGACGCCTTTCGTGCCGCCTTTTTTAGTAAATAACTCATATAATGTTTTACTGGCGCCGCCGCCTATTCTGTGGACACCTTTTACCTCCATTGCGGCGATCGAAGCGATGGCAGTAATAGCGTTATTATTTATTTTGACTACCCCAATATCCGTTGTCCTGTATCTATCTGTCAAGTCCTGTCTCATTCTAAACTCTCTCCTATTTACCCCCACACCAAAATCTTTGGTGCGGGGGTTTGCTATTCTGGCTTTTCAAAAAGCCTGTCTGTGAAATCAGTCGAATATTTGCCCTTTATAAATACAGGGTTACTCATGACCTTCTTGTGAAAGGGAATGGTGGTCTTTATAGGCTCTATGATAAACTCATCAAGCGCGCGTCTCGCTATAGCAATCGCTTCATTTCTATCTTTACCGTGGACGATAAGCTTGGCTATCATCGAATCATAATAAGACGGGATTTCGTAGCCATGGTAAACATGCGTGTCTATCCTTACGCCCCGGCCGCCGGGCAGGTCGAACATGGTGATCTTGCCTGGCGAAGGCATGAAGTCATTATCAGGATCTTCAGCATTGATCCTGCACTCGATCGCGCAGCCGTTGAATTTAATCTCGTCCTGCTTGTAAGGTAATTTTTCGCCGCTGGCTATCCGCATTTGTTCTTTAACAATGTCTAATCCCGTAACAGCTTCGGTTACGGGATGTTCAACCTGGATCCTTGTGTTCATCTCCATGAAATAAAAATTGCCGTTTGCATCCACCAAGAATTCTACCGTTCCAGCATTGACATAATCAATGGCCCTCGCGCATTTTAGCGCAGCCTCCATTATCTTCTTTCGCAGTTTGTTATAAAGTATCGGCGAGGGCGTCTCTTCGATAAGTTTTTGATGACGCCTCTGTATCGTGCAGTCTCTTTCGCCCAAATGAATCATGTGTCCATGCTGATCGCCCAATACCTGAATCTCAACATGACGGGGTTTTTCGACATATTTTTCCATATATACATCCGGATTCCCGAACGCAGTCTCTGCTTCGCGTTGGGCGGTCAGGAGGGCGCTTATGAGCCGCACATCATTATGGCAGATCCTCATCCCTTTTCCACCGCCGCCCGCGGCGGCTTTTATTATTACAGGATATTTTATATCCTTCGCTACTTTTAAGGCTTCTTCTTTTGTTTTTATGACAGCCTTGCTTCCCGGAACTACCGGAACACCTGCCCTACGAGCGGTTTCTTTTGCGGCCATCTTGTCTCCCATTAGGCGCATATTTTCAGGCGTCGGGCCGATGAATTTTATCTTACACGACTCGCAGATCTCCGCGAAATGAGCGTCCTCCGCAAGAAAACCGTAGCCGGGATGTATAGCTTCGACGTCGGCGATCTCCGCGGCGCTGATTATACTAGGAATATGCAGATAACTGGAAGAGCTCGCGGCCCTCCCTATACAGATCGCTTCATCAGCAAACCTGACATGCAAAGAATTGATATCGGCCTCTGAATATACGGCAACCGTGCGTACGCCCAGTTCTTTACAGGCCCTGATTATCCTTAAGGCGACCTCTCCTCGATTCGCTATTAATATTTTCGAGAACATTAAGAAGTCTCTATCACGAACAACACCTGGCCGAATTCGACCGGTTCGGCGTTTTCGGTATGAATATCTATTATTCTTCCTTTAATCTCGGACTTTATTTCATTCATTAGTTTCATCGCCTCGATAACACACAAAACTTGTCCGATATCTATGTGGTCCCCGATGTTTACATATGGCAGCATTTCTGGCGAAGGCGAGCGGTAGAATGTGCCGACCATTGGCGCTTTAATTTCAATTGTATTCTTCTTTTCAATCTTGTCGGCCGACTTGGCTTCCTGCGCGTGCTGCGGCGCGGCAGGCTGAGGCGCGAACTCGACCGCTTTCTCAAAGCCGCTTAGGGATTTTTTTAGCCTGATCCGCATGCCGTCCTTTTCTATCTCCAGTTCGGCAAGGCCGTTTTCGTTCATCAGATTTATCATATCTTTGATCTCTTTTATATACATCGTCGCCCTCGTTTTTTATTTAGTTAAGACTTCACAGCCTTTTTCTGTAACCAAAATCATATCCTCTATCCTGACCCCGCCTGACTTCGGTATGTATATAGCGGGTTCTATCGTAAATACCATGCCTGGCTTCAAAATATCGTTATTCCTTCTAGATACGCTCGGCTCTTCGTGCACATCCATCCCCACGCCGTGGCCGATGGAATGGCCGAAGAATTTGCCATAACCTTTTTTATCAATATAACTCCTGCCCGCGATATCTATATCCGATATCCTTGTTCCCGGCCGAACGCTGGCCAACGCCTTCTCTTGAGCAGTCCTGACGATATTATAAATCTCCTTGATATCATCTTTGATCTTACCGATCAATACCATGCGCGTCATGTCCGAATTATAATGATTAAATTTGCAGCCGATGTCTACCATGACAAAATCATTCCTCGCCACTTTCGTATCGCCGGGACGCGCGTGCGGCTTCGAAGAGTTCTTTTGGCAAGCTACAATAGCTCGAAACCCCGCTATCGCTCCTTTTTTTATAAACTCGCATTCTATCTGGCCGCTTAAAAATTTTTCCGACGCGCCGGGACGAATCGCGTTTATAGCTGTTTTAAGCGTTTCTTCCGTAAGGCGAACGGATTTTTTTATGCACCCTATCTCTTTTTTATCCTTAATAGCTCTTAACTTTTCGACAATATTAGTTAACGGAGCGAGTCTTGCTCCGCCAACATAGCTTTCAAGTCTTTTCGCGGCTTCAAATGGCAGGTTCATGGACTCGAAACCTATTCTTTTTACGCGATTATTCTTGAGTATATTGCCGATCGTGTCATAAGTGGACGAAGCGACCTCGATTATGGTGAATCCCTTGACAGTGTCCTTTGCCTCTTCCATATACCTTGAATCCGTGAGAAAGAACTGTGAGTCAGGCGTTATCAAAATAAATGAATCATCGCCTGTAAAACCGCTTAAGTAAGCTACGTTCGTCTCATTCGTTATAAGAAAAGCGCCTAAGGATATCGCGTTTAATTCGCTTCTTAGATATCGGAGCCTCTTCTTATAATCGAACATTATTTTTTATCAACTAAAGAGATCGCCGCCTCTAATCCTAGGATGTAGCTCATTTTGCCGAAACCGCATATCTGCCCTTTAGCAACCGGCGATATCAAGGATTTGTGGCGGAACTCTTCTCGTCCGTATATATTAGATAGATGTATCTCGACCGTCGGCACCTTGACAGCGCTTATGGCGTCCCTTATGGCAATACTCGTATGCGTGTAAGCGGCGGGATTGATGAGTATCGCGCCATATTTACCTTTTGACTTTCCGATCAAGTCTACGATTTCGCCTTCGTAGTTTGACTGGACTATTACAAGCGTTACTTTCTTCGCGCCTGCCATCCTTTTTAAATCCTTATTTATCTCTTCAATGGTAACCTTGCCGTAAACGTCGGCTTCACGCTTACCTAAAAGATTCAGGTTCGGTCCGTGTATTACAAGAATCTTTTTCATGTTTTTATCTCTCTTTTTTCGCCGGGCAATTCTGCCTCGTCTATAAGCATTATAGGAATATCGTCCTTGATCGGATAACGCCTTCCGCATTTTGCGCATATGATCCTGCCGCCCTCAAGCCTCACGCCAGTCTTACATAAAGGGCAAGCCAATATATCCAACAATTGTTTGTCTATCATCACAATGCTCCTTCTTCAATTTCTTTTATTCTTATCTTAAATTGCGGGCTCACGGCATAAATTATCCCGCCGATAATGCTTATACATAACAAAACTAATAACCATAATATGCTTACAGCGAACGCCTTATCGTGGCCGATTATCGGGCCAAAGAGGACGACAGTAGAGCCCTCGCGAAGACCCAGGCCGTTTATTGAAGGAAGAAGGGTCATCATGCTTATTATGGGAGTCTTTATGAATAGGTCCTTCGCGGGGATGCGGCCTCCGAGGCTCATCGCGATCACCCATAGGCTCATGAAGAAAAATATCTGCGATATGAATGATATCGCGAAGGATTTAACCATCAGCGATTTCTGATATTGGTATTCATGAATTATCCCGTATATCTTTTTAAATTTTTCTTTTAACGGTTTAACTAAAAACAGCAGGAAGGAAAATTTTTTCGCTAATCTTTTATTTGTCATGAATACGATTGCAAGGATCGAGCATAATGTGATTGTATAAACAATATACTTTATGGTGTTATCCACCACGCCTTCCTTAACAAATAAAAGCGCCACGAAAGCCATTAAGATCATGGTAATAAGGCCTATTACCCTGTCAACAAAGACCGAGGCGTAGGAGCCCGCCTTATCCTCCGTCTTATGCGAGAGGTAATATGCCTTGACCACATCGCCGCCGATAGCTGTAGGCAGAAAATTGTTGAAGAAATAGCCTATAAAAGTGAGCGGCAGCGTCTCCCTGAGCGTCACGACAATGTCCTGTGCCCCTATAAGGAACTGCAGCCTTACAGAAGCCGCAGCGCATGCGGCCACAAATATAAGAAAACCGAGGAAGAAAACGGGGACATTTGTGGAGGCAAGGGCCTTAAGTATCTGAGGATACTTATCCCTCATAATATATAGTAATAATAGTATAAAGAATACGCTGATAAACACCCTAATGGCTGAGGATAATATCTTTCTCATGGGTATAATAATCTATCATAAACAGATTAGGATGTAAAGCGATTTTTGCCCGTATTTTATTATACAAACTATATTATTTTGATTTTTGTTCGAGGCTGGCGATGTGCTGGTCTATCTTGGCTACGGAGGTTAAGCCTTCCCCGTCATGTTTATTGCAGGCGTCTTTTATATGATTTATGATGATGCCATATATGGATTTGAATCTTTCAAAATCGTATTTTAGGCCCGAAACTTTTCCTAAGATCTCTTTTGCGTTCTCCTCTATCTTCAGCGCCTTCATCCCCTGCACGATCGTCATGAGATACGGATATATGGTCTGCGGCGACACGGGATAAACCCTCTTTCTCCAAGCGTAGTCTATCAAGGTATTGTCTTCGCCGAATTGTTTATCCTTGATGAACGCCTCGTAATACACGCTTTCCGAGGCTATGTACATCATGGCGAAATCGGTCGTTTTTTCATTTGGGAGGATATACTTGCCTGTCTCGTCTATCCTTTTTTTAACATCATTCGTGAACGCTCTCCAAAAGGCGCGCTTTGAATCTTCGCCTGCCGCGAGCATCTTATTAAAATTTTCCAGAGAAAGTTTTGAATCTATCGGAACGATATTCTCCTTGAATCTTATAACAAAATCCACCACCCCGCAGCTAAGCCTGTGCTGCGATTCAAACATGGAACTGCCCAAAATGTCATAAAGGGTCTTCTCCAATATCCTTTCCCCCGCGCCTCCGGCGCCTTTGGGCATTATAAAAAGGTTCTTCAGCCCCCTTACTTCGCTCATCACATCGTTTATCTGCTGGGTCTTCTGATTGATAACGGCCATTTCCTTATTGATGTTTGCGATAGTATCGGAGGCCTGTTTTCTCATGTCCTCGTTAATGGGGAATTTTGCGCATAAAGAATCGGTATCGCTCCGTATGTCCTTCAGGCGGATTATTAGATAAAATACCGCCAGCGTCAGAATGATTAAGAGTGAAAACATTATGTAAGTGATGATCATTTATTATCACCCTCGCTTACTTTGCTTACAAACCTCATCCGTAAATCATAAAGGACGGAGTTTAAAGCCTCTTCCTCATCTTTTGAAAGATTATTCCTGGTTTTTTTATGCAGCATTTCGAGAGTGTCGATTAGGAGCTTGGCGTGCTGAAAATTCGATTCCTTCTTATGTGTTACGGGATGCTCCAATTCACCGAGAGACAATAACGCTTCCATCATGAGGCCTGTTATGAATAGGCTGAAGCTTGCCTCTATAGGCTGCTCTTCACCCCTCTTTGCAGAAGCCTCTTTCCGAACAGCGTCTTTCCATGATTCGTCAACGCGCTTCTTTATATTTTCTAAATTTTCGTCCGCCATATTTTTAATCCCACAATTCCTCCTGGTCCGCCATCTTCAGCGAGGGGAAGTTGTAGGCGCTCAGCATCCTCTTTATCTGGACGATCTTGCCTTGAGCCGCCTTTTCTCCTTTTAGGATCACCTCTTTCGCTTTATCGAATGCGGCCTGATCTATATTGCCGAGGTCTACCTTTATCATTGTATCCGCGATGCGCGCTTGATATCGATTTAATTCCTCGCCCATTATCTGGAATGATTGCAGCAGCATCTGAAATATATTATTTATCTTCCCCTCCTTTACGCAGAATCCGACATCTACGGCTATCATGTATCCGGGATCGAGCGACCTGGCGGCCCTCGTCGGCACGCTATTCTTTATGCCGCCGTCGACAAGAAGCCTTCCGTCTATCCTTACAGGATTGAATATGCCCGGCCACGAGCAGCTCGCGCATATCACTTTTTGCAAATTCCCTTTTTGAAATACGATCCTTTCGTTCTTCTCTATATCGGTTGCGACTATCGCAATGGGTATTTTGCAGTCAGCAAAACTCTTATTTTGGGTTAACTCCATTACGACCTTCTCCAGCTTTTTACCTGCCAGTAAGCCCATGCTTGGGAGTGTTGGGTCAAATATGTTTTTCCATGAAAATTTGAGGGCGGTATCTTCCATCTTCTTCAGGGAAACGCCGACCGAGTAAGCCGCGCCTATCAAGCCGCCCATGCTTGTGCCGACTATTCTATGTATGGGTATCTTTTCTTTTTCTAAAACTTTTAAAACACCGATATGAGCCAGGCCGCGCGCCGAGCCGCCGCCCAGAACAAGAACTACGCTTCTCTTCTTCTTTAAAAAATCGAGCATATCCTTAATATCCCTTAAGATATGATTATGCCGGCATATCCAACTACAGACGAATAGTCGCCGGAGACCTCGCCGCTCGTCTGATATTTAATAAGATGCGCGCTCGCAGCTCCTAATTTTTTTGCCGCGACTATCATGATCGCCGCGGGAGCAAAGCCGCACATGCTTATATCGAATTTTTCTATACGCTCTACCAGCGATTTTTCGTCGAGCTTTAATATAGCGTCGATCGCCTTGGAGTCTTTAGCCTTAGCCGTTTCGCGCGATTCATAATGCGTCATATCGCTCGACGCAATTATCGTGATATCCTTCTCTATCTTCAGCTCCTTGACAGATTTCGCGAGTCCTTCGCCGATATTCCTGTAAGTTTCTAAACTTCCCAAAGAAATGACTATCGGAACAAAGGTTAAGTCCTTTTGTAAAGCTTGTAAAAAAGGAAGCTGGACCTCGATCGAATGTTCGTGGATATGCGCCAGTTCGTCTTCTTTGATATCGGGGCAATTCTTTAGGATTTTATCGGATAAGGCCTTGCTTACGCTAACCTCTCCGAGCGGGGTCTTCCATGAATCGCTCACCGATATACTGAACGGCGACCCTAATCCAGTATGGTTCGGCCCCAGTATTATATAAGTCGATTTGCTTTTTATCGAAGAAAGCGTGGAGCCGGCTACTAATCCGGAATAGACATAGCCTGCGTGAGGCGAGACTACGCCGATCGCGTCTTCTCTTCCGGCGGTCTCATCTATCAGCCCTCTAACCTCTTTTGCAAGAGACTCTTTTGAGCCTGAATAGAACTGGCCGGCGACCGCGGGGTTGCGCACCATGTCACTCTCCGAAAATCTTTGTTAAATATCCGACACTATGAAGTATCTCTTCTCCTGTAGCCGGCCTGTGAGGCTCAATCACTTTAATGGCATCTTTTGTAATATAAGGTTTTAAAATGTTAAAATCGAATGTGCCGGTGCCAGGAGCCTTGTGATCCTCGATTGAACCGATTATATCATGAAGATGAATACCGAGCAAGCGGCGCGAAAATTTATCCATAAAATCTTTATGTTTTGCCAGGCCTAACCGTTCGAATACCTCAGCATGGCCAACATCATGCCAATAGAATAAGTCCTCTTCTTCAAAATAGCCGAATATCTTCTCGAGCTCCTCTATTAACGGTATCTCGCGGTAATAATATCTATTCTCGACCGCGGGCGCGACGGATCTTCTTTTAGCGTAGGGGACTATCTCCTTCAGGCTTTCTATGGCTTTCTTGATATAAGAATCCTTCTTCGAGCTTCTTTCGTTTATCATCTCATTCTTCACGCTTTTGAATTTCTCTTTATCATTTATTAAAGACGCGAGTTCCCTGGTCCTTCCCTCGATATCGACTCTCCCTATATGGAGAACTACGGCCTTTGCGCCGAACTTCTTGGCATAATCGACCGTATTCTTCGCGGCCTTCACGGCCAAGGCGCGTTCTTTCTCATCAAGCGAAGAAAGTGAATAATAATCCGGAGATGCCTTTGCGCGGGGTATCTCCGGCGGGATCGGGCACATGTTGTGCAGGCTGGAAACTTTTATCTCGCCATTTTCTTTTAATTTTAAAATATCATTTACTATCCTCAGGGTGAGGGCAAAGCTCAGTTCTATCGTATCGAAGCCCAATACTTTTATTTCTTTGACGATATCGAACCCATTGTCGTATTTATGGGCATTCCATGATGTAGACAGGCTGAGCATTTTTAAATTAAGATGAAGGGTAGATTATTACTTCGGCATAGGCGCTGGGATTCAGATATTTATCCGCCATCAGCTTTACGTCCTCTTTTTTAACCTTTTTAATCTCTTGTTCATATCTATACATATTATCGTAACCTACGCCATGCAGCTCGTCGAGGGCGCTCTGAAAGGAGTTGGCGGCGTTTGTCTGCATGAAGATCCTATGACTGCCGATCAGCTCTTTCTTCGCTGAGTCCAATTCTTCGGCGCTTACAATATTCTCTCTGACTGAGTTTATCGCCTCGAAGACTATCCTTTTCGATTCCTGTAGTTTGGCTCTTGTCGTTGCGGCATAAAATAGCATGAAACCTGCATCTATGCCTAACTTTTGTTCGCATCCCAAAGTATATGCCAAGCCTGACTTGTCACGCAGGGAAACGAACAGCCTCCCGCCGCTGCCGGAAAATATCGCGCTTAAAACTTCCAGCGGATATCTATCCGGGTCATTTATACCAACGGTCTTGAATCCTGCCATCAAAAGGCTCTGCTCTTTATCCATTTCAATGGTCTCAGTTTTGACCTTGTCGATAGCCGCGACTTTTTCTGAAAACTTCCGGATATCCCTTTTCGCTATATCATTGAATAGCGTCTCTATTTTTTTTGACACACTTTGAGGTTCCATGTCTCCGGAGATTGAAATAACCATATTATTTGGAACGCAATATTTTTGATAGAATTTCTCCAAGTCATCAAATGTAATCGCGTGGACGCTTTCTTCCTCTCCGATATAGCGCAGGCTGTATGGATGATCATCGAATAGATTCTTTCGTAACGCAAGCGCTCCTTTTTGGAATATATTAGCATCTTCGTTTTTTATCATTGCGTAGGTAAAGATCTTTTCTTTATCTATCTCCTCCTGCGGAAAGATCGAGTTAGCCGCCATGTCTCTGATAAGCCCAAGCGCGAAATCGATGTCGTCTTTCATGACCGTGAGATTCAAACCAAAACTATTAAAACCGCTGAAAGAATTGATCTCCCCGCCCAGGTTCTCGACAGCCCCTTTTATATCGGATTCGTTTCTAGTCTTTGTTCCCTTTAACAGCATTCGCGCCGTAAAGTTAGATATGCCGTTTGTCTTTTTATCTTCGACTATCAGCCCTCCTCCGAACGCGGCCGCGATTGATACGGCCGGAATTTTCGTATCTTTTCTCGCGAGGACAACCAATCCGTTGGAAAGTGTTTTCTTTTCAAATCTGGTTTCAACAGGAACCCTTGGTATTGTCATATTGGTTAATGCGCCGTCATCTTCAGGGACAAGCCTGACTTCTGTCAGATTATCCTCAGTCAAGTATCGCGAAGCGGCCCTTCTCACGTCGAACTTTGATACCTTTCCGATACCGTCAACATACCGGCGGAAGAAATCAGGACTGCCGGTTAAGATCTGGTTTTCGCCTAAATCCTTCGCCTCGGCCTCTATGGTTTCGCGGGCTAATACATAGTCGCTGGCTGCCATCCGTTTCGCGGTTTCAAGTTCTTTATCGCTTATATCGCCGTCCTTCACTTTTTTGATCTCTTCGAGTATCAGCGTATGCGCTTGTTCGATATTATCTTTATCAAGAAGCGCCGATATTATGAATAAGCCCGGGTCTTGCGGAGTATGATTCGAAGCTGAGATAGAATGCGTTTTTCTCCGGCTCTTTACGAGAACATTATTAAGCCGGGAATTATTTCCGCGGCCGAGTATCATTGAGAGCGTATCTAAAGCGAATAGGTCCTCATCCAGGATACCTGATGAATGAAAGCCCATGGCGAGATAGGACAAGGTTACAGGCGCCTCCTCTACTTTAAGCTTTTTACCCATCTGGATCGGCTCGCGCTCACCTTTGTTTGCCGGTCTATAATCCGGCGGCCTGAAATCTTTAAACTCTTTTTCTATATCGCGAAGCGCGTCCTTAGGATTGATGCCGCCTACCGCCGTTATAACGATATTATTCGGGACATAACGCCTGTTATAATATCTGACGAGATCCTCGCGCGTTAATGCTTTTAATAAGCTCTCGAATCCTATCGCGGGATATTTATACGGATGGCGCAGGTAGGCATTCGCGAATAGCAAAGCGACCAGCTTCTTTTCCGGATCATCCTTGTTTAATCTTGCCTCTTTAAGCACTACCTCCCTCTCTTTTTCCAACTCTCCCTTTTCGAACGCCGCGTTTAAAAGCATGTCTTTCAATAAAGATAACGCGTTAGAAAAGTATCCGCTCGGCACGGTTATCTGATAGTTTGTAACATCGAAAGAGACCGAAGCGTTGATGAGGCCGCCGTATGAGCGCACCTCTTTTTCGATATCGCCGGGTTTTCGCGTCTTTGTTCCTTTGAATACCATGTGTTCGACCAGATGCGATATGCCTGACCCCAAGTATTCTTCTTCGTAAAGAGGCGCGGCTTTTAAGGTTACATTTATCGACACCAGATCTTTTGGCGGGCTTTCTTTCGCTAAAATAATGAGGCCGTTTTCCAGATGTTTATTGAAAACGGCCTCATTAGCGAAAGATACATCGTTAATCGAGAATATTACTAAAATTAAAAATAACAGCCGCAAACCTGATGATTTAACCACTATTCACACCGATCTTCTCTTTCGGCGCTTTCTCTCGCTCGGTTTCTCGTAGTGTTTTCTTTCTTTAAGGGTCCTTAAGATACCTTCGCGTTCAATCTTTTTTTTAAAACGCCTCAAAGCCTTCTCGAGCGGCTCATTTTCGCCAACATTCACTATTGGCATTATTATCTCACCCCTTCTTTTATTGATTTCCCTCTCTTGCGATTAGAAACAAGATTTCTAATTCTATCACAGCTCGCAGGTCTTGTCAATCAAGCCGCTGATATCTTCCAGTTTGTCGGCTATTATGTCGGCGCCTTTAAGAAATTCTTTCGGCAGGCTCGATGTAAGAGCTATGCAAAACATACCGGCCGACTTCGCGGCCATTATTCCATACGGGGCATTTTCAATGACCACACATTCGGAAGGTTTGACCGCGAGTTCTCGCGCGGCCAAGAGATATGGCTCCGGATATGGTTTTCCCTTCTTGACATGATCACCCGTAATGACACGATCGAAAAGTCTTTCTATGTTTTTTGGCATTATCTCTTTTACCCCTGTCTTTGTGGTTGCGGTGACGAGGCCCAGTAAATAACTTTTCTTCTTGAGGCATACAAGAAATTCTTTTGCCCCTTTAAAGACGAACCGCTTGAATCTACTTTTAAAAAGTTTGCGGCGCGCCATGAATACTCTCCTGAATAATGCTTTAGACGGGCGAATTGCCGAGCCTTTTAAAAAATCTTCTAAAGATTTTTGCCATCTTTCGCCTTCCCTCGTGTATACATCAAAGCACCTCACGCTTATGCCATACGGCCTTAACGCCTCATACCACGCAAGAAAATGATAAGGCATGGAATCGACTATGACGCCGTCCATGTCGCAGATGATCGCCTTAGGGCGAAATTTTAATTTTTTTATTATCTTTATTCCCATAAAAAATTATTTCTTGAAAGCTATTGTTATGTTGAAAGACATCTTTGGAGCTGATATGGCTTTTGGGAGCGGCTTAAATGGCGAGACGGCCTTAAGGCTTGCGCTGGTTACGTGGAGGAGCACCTCGTCTTTAGAGGACCTTGAACGGTCTATATTATAGGTAAGCAGCGCGCCGTTAGCGCTGAGTGTAAACGAAAGATAAACATCGCCCTCACCTTTATAGAACCTGTAGTTTTCCTGCAGCCTTATCCTTATCTTGTCTTTTAGAAAGTCGTAATAATCTATGTAGTCCTTACTTGACTTGACATGGGCTTCTTTTTTAGCCGCTTCCTGAATCGCTTGCTTTGCCGGCACATTTTTCAGGGGCTCTTTTGTTTCTTTCAACCTGCTTATCTCTAGACTTTTCCGATAACCCTCGGCTTCGCCGAGAGGCGAGCCCGCGTCATCGGTTTTAACTGCCAGCTTACTCTGCGCGGTATCCTTTTTAACCTCTATCTTTGGCGCTTCAGAAGCCCTGACAATGGCCTTCTTATTAGCCGCGTTCGCCGCCGCGATCTTTGTCATATCCTTTAATACGACATAATCTACGATTACAGAATTTCTTTTACCAAAATCATGCCTCAATAGATTATGATTATAAAAAGGCGCTATGATGACGGCATGAATAATGGCCGAGATTATAAAAGCGCTCCTGAGAGTAATGTCCATATCAAGAAGTATAAATTAACAATCGTAAGATGTCAACAGCAACCGTTTCTCGGCAAAGCGCAAATTTCTATTCTCTCCCGCTTCCCTTTTTCTGCTTAAGATTATAACCGCGAGGGGTAATTATGCAGCCATGTTTTACATAGGTTTTAGAATTTCCTATGATGATAGTCGTTGCCATATTTATTTTTTTAAAGGAAGGCAAATCTTTTAAAGTGGTTACCGTGACCTCCTGATCATCTCTGTACGCGTTGCGCACGATGCCGACAGGCGTATTTAGAGATCTATATTTTAACATGATATCGCAGGCTTTCTGAAAAGGAATAACCCTTCTTGCGCTTTTAGGATTATAGAGCACGACTACGAAATCAGCTTTTGCGGCTGATTCAACCCTTCGCTCGATCAATTCTAAATCGGTCAAGAGGTCGCTTAACGATATAACCGCGAAATCATGCATCAGGGGAGCCCCTAAAAGAGACGCGCAGGCGGCAGCGGCAATGACGCCGGGTATAATTTCTATTTTTAATTCATTTGGATCGTTTTTCTTTAAAAGTTCTAATATCAAACCCGCCATGCCGTAAACACCGGGATCGCCGCTTGAAATAACACAAACTCTTTTGCCGTTTCTGGCGCGCCCTATGGCATATTCAGCCCTTTTTATCTCCTCCGTCATGCCGAAAGATTTAATCTCTTTATTATATATCAAGTCGCCGAGCAATTTTATATAGGTATTATAACCGACGATTACCTGGCATTCTTCAATGGCTTTTCGGGCGCGTAGGCTCATGTGCCCTATTTCCCCGGGGCCTATACCGACTATTTTTAGATTTCCTTTACTGCCGCTACCGTAACCCTGCCTACCTTTGTCTTGGGCAGGATTAGTTTTGGCCTTTTTGCCGCAATAAGCGCGCAAGGCTCACTCACCCCCTCAACGCCGACCTTTTCTTTTACAAAAGACGATCTTTTATATGCCCCGCTAAATCTTTTTATCAAGTCCGCGGATATAATCCTTAATGGAATTCCCAATTCTCTACATGCGTCTTGCAAGCCTCGTTCATTCCGTTTTAAGTCTATGGTGGCTATATGCCTGACTTTCTTCATCGAAGATCCCGTCTTATTTAAGGCGAGCCGCACTGCCTTAATAATCTCTTCTTTATTTATATTGCGCCTGCAGCCTATGCCGATCACTATATTTCGCATCGACTCCGAAGCTGTGGTAACGATGGGTTCCGCGCCCAAAATATTAGCGGCCTGAATCGCGAGAGTGTTTGCGCCGCCTTCATGGCCTGATAATAGGCTGATGGCGTAACGCTCGGCCTCATCAACCACAACTACCGCCGGATCGGTATATTTATTCTTTACGCAGGAGGCAATGACTCTGACAACAATGCCAGCGGCCATGCAAAAAATGATCCCTTCAAATTTACAAAATAGCTTTTTCACCAGGTCTCTAAGCCCGCCCTTTAATGCCGGGACATAAACCTTGCTTCCCGGGAGATTTTTTTTAATCTTGAAAGCCGTACTTTTGCCTTTTTTAGTTACGGCGACAATGGCTGCCTTCACCCCGCACCTTCTCCTTCTTCCTAAACATATGCTCAAAATCTTTATCGTATAGTTTAGACTTTTGATAATTTTTATTTAGAACATCCCCAACGATGATTATCGCATGGCGCATGATCCCGGCTTCTCTGACTTTTTTTGAAATATCCCGCAATGTGCCGATTATTTTTCTTTCTTCGGGGAAAGAGACTTTCTCTATAACGGCAACCGGCGTATCTAATCCGTAGCTTTCCGTTAATTTTTTTATAACGCTCTCTATCTTGTCTATGCTTAAAAAAATCGCCATGGTAGCCCTTGCTTTTGCCAATTTCCGTAAATCTTCTTTTGACGGGACTTCGGTCCTGCCGGGAATCCTCGTTAATATCACTGTCTGGCTGACACCGGGAAGCGTAAGCTCCTGTTTTAGGCTGGCGGCCGCTGCCTGAAAAGAACTGACGCCGGGAATAACAGAATAATCTATTCCCTGCCGCTCGCACCAATCCATCTGCTCCTGAATCGCGCCATATAGAGACGGGTCTCCGGTATGCAGGCGGGCGATTATCTTCTTGTTGGATTTCTCCTTTTCAATAATCCCCAGAACCTCTTCCAGGGTCATTTTAGAGGAGTCATAGCCGACTGCCGCCTTCTTGGCGAATCTTAAGATATCCTTGTTCACCAGGCTTCCGGCATAGATGATAACATCTGCCTTCCGGATTATCTTTAACGCCTTAAGAGTCAACAACTCCAAATCCCCCGGCCCCGCCCCGATAAAACAAACTTTAAGAGTATTTTTTGTGGGTTTATTCATAAACTATCTCTTACCCCCCTTGTGGAGATACTCCTCTTGTTTGTAGGCGCGGACTTTTTACCAGGATTACTGAAAGATAGCCCAGCTCTTTATCTTTTATGGAGGCGATGTTCCGGATGATCTTTTCGTTGGGGTGGCCTGCGCGGCTTACGAGCACGGCGTTTTGGGCCAGGCCTTTTTGCTTAAGCAGGTGAATGACCTTTTGTAGTTTTGTCCCTACTTTCATCAATACCACGGTATCAAAATCCTTAAGCGCCTCTTCTATACCCTCCAGGGTTTCGCTTACCGGCAGGACCGCCATCTTTTCCTTGCCCTCTAAAAGGGAAAAGCCGGCCCGGGAGGCCGCGGCATTAAAAGCGCTTATCCCGGGGATAGTCTCAACATCTATATTCGGGAAATCCTGTTTAAGTATTTTTAAAAGATAGATGTAGGTGCTGTAAATAAAAGGGTCGCCAAGGGTAACAAAGGCCGCCTCTTTGCCTTTTTTTAGCTCTCCAGCAATCCTTCGGCCGGCCTTTTTCCAATATTTTTTCAAGACGGCCTTATCTTTAGTCATAGGAAAGGTAAGCTCACTATAAGTCTTTTTGCCTTCAATAACCTGCTCAATTATCCTGCGGGCAACTGATATTCCTTCGTCAGTTCCTTTGGGGGCAAAAATGATATCAGCCTTCTCCAGCGCATCCTTGGCTTTTAGGGTAAGCAGCTTAGGATCTCCGGGCCCGATGCCTACCCCATAAAGTCTGCCGGTTATTTTTTTATAATCATCGCGCATAACCCAAATCCCCTGTTTTTTGACAACTCTTTTAGATCCGATTCCACGATTCGCTCGTTTGGATAAGTGAGGGCTTCGAAGACAACAGCCCTTCTATTTTTTATGCCATTATTCAACAAATAACCGGCTATTTTTTCCGGTGGGAATTTCGCATCGGTGAATAAGAACACTTTATCGGAATCTTTAACCTCTTTGGCTAACGCGCCTCTCTTACGGCCATGGATACTGATAATCTTCGCGTCCTGCCAGCTTTCGCCGATTTTAGCGAACGCGATCTGCATAGCGCTTATTCCGGGTATGACTACATATGCTTCTTTTTTTAAAGCCAGCTGAATCTGCCCCAAAAAACTGTACAACCCGGGATCGCCCGAAACAAGGACGGCTATCTTTTCTTTATCCTTATTCTTTTTTATGTACGAAATTACTTCTTTAAAATGACCTTCCACGCGTATCTTTTTTTTATTCTGATGCGAAAAAAGCGATAGCAGCCGCCCTGCCCCGATTAAGCAATCTGCTCTACATATCTCTCTCTTCGCCGCTGGAAGCAGATAATCGAGTCCGCCCGGCCCCGTCCCGATTATAAAAACTTTATTCACTTTTCCCGGATACGCCGACAACTCTTCCCCGCGCAAGGAAAGAAGTATACAGCTAACCGAAATCTGATTTCTTACGAATTCATTTATCGCATCCACCGTTTTCTTGGCGATCATATCAAAAACTTGCGCAAGATTATGTTTCTTCAATATGTCGATAGTGGCTTCGGCCGTGCCTTGGGCCGATATCTCTTCTATAATCTCTTTTTTTGCTCCACAAAGTTTGGCGTAACGCGCTATGGTCTTTATACGATTATCGCCGCACCTGATGTTTGTGTCAAGTTGGCCGTTGGCAACCTTCACTAATTTACCGATGTGGCCTACGAGCAGGACATTTTTTATCTTTTTTTTCGCGCATTCAAGAAGGACGAATCCGACATGATCCCCTATCTTTATCATTGATTCTGATTTAAGCCCTTTTGATTTTTTGCAAAAATTTTCTCCCACATACCCCAAGACCAGGGTAATATTTTTAAACCCCGCGGCTTTTAATACATCGATCTGAAGCGATAAGGACTTCTTATAGGCATTCGTAGACTTAGGTTCGACTATACCGGTAGTGCCGATAATGGAGATGCCGCCCACTATGCCGAGCCGCGGATTAAAAGTGCGCATGGCTATTTTTTTTCCCTCCGGAACGCTTATTATTACCTCTATCCCTTTATCTTTAGATAAATATGGGGTAACTTCTTTAATAATCATTGCTTTAGGCGTGGGATTAATCGCGTATTTACCAACCTCTACTGCCAGGCCCGGCTTAGTAACTACGCCCACGCCTTCTGCGCCTGTTATTGAAATCCCCTTTTTACCGCAATATCTCACTTTTGCATATATCCTGGCGCCGTCAGTTACATCCGGATCATCGCCTGCATCCTTGACTACCGCGCACTGCGCGAAATTTCTCGCTATTTTTTGATCGACGATATTCAGATTCAACCTTACGCCGTTCGGGGTCTCTACATCAACGCTGTTTATTGCCTTCTTATTGATAAGCATGATAGCCGCTGCTTTTGCGGCAGCCTGAGCGCAAGTACCTGTGGTAAACCCACGCACCAATTTATGTTTTATTTCCATTTTAGATATTCAAACTATTTTCAATTTCTCTCGTTATTCTGACGCTCCGCCACTTCCGTCAATGGATAATAGTTTAGCGTAAAGAAGCACCTCGACGAGAACGTAGGTGAGGTTTTCCCGCTTTACGGGATTCCGCTTCGCGGAAAAACCTCCCCTACGTCGAGAGTTGTTCTCTGGGATAAACTACCACCGTAAAATGTATTCTTGCTTTCCTTAATTATGCTTTCTACTCACCTTTAGCAAAGATCCTAAAAGGCCTCCCATGATGATGGCCAAAACAAACCCCTGCACGGTTTGTGGTACTACAATATGATACCTCTCTGGCTCGATGCTTGAAAGGACGATACCTCCAATCATCAATACCCCCCACAGAATAACAGAGAGAAAAACCGTTTTCAGGAAAATATTTTTAAAAGGCAGCCACTCATGTGACAAGCTTAAGAGCGCGCCGACCACGATACCAAATATAGCCCCGCCAATAGTAAAAGTAACTATATTATGCAGCATATAATTCTCAAAGAGAAAGGCCCCGCTAATGATATTAACTCCTATAGCAACCCATCCCCATACTATTCCCGCGAGGAAACTCAAAAAGATTCTGTTCTTCCAACTCAACCATTGAGGTCTCATACCGTCTCCTTTGAAAAAGTTGTACCGAATATTTTAATGGCACGGCATTCCTATAACGTGCCTGAAATCATGGTATGCATCGTGCACACCTGGAGCAATAGAGTCTACTCCGTACGCGATGACAACCATCACAAAACCCAGCGCTATAACTAACAGTGTTAATCCCATGACGGCCCATAAGCTCTGTTCTTTGCTAAGTATCCCTTCCATCTTTCTCACCTCCTTAGAAATCGACTTGTCCTCTAAACACTATATATTAAAAAGTCTATACCTTTCCTTAAAATGTGTAAACCAATGTAAAAATGACTGAATCATTGGCGTCTGTATTGGTGCCTGTCATCACTCTTTGATATGCCAAAAGCGTCTGGATTTTATCATTTGACCAGCCTATGCCAGGTGACATGTTAAAATATTTTATACCCGAGGAAGGAATACTGTCGCCATCCTGCCGCCTATCACCTTGCAAAATACAATTTGTCTCTATCATTAAGTTAAGGCCTTTTGGTAAAAAGCATTCCACTCCAAAATCCCACGTAAGATATCGCCCATATATTGTCTTAGCCCCATCTACCCGCGCCAGATGAGGATAGCTGTATGCAATATCAGCGTGAAATATAAATGGATTGAGTTTCTTTGTCAAGTTTATACCAAGCCCGGGATCCCAAGAGCCGCCGCCAGTGGCAGTCCCCATCAAATCGGTTCCTAACTTGTCTGGGTTGGATTTTTGGTATTTACCTGTTGGCATCTTCAGCTGAAACAGCCCGGTCATGTGAGGCAGCCAATCGTTCTCTTCGAATGCGCAATAACGCAAGAAAAGATAACTATCGCCAAACCCGCTTGAATGTGCTTTTGCATCATCTTGCTTGATATAATTCTGTTGGTAAACTGTCTGACCATCAATCTCAAGCCTATCGGTAAGTCCAAGCTGCGCAAACAACTGTTCCTGAAATTGATACTTCCAATCACCGTCAGGCAATGACTTATAATGTCCATCTGAGTCAAAAGACCCTCTTGTCCTGTTGTAGAAAAAAAACGGCTGGATCACAAACTTGCCTTTTCCGCAAAGAGGCGCAGTCCAAGTAGTAATAGGCCCTGCGGAAACAGGATTCCATTCATCATCCTCTTTGTCATCCTTATGAGCGAAGGACATATCAGATAAACCGCACAAGGCAAACTGCAGCAAAATAAAAACTATTATTTTCCTTCTATACATAGCATTTCTCTTGCTAAAATAAGCAAGGCATTTACAATTGCCGCGGCGACTGCACTGCCGCCTTTACGGCTCTTATTGGTTATATATGGTATTTTCAAACTGCGCAACATCCTTTTAGACTCTGCCGCGCCCACAAAACCTACCGGTATACCAACCACCAGCGCGGGCTTGGATTTAGCGCCTTTAATCAAATCACAAATCTCAAAAAGGGCGGTAGGGGCATTGCCAATGGCGATTATCCCGCCTTCCGTTTCCCTTTGAGACTTGCGCATCGCGACAATAGACCGTGTAAGATTTAATTCCTCGGCATTTTTTATAATATCCTTATCGTGTATCCGGCAGATAATCTTATTTTTAAACCGGGCAGTGATATTCTTGTTAATCCCGGCCTTAACCATGCTGGAGTCCACCACAATGTTTTTTCCACGCTTTATTGCCCTAATCCCGGCCTCAATGGCGCCAGGAGAAAAGACTAAGTCCCTGACATAGCCCAAATCCGCGCTGGCATGGATCACTCGCGTAATCACCGCCTTCTGCGGCCCGGATAAATGTATCCTCCTTTTTTTGAGCAGGCCGCCGATAATCTCAAAGCTCTTACCCTCAATTCTACGGCCCTCACTTATCATCTTCGTCATCGCTCTCCTTAACCCACGCATTCCTTATTTTATCCGCGACAATATCAGCTATGCGGCTGTCTTCGCCTAGATTCTGGGTATAGATAAAACGGACATCCGGATACTTCTTCTTCTCCCGTTCAATTATCTCCGGAATATCCCGTCTGACATGATTACCCACAAAAAGAAAAAATGGCACAATGATTATCCTGCGGCAGCCAGCCTTAACTAATTTTTCCAGGCTCTGGCATAAATCCGGCTTAACTAACTGTAAATAGGCCGGATATATTTTGGATAGCCCTAAACTCTGTTTTAATCCGCTTATAATACTGGGTATCAAGGTATTGGCCTTCTTTAATCTGCTGCCATGGCCCAGGACAACAACCCCGGTTTGTTTATCCGGCAGAATTTTCTTTTTAGCCTTGGCCGCGGAGACATCTTTTCTTAAATAACCGCTCTGTTCCTGGATTAGGCGATAAATACGATCCACGGTATTTCTCTGGTGTATCCAATTACAGTCCTGACAGGACCAGACCTTTTTATTAAGCCTTGAGGAATAGACATAGCGGCCCAGCCCTTCTTCTTGGCAGGGGTAGAATGGGCAGTAGCAAAAGGCGCAGTCTTCTAAATTCTCGTGGCAGGGAAAATAGGCGCACTGTCTGTTTGTTCTGCTTATCATTTCACCTGCCTTTTTTATGGTATAGGAAAGTATAAAACACTTTCCTAACCACTGAAAATCGCATTGAAGTCATCGCAAAGCGATTTTCTTGTATCCGTTACAGACCCCTATAAATTTTTTTGCGGACCCGGGATTAGAGCCGAAGTGAAGATGGCTATAGCTTGCCAGGGTATTCCATCTGGTCAAGCCATCAAAAAATATTTTGCCTTTATCCTTATTCACTCTGTATGCAAAATTCTCTTTACGTGAAAAACGATCGAGATACGACCAGTGAAATACATGGGCTTTTATGTTAACGCCTTTCTTGCTTAATATATTATCCTTACATACTTCTATATTCACATATCCCAATGCCCTTAACCTATCGGCCATCTTAACCGAGGCATCAAATATCCCTACCATAGGAAATTTTCTTTTTTTAAAATCTATAAGATATTTGACAAGATACATTAATCCTCCGCATTCGGCATAAATGGGCAGCCCCTCTTCCGCCCCTTGATAGATCGAACGTTTTAGGCTCTTATTCTTCGATAAAGCGGAGGCGAAAAGTTCAGGGAACCCCCCGCCGATATATAAACCGTCGATGCCGTTCGGCAATTCCCTGTCCCTTAACGGACTAAACGCGATAATGTTTGCTCCCAGATGGCTTAATATATCCAGATTGTCCTGATAATAGAAATTAAAAGCCTCATCTTTTGCGACAGCTATCGTTACGCGGTTTTTGGGGTACGAACTTTTAAACCCCGCACCTTCTAAAGAAAGATTGCGGGGTGGAAGAAGGTGCGGGGTAAATATCTTTTCTTTATTATAGAAAAACGGGCGAGCCCTCATGGCTATCTCAAGAAGCCTTGTTAAATTTATATTATCACGAACGAGCTTCAACAGCTTTTGATAGAAAACGATATCTAACCTCTTCTCTTCGATCGGAATTAATCCTAAATGCCTTTCGGGTAACTTTAGGCCGGGGTCTCTCGGTAAATATCCGAGCACCGGTATTTTAGTTCTTCTTTCAATGGCGGCCTTTATATAGCTATAATGACTCGCGCCCGCTATGTTATTTAAAATAATGCCCGCTATATCCACTTCTTTATCGAATTCCTTGTAACCCAGGGCTGTAGCCGCGGCGCTCCTTGATAGAGAACGGCCATCCACTATAAGGATGACCGGACAGTCAAGTATCTTTGCCAGATGACCGGTCGAACCAAGTTCGGTGTCTTTCAAGCCGTCATATAAGCCCATAACGCCTTCGATGACGGTAATATCGGCTTCTTTAGCCCGTCTCTTAAATAATTCACGAAGCGCGTCTTTAGAGAGTAACCAGCTATCCAGATTTGCGCATATTTTACCGGAGCCTTTAGTATGATAAGCAGGGTCTATATAATCGGGCCCCGCCTTGAAGGCCTGCACGTTGATGCCTCTTTTTCTTAGGGCAAGGATTACGCCTAAGGTTAACGTTGTCTTTCCTACGCCGCTATGAGTGCCTGCAATGATAATTCTTGGTAAATCCACCCCGCCCTTTTGACAAACTAATCGGTTATCCTGCATATATCCTTGCTGTTTTTTCAATCATCATACTTAATCTTGCTAACAAAAGCTGTACGTCAAAAGGGCGGGGTTAATCTATCTTATATTGATAATTAAGATTCGCGAGCCCGCCCTGGCGCAATAGATATTTTTCTTTTCCTTGCGCGATGAGGCCAAAGGCATAATTAATTATTTCCTTATAAAATTCGCAAAATACGGCTTTTTTACGCATATCGCCAAAAGCATGAAGCTCCGCGGGACATGGCGCGCCGCATATATTTCGGAAAGCGCAAACGTTGCATTCAGCGATTTCCTCTACGACCCGTGACCTGATTTTCTTAAACGGCTCTGAGCCCATAGCTCGATCTATAGAGCGCTTAAATATATTGCCGCCGCAAAACCCTTTTAGCCCGATGAATTCGCCGCAGGGAATCATATCTCCGTTGGCTGTTATAGTTAAAAAACATCTTCCTCCTCCGCAAGGCGATATATCGCACATGAGCCGGCGCGCCGTAGGCGCGATGATGCCTAAGATTATATTGGCAAAATTGCCGATTATGATTTTGTGCTTTGAGCCCTTCGAAGATCTCATCGCCTCTTCAACCGCATCGATGAAATATTTTGCCATCTCTTTATCATCCGGTTTTAAGAAACGGGCGTTCTTCTGTGTGAGCCTTACAGGGTTAATCAGCACGCAGGGCACTTTCTTTTCATGAAGCAACTTTACCAGTCTCGGCAGGCCGCTTACATTGACTTTTGTTATAGTTGTTATTACATTTAGCCCTTCATACCCGTTAAACAGCTCGATCGCCCGGATAACCTTATCAAAATTTCCCACATGCGAAGCGCTGAATCTTAAGCGATTGTTGATTGCGGCGCTCGGCGCGTCCAAAGAGATACCTATGCCGATCTTATTATTTTTAATAAAACTGATATCCTTCTCTTCAAGCAAAAGGCCGTTTGTCTGTATGCCGAAATAAAAACGCTTCTTAAATCTGGTTATCGCCTTAAAAAGGATGTCTTTTACCAAAAGAGGCTCGCTGGCATGGAATATGATGACCGGCCTTTTTTTCTTTCCTATGAAATATCTTGCGGTCTTACTTAAGATAAAGACTAACTCTTTCTCGCTCATCGATCGGCCGTGTTTTCTTATTTTTGCGGGCACGTAACAGTATGGGCAATCGGCGTTGCATCGATCCGTAGGATCGATATATATAGCGGTCAATTCGGAGCTGAAACGAAAATTATCCAGCTCCTGATCGCATTCGCCTTTCACCCTTTCATATAAAGAGATCAGTTCTCTTGAGATCAGCGCGTCAGGATTATTGCCCCGCTTGCTTATTCCCCAGAAAACATTGTCCGCGTCCAGTAAAACATTATTATCTTCGATATCTATGCGCGATAACCCTTTTCTTTCCATAATGATTCCATCCGATCTTATTTTTTCGTTTCTCTCTATGCCAGAACTTGCGGGGTAGTTGCTGAAGCGGCGTTGAAAATTTTGACACCCTGTGGCAATTTAGAAAAAAATTTAAATTCCTGAAAGAAGTTAAAATTTTGTCAAAATTTTTCCGAATAAATTGGCATGCCCAATGCCAATTTATGTCCGCGGAAGCAACGCCCCGCAAGTTACGCCTTACAGTAACGCTTGCTTCTTATCGACATCCCCATACATTACATAATGAGACAGGCCATTCGCCGTCTTTGCGCATTTTAGACGATAAGAGATTGTTTTGGTATCGCCATCCCCTTTCTTGGCGCAACCCCCCTTCTGGTTCTTACGCTTAGACGCTTTATTATTCATCTTATCTTCACCTCCTCCCTATGCAAAATATTAAAAACGCTCCAACAATCAAAAATAACGCTGATGAGATATAGCTGATCTTCACGCTCTCTTTGATATGTCCGGCCTCTAACGCAAAAATGCCGTCTCCGATAAATGGTTTTAGATTAGCTTTCGAATCATAATAATTTAATCCGCCTAATTGAACACCCAATGCGCCGGCTATAGCGGCTTCCGGTATGCCGCTATTTGGGCTGGGATTTTTCCTACCGTCCCTTCTGGCTATCCTCCATGAATTCAACGCATCTTTACCTGCCAATAGACTGGCAAGCGGTAAAAATAGCGCGGAGAGCCGAGCCGGTATAAAATTAGCTAAAGTATCCATCTTGGCCGAGGCCCAGCCAAAATCCTTATATTTTTCATTCTTATATCCGACCATTGAATCTAAAGTGTTTATCGCCTTATACGCTAAGGCTAACGGCGCGCCGCCTATGAAGGCATAAAAAATAGGAGAGATTATGCCGTCAACAATATTCTCGGATACCGTCTCAACCGCAGCGCGGATCACTTCCCGATCCTCCAGATTATACGTGTCTCTCCCAACAATAAAACTTAACTTTTTACGCGCTGAAATTATATCTTTTTTCTTTAAAGAACGATAAACTTCCATGCTTTCTATGTCTAAATCTTTAGCCGCTATTGAGGTATAGATAATCATAATGGATAGTATCGCCCCTAAATATCCGTTGATAGAATAGGCAAGTCCGATAATAATAAAACTAACCGACCAGCTTACGCCCACGACTAATATGACGAGAATAATCCCGCCTATCCGTTCGTTCTTAATCGCTTCTCTCAAAAAAAGCTCTAACTTTTTTATCAACCAGCCGATGCCTTTGACCGGGTGGGGCATCCACCGGGGATCGCCGAAAATCAAATCTAATATATACGCAAGGGCAATTTCGATAGCCATAGGCTCAGGCCTTTACCCCCACACCAATTGCGTGTTAACTTACGCTCATATTGCAATTGGTGTGGGGGTTTACTATCCTGTATAGTGATTTCATATCGATATTCTCGCGTAAAAGCCTGGCAAGTTTATCAAATTCTCTATCCTGATCAAAGCAATTTTTTTCAGGCAATGGCTGCCAGCCTTTCCGCTGTCTTATTCTATTTAAAAACGCCCTTCGGAAAATATCCGTATCGAACAGGCCGTGGATATATGTCCCGAAAACACGGCCATCTTTGCGGCGAAAACCATCCGGATATCTTGCCGCCCTGCCGTTGTGTTCTAAAACCTCGAAGAACGGGCCGCAGTTTCTCTCATATTTAGAAACACCGTGATGAATCTCGTAGCCGGAAATCTCTATCCCTGAGGTCATATCTCTTGCCTTTACTTGGGCAAGGACCTTATTTTTTCCGAGACGCGTACAGATCGGTAATATACCTAATCCTTCGATTTCTTTGGAACTTGATTCCAGGTGGTATTTATCGGATATCTTCCTGCCCAAGATCTGATATCCGCCGCATATCCCCAGCAAAAATGTCGAACTATTGGAATTAACGAGCGCATCGATCCTGCTTGCGAGCCCGCTGGTTTTAACATATCTCATATCGAAAATAGTATTTTTTGTCCCCGGGATAATTATTAAATCCGGTTTCTTGAGCTCTGCGGCATCTTTTACGTATCGCAATACCACGTCCTCTTCTTTTTCCAGCGCGTCAAAATCCGTGAAATTTGACATATAAGGCAGCCTGATTACGGCTATGTCTATATTTTTTCTATTTTTATCGAGCTTGTTATGACGAATTCTTTCATCAAGAGAAGCGGAATCTTCCTCAGGTATCTGTATATCGTTTCCCATCTGTGATGGGATCCCGCTGCGGCGGGAAAAATATGGGACAACGCCCAGAACCTTTATCTTGGTCCTTTTCTCTAAAAAGCTTATGCCTGAAGCCAGTAATCTTTTATCCCCCCGGAATTTATTGATGATGACGCCTTTAATCATAGATCTTTCTTTTTTTGTCAGTAGCTCTAATGTCCCGACAATCCACGCGAAGACGCCGCCTTTATCAATATCACCGACTAGAATTACGGGCGCGTTGGCATGTTGAGCCATCTTCATATTTACAAGGTCATGTTTCTTTAAATTTATCTCCGCGGGGCTGCCGGCTCCCTCAATAACAACGATCTCATATTTGTGTTTTAGTCTCGCGAAAGCTTTCCATACGACATTCTTTAAATTCTTTTTATGCTTTATATATTCCGCGGCCCTCATATTCCCGATGGGCCTGCCTCTAACGATGACTTGTGAGCCGATATCGCTCGTAGGTTTGATTAAAATCGGGTTCATGTCCACGCTGGGCTCTATACGGCAGGCCGCGGCCTGGCTTGCCTGGGCGCGGCCGATCTCGCGGCGTTCTTTTGTTACAAAAGAATTCAAAGCCATATTCTGAGCCTTAAAAGGACAAACCGTAAAACCATCCTGTAGAAAAATCCTGCACAACCCCGCGACTATTACGCTTTTACCTACGCCGGAGCCTGTGCCGCATACCTGCAATACCCGCGTATTTCTCATTTTAATACTGCCCTAAGGGCTGTTATCAGTTTAATGTTTTCTTCTCTTTTCCTCACCGCTACTCTGAAGAACCTATCATTGAGGCCTCTAAAATTATCGCAGTTCCGGACTAACACCCCTTGCGCGATCAACTTTTTGCTTAATTCCGCGGCATTTTTAATCGAGGTTTCTTTTAATTTGCAAAGGAAAAAATTCGCGTCTGATGGATAAACCTTCATTCCCCTTATGCCGCTTAAGCTGTCGTATAAATATACGCTTTCTTCCAATATAGAGCTTTTTGTCCTGCTTATATATTCTTTATCTTTAATGGCTTCCTCCGCTATAACCTGCGCCAAGGTATTAACATTCCATGGATAGGTATGGCGCGACAATTTATCAATGATCTCTTTATGGCCAACCAGATAGCCTATCCTAAGCCCCGGTAAGACGAAAAATTTAGTCAGTGACTTTAGGACCAATAGATTTTTATTCCCGGCAGATTCTAAGCACATGGCAATTTTATTCCGCGGGGTAATAAAATCCATAAACGCTTCGTCTATTATCAGGATAGCGCCGCAATTTTTACATACCTTCAGCAAAGATAAAATTTCTTGGCGTTCCAGCGCGGCGCCTGTGGGGTTATTTGGGTTGCATAAAAAGACCATGTCCACTTTTGGGATAAGCGGCATTACTTTGGATATGTCTATTCTAAAATTATTCTCCTCGGCGCTTTTTACAAATAGGCAGTTAACATTGTTAGCTTTGGCGGCGAATTCATATTCGCTGAAAGTCGGGACAGGAATTAAAACGGTCTTTGCCTTCAATGCCCTTGGGATAAGATGTATCAATTCAATAGAGCCGTTCCCTATCAGGAAATTATGGCTGCGCAGCCCGTGAAGATCGGCTAAACTATCCTTAAGATATTCGGATTCAGGTTCAGGGTAGTAATCGATCTTATCAATGTTGCGGACAATGGTGTTTTTTATTTTTTTAGAGATTCCTAACGGGTTGGTGTTTACGCTAAAATCTACTATGCCATATCTTGAAGATTCAGGATAACGCCATATATTTCCGCCATGAAATCTATTTATCATGCCAAGACCCCGCTCAACCCCGCCCTTTTGACAAATTACTCGGTTATCCCGCATAAATTTTTAATGTCTTTCCAGTCATGTTATTTAATCTTGCCAATAAAGGCTGCATGTCAAAAGGGCGGGGTCAAAATAAGGCCCGATAAAAGCGCGCAGACTTCAGCAATCTCGTTAACCGCGCCTATGGTATCGCCGGTCATGCCCCCGACTTTGGTTTTTATGTAGCGAATAAACAAATATACCGGAATTATAGAAAGAAAAAATAGTATAAAACCTTTCGAACGCATTAATAATAATGACAAGGCAAGCGTAAAGATACCTCCCACGAACAGGTCTCTCTTGCGGGAATGCTCTATGAAATACTTAGCCTTGCCGGCCTTCCGGGCATAGCGCGCCGCATTGCACGCAAAACATTGAGACCATCTTGAAAACACAGCCATTACAATCAATGTCTTCCAAAGATACGTCTCTTGGAGGCTCGCCATCACGCTGAATTTTAACAGCAGAAGCGAAACGATCCCGATCGCGCCCATAGCGCCGATACGGCTCTCTCTCATTATCTCTAATACTTTTTCTACCTGCTTATTGCCATAAAAGCCGTCGCAAGTGTCAGCGAATCCATCCAGATGAATGCCGCCGGTAATAAGAATAGATATTGTCAGGATCGCCGCCGCCCTGACAAGAGCGGGAAGAAAAAAGAGGGAAAGGGCGATTAGGGACAATAAAAGCCCTACGATAAGGCCAACGATGGGAAAATATAAAAGAGACGCGCCAAAATCTTTTCCTTCTATCTCCGATTTAATTTTTACAGGAAATATAGTCAAAAATTGTAAAGCAACCAGAAATCTTCTCATGGCCTGATTAGCTCTCTTTGTTTATCAGCCTTTTGTGAAACAGACGCGCTTTTGAATGTAGCCATTTCGGTTAAAATTTTAATGCTTGCCTCAACGATGCTTATACCTAAGGCCGCGCCGGTCCCCTCTCCGAGACGAAGATTTAAATCTAATAATGGGCTTAAGGCCAAATAATCAAGAATGATCTTATGGCCCTTCTCTTGGGAACAGTGCGCGGCAATCATATAATCTTTTACATTTGGCGCCAGTTCGCATGCTAAGAGCGCCGCGGCCCCGGATATGAACCCATCGATCACAATAGGGACTTTTTTTGAGGCGGCGGCCAGGATTATACCGGTTAATCCACCTATCTCAAATCCGCCCACCTTGGATAAAACGTCTATCGCGTCTTCCGGATCCGGTTTATTTAAACTGATAGCTTTTTTAATTAACGCTATCTTGTTAGACACGGCTTTATCATCTATGCCCGTACCTCTTCCTGTTGTGCGGTCCACGGACTCACCCGTTATAGCGGAAGTAATAGCGCTCGATGGAGTGGTATTTCCGATACCCATATCACCTATCCCTGCTATGTCTATACCCTTCTCAAATTCCTTTTCGAATATTTCCATGCCATTTTCAATGGACTTAATCGCCTCTTCTCTTGTCATCGCGGGGCCTTTTGCCATATTCCTGGTGCCGTAGTTTACCTTCTTTATAATCAAATCCGGATGCGGCTCCAAATCGCAGGCTATTCCCATGTCGGCTATGACAACCCTGGCCCCGACGTGCCTTGCCAGCACATTAATGCCGGCGCCGCCTCTCATGAAGTTATAAACCATCTGGGGCGTGACTTCCTTTGGATATGCGCTTACACCTTCTTCTGCAACGCCGTGGTCTCCAGCTAAAATAAATATTACTTTATCCTTAACCGGAGGAAGCGCATTTCCAGTAATCCCCACCATCCGCATGGCAAGTTCTTCCAACCGACCCAGGCTTCCCTGCGGCTTTGTAAGATTATCGAGCCTTCTTTGAGTTTCTTTTTCTAAAGAATGATCGATTCTTTTGATTTTTTCTTTTATTTCATTTAATCTTTGCATCCGCCTTCTCCCCTTTTATGATGAGCGGTATCCCTGCCTGCATGAATATAACATCATCCGCCTTCTTTGCTATCATCTGATTTGCCAATCCCACCAGATCCCGAAATCTCCTGGCCAAAAGATTATCGGGTACGATTCCGCCGCCTACTTCATTCGAAACTAAAATTGTCGTAACATTGATTTTAGAGATAGAGGCAAGGAGCCCCCCGATCTTCTTTTCTATCTCCTCATTCTTTAGATTATCGATTAAAAAATTGGAAATCCAAAACCCCATGCAATCAACAATAACCACATCATATTTTTTTTGGATCTCGATCAAGACTCTTTGAATATCTCTGGGTTCTTCGATCAATTTCCATTGTTTTGGCCTTGAGCGGCGGTGCTTTTTTATTCTCTCCGTCATTTCCTTATCGAGAAAGGCGCATGTCGCGATGAAGGCCGCTCTTTTCTTAAAGGATTTTGCCAATTCTACGGCATAACTACTTTTGCCGCTTCTTGAACCGCCTAAGACAAGAGTAAGTCTTTTCATGCCGCCCTCGCTTTTTTATGGTATAGGAAAGTATAAAACACTTTCCTAACCACTGAAAATCGCATTGAAGTCATCGCGAGGCGATTTTCTTGCTAAAAAGATGCGAGGTGTCGTTCATTTCAATCACTACAGGCGCTAATTTTTTAGGGTATTCAATAATATTCAAAGCGCCGACGTTTTGTTCAATTTGTAAAAACATTTTCATGTCGCATCCCAGGACGTCGCATAAAATAACTCTTATCGGCCCGCCATGAGTAACCACGGCTATCGTTTCATCCTGGTGTGTGGAGAGAATAAACGAAAAATACCTTCTGACCCTTGAGCAGAACTGTGTTGGCTTTTCGCCGCCGGGGATTTTTACCTCTAGAGGGTTGTCTATCCAGCTTTTATAAAGCTTTGGGCGCTTTTTAATAATCTCTCCGTGCGTTAACCCCTCAAATATCCCGAAATCCATCTCGCGCAAATCCGCGGATTTTTTAATCGTCTTATTTTTAAAAATCAATACTGCTGTGTCGTAAGCCCTTACGAGCGCGCTGGAATAAACCTTGTCTATTCTAAGGCCTTTTAACCTGACTGCCAATCTTTTGGCCTGCTCGATACCTTTGTGATTCAACGGCGGATCGCTAAGGCCGCAGTATCTTTTTGCCAAATTATGATCAGTCTGGCCATGCCGTATCAAAATCAATGTTGTCATAAAAAAACCCGCGCCAAAAAATAGCGCGGGATAAGTTCCCTGTTTTACTCAAAACCCGTATATGGCGGCATTCTTGCGATGCCTTAATATATAGGCAGGTATTCTGACTGCCCAGCCCTTTTATAGCTGCCTTCCCGCTCTATACAATTTAGAACAGTGGCATATTGCCAAAAGGTTTATTAATGCCGGGCTACAGCGGCGGGACCGTTTCCGTTTCCCCGCCATCCCGCCAGAGGCGGGATAATCGGCGGGATTGGAATTCCCTTTTAAGCCCTCTCGGGCGCCCATATAGTGAAATATGTCAAAGACAAAAATATTATAGCGCTTCGTGGATAAGAGTCAAGAAAAAAATTGTTTGGCTGAAAAACTGTCTAATGGAGGCCTATTCCCTCTCGTCATTCTGAGCGAAGCGAAGAATCCAATCCATTAGATCCTTCGGCTTCGCCTCAGGATGACAAGTCTAATAGAGGCTTTCTGTCATTCTGACCCTGACCCTCAAGCGCAGCGAAGGGGAAGAATCTATTTTTCTATCTCTTTGAGAAATTCGAGGGATTTGAGACGGCGCTCTATATGATAATCGAGAAACTTGCGAAGAATCGCTTCAAGCTCTTTTCCTACGCTGCTCACGACCTTCAGGCGGGCAACTCTCTCGAAGGATGAGCCGCGGATATGTTCGATGAATTTCACTGTCCCCGGTAAAATCGACATGGCGTTTTTATCCGCGCCGAGGCAATTCTTGCATATAAGGCCGCCCTGAATAACGCTGAATTTTACCGGCATATCGGTTTTATTGCCGCAATTTGCGCAGGTTCCCAGAGTAGGCATTAATCCGAGCAGGTTCAAAAGTTTTATCTCGAATATTCTCGCTACGCGCCGGGCGCTCGATTCGCCGGATAGGAGCTTCAAACTGTTTAAGAGAAGGAAAAACACTTCCGCGTTCTTGTCGCCGGGGCTTGTCACTGAATCGAGAAGCTCCGCCATGTAAGAGGCATAGGCGAGTCTTTCGAGCGACTGCCTTATCGGATTAAAGAACTCTATGAGGTCGCACTGCGAGACGGTGAATATATCGCTCTTCTTTCGTTCATAAAATATAATCTCGTCATGCGCGAATATCTCAAGGCTTCCTCCGCCGTACTGCGCGTGCGGGCCGCGCACGCCCCGGACGATCCCATTTATTTTGCCGAAGCCTTCCGTATAGAAGGTCAATATAAGAGATGTCTCCCTAAGGGCTTGGCTTCTTAAGATAATAGCTCCGGATTTCTGAATGGGCATCTTTACCGAAGAAGTTGAAAGATCAGGGTCGTAGCCAGAATACCAAGCATGGCGCCTGCGATAACCTCCAAAACCGTATGTATGGAATCCTTTATCCTGTGCCGCGCGATAAGGAATGCCATCACTAACGCGAGCAGGCTGACGATTGCGTTGCGGGTGAGAAATACAATGATAATCCACATAGAAAACGCTATAGCGGCGTGGCCTGACGGCATGCCTCCGCGTAAAGGAGTTCCGCTATGTAAAAATACCTTTCCTAATATAGTGAGAGCAAGAACTACTATGATAGATATAAATGTCAAATGCCATGGTGATTGGCCTATCTTCATTATACCTGCCTCGATGGTAAAAGGGATCTTGCTGGAAAATAAGAGATACCCGACTATGACCGCATTTATAGCGGTAACCAGGACAGCGCCCGCGGAAACATCTTTAATAACGCGCGCTATGGGATGGAATTCCGTCTGAACGATTACGTCAACAATAAGTTCTGCCACTGTATTGATCATCTCCGCGGATAGGACAAGCGTAATGGTCAGCGCGAGCATCATTATCTCGTTGGGCGTGAAATTTAGGAATATGCCCAAAAGTAATATTAATATAGCGAGCAGGAAATGAACGCGCATGTTGCGCTGGGTCTTGATTACGTAGAAAAAGCCGTCTATCGCCGCGTTAAAACTTTCGATAAATTTTCTTTGCCGCATAATCTCTTCCTAATATCATTCTCTTTTTTTGACATCCTGTTTTTCGTCCCGGCCGTTTCATCATCATAACCGAACAGGTGCAGAATGCCGTGTATTATATAAAGGACTATCTCTTCTTCAAAAGATGTGTTAAATATCCTGGAATTTCTTAATGCCGTATCAGATGATATGATAACCTCGCCCAGTTCCCCCAACTCAAAGCTCAGGACGTCGGTGGAGATATTTCTGTTTTTATATCTTCTGTTCAGGGGCCGGATCGCCGAATCGCTCAAAAAAATAATTTCTAACTCAGTGCTTCGAGGTTTCCTTAAAATCTTGATAATGTCAGCCGCTAATTCCTTTATAAACTCTTCATTAAGCCGATGCTTATTATTTAAATTTCGGACTACTATACTCATCCTTTTTATTTTTCGTATTAGTTGATTATTTCTTATTTTTTTATTCTTATATTCAATTCATTCAACTGCTTCTCGTCAACAGCAGAAGGGGCGTTTGTCATCGGACAAAACGCCTTTTGGGTCTTCGGGAACGCTATCACGTCTCTGATCGATCCGCTGCCCGTGAATAATGTCATGAGCCTGTCGAGCCCGAAAGCAATCCCGCCGTGAGGAGGCGCGCCATACTTGAAAGCATCCAGCAGAAATCCGAATCTTAAGGTTGCTTCTTCGTCCGTTATTCCTATGGTCTTGAATATCAGTTCCTGCGTTTTTCGGTCATGTATCCTTATACTGCCGGAGCCCGCCTCAATCCCGTTAATCACAAGGTCATAAGATCTTGACCTTACTGAATGCAGGTCTTTGCCTTTTTCTAATATAGCAAGATCGTCGGGGTGGCAGGAAGTAAAAGGATGATGCTCTGATTCCCACCTCTTCTCTTCATCGTTATATTTAAATAGAGGGAAGCCTACTATCCAGATAAACTCAAACCGCTTCTCGTCTATAAGGCCCAGTCTTTGGCCGAGTAATTTCCTTAAATTTGCCATCGAGTCATAAGCTATACTCTCGTTATCAGCTACAACGAATATCATATCACCGTCTTTACCGGCCAAAATCTCGTTAATGGCGGACAATTCTTCCGCCGCGAAAAATTTGTCTATCTGCGAAGACAGAACTCCCTTCTCTACCTTAAAATTCGCCAGCCCCTTAGCGCCGTAAGTCTTAACAAACTCTATCAATTCATCTATCTGGCCTCTGGAATACGAACCACAACCTTTAGCGTTTACCGCTATTACCTTGCCGCCTTTCTTTACAGCTTCGTGGAATATCTTGAATCGGCTTTTTCCCGCGAGATTAGTGATCTCGACCAATTCCAGGCCGAACCTCGTATCCGGTTTATCGCAGCCGCAGCGCGCCATTGCCTCCGAATATTTTAATCTGGGGAAAGGTGTTTTTAAATCAACTCCTACGGCCCCTTTAAACAAGTTCTTCATCAATCCTTCCGAGAGTTCGAATATGTCGTCCTCTGTTACAAATGACATCTCTATATCAAATTGTGTAAATTCAGGCTGCCTGTCAGCCCTTAGGTCCTCATCGCGGAAGCATTTTGCTACCTGGAAATACCTGTCGAGCGAAGATACCATGAGGAGCTGTTTGAATAGCTGCGGCGACTGCGGCAGAGCGTAAAACATTCCCGGGTTAAGCCTGGACGGAACCAGATAGTCGCGGGCTCCTTCAGGCGTTGACTTGGTAAGTATCGGCGTTTCTACCTCGATGAACCCGCGTTCGTCAAAATAATCGCGGGCAAGCTTGCATACCTTATGCCTAAGCCTTAAATTTTTCTGCATTGCGGGGCGCCTGATATCAAGGTATCTATATTTTAATTTTGTTTCTTCACCGACAGGGACAACGTCCGTTATCTCGAATGGCGGCGTGAGAGATTTATTCAGTATCTCTATATATTGAGCGCGGACCTCGATCTTACCGGTTGGTATCTTATCATTGCTGGTGCCCTCAGGCCTGCTTTCAACAGCGCCTTCGACTCTTATCACGAATTCGCCTCGTAAACCCTCGGCTTCTTTGTGAGCGGCAGGATGCGTCTTTGGGTCAAACACTATCTGAGTAACGCCGTAAGCGTCTCTTAGGTCTATGAATATGAGGCTGCCATGGTCGCGCCGGCTTCCGACCCAGCCGCAAAGCTTGACAGCCTTGCCTATGTCTTTCTCGCTCAACTCAGAGCAAGTGTGCGTCCGCAGCATTTTTATTCCTTTATTTTTTCTTTAATATAATTAACAACTTCGTCAAATTTTACAAAAACCTGCTCTTTGGTCTTCATATCGCGGAGAATGGCCTCGCTTTTAGCTATTTCATCCCCGCCGATTATCAAAACAAACCTTGCGCCAAGCGAATCAGCTGTTCTCATCTGAGCCTTCAATGATTTATTTCCATAATCAATATCGCATGATACGCCGTTAGCCCTTAAGTCGTTGGCTAGACCAAACGCCTTAGAATATGCCGCCGCGCCTATCGCCGCTATAAAAACATCGATTGCCTTTAAAGGAGCGTTATTACCGCGGACAAGCATCATCCTATCAATGCCTAGAGCAAAGCCGCATGCGCCTACATCAGGCCCGCCCATGTCCTTGGAAAGATTATCATATCTGCCGCCCGCGCCTATCGCGTCTTTGGATCCCAGCCCTTCGTGCGTAATCTCAAATACGGTCCTCGTATAATAATCCAGGCCGCGGACTATGAAAGGAGATATCTCGTATTTTATATTCAACGCGTCGACAAAGTTTAAGACTTCGTCAAAATGAGCCTTGCAGGCGCCGCATAAAAAGCGCGCTTCCTTAAAGGTCGTTCTGACCGATTCCCTGCAGCCGTCATTTTTACAATCGAGCACTCTAATCGGATTTATCTTTAATCTTTTTTTACAATCCTCGCAAAGGCGCGCTTCCTTCTGATCCCGGAAAGCCTCCTTGAGTAATTTCGACAAATTCTTCTTGTCTTCCCTGCATCCTAAATTATTCAATTTTATTTTATAGCCTTTTATGCAGGCCTCATCCAACAGCTTTGCCCCGAGCGCAATAACTTCAGCGTCAAGCGCCGGGCTGGTGGAGCCTATCGCCTCGACGCCTATCTGGTGAAATTGCCTTAAACGGCCTGCCTGAGGCTTTTCAGCTCTAAACATAGGGCCGATGTAAAAAAGCTTCTGAAATATGGATATCTTATCGAGATTATTTTCTATGTATGATCGTATGATAGGCGCCGTTCCTTCCGGCCGTAACGATATATTTCTCTCGCCCCTGTCTACAAATGAGAACATCTCCTTGCTTACGATATCTGTGTCTTCGCCGATATTTTTGACAAACAGAGCAGTCTCCTCTATTATGGGCGTGCGTATCTCCCGATACCCGTAAAGTTTTAAAATATCACGTGAAGCCTTCTCTATATCCTGCCAGAGCGGCGAGTCGGATGGCAATATATCTTTAGTTCCCCTGACAGCCTTTATCACTTCATAACCTTCTTCTTCATTATCATCCCTGATTTGAATGACACTATCCTTTTTTCAGGGATCGGAACCGTTACGCCCGTCCTTGGGTTCCTACCGACTCTTGACTTTCTCGACCTTACCTTAAATATGCCGAAATTCCGCAGCTCCACGGTCTCGCCTTTTGTAAGGGAATCTATTATGTGATCGAGGGTCCTCTGCACTATCCTTTTGACATCCACCTGTTTAAGCCGGGTCTCTTCCGCAATCTTTATCACAATCTCTTTTTTAGTCATTTTGCAGCCTCCTAAAATCTCGACAACTGTTAATGAGGGCGAGATTTTATCCTGATCCCGCCTCTATGGATATAACGACGCGCGGCGGGAGAAGGATCTAATCTTTGTTCAAAAAATCTCTTAAAAAATACCCCTATTGGATTGAACTGCCCTAACCTTCGTTTGTTATTTTTCAGCCTTTCAAGTATGCTATTCAAGAATATATATGAATCCTTCCAATCGCGCTCAACTTTCTTTAGATTTTTCTCGGCCATGAACCGCACGTTGTCAATGAGCAGAATATCGTTGGCCGGATCGGTTAACCTTCCGTGAGGCATATACTTGAATTCGAGGCTGTTTTTTAAAGCCTCGTACTTATTTTTCATCAGTTCTTTGGTCTCAAGGAATTTCACCTCATCTTCCTTGGAGATGCTTTCCTTGGATACGACATTTGAGTATATTGAATGGAACTTTACCCAGAATTCAAGGAAGGTTTTTACGATCTTTATGTCGGATTCGTATTTTTTATCTATCATATGCCGCCCTCACGCAATCGCATAAAAGTTTCTAAACCTTGAGGTTTACTACATCGCGGCCTAGTACCTTCTCGATGTCCCTCACCAGGCCCTCGTGGGGTTCAACCGAGAGAGTCCTGCCTGTAGCGACGGTTGTATGCTTGCCGTCAGGTTTGACGAAATTTAAATATACAGGGACCCTCCCCGGATAGCGCGAAAGGATCTTCTTGAGGTTCTCAAGGCTATTTTTTTCTAATCCGGCCGTTACCACATTAACCATTACGGCTTTCGTATATTTCGCCCTGACCGAATCAAGCGTAACGATTTCACTGGCGACTATTTTCGGCTCCTCTTCCCTCAGGCTCACCCTGCCCTTAATAAATATTATAGCGTCCTGCTTTATTAGGCCGCCGCACTTCGCGAAGGTGCTCGGAAAGACGAGGCAATCGACAACGCCGTTCAAATCCTCCAACGTAACTATCGCCATTTTTTCGTTCGTCTTTCTCGTGGTTGTAAATTTTGCCTTTGATATGATACCCCCTAATAAAACCTCGTCGCCATCGTGAAGATTCCGTAATTGCGTGCTGTTACATGTAGAATAAGTGTCGAGCATCTTTTCGAATCTTGCCAGCGGATGCTTGGTTATGTAAAATCCGATCATCTCTTTTTCGTATGCGAGCAGCTGATTTTCGGGCCATTCAGGTATGTTGGGTATCTCCTGGGATGTCTTTTTAAAATTTTCCTGGTCTTCGAATTTTTCAAAAAACGAGAGTTGGCCGTTAAGCCTGTCCTTGTGAACGTCGCCCGCGATCTCGAGGGCCTTGTCGACCATCGCGGATAATTGCGATCTGAAGAGGCCGAGCGAATCCAACGCCCCGCATTTTATAAGGCTCTCTATGACCTTTCTATTTACGAGTCTCGGATCGATCTTGCCGGTAAAATCGTAAATGGACTTAAACTTGCCGTTCTTCTCTCTCATTGTAATTATAGAATCTATGGCGCCATGGCCTACGTTTTTTATCGCGGCGAGACCGAAACGTATTGAGCCGCCTATTACGGTGAAGTTAGCGTAGCTTTCGTTTATATCAGGAGGCAATATTTTAATACCCATCCTTGTCGCCTCATTTATGTAGGCGGCGATCTTGTCAATATTGTCTTTTTCGCTTGTCAGAAGCGCCGTCATGAATTCTACGGGATAATTTGTCTTAAGGTATGCCGTCCTGAAACTGATTAAGGCATAGGCGGTAGAATGTGACTTATTAAATCCGTAACCCGCGAAATATTCGATCTGATTGAATATTTTTTCGGCTGCCCGTCTGTCGATCTTATTCCTTACGCAGCCATCGACAAATTGTTGGCGCATCTGGGCCATGACTTCAGGCGTCTTCTTGGCCATGGCGCGCCTTAAGTTATCCGCTTGGGCTAAACTGAACCCAGCGAGGCTAGACGCGATCCTCATGGCCTGTTCCTGGTAAAGTATTATGCCGTAGGTCTCTTTTAATATGGGTTCAAGAAGTTTATGATCATACTTCAGCTCAACCTCGCCGTGCTTTCTCTTCATGAAATCATCAAGCATCCCGGAGCCTATTGGGCCGGGCCTGAATAGCGCCAACAGCGCGATAATATCCTCAAATCTCTCGGGCTTTAATTTTTTGAGGAGATCCCGCATGCCTGAACTTTCAAGCTGGAAGACGCCGGAGGATTCGGCGTTGGCTAATAATTTATATGTCTTTTTGTCTTCAAGCGAAATTTTTTCCAAGTCAACGTCAATATTTTTAGCGCGCTTGATAATCTTTATCGCTTCGCTTATTACGGTAAGGGTCCTCAAGCCCAGCAGGTCCATTTTTAACAGGCCTATCCTTTCCAGGGATGTCATGGGATAGGCTGTCGATATCTGCCCATCATGGACTTTATAAAGCGGCACATAATTAACAAGCGGTTTTTCGCTTATCACGACGCCTGCGGCATGGGTCGAGGCGTGACGCGTGAGCCCTTCCAGCGTTAGAGAGGTATCTATCAACTGGGTGATCTTGGGATCTTGTCTATAAAGAGTTTTTAATTCGGGCTCCTTTTCAAGCGCCTGTTCGAGGGTCATGTTCAGGTCGCTCGGAACTAACTTCGCTATTTTATCAACATCGCCGTAAGCCATGCCAAGGGCTCTGCCAACATCCCTTATGACAGCCTTTGCCATCATCGTTCCAAAGGTTATTATCTGGGCGACGTTCTCCTTGGAATATTTTTTTACGACATAGTCGATGACCTCGCCGCGCCTTTCATAACAGAAGTCGATGTCTATATCAGGCAGGCTTATCCTCTCTGGATTCATGAATCTCTCAAAGAGCAAATCGTATTTTAGCGGATTGATATCTGTGATACCCAGCGCGTAACTGACAACGCTGCCCGCGGCGCTCCCTCTACCCGGACCGACCGGAATAGAATGCTCCTTGGCGTAATTGACTAAATCCCATACAATCAGGAAGTAGCTCGGATATCCGAAATTCTCTATTACTTTGAGCTCATGCTCAACGCGCTGGGTCAAGGCATTGTCAATGTTTTCGTATCTTTTTTTCAATCCTTCAGCGACAAGTTCCCGTAAAAACGATTCTCGCGTTTTGCCCTCAGGCGCTTTGTAGTGAGGCAGGTGTACCGCCTTGAAGTTAAACTCCAGATTACACTTCTGGGCTATCTCTACCGTGTTTTTGAGCGCATGGGGAACGGTATTGCCGAATGTGCGGGCCATTTCGTCTTTTGATTTGAGATAAAACTCATCTGTCTCAAGCCGCATTCTGTTCGGGTCTTCAATATTGGTCTGTGTCTGTATGCACAAAAGTATGTCGTGCGCCTTTGAATGTTCTTTTTCTATATAATGAACGTCATTGGTAGCGACGAGATTGAGATTGAGATCCTTGGACATCTTTATCAATTCTTCATTAACGGTCTCCTGCTCGGGAATGCCGTTATCCTGTATTTCGAGATAAAAATTATCTTTACCAAACATGCTTTTATACTCATCCGCGGCTTTTTTCGCATGGTCAAACTGATTGGTCATTATAAGATGCGGTATCTCGCCTTTAAGGCAGGCGGATAAACATATGAGGCCTTCTTTATGAGAGTTGAGAATTTCTTTATCTATGCGGGGCCGGTAATAAAATCCTTCTAAATAGCCGGCCGAAACGAGCTTTAATAAATTTTTATAGCCGGTTTCATTTTTCGCTAAAAGGACGAGGTGGAAGGATGCTTCCTGAATTCCATGGCTTGATTTTTCGAACCTTGAATCGGGCGCGACATAGACCTCGCTTCCTATGATAGGCTTTATCCCTAACTTCATAGCCATGTCATAGAATTCTATGGCGCCGAACATATTGCCGTGGTCGGTGATCGCGCAGGCAGGCATCCGGTGTTCTTTGACTTTGCCCAGAAGCCGTTCCAAAATGCAGGCTCCGTCTAAGAGGCTATACTGCGTGTGAAGGTGCAGGTGTACAAAATCTGAATGAGTCATTGTGACCGGCTATCTATTAAATTTTTCACATCTCTCGGTTACTTACCCATTCCAACCCGTTGGGCGACTTGGAATACCTTCCCTTCCGTCTGGATCGACGGCGCTATGATAATCTCTGTTTTATGCATCTCTTTAATATTCTTCGCGCCCACATTACCCATCGAAGTTTGAAGCGCTCCTATAAGATTCTGGGAGCCATCGTCTACCTTAGCGGGCCCGAATAATATCTCTTCCAGCGTCCCCGTAACGCCGACCCTGACTCTCGTGCCCCTAGGAAGATTCGCATGCGGCGTTGCCATGCCCCAGTGGTTGCCTCTGCCCGGGGCCTCTTTGGATCTGGCAAATGCCGAACCAACCATAACAGCGTCGGATCCGCAGGCAAAAGCCTTGCAGATATCTCCTCCCGTCGTCATTCCTCCGTCGGTGATTATAGGGATATATCTTTTTGTCTTCTTATAATAAGCGTCTCTGGCAGCCGCGCAGTCAATGGTAGACGTAACCTGCGGGACGCCTATGCCTAAAACACCTCTTGTTGTGCAGGCTGCGCCTGGACCGATACCGACGAGAAGCCCGCCGCATCCGGTATTCAAAAGATCCAGGGCGACCTCATAAGTGACGCAGTTGCCTATTATAATCGGGATATTCATCTTTTTACAGAATTTTTTAAAATCAAGCGCTTGATAATTCTTTGAAACATGCTTAACCGTGGAAACTGTGGATTGTACCACAAATATATCCGCGCCCGCCTCCTGAGCTATCGCCCCGAACCGCTCCGCTCTTTGGGGGATGGCGCTTACTATGGCCGGTACATTGTATTTTTTAATTTCCTCGATACGCCTTGACACAAGATTCTCTTTTATCGGTTCAACATAAACACTCTGGACAAGGCCTGTTGCCTGGTCAGGCGGCGCGTTAGCTATTCTATCCAATACTTCTTCGGCATTTTCGTAGCGTGTTTGGACACCCTCAAGATTTAATACGGCTATTCCGCCTAATTTACCCATAGCAATAGCGAATTTAACATCGACAACCCCGTCCATGGCCGCCGCAATTATTGGAACGCGAAATTTCTTGCCGTCAATCGACCAAGAAGTATCAACATCCGCCGGATCTATGGTAACTCTTCCCGGAACGAGGGCTATCTCATCAAACCCGTAACACCTTCTTGCTTTTCTCTCAACACCGATATAAAATTGCCCCATCTCTCCTCCATAAGTGAAGCGAAGTTTCCCTTCGCGAGATTGTGTTGTTATAATATATAATTAGGTCAAATTTGTCAATACAAATAGAGTAGGCCGGGTTTAAACCCGGCCTACTTATAGCTTACAGCTTATAACTTACGACTTTTTTAATACATCCCGCCCATTCCGCCAGGAGGCATTCCACCGGGCATAGCAGGCATTTTGTCTTCCTCAGGTATATCGGTAACTATCGTTTCAGTCGTTATCATAAGAGCGGCGATACTGGCCGCATTCTGCAGCGCCGAACGCGTTACTTTTTTAGGATCGATGACGCCTGCCTGAATCATATCGCAGTATGTGTTCTTATCGGCATCATATCCTTCGTTCGTTTTCATATCTTTTACCTTATTAACGACCACAGAACCTTCAAGGCCGGCATTATTCGCTATCGTCCTTATCGGTTCTTCCATGGCTCTCTTTATTATATCCGCTCCGATCTGCTCGTCCCCGGAGAGTTTCAACTTGTCAAGAGCGTCTACGCATCTCAATAAAGCAACTCCGCCGCCCGGAACGATTCCTTCCTCAACGGCCGCCCTCGTAGCATGCAGCGCGTCTTCAACACGAGCCTTCTTCTCTTTCATCTCGGTCTCGGTTGCGGCGCCGACATTAATAACAGCCACACCGCCGGCTAGTTTCGCGAGCCTCTCCTGCAGCTTCTCTTTGTCGTAATCGGAATCTGTGCCTTCAATCTGCTTTTTGATCTGCGCAATCCTTGCCTGAATATCCGCGGTCTTCCCCGCACCCTCAACTATAGTCGTGTTATCCTTGTCGATCCTGACCCTCTTTGCGCGGCCGAGATCTTCTAACTTCACGTTCTCTAACTTTATACCGAGGTCCTCAGTTATAGCGTTTCCACCGGTCAGAACCGCGATATCCTCTAACATGGCTTTACGCCTGTCGCCGTAACCGGGGGCTTTTACCGCGGCGCATTGAAGCGTTCCTCGGATCTTATTTACTACTAATGTTGCCAGCACTTCGCCTTCAGTCTCTTCAGAAATGATTACTAAAGGCTTCCCTGCTCTCGCCACCTTCTCCAACATGGGAAGTATATCCTTCATCGCGGATATCTTCTTCTCATGAATTAAAATATAAGGGTCGTCAAGGACGCATTCCATCTTTTCAGCGTCACTAACGAAATATGGCGAGAGATATCCCTGATCGAACTCCATGCCTTCAACGAGTTCCAGCTCCGTCTTGGATGCCTTGCCTTCCTCAACCGTTATAACGCCGTCTTTTCCGACCTTGGTCATGGCTTCGGCGATTAAATCACCGATCTCATGATCGCTATTTGCCGCTATTGACGCGACCTGCGAAACTTCTTTCTTATCCTTTACATTGATGGGCTTTGCGAGCCTCTTCAACTCTTCCACAACTCTCTCAACTGCCTTCTCTATGCCTCTCTTTAGCGCCATCGGGTTCGCGCCCGCGGTGACGTTCTTCATACCCTCTCTAAAGATCACTTCTGCCAAGAGAGTCGCTGTCGTTGTGCCGTCACCGGCCGTATCAGAGGTCTTTGACGCCACTTCTTTTACGAGCTCCGCGCCCATGTTCTCATAAGGGTCCTTTAACTCAATCTCTTTCGCTACGGTAACACCGTCCTTAGTGATAGTCGGCGCTCCAAACTTTTTGTCGAGGACCACGTTCCTGCCCTTAGGACCTAGCGTTACCTTAACTGCCCTGGTGAGCTGTTCAACGCCTCTAAGGACGGCTCTACGCGCCTCCTCGCTGTATAATAGTTGCTTTGCCATTTTCCTCTCCTTGTTATGCTATTTTTAGCGCTTAGTCTACCCTATAACGCTATTTTATAACCGCCAAAATATCTTCTTCTTTAAGTATTAGATATTCGTTTTCGTCAATCGTTATCTCTGTCCCGGAATATTTTCCGAAGAGAATTTTATCTCCGACTTTTACTTCCGGCGGTATTGCCTTTCCCTCATCCGAAATCTTTCCTTTTCCTACCGCCACGACCTTAGCCTCCTGCGGCTTTTCTTTAGCCGTGTCGGGAAGAACTATCCCTCCCTTTGTCACTTCTTTGGCATCTAAGACCTCTACCATGATCCTGTCAGCCAATGGTTGAATCTTCATACTGCATCCCTCCTTTGTTTGACGCTATAAACGCCCCGGTTTATAACTTACGATTATATTTAGCACTCACCGAAATCGAGTGCTAACAAGTCAGTATTATACAAAATCCGCGGAAGTTGTCAAGAAAAATCTGCCCTGCTGCCCTGCGGGCATATTTTTCTTGATCCTGACCCCGCCAAGCACTTCAGTGCGCCCGGCGGGGGAAGGATCTAATACAGGTAACCGAATATAATTTCTTTTGCTATCAAGCATTATTTACGAGATTGCTGAAAAACTGTCATTGCGAGGACTGCGAGCCGAAGGCGAAGCAGGACGAAGCCTGCCTGCCGGCAGGCAGGCTATTTTTTGAGATTGCTTCGCTCGCCTAAAGGCTCGCTCGCAATGACGCGAAGGGCGACCTTTTCAGCAATCTCTTTATGGTTTATTCTTCCAGTAGCTTGTTAAAACGTAATCCCGCCATCTTCTTTCAAATTCTTTCTCCGACAATAAAAATTCATCGTCGATAGCATTTGCTATGTGCTGCGAGCCGGCGAGTCTTTTCAATATACCCTGCAAGCCCGCCGCTCCCCATTTATCTAAAATATAATTCACAAGCGTGTACGATAACAGATAACATAACGCCGTGTCCTTAGCGGCTTCGCTTGTTTTAAAAGTCTCGTCTAAGAAGCGTATGGATATATCCGGCGCGGGGTTAATCTTTGTCAAAAAACTTTCGATCGTCTGACGTTGTCCCCTGTATTCCTCCCAAAGCGCTATCCCCTCGTTAAGCCAGATCGGACAATTATTATTTGTCTTAGCTGAGATTAAGGCATGCGTGTATTCGTGATATATGTAACGCCTGAATTTTTCGGTATCCAGGCGGGTATCAGGCGCGGGTATCTTTATACTCCCGTCGTAAAATGCGTTTACAATATGCGGCATATTAAATACATTCCGAAAATCTTCTTTTGAATAAAAAAATACTTTTGTCCTCGCTTTGGGAAAATACGCCAGGTCACCGCCTACATCCGCATAAGCCCTTTCGAGTATTCCAGCTGTCAACTGTTTATCTATCGGCAGATTCTTTTTATACCTGATCTCGAAATGCGGAAGCCTATCCTGGCCTTCCTTCGCGGCGAGAGCCATCTCCTTGCCTATCTTTTTTAATCTTACGGCTAATTCCGCGTTATCCGGATTAAGCATTTTTGCCCTGTGCCAGTAAAAACGCGCCATCTTAAATTCAGCGCGCTTATAATACATATCACCCAACAGTTCGAATGTCCGGCCTTCTTTACTTACAAGCGATGATTCCTTCAGGCATAAAATAGCCATGTCTTCCCTGCCGAATTTATATTCACTTACTCCGTCGTTGTATAATAAGACGCCGAGATTCTGGCTGACAATTCCTGATCCGCGAGCCAATTCGCGCATCTTCGCGTATAAATCCCCGGCCTTGGACAAATAGCCTTTTTGCGCTTCATATAGGGCTTTTTGGGAATACATCATGGCCAGGTTTTGCGTAGCGCTGGTGTTCGGCGTTATATTGTATGATTTGATGAGATAATCTATCGCCTCGTCGTATTTATCGCTTCCTGCCAGCGCTTTACTATAGGTAGAATACGCATATACCAGATATGATTTGATCGTTTCATTCTCCGGGGATGAGTCATACGCCTTTTCGAAATACTTAACGGCCTTTGCATATTTATTCTTCCCGAAAAGATATTCGCCCTTCCTTATATATTCGAAGGATCCGGACATTTTTTGCGGAAAGACGCCGAAATTAGGGCGGATTACAGCTACAAACAGGACAATGACGGCGGCGAGAAGCAGCAAGAGCAGAAACTTGAGTGAAAATATCTTCATGCAAAATTTTTCACTTCGAGTTTCGGGTCTATCTTCTTTAGCAATCCTTTTAGCACCTGACCCGGCCCTATCTCCAAAAATACCTTTATCCCGGACCGGGCGACTAACTTGACGGACTCTTCCCAAAGTGTCTTCGAATTAATCTGCGCGATAAGGTTTGCTTTTATCTTGGCGGGATCTGTTTGGCCGAGAGCGTCTACATTACTGATAAAATTTAGTTTCGGAGGAAGGAACTGGATTTTATCGATATAATCTTTCAATTTATCGCGCGCCGGCGTCATCAAGGATGAGTGAAATGGCCCGCTGACATCGAGCATCAAAACTCTTTTTGCCCCTTTATTTTTGGCGAGGCCCGCAAGCAGCTCTATATTATTAGTCTTGCCGGAAACAACGACCTGGCCGGGACAGTTAAGGTTCGCGATCTCGCAGCCAATACCCTTGCACAGATCCTCAACGGCATTAATATCCATCCCCAGTATGCACGCCATCTTCCCGGGATTCTTTCTCGACGCCTCTTCCATTAATTCGCCGCGCTTTCTTACGAGAGTAAGCGCGTCTTCAAAAGAAATGCTTTCGGCGGCGACGAGCGATGTATATTCGCCGAGGCTTAAACCCAGGCTAAATCTTGGCGTGAATTGACCCGCAAATGCCGATGATTCATAAACTCTTAAAGCCGCTATGCTGGCCGTGAGGATCGCGGGCTGGCTATTTGCGGTTGTCGAGAGTTCTTCCTGCGGGCCTTCGAAACAGAGCTTCTTGATATCTATCTTTAAAACAGAATTTGCCTTATCGAAAACCTCTTTTGCCGCGGGAAAATTATCGTAGCTATCTTTTCCCATCCCGACGGCTTGAGCGCCCTGCCCCGGGAATATATAGGCTACTTCGACCATTCTATTACCATCGCTCCCCATGTAAGGCCGCCGCCGAACGCGTCCAGGACTATTTTGTCGCCTTTTTTGATCAAACCTTTTTTGACTGCTTCGACCAAGGCTACCGCGCTCGAGGCTGCTGACATGTTGCCGTATCGCTCTAAATTAAGGTATATCTGATTCTGTTTTAAGCCCATCCTTTTTGCGGCGGCATTCAATATCCTTATATTCGCCTGATGCGGTATAACTAATTTAATGTCTTCGGCTTTCAATCCCAAAGGTTGAGTGGCGCCCAAGGCGGCGTCTGCCATGATCTTAACCGCATGTTTAAATAATTCGGAACCGTTCATCTTTATGAAGTGCAATCTTCCCTCGATAGTTTCTTTTGTCGCGGGAATCCTCGAACCGCCTGCCGGAAGTTTGATTAAATCCCCCTTCCCGCCGTCTGCCCCCAAATGCGTCGAAAGTATGCCGCCCTCATCTACCGGCCCTAACACTGCGGCGCCTGCGCCGTCTCCGAATAAGACGCATGTAGAACGATCGCTCCAGTCAGTTATCGCGGATAATTTTTCCGCCGCTACCACCAGCGCATGCTTATAAGTCCCTGAACTTATGAATTGGCTCGCTATGGCAAGGCCGTATATGAAACCAGAGCATGCTACGCTGATATCAAATGCCGGCACAAGCCTGGCGCCGAGCTTTTCCTGCACGAGGCACGCTGTCGCGGGGAAGAACATGTCAGGCGTTATTGTAGCGACGATGATCAGATCTATGTCTTCGGGTTTGAGGTAAGCGTCCTTTAAGGCTTCTCTTGCCGCGTTAACAGCCATATCGCTCGTCGCTTCATCGTTACGCGCTATTCGTCTTTCTTTAATTCCGGTGCGGGTAAATATCCACTCGTCTGTCGTATCTACCATCTTCTCGAGTTCCTTATTGGTCAATACGTTGTCCGGTAGATACATCCCCAGGCCTATGATTCCTGCTTTTTTAGATTCACACATAAGATCAATAACTCTCCAGTTCTTCTACTATATGTTTATTGACATCCTGCTTCACAAATTCCGATGCTGTCCTTATCGCGTTCTTTATCGCCTTCGCCGAAGATGAGCCGTGGCTTATTATGCACCTGCCGTCAACGCCGAGCAGCGGCGCGCCGCCGCGCTCCGAATAATCCATTTTTCTCTTCAACTCATGAAATGCCGAGCTCGACAACACAGCGCCTATCGTCGCCAGAAAATCAGCCTTTATCTCCTGCATCAGTGACTGCATTATGGTATCAGCGACGCTTTCCGAAATTTTCAATATGACATTTCCGACGAATCCATCGCACAATATAATATCGACCTTCCCCGCGTAAACGTCGCGGCCTTCTATATTACCCTCGAAGTTAAGCTTCGATTCACTCAGGAGCGTGTGCGCCTCTTTGATGAATTCGGTTCCCTTGGATTCCTCTTCGCCGACATTCAACAGCCCTACCGTCGGATTTGATTTACCTAAAATGTACCGCGAAAAGGCATCCGCCATTATGCCATACTGTAAAAGATGAATAGGCTTAGGCGTTATATTCGCCCCGACATCTATTATAACCGACACGCCTTTTAACGTAGGTATAACTATAGCTATGCCCGGCCGCTCGATCCCTGGCAGTAATCGTAAAGATAAAGTTGCGGCGCAGACTACGGCGCCCGTGTTTCCGGCGCTGATGAATGCGTCCGCCTGATTCTTCTTCAATAAATCCATGCCGACGACAATAGAGGAATCTCTCTTGCGTCTTACTGATATAGCGGCGGGGTCATGCATATCAATGACCTCCGACGCGTGCTTTACCGTTATTCTTTCCGACGAGAAACGGTGCTTTCCGAGCTCTCTTATTATGCGCGCCTCATCTCCTACGAGGATAAGGTCATGGCCGAACTCTTGCGCCGCCTGTATTGCGCCTTCAACCTCAACCGTGGGGGCATTGTCGCTGCCCATCGCATCCAATACGATCTTCACTTAAGCGCCTCCTCGCCTTGTATTACCTTGCGGACAAGACTCTTTAGACTATTTCTTTTTCTTTTCTTTTACCTTAATAATAACCACCGGCTTCCCTTTATAGTATCCGCAATGCGGACATACCCTATGCGGAAGCGTCGGTTTCTTACACTGAGAACATACGGATAAATTCGCCGCGAACAGCTTGCTGTTCATGGATCTTCTCTTATCGCGTCTCGACTTAGAATGCTTCCTCTTTGGTAAAGCCATATCTCACCCTTTCTTGATTATCTCGTAAGTATCTCTTGCGATCAACAATTCTTCGTTGGTAGGCACCACAAGAAACTTAACCTTTTTATTAACAACATCATTCAGGTCTTTCTTAATCCGTTTAACGAGCCACGGATTGTGTTCGCCTATCCCTGCGGTAAATATTACAGCGTCAAGCCCTCTCATCGCCGCCTGATACGCGCCGATGTATTTTTCAATCCTATAAATGAAGATATCGAGCGATAGCTTCGCTCTCCCGGACCCCGGACCCCGTCCCATAGCTCTTTTTAACAAGTCTCTCATATCATTGCTAACGCCGGAGATGCCCAAAAGGCCGCTTTCTTTGTTCAGGATATCGCTGATGCGGGCGGGCGATAAATTTTCTTTTTCCATCAGATAAAATACGACTGCAGGGTCGATATCGCCGGAACGCGTTCCCATCAAAAGGCCTTCCAGAGGCGTAAACCCCATCGACGTATCTATAGACTTGCCTTTGTCCACAGCCGTCATGCTGCAGCCGTTGCCTAAGTGGCAAGTAATTAATTTTAACCGGCCAAGCGGCTTGTTTAACATTCCCGCGGCGGCTTGCGCAACGAACCTGTGGCTCGTCCCGTGAAAACCGTATTTTCGTATACCATATTTTTCGTAGTACTTGTAAGGAAGGCCGTATAGAAAAGCCTTTTCAGGCATCGTTTGATGAAACGACGTATCGAAGACCGCTGCCTGCGGGACGCCTTTTAATACAGCAAGGCACGCTTTTATTCCTGAAAGAGATGGCGGGTTGTGCAGCGGCGCCAGCTCGCTGTACTTTTCTATCGAGGCAATAACCTTCCCTGTGATCAGCGTAGATGTTTTAAACTCCTCGCCGCCGTGAACAACTCGATGGCCGATCCCGCCTATTTCACTCTTCGACCTTATGACGCCTGCTTTCTTATCGGTTAATCTGCTTATTATTAATCCAATGGCATCGTAATGATTTTTGCAGTGGCCGGCCCGGCCTATGCGCTCGATCAATCCTTTTTCCAAAGAATGGCATTTTTTTATATCAAATAATTGATATTTCGCGGAAGAACTTCCGCAGTTTATCACCAATATAAACATTGCGCTCATCTTATTAACGCCTTTAAGCCATTACCGCGGTTACCGCCACCGCGTCGACAATATCCTCCGCGCTGCATCCTCTCGACAGGTCGCTCGCCGGCTTCCTGAACCCTTGGAGGAGCGGGCCTATCGCCCTGGCGTTGGCAAGCCTCTGCGTCAATTTATATGAAATGTTTCCTGAATCAAGATTCGGGAATATCAATACATTGGCCCTGCCGGCTACAGGATTATCGCCGCACTTGATCTTAGCGACTTCCGGCACTATCGCGCTGTCTGCCTGAAATTCTCCGTCTATAAGCATCTCCGGCGCGATCTCTTTTGCCATGGTTACGGCTTCTCTTATCTTATCAACGAGCTCGCCTTCAGCGCTTCCCTTACTCGAATAACTTAAAAAAGCCACAGCCGGGCGCTTCCCGACTAATTTCTGAAAAAGCGCCGCTGAAGATACCGCTATGCCCGCGAGCTGACGGGAGTTCGGCTGCGGATTAACGCCGCAGTCCGCAAATATGAATACGCCATTTTCGCCGTAAGGACAATTCGGCACCTCCATTAAAAACGCGCCCGAAACAACGCCGATCTCCCTATCTACGGCGAGACAGCGTAAAGCTACGCGTATAACACTCGGCGTAGTGTGGCTCGCGCCGGCGACGAAACCGTCGGCAATTTCCTCTTTCACGAGCATTGCCCCGAAAGTTAGATAGTCCGTCAGCACCGTTTTGTGAGCCTCTTCAAGCGTCATCCCTTTAAGTTTGCGCAGTTCATAATATTCCGCGGCTATTCTTTCTATATCTTTATAATTCTTGGGATCGATCACTTCAAGGAGCGAGGTATTTTTAGATTTGATCTTCTTTCTGACAGAATCATCGCCTATCACGATTAATTTTGAAATCTTATTATCCAGAATCAACCGAGCGGCTTCCATCGGCCTCTCGTCATTGCTCTCGGGAAGCACGATTCTTTTTAAATTTTTTGAAGCCCTATCTCTTATCTTTTCAAGTATACCCACATTAATCCCGCGTTATTTTCGTAACTTTTTCTTCAATAAAATTTGAACTTTTTTTGGAATGAAATTTTTAACGTCCGCGCCGAGAGAGGCCGCTTCCTTTATCAGCTTGCTCGAGATGTATGAATAAGATTCGTTCGGCATCATGAATATAGTCTCGATCTTCTCAGACAATTTCCTGTTGGTGAGCGCCATTTGAAACTCATGTTCGAAATCTGATATCATCCGTAAGCCGCGTATCATGACGCTGGCGCCCTTGCCTTTCACATAATCCACTACTAAGCCGTCGAAATCGTCAATGATGACGTTCTTTAATCCCCTTATCGAGTCCTTAAGCATGGAAACCCTCTCTCCCACGCTGAAGAGGGGGCTCTTCTCATCATTATGGGCCACCGCGATGATAACCTTATCGAATATCCTGGCGGCCCTTCTTATTATATCTATATGCCCGTATGTTACAGGGTCAAATGTGCCCGGATATACCGCTATATTAGATTTTTTCATATGCCTGACTCACTTTTCTTAAAATTGTTATTACGGTGTCTCCGTATCTTCGTTCGTCCAGAAAAAGAAAGCGCTCAAGCTCCGCGTCGAGCGCATCTTTTTTAAAGTGCTCTACAAGAACTAACCCAACGGGCGATACTATATCATAAGAGCCTATATTTATCAAGCAAATTTTACCCATCCCCTTATAATAAGGCGGATCCAGAAATATAATATCGAACCTTTCTTTCTGTTTTGCCATGCGCGGCAGGGCGCTTAAGGCATTTGCCCTTATAATATTATATTTAGAGGCATCGACGTCCAGCGAACTCAGATTAGCTTTAATGGCCTTGGTACAGCGAAAATTATTATCGACAAAAGTAACGCTCCTGGCTCCGCGCGAGATGGCTTCTATTCCGAACGCGCCGCTGCCCGCGAAAAGTTCCAGCGCGTTCTTTCCGCTGACATCGCCCAGGATATTGAATATGGCTTCCCTGACCTTGTCCTGCGTCGGCCGTATC
>Ga0155927_178_pt1 | contig 46087 bp, 42 predicted proteins | sample RifCSPlowO2_01_FD_107581 | JGI IMG/M metagenome (GOLD analysis project Ga0155927, IMG submission 107581) | Omnitrophica bacterium RIFCSPLOWO2_01_FULL_45_24
TGATTTAAATATACGGCGGCTGACTGAAAATCATAATATAGCGGAGAGTTCTTACCATTATGTTTGATGTTATATTGAGGTATGGTTATTTGATATTCCGGTAACCTCTGAACGACATCGTAATATTTATCCAGCCTGGCCCTGGTCAGAAATATCGAGGTATAATCATCCTTCGTCGTGATAAAGGACGCGTAATTATCCGGCTGCTGCTGTTCCGCCCACTCTTTATAGAAATAATATTTCATGAAATTATTATCGCGCACTTTATTAAGCTCTACCGTAGCGAGAGTGTCTTCATCAACCTGCCACTTATGCCGAACCTGGAGCCTGTACTTGAGTTCTTCTCTCGTCAGGCGTTTATGACTAAGGATTTTAGCGTTTTCCTGGGTGGAGTAGAATTTTACTATGCCGTCACCGGCGCCTGCGTCTCCGCCTAAAGAATAATTATCATCTATACCGTAGGCAAGTCCATTCTTCGCCCTATAATCGAACCTGAACCTGCCTCTAAAAATTTCGCTGTAATCAAATTTCAGCGATGTGAGGACATAGTAGCCCCAATCCTTGTCACGGCCGGCCATAGCGGTTATATGGGCGGATTGTTCTTTTAGCGGTTGGACATAGAAGGGGAGGTACATGATGGGGCAGTTCCCAAGGTAAAACAGGATGTGTTTTGCTATGACTTTGTCATCCAAATATATCCTGACCTGCCTTGCGCGGACTCTATAATGAGGCTTTTCCAAATCGCATGTAGTTATATATCCCCTCTCAATATTTATTTGATTTTCACTGATCTTTTCAATATCCTGAGATTTACCGTAGAATGGCGCATAATTGACATAACCTTTGATAACCTTGCCTACCCTGCTATCAAAATTGTAATTCATTTTGTCTCCGCTAAGATATGTATCCTTCTGCGTGATCTTGACATTGCCTTCGGCGATGGCTTCGCGGGTATCCAAATAAACTGTGACTTTTTCGCAAGTCAGCCTCACGTCCTCATAGTCAATTGAGATATTGCCTGTGCCTATGACCTTCTTCTGGTCATGGTAATATTCTACCCTATCCCCGTTGACCACTATCGGCGCCTTTTGCTTCACCTGGTCTTCCTTCGCGTAAATAGAGGAAGCGCAAAATAAAAATATCGCGGCGGCAACCAATGAGCAATACGCGATACGCTGTGCGCTGTGCGCTGTGCGCTGCATTAAACTATTTCGGAACATTCTGCCAATCCTTTAAAAATCTCTCTATCCCTATATCGGTAAGAGGATGTTTTATAAGAGCCATTAAAGTCGCGTATGGAACAGTCGCGATATCCGCGCCGATCTTTGCCGCGTCAAGAACGTGTATCGGATTTCGCACGCTGGCGACTATAATCTCGGTTTTTAAGCTATAGTTTTTAAAAATCGTCTTTATGTCTCTTATCAATTCCATCCCGACAATACTTATATCATCGAGCCTTCCTATGAACGGGCTGACATAGGCGGCGCCTGCTTTAGCCGCCAGAAGCGCCTGCGTCGGAGAAAAACATAACGTCAGATTTGTCTTGATCCCTTCTTTTGATAAAACTTTCGCCGCTTTCAAACCCTCAGCGGTGAGAGGAATCTTTACGACGATATTTTTATGGATATTCGCTAAGGCCTTTGCCTCTTTTACCATTTCGTCATATTTTAGGCTCACTGCCTCGGCGCTTATCGGGCCGTCAACGATAGAGCAGATCTCCTTTACCACCGAAATAAATTCCCTGCCCTCTTTTGCGATCAAACTGGGATTCGTTGTGACTCCGTCGATGATTCCGAGTAGATTCGCTTCTCTGATTTCGTTAATATTTGCGGTATCAATGAAGAGCTTCATATGCCTGCCTCATACAAGACTAATGCGGCGGCGCCTATAAGGCCTGCGTCACGCCTGAGTTTTGCCTTAACGACCTTTACCGTTTTGGCCGGCAGTTTCATGGCTCTCGCCGCTATAGTCTTCTTTATAGAATCGAATAAAATCTTGCCTGCTTCCGCGACTCCGCCGCCTATTACTATTTTTTCTACGTTCAACAGATTTACCACGCCCGCAAGGCCTGTTCCTACTTTGTTTCCGACATCTCGCCATATTTCCTTGGCAAACCTATCTCCGGCGCGCGCGGCGCGGCTTATTATTTCAGGCGTAATTTTTGATAACTTTCCGTTGACAAGTTTTTTTATCAGTGTCTTTTCGCCGTTTTTTATCCGCGTAATAACATCTCTCACAATGTAGTTGTTCCCGACATAGGCTTCAACACACGCCCATGAACCGCAATTACATCTTGGCCCTGCAATGTTTATCGGCACGTGTCCGAATTCGCCTGCCGCATAACTTGAACCACGGTAAAGCCTGCCTTCTAGTATCAATCCCCCGCCCACTCCTGTTCCGAGTGTTACGCACAGCATGTTCTTGGCGCCGATGCCGGAGCCGAAAAATAACTCTCCCAACGCCATTACATTCACATCATTATCAACAAAGGTAAGAAGGCCTAATTTATTTTTTAGTATATTACCTAGCGGAACCTCGCTCCAATCCGGGACATTTGTTAAATAGTGCACTGTTCCGCTTCTTATGTCGACAGCCCCGGGAGCGCCAACACCTACGCCTATTATATCTTTTTTAACGACGCCATATTCCGCGAGAAGTTTTTTTGTCTCGCCGGTTATTCTTTCTATAAGGGCTCTATTCCCCTTGAAATCAGCGGTCGGAAATGTCTTTTTAGCCTTAATACGGCCTTTTTTATCAATAAGAGCAATCTTGATATTCGTGCCGCCTATATCTATACCTAATAATAAACGCATAATGCGTAGTATTATACTATCTATTTTTTATACTCACAAACAATATTTTTTCCGGAACCCTTGGCAAGGTAGAGCGCCTTGTCGGCTTTTTCTATTAATTCTGACGCATCCGAAGATTCGGGATATACCGCAAGCCCGATACTCACTGTAATTTTCAGCTTTTCATCATAAGTCTTGAATATATGTTCGTCTATCTTTTTTCTTATTCTCTCTGCCGCAAGATGAGCGTTTTTTTTATCCGTCTCCGGCAAAACTAAAGAAAACTCCTCGCCGCCATACCGCGCCACAAGATCTATTTCTCTTACGCTCTCTTTTATCAGGTGCGCAACATCGCGCAAAATAATATCCCCTACCAGATGGCCGTATGTGTCATTACATATCTTAAAATCATCTATATCTATCATGAGAAATGAGAAGCTGAAAGAGTGTCTTTTAGACCTGCTCAACTCTTCATTTAATCGTTCGAAGAAGTATCTGCGCGTGTAAAGGCCGGTAAGGCCGTCCGTTATGGCAAGCCCTTCCACTTTTTCATATAATAAAACTTTTTTTATCTCGAGCGCAAATTGCATAGCCACTATAACAAGTTTGTCGAAATCTATTCTCGCCAGATTCTCTATAATGAGAACTCCGACAAACCTCTTCTCGCTCAAGAGAGGTATCGCGGAAAATGTCTTAACCTCTTTATTTAGACGCAGTTCTTCAAAAACCTCTTCGCTATTTCCTCTCGCGATGAATATTTCTTTTTTATCCTTTGCGAATAGATTCAATATCCCTGCATGGTCGATGCCGGCCGTTTCCTTGGATTGCGCCTGAGCCTCCTCATCCTCTTTATATACATGGTACTCTTTTTCTACCCGCGGCACGGCGCCATCTTCTTTTAAAATCAGAAGCCCTGCCTTTCTGAACATAAAATTATCTTTTAAAAATGCGCTCAAGGCGTGGAATATTTCGCTAAAGGTAAGGTTTTGCGACATATTCTTGGTGATCTCATAGAGGCTTACGATTATAATCTCTTTCTGCCTCAATTCGGATATGTAGCCGTCTAATTCTTGTTCTTCAAGAGAGAGCTTCCTCTTCGCGCTTTCTTCTTTTTCCATTTGTTTCTCTTCTCTCTCGCCAAGGTCAGATAGGCTATGCCTATATTCCGTGAATCCTATGGTAGCTCCTCCTAAAAGAAATATCGCGAGCATAGTTAAAAAGATATTAGCTGACAGCGCGGTGTGGAGGATCAATAAAAGGATCGCGGCATACAAAATAAAAATATTCATTAATTTTCGCAAACTCTGTTTCTCCCAAGGCTCTTGGCTTTATAAAGACGACTGTCCGCGATCTTTATCAGTTCCTCTTCTGACATAGAATCTTTTGGATAATTGGAAAGCCCTATCGACACGGTCAGATTCTGCTTTTCCCTTCTTAACACAAACGGCTCATCCTCGATTCTTTTTCTGATTGATTCGGCTATTTTCCCCGCGCGCTCAAAGTCTGTATTTATAAGCAATATGGCTATCTCCTCGCCGCCGTATCTGGCTACCATATCGCCTTCCCGCACTGAAGACGTCATGGCGCGGGCGAGATATTTCAATACTATGTCTCCTGTCGCGTGCCCGAACTTATCGTTATATGATTTGAAATGGTCTATGTCCAGAATCAATAGTGATAATGCGCCATTTTTTCTGGCGGTCCTTTTTATCTCTTCCTGAAAACGTTTCATAAAATAACGCCGGACAAAAAGGCCGGTGAGGGAATCTCTTATGGCGAGTTCCTGGATCCACGAATATAGAAAGGCGTTCTGTATGGCGACAGCCCCCAGGTTTCCTATGATATCGAAGAGCCTCAAGTCATCCTGCGTATAAACACCCTCATTAAGGCTATCCATCCTAAGAACGCCTATTATCTTATTGCCGCTCAATAAAGGCGAGACGATTAGCGACCTAAAAAACTCTTTCGCCGCTTCACTATCCTTGCTTGAAAATCTGAAATCCTTTGTCACATCTTCGATGATTAAAGGTATTCCGTGCTTCAAGACCCATCGGTCAAATACATCGCCTTTTTTTGCCTTCACACTCTGCGCTCCTTGAGACGCGGAGAGCATCAATTCCTGTTTTTCCATATCGACCAAATACAGCAGAACGCGGCCCTCCTTCTTTATAGTGTTTGACGCGCGTTCTATGATCAAGGCAGCTATATCATCGAGAGATAATGTCGTGGTAAGCGATTCCGCGACGTCTTTTAATATGAGGTAGCGCAGTAATTTCTCATCGAGATGCTTTATATCGCCCTTTTTTCTATATATATTGTCGGAAAGTATGTTTATGTCTTCATCTCTCTTTTCGGATTTTAGCGCGAAGGTCTGTTTTAACTTATTCGTCGCCCGCCAATGGCTATAGCCTATAAACATCGTTATAATATAACTCCAGGCCAAGGTGGCCGAAGAATAACAGCCGCTTCTTATAGCGCCGGATAATCCTACGACAAAAGAGAGAATGGTAAATAAAAGACCTCCTATTATCCCGAAGTTGAGCCAGGAAAAGATGATCGCTATATTGAAGCTTAACACCAAAATGGACGCAAAGCCATGGAAAGCGCTTATATTAACAGCTAATCTGGGCGTGATTACAAAAAGGATATATGATAGGCACAGGAATAATACGATTGAAAAGATACCGAGAATTGAGCGGTCCCGGATGGGCGTCATTTGGCCTTATTTCACATTAAACGATTGTATTGTCAGTATCCTTATCAAAAAAGTGGATCTTGGCCATATCGAATACAAGGTCCATATCCTGATTAATTGTTGGCCTGTTGTGGCCTCCGACCTTGGCGATAAGCGAATTTTTACCGGTATTTAGATGCAGGTATACTTCTGAACCCATCGGCTCTATGACCTCGCAGTTTGCCTTAATGGTATTCTCAGAAGGAGCATAAGAAACAAACAGCTTATCGTATACATCTTCCGGCCTTATGCCGAATATAACTTCTCTATTGAGGTAAGGCGAGATCGTCGGCGCCATCGCGTCAATGATCTTTACCTGAAAATTGCCTTCATTGAAATATAGTTTACCGTCCTTCTTTATTATGGCCCCCTTGATGAAATTCATGGGGGGGCTGCCTATAAAACCGGCTACGAATTTATTCACAGGTTTATCGTAAAGGTTTAGCGGATCCGCGATCTGCTGTATAATACCGTCTTTCATAACGACGATCCTGTCGCCCAGAGTCATGGCCTCCGTCTGATCGTGAGTAACGTATATCATCGTCGTCTGCAATCTTATGTGAAGTTTCTTTATCTCGGTCCGCATCTGCACGCGCATCTTGGCGTCGAGGTTGGATAAAGGCTCATCGAACAGGAATACCAGCGGCTTTCTTACAATGGCCCTTCCTACCGCCACACGCTGCCTCTGTCCGCCTGACAGCTCTCTGGGCCGCCTGTGTAAAAGCTTCTCTATGCCCAAACTATTCGCGGCTTCTTTTACGCGCGTCTCGATCTCTGACTTGGGATATTTTCTGAGTCTCAGGCCAAAAGCCATGTTTTCATAGGCTGTCATGTGAGGATAAAGAGCATAGTTCTGGAATACCATAGCTATGTTTCTATCTTTGGGCGGGACATCATTAACGCGCTGGTCGCCTATGTAGACATTACCCGAGGTCGCATCCTCCAAGCCCGCGATGATCCTTAAGGTCGTGGACTTACCGCACCCTGAGGGTCCGACGAGAACAACGAATTCCTTGCTCTCTATGCCGAGGTTTATATCGCGTATTGCCCAGACGTTGCCGAGGAATACCTTTGAAACGTTCTGTAGACTTACTTGCGCCATATATTATTCATTTTACTACAATTGTTAAAAATAGTTAAGGATTTTCGATATAGTCTCTTTGAGGTTCTTTCTGTGAACGATCATATCTATGAGCCCATGCTCGAGCAAAAATTCGGATTTTTGAAAACCTGGCGGAAGCCTTTGCCTTATCGTTTGTTCTATTACGCGGGGACCGGTAAATCCTATCAGCGCCTTCGGCTCTGCTATTATCAGGTCGCCCAAAGAGGCAAAGCTTGCCATTATACCTGCCATTGTAGGGTTTGTGAGTATTGATATAAAAAAGCAGCCTGCCTTATTGTGCCTGCTCAGCGCTACCGAGGTCTTTGCCATCTGCATAAGCGAATACATGCCTTCGTACATGCGCGCGCCGCCGCCGGAACCGGAAATTATTACTAATGGATTCTTTATTTCTATCGAACGCTCGATCGCCCTCGTAAGCTTCTCCCCTACGACAGAACCCATCGAGCCCATTATAAACCGCGAATCCGTTACGCCCAGCACTATTCTTTTGCCGTATATAGCTCCTTCTCCAGTAATAACGGCTTCCTTTAAGTTGGTAAGCTCCTGATCCTTCTTTATTTTTTCTTTGTATGTCTTAGGCCCTTCGAAGGAGAGCGGATCCAACGACTCCATATCCGCATCCATCTCTTTGAAGCTCCCTTCGTCGAGCATCAGTTTTACCCTTTCATATGCTCCTACATTAAAATGAAAATTGCACTTGGGACAGACACGGAAGTTCTCTTCTAGTTTTTTATTATAGATGAGCTCCTTACAATCCTCGCACTTGGTCCAGAGGTTGCTTGGTATGTCACCGCGCTTCTTCGCGACTCTAACTATCGTGTATTTAGGCTTTTTTGGGAATAACGGCATGTGTTGCCTCGCATTGGCGTCTTTAGTTATAAGTTGAGACCGTTGCAAAATTCGTTGATAATCAATCCTGAAAGCGGCTTGGGATAAAAATATGTAGCTTTTCTCGGCATCTTCTCTCCGATTTTGGCCACTTTTTTTACCTGTGTAACTTTAGTCGGATTCAAAAAGAACGCTATTTTGAACCCGCCCTTATCTACTAAGCGCAGCGCCTCTTCCGCATCTTTAACAAATTCTATATTATCATCTTCATCGCGAATTCCCAAGACATTTTGAATCACGAATAAATGCAAAACCGCGACATCGAGTCCTTTCCACTCTTTGGAGTTTTTACCCATGCAGGATTGAGCTAAATTATATTTTTTTAATGTGACAACGTAAAACCCATCTCTGCCCAAATACATTCCGAACGCATGGCGATCTTTAAGGTCATTTAATCTGTCAAGCAGTTTCTTGGCGGATGCCGCTTTTTCTACAATAAAGAATTCATCCAGCTTTTTTACAATATCTTCCCTCTTTAAATGCCCTATATCTTTTATAAGGCGGTGGGTAGGAAGGATCGTCACTGTTTCATCGTCGAGTTCACAAAAATATGCCATGAAATATTTTGAACTATCTTTTAAGCCTTGGGGCGCTATCGCTTGTCTTTCTATTTCATTGGCATAATTTACCGCGGCTTCATATCGATGATGGCCGTCAGCTATAAAGACATCTTTTGGCTCCATAAAATTTTCTATCTTTTCTGATACGCGCGGATCGATAAGCTTCCAGACCCTGTGCCGCACGTTATCGATATCAATACTTATAAAAGGTTTTGTCTTTTTAGAAATATTTTTTAATATACTGCTTACCTTATGTTTATCATCTTCATACAGCATGAATATCGGGCTGATATTAGCCTTTACGCAGCGCAAGAGGCTAAGCCTATCCACCTTCGGCGCCTTTAAGGTATTTTCATGAGGTAAAACCGCTCTCTTCTTTTTTAATTCAAGCTTCATAAGGCTTATAAAACCGACCCTTTCGGTCCATTTATCGTCGTATTTATATTTTTGCGAATAAATATAGATACAGGGCAAATCATCCTTGATTAAAATATTTTCATTCAACCATGATTCGAAAAATTCTTTTGCGCGCACATAACGGTTGTCGCGCTTATCGTCCGTATTTTTTATCTTGCCAAGTATCAGCCTTACAACGTTATTCTTATGTTTCTTGTAAAGAGCGTCCTGCATCTTAGGCGAGATGACATCGTAAGGCGGGGCAACTACCATAGCTATATCTTTTATTTTTTCCTTATTATATATGATGCCTTTAAAAGGTTTTATTGACGGCACGACTACTCCTCTCCCTATATAGCCGCAATCCGGCCCCTATCGCAGAACCTATCACATCAGTCAAAAGATCAAAAAAATCACAACTTCTTCCGGAGATAAAACGCTGGTGAAATTCGTCTGTAGCGCCATAAAGAGAGGCTATTAATATCGATGCTGACAGGATGTATATGAGATTAGGGTTGGCGATGGAATTCGAAAGCGCCTTGAACAGTAAAGCGCCTAAAATGAAATATTCCATGGAGTGAAATAATTTATCGATGTTGGGGACGTTGAATTCCGGTATGTCTTCGCTTTTAATAGAAGAAAATAAAAAGATAAACGCCATCCAGATAACAACCGGCGTCCAGAGCCAAAAAAAACTGACCAACTTTTTAATGGGTTTTTCCTTTGCTAGAAGGGCAATGCTTGCAGGCGTCGGATGCCGCAGGACAGGGCGGGCCTTTACCATCCTCTTTAGCGCCTTTTCTCTTATAATCTGTCTCGTAAAAACCGGAGCCTTTAAATATTATACCGCTGCCCGTGCCTATGAGCCGGTGAAATTTTCCACCGCATTCAGGACATTTTTTTATAAGCTCATCTGCCATGCCCTGAAATATTTCGAAATGTTTGCCGCACTTATCACATTCGTATTCGTATGTCGGCATTTCTTGCCTCCTATCTAAACAGCCTTTGCATCTTCTCCGTAAAGGATTGCGACAACGGGCCCTGGTTCTGGCCTGAGATTTTAGCGAAATCTTTTAAGGCCTTTTTCTCTTCCTGCGTGAGATTGGTCGGCACGTCTATCTGAACTTTTACCAATTGGTCGCCCCTGCCGTAATCATGCAGACGCGCGATACCTTTACCCCTTAATCTAAAAATCCTGCCGCTTTGGGTGCCTGCGGGTATCTTCATCTTTATCTTGCCTTCAAACGTCGGAACTTCAACTTCTCCGCCGAGGACAGCAGCGGCAAAATCTACGGGGATTTCACAATATATATCAGACTCATGCCTTTCGAATATTTCATGCGGCCGGACGTATATAAGCAGGTAGAGATCCCCGCGCTTTCCACCGCGCTCGCCCGCTTCCCCTTCGCCGCGCACCCTTAACCTGGAGCCTGAATCTACTCCGGCTGGTATCTTTACCGTGATGTTTCTCTTTGTCTTAGCCCTGCCTCGGCCATTACAATATACGCACGGCGTCTTTATTATTATTCCTTCGCCGCCGCATCTGTCACAGGTCCTTACTATATTAAAAAATCCGCTTGAAGAACTTACCTGCCCTCTCCCGCCGCAGCTCGAGCACCGTTCTTTTTTTGAACCTGGCTTTGCGCCTGTTCCGCCGCACTCTTCACAAGTTTCATAGCGAGGTATTGTAATTGTCTTTTCCGTGCCGGAAGCCGCTTCCTCAAAACTTATTTCGATCTGATATTCTAAGTCAGAGCCCCGCCCCAGACCTGCGCGCCTGCCAGGCCCGCCATACGTCCCTCCGGAAGCGTCGCCGCCGACACCAAAGTTTCTGAAGAGCTCTCCGAGATCAAACTCTCCAAAAATATTCTTTAGATCATCAAAATGATGAAAATCCTGGCTGAAGTCGAATCCGCCGGGCCGCGAGAAGGAGCTGTCGATGCCGGCATGACCGAACTGGTCATACGTAGAGCGTTTTTTAGGGTCAATTAGGACTTCGTAAGCCTCCGACATCTCTTTAAATTTTTCCTCGGCTTCTTTTTTTTTATCGGCGCTTACCCTGTCAGGGTGATATTTAAGGGCTAGATTTCGGTATGCTTTTTTTATATCATCGACAGCGGCGTTTCTGCTTATACCGAGAATCTCATAGTAATCGCGTTTAGTCAAAACTGTTTACCTCTTTTTCTTCTTATCGTTATCGTCTTCAGTCGTGTACTCAGCGTCTATAACATCGTCTTTCTTCTTGCTTTCCTGCGCCTCTTCGGGCGAGGCCCCTGCCTCTTCCCCTTGGCCTTCATTTTGAGGACCGGCCCCCGGGCCCTTTTTACCGCCTGCGGCCTTCTTATAGATCTCTTCCGCCAACTTATGGGATACTTTTGTAAGCTCTTCCATCCCGCGCTTTATGCTATCGATATTATTATCCTTCATCGCCTGTTTCAGATCATTGATCTTCGCTTCTATGTCAGCGCGCTCGGCCGGATCCACTTTGTCTCCGAGATCTTTAAGTGATTTTTGAGTCGCGTAGATCAAGGCGTCTGCCTGATTTATCGCCTCAACCTGTTCCTTATGTCTATCGTCTTCCTGCGCAAATTTTTCTGCCTCTTTAACGAACTTATCAATATCTTCTTTTGAAAGCTTCTTCGGCGCCGTTATCTTTATCGACTGTTCCTTACCTGTGCCGAGATCTTTCGCATTAACGTGGACGATGCCGTTTGCGTCTATATCGAACGTTACCTCTATCTGAGGAATGCCGCGCGGCGCGGGCGGAATTCCGACCAAGTCGAACCTTCCGAGTTCGACGTTGCCATCCGCCATCTTCCGCTCTCCCTGCAGAACCCGTATCGTAACTGCCGTCTGGTTATCTGCCGCCGTAGAAAATATCTGGCTCTTCTTGGTAGGTACTGTCGTATTTCTCTCGATAAGGCTAGTGCATATGCCTCCGAGGGTCTCTATCCCGAGTGAAAGCGGGGTGACGTCAAGCAACAAGACATCTTTCGCCTCTCCTTTTATGATCGCTACCTGTATTGCCGCGCCCAAGGCCACGCATTCCATCGGATCAACTCCGCGCTCTATCTTCTTGCCTACATATTCTTCCACGAACTTCTGCGCGATCGGCATCCTTGTAGGGCCTCCGACGAGGATCACCCTGTCAATATTCTTTGCCGTGAGCTTTGCGTCAGAGATTGCCTGCTCCATTGGATGACGGCACCTATCGATTATCGGTGAAATCAATTCTTCAAGTTTCGCCCTGTTTAAAGACATCGTAAGATGTTTTGGCCCGGTTTGATCAGCGGTAACGAATGGCAGATTTAGGTCGGTGGTAAGTGTGCTTGATAGCTCCACCTTCGCTTTCTCTGCCGCCTCCCTGACGCGCTGCATCGCTATCTTATCATTTTTTAAATCTATTCCTGTATCTTTCTTGAATTCCTTCGTTACATAATCGATAAGCGAGTTGTCCATATCCGTACCGCCGAGCTGCGTATCGCCGCTTGTAGATATAACTTCGAATGTCGCCGCCTTGTGCTCATCGTCCCAACCCATTTCAAGGATCGTAACATCGAGCGTCCCGCCGCCCAGATCGAATACCATTATCTTCTGCTCTTTCCCTGCTTTATCGAGTCCATACGCAAGGCACGCGGCTGTGGGTTCGTTGATTATCCTCAAAACTTTCAGGCCTGCGATCTCGCCCGCATCCTTCGTCGCCTGCCTTTGGTTATCATTAAAATATGCCGGGCAGGTAATAACCACTTCCTCAACTTTATCGCCGAGATAATTTTCGGCGTCCTGTTTTATCTTCTGTAGAATAAACGCGGAAATCTGCTGCGGCGTATACTCTTTCCCGTATACCTTATATTTGAAATCGGTGCCCATCTTCCTCTTTGCCGCGAATATCGTGCCTTCCGGATTTATCGACGCCTGGCGCTTTGCCGGCTCGCCAACCAGCTTTTGTCCGTCTTTGGTAAAAGCGACGAATGACGGAAATGCCTTGCCGCTTGCGACGCCCGCGCCTTCCGCGGACGGTATTATCACGGGCCTGCCTGCTTCCATATAAGCCGCCGCTGAATTTGATGTGCCTAAATCTATTCCTATCACCTTAGCCATGTTTACCTCCAATTTTGCGAAGCAAAATTGATCCTGAAGCGCCGTTAAACAATGCGACCAACGGGAGCATTGTAGGCGCTGAAGGACCTTAAACAATACGAAGCAAAATTGATCCTGAAGCGCCGTTAAGCAATGCGACCAACGGGAGCATTGTAGGCGCTGAAGGACCTTAAACAATACGAAGCAAAATTCCTGCCTGCCGGCAGGCAGGGATCCTGACCCCTATCTTTTTACTATTTTCACCGATGCCGGGCGCAGCAACCTGCCATTAAACATGTAGCCCGGCTTTAATTCTTCGACTATTAAACTTTCTTCTTTATCATTTGCCTCTACGGTCTCAATCGCTTCATGCAGATGCGGATTGAACTTTTCTCCGTCCGTCCTTACCTTTTCGACGCCGATATCTTTAAGAAACTTCTGAATCTGCGCATGGATCATATCAACGCCTTCCTGCACCGCCTTAAAGTCTTTAGCCTCCTTTATGTGCTTTTCTGAGATCTCGAGCGAATCGATTATCGGCAGGAAGTCGATAACGAAACTCTCGTTTGCGTATTTTTGAAAATCTCCCTTCTCCTTATCCAGCCGTTTTTTTGCGTTCTCGAACTCGGCATGCGCGCGGATATATTTATCATAATAGGAATCGCGCTCGTCGCGCTTGGCCTTCAGCACCTCGTATTCCTTTTTAGGGATCGTCACCGTATCGACGGCTGCATCGGGCGCGCTTGGGTTTTCTTGCTTATTGTTATTGTTCTTTTCTTTCATACCTTATCCGTCAATATCGTAAAGAATATTCGAAACAGTATCGGCAAGATATTCGACCATAGGGATAACCCTTTCGTACACCATCCTCTTCGGCCCTATAACGCCGAGCTTGCCGGATGGCTTACCTCTGATCTTATATCCATGCGTAACTATACTGCAGTCGCTCAAATAACTTGATTTGTTTTCCTTGCCTATATGTATGGTAAGCCTGTCATCTGATTCATCGCAAAGAAGTTTCAATATGCTCATCCTGTCCTCAAGGCATCTGAATAGGTTGTGAAGTTTAGCGAGATCCTGAAATTCAGGTTGTTCGATTAAGTGGCTGGCGCCATCCAGATACACCTTCTCGACATCGGGCATCATGGTTATGCCGACATAATTGGTCAGGCTCGAGATTAGGCGCGACGTCTTTTCCAATACATCTTCAAGCGTCTCTACCTTCTGCTTGTACTGCGCCTCCACGATCTTAACCATGTTATCAGTGAGCCTGCGCCTGTGCATCAATCTTGTTATGTAATAACGGTATCCTTTATCGGTCGGGATCCTTCCTGCTGACGTGTGAGGATGAGTAATATAGCCATCCTCCTCGAGGTCGCTCATAACATTGCGGATAGTGGCGCTCGACAGGCCTAATTTTCGCGCAACCTGCCTCGAACCGACAGGCTCGGCCGAAGAGATGTATCGGTCGATGATTATCTCTAATATCTCCTCTATCCTCTTCTCGCGGCCCTTTGTCATAGCGACGGTCTCTTTATATATTTAAAAGCTGTTCCCCGCTCTTTCTTCGAGTATAAAGCTGCCTTAAGAAAGGGCTGTACATTAGCACTCTTCAATTATGAGTGCTAATGTAGCAGTTTAACACAGAAGATATAATTGTCAAGAAAAATATGCCCGACGGGCAGATTTTTCTTGATATAATTTCCTATACTATCAAGCAAATTTCTCACGCGTGTGATCGTTTACCCCTAACATCTCCGCAACGCGTATCGGAATCTGGGCTTCTATAAAAACCATATTATCCTTATACGATTTTGCCGTTACAAATCCATTTTCATAGATAATATTGAGAGTTCTTGCGTCCGCCATGGGAATTTCCATCTTTATATTGACCATCAGCTTATTTGTATGCGACGTTATTCTTTTTACCAATTCATCGAACCCTTCCCTTTTAAGCGCTGATATCGGAATAATATTCATGAAATAAGCCTTGGCCTTCTCTATAACAACCTTATTTTCCACTTTATCTATTTTATTAAGCGCCGTTATTATGGGTTTATCATTTGCGCCAATACCCTCTAATACCTTATATACGGCATCGGATTGCTCTTTTGCCTTCGGATGGCTTATGTCAACCAAATGCAGGAGCAAGTCCGCCTCAACAACCTCTTCCAGAGTAGCCTTAAACGCTTCTACCAAATGATGGGGCAGCCTATCGAGAAATCCTACCGTATCGATAAATAATACTTTTTGTTTATTCGGTAATATGAATTTTCGCACAGTCGGATCCAGGGTTGAGAACAGTTTATCCTGAACCATAACCCCGGAATTAGTAAGGGCGTTCAAGAGAGTGGACTTTCCGACGTTCGTATATCCGATTATCGCGATCGTAAGGATAGAAAACCTTTCCCTTTTCTTCCTCATCATCGCCCTGCGCGCGAAGAGATCCTCAAGCTCTTCTTTAAGATGACTTATCCTGGCTCTTATACGGCGCCTGTCTACCTCTAATTTCTGTTCGCCTGGTCCTCGTGTACCAATCCCGCCCCCAAGCCGTGACAGCTGCACTCCCTTACCGGTAAGCCTGGGAAGTAGATATAATAATTGCGCGAGCTCAACCTGAATCTTCCCTTCGTTGGAATGCGCGCGGCGGGCGAATATATCGAGGATCAATTGCGTCCTATCTATTGTCTTTGTCATTACAATACCTTCCAGATTCTTCTGCTGTGTGCCGGTAAGATCATTATTAAAAATAACGACGTCTATATTCATGTCTCGGCAAATATTCGCGATCTCTTCTACCTTGCCTTTACCTAAAAAAAGAGCGGGCTCTATTCTTTCCCTTCGAACTATCATCTCCTTGATGACCTTCGATCCGGCTGAAACGGCGAGCTCTTTTAACTCTACCGCGCATTCTTCGGCAGCCCATTCTTCGCGCTTATGTAAATCTATGGTGACCGTTAATGCCCGCTCCACTTATTTGATCTCCTTCGCTATCGACTTTATTATCCCGCTGTTATTCATCCTTCCGACATCGAACCACTTGATCCTGTTGTCCGCCCTAAACCAGGTAAGCTGCCTTTTTGCGAATCGTCTTGTATTTCTTTTCATCAGCTCTTTCGCCGTCTTGAGATCATACTCGCCTTTTAAATATCCGAGGCTTTCTTTAAAACCTATAACTGCCTTTGCCGTCCTGCTCAATCTCTTTTTCAATAATTTTTTAACTTCATTGATAACGCCGGCAGCAAACATATCATCAACCCTATTATTTATATTCGAATATATCTTTTCTCTATCCGCGGTAAACCCGAATATCTTTACATCATATTTATCGCGGATTCCTTTTGTAGCTTTCTTCAATTCTGTCATGGTCTTGCCCGTAGAATGCCGTATTTCAAGCGCCCTTACAATGCGCCTTGTATCATTTGGATGAATGGAGAAGGCTGAATGAGCATCTATTTTTTTTAATTTCCCATGTAATTTAGCGCTCCCATAACGGGCGGCATAGCCATACATCTTTTTACGAAATTTTATATCGGCCTTCGGAGAAGGAAAAAGCCCGTCAATAAGGCCTTTTATATACAGGCCGCTGCCCCCGGCGACTATCGGGACCTTCTTACGTTTAATGAGTTCATCTATCAAGAGAGAGCACTTTTTTATAAATGCGGCAACACTGAATTCTTTTTGAGGGCTTAAAAATTTTACGAGGTAATAGCGCTCTTTTGTATCGGCAGGTGTGGGGGCTTGATTTAAAATTTGCATACCTTTATACACCTGCATTGAATCGCAGGAGATAATTTCGCCTTTTACGCGGCGCGCCAATTTTAACGCAAATTCTGTCTTGCCGATGGCTGTGGGCCCGACCATGAATATAACGGTCTTCTTATTTACCGGCATACCTTGGTCTTATATCCGTCAGCCTTTAATCTTCCGGCCATATCTTCCGCTTGTGCCTTTGTTTTGAAGCGCCCTACCTTGACCCTGTAGAAAATAAATCCGGCTTTTATTTGGGCCGACAGGTAGCTGTCATAACCTTTTCGTTTCAATCCGTCCGTCAATTTTTCCGCGTTGCCTTTATTCTTGAAATATCCGGCTTGGACGTAAAAATAATCTCCGGTATCGTCAGTTTGCGGCATAAGGATCTCTTTCGATGGCGCATGCGCCGAGATATTCACGCTTGCAGGGCCTGCGTCGGGCATCATTTTAGATTCAAAACTTAATGGCGAGCTATTTCTTGCCTTGTCAAAATATTCCCTTGCTTTATCTTTGGAGCCGAGTTTGTGGTAGGCATTGCCGAGTTTATGATAGACAATCGACGCATTCTTATGGTCCGGATAACTGTCAAGGGCCTCATTATAACTTGTTATTGATTCCGGAATCTTGCCTTCTAAAAAAAAGGCGTCGCCGATGCCTATACCTCCATCAAACGCCCTCCTGTCTCTAGGGTACCTCTCGATCATATACCTAAAAGTCTCCCGCGCATCCTTAAATCTGCTTAATTGTATTTGGCTCAAACCCTTAAGATAGAAAAGCTCTTCCCGCCCATGAGCCCCTTCATCAATAAGCCTGTTTGATTCTGTAACAACTCTGTCATATTTCCCTTCCATGAACAATTTCTCAACCTGCGGAAGGCTCTCTACGGGCGTTCTCGCGTAAGAATTACCGATAAAAGAAAACATGAGAACGAACGCTAACATGGCTATCTTGACCCTTTTACTCATACAATCCTCCCTCTCAACGCATGAGGCGTTACAGATTCTATTTTTACATTGACAAATTTTGAGATCATATCGCTAGAGCCGCCCAATACGACCACTTTATTTGTCCGTGTCCTGCCTGTTAAGACATTATTATCTTTCTTATGAAGGTCGCATACCAGAACTTCTACGGCCTTCCCGTTTAAAAGCTTATTTCTATTCAATGAAATTTCGCGCTGAAGATTAAGCAAGATGTTGAGCCTGTCTTCTTTTTCTTTTTGCCCGACATCGTCTTTTAATTTTACGGATTTCGCTGGCGGACGAGGCGAATATTTAAACATGTATGCGCCGTCAAAACCCACGCCTTCCACCATCTTTACGGTATTGCCGAAATCTTCTCTCGTCTCGGAAGGGAACCCTACTATTATATCAGTAGTGATACTGCCTTCGGGCACATATTTTTTATATTCGCCGGCTAATTTCAAATATTTTTCCGCTGAATAACCTCGATTCATAAGCTTTAAGATTCTATTTGATCCGGCCTGCAGCGGCAGGTGGAGATGCTCGCATACTTTCTCGAGATCCCGCATCGCCTTGAATAGATCGGCCGACGCGTCCTTTGGATGGCTTGTCATGAATCGTATGCGCTCTATGCCCTTGACCGCGTTGAGCGCTTCGAGAAGGCGGACAAAATCAGACTTTTTAGCCGTGGGCTTTGAGCTGTAAGCTGTAAGATTACGCGAGGGGTTCATATAGGAGTTTACGTTCTGCCCGAGAAGCATGATTTCCTTAAAACCTCTTTTTGCCAGATCTTTCACCTCTTTTAAAATATCCTTTATCTCTCTAAACCGTTCCCGTCCGCGCGTATACGGGACGATACAATAGGAACAGAAATTATTACATCCTTCTCCTATTGAAACATAAGCCCTGAACCTATCTTGTCTATACTCGGGAAATATCTCGGGCCTTTTATCGTTTATTTTATCCGTCGCCACTATCCCGCATCTATTCTCCATGATATCCTTTATTATCTTGGGTATATCGCTTTCGTTGCCCGGCCCGCATGAAAAATCCAAAATAGGGAGCCTGCCCAGAATCTTGTCCTTATATGCTTGAGCGGTGCAGCCCATGAGGCCTATGACGATATCCGGCCTTTTCTTTTTTAATAGTTTCAGATCTGATATATTACTGATAAGCCTATCTTCAGCATGCTTTCTTACGGAGCAGGAATTAAACAGGATTATATCGGCGCCGGCGATGGAATTCGCGAGAGTGAATCCATCATCGAGCAAAAGCCCCGCAACAAATTCCGAGTCCCTAAGGCTCATTTGACAGCCGAAGGTACGGATGTAGATTTTTTTTGGCATATTTATGTACAGACTTTTCTTATTCATTGGTTATAAAGCTATTCCAAGAGCTTGGTCCCTATTAATGACATGAATCATTTCACAGAGCCTGCCATAATCACGCAGGTTGAAATTCATCACTAGCCGAGGCAGCCCAAGACATTCTCCTTCATGGATTTCCTTATTCGTTGGAGGCGAAATCTTAATTTCACCGCTTGTCAAAATGTCTTTAAATTTTTGATTTATAAGCTTTAGCGTCTTCCCGGAAATCTCTTTATTCAGTCTTAATACTGTCAAACCCGCGACGTATCTTATCGAGTGATATACCCTGTAAAAATCTTCTATATATCTAATTGCCTCATCAACGGTTTTTACAATACGAAAAATATTAAAATCTTCCTTTTGAATAAATCCATTTTTAACCAGCTGGCTATCTACAAAATGCTTCCACGCGGCCCAGTATGTCGAGCCTTTTGGCTCCATTAAGACTATAGGCCTGGGTTTAGATTTACCGGTTTGGATCAAGGTAAGCATTTCGAACCCCTCGTCATTTGTGCCGAATCCCCCGGGAAAAAGAGCGGTTGCGTCAGTCTCTTTGACAAAAATCAGCTTTCTGGTAAAAAAATATTTAAAGTTGATTATTTTATCTTTTTCGTATATGTACGGGTTGGGCTTTTGTTCGAAAGGAAGTCGAATGTTCAGCGCGAACTCTTTGCCCGCTTCGGCGCCTTTATTACCGGCCTCCATGACCCCAGGGCCGCCTCCGGTTACAATCATGTAGCCTTTTTTAGTCAGCTTTCGCGCGAATTCCTCAGCCATCTTGTATTCGGCTGATGTTTTAAGCGACCTCGCCGAACCAAAGATTATGACCTTTTTGACAGCTCTATAAGGAAAAAATATCTTGAAAGAATACCGTAATTCTTTCAGCGCATTATTTACAAGCTTGAGATCTCCATTATCGCTTGATTCCAGCCCTAATTTAACGGCGGTCGTGAGTATTTCACGCAGCAGGTGTCTGGACTCAACAGAGCCGAAGCTCTTGGCAAGTTCGCTTATCAAGCCGTCTATTGTCTTATCGCCAATTTCGTATTCTTTCGATATCTTGTGTATTTTAGAGGACATCCATACCTGTCTTTTTAAGAATTTTTGCCAATTTAGCCATTGGAAGGCCCACCACGTTATAATAACATCCCTCTATCCGGTCGATGAATACGCCGCCGACGCCCTGTATATCAAAACTGCCCGCCTTACCCAAAGGCGACGTCCTTTTAAAATAATCCCTGACTTGCTTGTCGTTTAAATGATACATGTATACCTTGGTCTTGCCGCAAGCAGTGTATGTTTTTTTATTGTCCATATCGACAACCGCTATTCCTGTATATACCCACCGGGGCTTCCGGGAAAGTAATTTCAACGTCCTGACAGCGTCTTTTATATTTCTTGGTTTTCCTACGATCTTTTTTCCGACTAATACAACGGTATCGGCGGCGATGACTATGCCGGAATGGAATCTTTTTGAAACATCTTTTGCTTTTGCCAGGGCATTTTCAATTACCAGATCGATGCAATTTGTCTTTATCAGCCTCTTCTCTTTTACGTCTGATCCGGCGGCTGTAAATTGAATACCGATATCTCTCAATAATTTCTGTCTTGCCCTTGACCTTGAAGCCAATATTATCCTCCTCCGCGGAAGATATTTGTCTTTCGTTTTACGCATTCGCCGCGCTCTCCCCAGCCAGATATCCGGTTGAAAAGGCCTGCTGTAAATTATAGCCGCCGCTCGAGGCGTGACCCTCTATCATCTCGCCCGCGAAGTATAACCCCGGCATAATCTTCGATTCCATCGTCCTGGGATTTATCTCACTTTTTGAAACGCCGCCAGAGGTAACCATCGCTTCTTCGAGAGGCAAGGCGCCTGTGACAGTCAATGGCAGCGCCTTAAGAAAAGCGGCCAATGACCGCCTTTCTTCTTTCCCTATCTGACTTGCCCTCTTCTGACCGTTAACTCCAATCAACTTTATTATTATAGGCGCGAGCCTAAAGGGGAGCATGCCGGCGAGAATATTCTTAATCTCTTTTCCTCCATGCTCTTTGAATTCCCGCAATAATTTATTCTCCATCTCCTCGCATTTTATTCCGGGCTTCAAATCGATTAATAGGCCGACTTCTTTATGTTCTCCCAGCAAAGAAATAACAGCGCCGCTTAAATCAAGAATGAGCGGGCCCGATACCCCGAAATGGGTAAGAAGAAGTTCGCCAATTTCCGATATTATCTTTTTTTTACCGGCAATAAAAGTGACGCGCACGTTTTTTAATGTCATTCCTTGAAGATCTTTAGCCCATTCCTCTTTTGTCTTTAAAGGAACGAGCCCGCCGCTTAGCGGCATGATGGTATGGCCTAATCTTTTCGCGATCTGAAAGCCTTCGCCCGTAGAACCTGTATCCTTATAAGAAGCGCCGCCGACGGCGAGAATGACCTTCTTTGCCGTAACGGCGGCGCTGCCGTCTATATCCAATACGAAACCTTCTCCTTTTTTCTTTATATCGCGTAATCGCGCCTTATATTTTATTTCGACTTTATTATCTTTAAGGCATTCTTCCAATACGTGTGTTACAGAACTTGCTTTATCCGTGACAGGAAACACCCTGCCCTGCCTTTCGGTCTTTAACTCAAGGCCTCTCGATTTAAAAAAATCCATGAGGTCCTCATTTGAAAAGGCCGAAAGCGCCGTCCTCATAAACTGCCCGGATTTGCCGAACTTTTCTATGAAGGTATCAAGCTTCGCGCTGTTAGTAATGTTGCATCTGCCCTTGCCGGTCAAGAGTATCTTTTTTCCTATAATATCGTTTCTTTCGGCTAGAATGACTTTTTTCTTTAATTGTCCCGCGCGGATAGCCGCCATGATTCCGGCTGGGCCCGCTCCTATAATCGCCACATCATATAGAGTCATAGAAATGTGCTAAAATTTTCCTTTGTTTCTTGCAGAAAATTCCGCGAGCGAAGCGAAGCGAAATTAACTCGTTAGTCCCGATACGAATCCGGAGGCCCATGCCCACGCGAGATTGTATCCGCCTCTCCTACCGGAAACATCAAGGATCTCTCCGGCAAAGTAAAGGCCTGTCACTAATTTCGATTCCAAAGTCGATTCTTTGATATCTCTCGTGTCAATGCCCCCGCTTGTAAGATATGCCTCGTTCCAGCCTCTTGTCCCCGTAACCTTAAATAACCTGTTCTTTAACGTATTTATTATATTTTCCGCGCCGCGCCTCCCTAATAAATCATTAAATGCCGTCCCGAATTTATTTGGCAGGATTCCCGTAAGGAGATCATCCGCTTTCCACCCTTTATCTATCCTTCTTTTAATTTCAGATTTTAGCGTTTCTCTATCCATAAATGGAACCATGTCTATGGACACACAGACATCTTTTTTATTATCTCTGTTTATCGCTATAGAGATATCTTCGCTTATATCAATAATCGCCGTGCCGGATAATCCATATTTTGTAAAGAGCAGGTCGCCGTAAGATTCATAGCCTTCTTTTCCGCCTACGATAGATTTGGCTGAGGCGAATATCTTCTGGCCCTGCAGCGCATGACATAACCTGTCCTTTACAAGCAAAGGAGACGCTGCCGGCACCGGTTCTATTATTTTGTGGCCAAATTCTTTAGCCAGCTTATAGCAATTCCCATCTGAACCTAACGCGGGATATGATTTACCTCCGCCCGCGATCACCAGTTTTTCGCATTCTATGTTTTTATTTCCATTTGACGTTGCCACGAACCTTCCCTTGGAATATGAAATGCGGCTTACCTCGAAATTCACCTCGACAGGCACCGATAGTCTTTCGAGCTCCATCTCGAGAACCTTTAAAACCGATGAGGATTGATTTGTTATTGGGAAAACGCGGCCGTCTCTTCTTGAGTAAACTTCCAATCCAAGTTCTTTAAAGAAATTATAAGTAGATATCTCCCCGAATTTTTCGAATATTGACCTTACCATGTTCCTGGCTGTTTGGTTATAAAATGATTCGTTTAATTTTTCATTCAGAATGTTGCATCTGCCGTTACCGGATACTAATATCTTCCTGCCTATCCGAGGCATTCTCTCGCATATGATGACGTCCTGACCCACGCGCTTTGCGCTGATAGCGGCAACAATCCCCGATGGGCCGCCGCCGATAATTAAAGTAGAGAACTTTTTCATTTTATACTAACCTTATATTGTGATGAATTCTTCCATATCGCCTGGCAATCGAGATGAAAATTTTAGTTTTTCCTTAGTAATGGGGTGAATAAATTCTATCTCTTTTGCGTGAAGCGCCGCTCTCTTGAACCTTAATTCAAAATCCTTCCTGAACGCATATACGCTTTCGCCTACCAATGGATGCCCGATATCTTTTAAGTGAATGCGGATTTGGTTTGTGCGTCCTGTGACCGGCTCTACTTCCAAAATGGTGAAATCTTTTCGCCTCTCTAACACCTTATATTTTGTAGCGGCCGGTTCGTGCCTATTCCTATTTCTATTATAAATTGCCTTATTTATAATATCAAAATTCTTTTTAACCCTGCCATGAGCAAAGGCAATGTAGGTCTTTTTAACTGATTTTTTTTTAAATTCCTCCATCATTAACCGCTGGCTATTCTTGCCTTTGGCGTAAATAATAAGGCCTGACGTTTCCCGATCGAGACGATGGCAAGGATGCGCGTTCGCCTCTATCCCCCTGGCGTCAAGGTCCTGGTTCAACAGGTCCGTGAGCGTGCTCGTCTCTTTTTTCGGGGTAGGTATTACCAGCATCCCTGAGGGCTTATCAACAATAATAAGCCAGTCATCTTCATAGATTATCCTGTATCGCTTGCCGCCCATAGCGATAAATATTATATCATTATCAGCGCAAAAAAGACAGGTATGGAGGCCCTGCATGCTAAAGGCCTAATCTATTCGTGCGGGTGATGATGGTCTGGGTGTTCGTGGGGGTGAAGATGGGATTTACCCTCGTGGATATGGGTATGGCTATGTATGAGGTTATGCCTTTCTAATAATTCCTTATCCCGCAGAATATCGCGCATATCGCCGTCTTTAATAACGATCTTGTCTTCGCTCAAGATTATAGCTCTGTCGGCAATCTCCGGCACTATGTGAATATCCTGCGTTGCGGTTATTATAGTCCTGCCTTTTTCGCTAAGCGTTGATATTGTTTCAATAAGATGACGGGTCGTTCGCGGATCCAGTCCCGCGGTAGGCTCATCCAGCAAAAATACATCTGGTTCCATAGCAAGAACCGAGGCTATCGCGACTCTTTTCTTTTCACCGATACTTAAATACTGAGGATGCCTATCCCTTAGATGCTTGATACCCATCGCCGATAGACTATTTTCCAGTCTATTACGGATATCTTTTTCGGGTAATCCTAATTGTAATAAACCGAAGAGGATTTCATCAGCCACATTAGAGTTGAATAATTGTATGTCCGGATTCTGAAAAACTATACCGACCTTGCTTCTAAAAAAAATCCCCTCGGTCAAATCCCTCCCCAAGAATTTTATACCCCCCTTACTCGGAAATATGAGGCCTGCTAACATGAGCAGCAGCGTTGACTTTCCCGAACCGTTAGCGCCGAGAAGGGCTATGCGCTCTCCCGTTTTTATACTGACGTCGACATTATTCAGCGCGCTGAACTTATCGAGATACGAGTAAGAGACGCCCTTTAGTTCGTATAATAATTCGCTTTGCGGAACCTCTCCAAAGGTTTCATCCGCCATGTTTTTTAAACTCTCCCGTATATCCGCGCGCTACCATAGCCATATAGACTTCTTCACTCATCTTCATGGAACGCTTGAACAGATGCCCTATTCTTGAGCTTATCCAGCGCCAGGCAGCTTTCTTCTCAAAGTTCTTTATGAGACGACTTTTTAAACCCAAGTGCGTCTCTTCAAAAACTTTAACAAAAAAGAATATGTAGCGGTATGTCATATCTAGAATCTGTATAAAAATATTAGGCACGCCCAGCGACTTCAAAGACTTAAACAACTCCCCGTGTCTTGTACTTATTGTCATGAGGACCGCGAACGAAACACAGGTCGCTACCCTGAGGACAAATATTATTGCTGCCTGTATATTTTGCGTGAATACAGCCGGTATCGCTATAAAAAGCGTAAATAGAGGGATAAAAAACCATACCCTCTTAATAAAGAATAGTATATTTATTCCCGAAGCCGCGGCCAGTATAATACCGGTAATATAGAGTATAATGAGATGGGATATATTCCTGACAAAACATATTGTAAGGATGAGGGCTAAAAATATTATCATCTTCAGCCTGGGATCGCGCAGTTGCAGGAATCCTTTTTTTCTCGCAATCTCTTCCGAGAAAACGGCTTCTTTGAAGAAATTTAAGGCATTCGTTATGGACTTTTCTAAAAATTTCTTATGCCAACCGTCTTGCGATAGCATGTGGGACCTTATTCTTTTCTGCTTAAAAATTTTCCTATCAAAAATGCCGATGTTATAACGATAAAGATACCAAGCGCGGCTGATATAATATAAGAAATACCTGAACTCCCATAGTTGGGAATCGGAGCACTCCATAGCCGGGAAAATTTTTCAATCCCCTCAGGCATATATCCGATGAGCTTTCTTAGTTCGTCTAGCCCCCACTCACCCCATGCCGCCCCGGATTTAAAATGCGCCGGTAAAATTAGGCCTATCGGCGTCAATATTATCAATACTGCTATAAACAGCCAAAGCTTGTTTATAGTCCTCATAATATAAGGCCCGGGTCATCCTTTTGTAGATACCTGATAACTAAAAATGTGATAATCGCTTCAAGCCACCCGAATAATAACATGTGCTCCAATAACATTGCCGGCAGCGCTATATTAAGCCCATAGGGACAATATAGCGCCTTGCCGTCTGACGTATGATGGAGAAGCGGTTGAATTCCGAATTGTATCCCTGTAGAAAGCGCTGCGGTATTTAGCCCGAAATATGCGCCTATTCCTGCCGCGAGAGCCCGTCTAAAAGAGTCTTTTGCGCTATTCATGCTTATAAATTTGTATATATAATAGCCGGCAAAAGGCAATATGAATGCCATGTTAAAGCAGTTTGCGCCTATCGCTGTTATGCCGCCGTCTCCGAATAGCAGCGCCTGCACAACAAGCGCGACGGTTATCATTATCATTGCCGCCCATGGCCCGAGGAGTATCGCTACAAGCGTTCCTCCGACCGCATGGCCTGTCGAGCCGCCCGGTATGGGAATATTGAACATCATTACGACAAAGACAAAGCTCGCGCCAAAGGCAAGATACGGAACTTGCCGCGCTTTCAAATTTCTTTTGACGATCTTTGAAGCGGCAATCCATAAAGGCGCCATGACTAAATAAAAAAATCCGCCTGTTTGAGGGCTCAAATATCCGTCAGGTATATGCATTAATATTCCCTTTTCCCGTATTGTGGTATATTTACATCATTTTTTCCATCTGTCAATAGAAAATTCGAGGGGAAAATTCTCGCATGTCCATGCCACTGCTACAGCCTTTTGTTTTTAGGGCTCGAGGGTGGCAGTGTTCATCCAATTTTAGCTTTAGTAGCTTGTTCTCTCGCCGGGCGCACTTCGTGCTTGGCGGGGTCCCGCCAAAGCGCAAGCGACGGCAGGAATAGATCATAGGTAGCAAGTCTTTTAGCCGATAGTCCCCTCTCGCCCATTCACCAAAAGGCTGCAGCAGTGTCACCCCTCGAATTTTCCATTGATGCGAAGCAAAGGGGACCCCTTCTCGCCAAGAGAGATTTTTTCTCCATTATCGCAGGCGGAACTTTTGTGGCTTAAGCCTGACGCTGCTGTCAAAAATTTTGACACATTATAGCGATTTAGTAAAAAATTTTAAATTCCTGAAAGAAGTTAAAATTTTGTCAAAATTTTTTCAGAATAAATTGGTATGCTTAAATGCCAATTTATGTCAGCGGAAGGCTGGCCGCAAAAGTTCCGGCTATGCGCTCCGCATGCCCCTTGACCCTTGCCCCATGACCCTGTATAATACCACTCTATGCAGGCCATTAAAGCAATCGCAAAAAACTTCATAAATTTGCTCTACCCGCTTCATTGCTTCGGGTGCGGTAAGCCGCTTGATCCGCTTGATGAATTTCATCTGTGCGCGCCCTGCATCGGTTCAATAAAATCTAACGCAATGCCGCCTTTTGAGCTTGAGACTGCGCCCATCAAGGCCTACTCCGCCTGCCTATACGAAGGCGCCTCGAAAGAACTTATCCATAAGTTTAAGTATAAAGACAAGACAATACTCGCAAGAATATTCTCCAAGCTCATGATTGATTGCATAGAAGAAAATCCTGAACTTGTAGATATAGACCTGATAACCGTCGTTCCACTGCATAAAACGCGGCTGCGAGAAAGAGAGTTTAATCAGTCCCTCCTACTGGCAGGTCCCATATCGAAAAAATTCAGAATCCCCCTCAAAAATACATTGGAAAAGGCCCGAAAGACTAAATATCAGAATGAATTATCAAAAGGCGAGAGGATGACTAATCTAAAAGGCGCTTTTAAAGTTTGTGATAAGGCAGAAATAGGCGGGCGAAACATCCTTTTAATCGACGACGTTATGACGACAGGCGCAACTTTAGGCGAATGCGCGAAAACTCTTTTAGCAGGCGGAGCTCTAAGCGTAAGGTGCTTTACTTTCGCAAGGGGCATATAGAAGAAGGTGTTTAGGTGAGAATAATCGATAGATACCTGGCTAAGGGGTTCCTGGGCTCATTTATCTGGTGCCTCTTCGTATTCGTCATAATGGCTGTCATAATAGATATTTTCTCATTTATAGACGATATAGTAAAATATAAAATCGCATTCCAGTCCATATTCGCTTTCTACGTATATTACACACCTACTATATTAGTCCAGGTGACGCCGATGGCGGCGCTTCTTTCCACAATATATATGTTAAGCAATTTGAATAAGAATAATGAGATAACCGCGATGAAATCCAGCGGGATCGGGCTTTGGCGGATCATGGCGCCTTTGCTCGTGCTTGGATTTTTGGTCAGCGCTTTTGTATTCATAGTGAACGATAAGATCATCCCGATAAGTTCCAAGGTATCGCAGATGATACGGCGTGAAGAACTCGAAAAACACAGGGAAAGCGATAAGCAGGCTAAAATATTAGAGAACGTGGCTGTTTATGGAACGGGAAACAGAATCGTTTTCGCGCGAAATTATGACACTATAAATAAGAAACTCGGCGATATTATAATCCATGAACATGACGTATCCGAAAATCTCGTATCCAAGATAACGGCCCAGAGCGGCGCATGGACGGGCAGCAGCTGGAAATTTTATAAAGTGATAATGTATAAGGTTGACAACTCGGGAAAGATAATAGGCGCGCCGGTTTTCTACAGCGAAAAGATACTCCCTTTAAAAGAGAGACCCAGAGACTTCGCTAGTAGAGAATGGAAGGCTGATTTCATGAGCTATAAAGAACTGCGAAATTATATAGAGAATTTTAGAGGATCGGGAATGAAGATCACGAAAACCTTACTGGTAGACCTGCACTATAAAATAGCATTCCCATTTATAAGCCTGATCATAATAATGGTAGCAGCCCCTTTTGCTATGCTCGCAATGCGCGGAGGAGTGTTGATAGGGGTGGGTATGAGCATCGTAATAGGCCTATTCTATTATGCGGTTATAGCTATATCGCTCGCATTCGGCAAGGCAGGAATATTTCCTCCGATAATTGCCGCCTGGTTCGGAAATATAGTCTTCGCTATCCTCGGAATATATCTGCTGAAGAAGAAAGTATGATTAATCAGCGCCATCGTGGCTTAGCTCTATCTCTTTCGATTCGACCCTCGGCCTTGAAATGACACGCTTCAAAGATATATGTTTTGAGGTAAGGGGCCTTGAATCCTTTACATTGAGTTTTTCGAACAAAAATTCGAACTTCTGCTCTATCTCGTCCGCTATCGCGTCCCGAGTCGCTTTGGGCAGCCCCATAATATCTTTTTTGAATTGGCCCAGCGCCTTCTTTCGAGTGCTATACAGGAACTGCTCCTCGGCCTGATCGGCCTTTTTCTCGGCCATTTGAGTTTGTTTGAGCCAATCATAAATTCTCATCTTTAATTCTTTCGGAAAGTGAGGGCTCTCATAAACTATATTCTGGAACTCTGTGGCAAGGTGCACTTCTGCCGCGCCGTTCTCAGGGAATTTCCCGAACGCTTCGGGAGGCAATGTCGACGCGCCATGCTGTACCGCGCCCGCGAGACCATATTCTTCTCTCGCTATCTTCGAGAGATTTCTTAAGGTGTCGAAGTCCAATTTTACTTGTGCGATAGTGCCATCTGGCAATACTACGCCGCCATGAGAAGTTCCGGTTTGGATGCTTACCTTGCTTATTCCGATCCTCCCCTTACGAAGCCTCTCTTTATAACCATCCATAAACGCGCGCAAATCTTCCGGAGTGGAATTTTGATGTCCGACTTCGCCGATTTCTCCGCCGACTGAAATCTCTATGCCGCGCGGCTGGTTTTGTCTTATGAAATTGGTGAGGAGGGCGCATACCTCATAGTTATCTTTTTGCTGTTTCCTTACACTGGGTTTTGAAAGGTCTACAAGCGTCGAAGAATCTATATCGATATTGTAGAATCCGGCCTCAATGGCTTTTAGGATAAGCGCTTTCAAACCATCAAGTTCTTTTCCGGAGTTTTCTTTGTAATTTTTAGCGCTTACCTGGAAGTGGTCTCCCTGTATAAATACGGGTCCGTCCCACCCTTCTTTCACCGCCGCCGCGAGACATACTGCCGCATATTCTACGGGCGGCTGGTCCGTATACCCTATTTCTGATTTTGCGATCTCAAAAAGAAAGGCTCCGGCATTATTCCTTTTCGCGACTCTGAATACGGCCTTAGCAAGATCATAAGCCAATGTCCTTAGATTAATTGCCGGGACAGTGAACGTGCCGGCGATTTCTCCCTTACCCATTGCCATGTAAAGAGAATTTATACTCGAAGAATAGATGCCATTTTTATACGCAATATTCGTAATCTTCTTTGCTATTCTTTTTTTCTCATCCATGTTCGGAGCTAACGCTAATTCCATGACTAAATTATCCATGTCGATTGCTCTTCTTCCCATCTCTAAAACTCCCTTCGAATTCTAAGTTCCTAATTCCCAACTATCCAGATATTTTTCCTGCTCTTTGGTCAATGTGTCTATCTTGACGCCTAAAGAATTTAACTTCAGTTTCGCGATGTCCTTATCAATAAATTCCGGAACCTTGTAAACTTTTTTCCCTAATTTTTTATAATTTTTTACGATGTATTCGCAGGAGAGGGCTTGATTCGCAAAGCTCATATCCATGACGCTCGCGGGGTGCCCCTCAGCGGCAGCCAGATTTACAAGCCTTCCCTCGCCCAGCAGATTTATGCGCCGTCCGTTTCTTAACGTGTACTCATCTACAAATTCCCTCACCTTACGTTTTTTCTTAGACATCTTTTCAAGCTCCGGAATATCCAGCTCGACATTGAAGTGCCCCGAATTTGAGATTATCGCGCCATCCTTCATCGCTTCAAAATGTTCTTTTCTTATTACGCTCGTGTTTCCGGTGAGCGTCACGAACAGATCGCCTATTCGGGCCGCGTCTTTTATAGGCATGACAGTATAGCCGTCCATAACCGCTTCAAGCGCCTTTAAAGGATCTGTCTCGACTATTATGACATTCGCGCCCATACCCCTGGAGCGCGTCGCAACGCCCCTGCCGCACCAGCCGTAACCGCATACGACAAAGTTTGACCCGGCTAAAAGTATATTGGTGGCGCGGATTATTCCGTCTATCGTTGATTGGCCGGTCCCGTATCTATTGTCGAACAGGTGTTTGGTATTTGCGTCGTTTACAGCGATGATCGGATACATAAGTATCCCGTTTTTATCGAGATTTTTTAATCTTACGACACCCGTCGTGGTCTCCTCTGTCCCGCCGATTATATCCCTGGCTAGATATTTTTTGGTCTTATGTATCATCGATACAAGGTCAGCGCCGTCGTCCATCGTTATGTTAGGCTTCGTATCAAGGACGCTTTCGATATGTTTATAGTAGGTTTTATTATCCTCGCCCTTGATGGCAAACGTAGCTATGCGGAAGTTTTTTACCATCGATGCCGCGACATCATCCTGCGTGCTCAGAGGATTTGACGCGCAGACAACCACATTAGCTCCGCCCTCTTTTAATGTAAACGCGAGATTCGCTGTCTCTGTCGTAACATGGAGGCAGCACGCTATATTCAAATCTTTCAGCGGCTTCTCCTTTCTAAAGCGCCCGCGGACCGATTCAAGCACCTTCATGTACTCATTCGCCCATTCTATGCGCAGTTTTCCTTTTTTCGCCAAGCTCAAATTTTTAATGTCATACTTCATCGTAAACTCCATTCTACTTTAAGTATTTCATCAGGTCTTTTGCCTGATCCGTCTCTTCCCATGTAAACCCTTCCTCTTCTCGTCCAAAATGGCCGTAAGCGGCGGTTCTGCGGAATCTTCCGCCGTCTGATTCGCGCAGTTTCAATTCCGCTATTATTCCATGGGGCGTTAGTTCGAAGTGGTCCTTTATTATTTTTATCAGTTTATCATCGGGGACTTTTGCGGTACCGTACGTATTAACCATTATGGAGACAGGATCCGCGACTCCGATGGCGTAAGCAAGTTGAACCATCAATTTATCCGCGAGCCCTGCCTTTACGATATTTTTCGCGATATAACGGCCCATATAAGCAGCTGACCTGTCTACTTTTGTAGGATCCTTTCCTGAAAAAGCGCCGCCGCCGTGCGGAACAGTGCCGCCATAAGTATCGACGATGATCTTTCTGCCTGTCATACCTGTATCCGACTGCGGGCCGCCGATGACGAATTTACCGGTAGCATTTATTAAAAATTTCGTATCCTTGTCTATCAAGCCTTTCAAAATGGGTTTAGCTATCTTCTCTATGATCTCGATTCTGGCTTCTTCGCAAAGCATGTCTTTCTTCTTGTCAAGGACCTCCTCTGTATGCTGGCAGGCCAAAATAACAGTCGTTACTTTTTTTGGTTTTCCATCATGATATTCTACCGTGACTTGGGATTTTCCGTCAGGCCCCAGATACTTCAATATATTCTTCTTTCTAACCTCGGTCATCTTACGGACAAGTTTATGGGACAGCATTATGGGTAACGGCATCAGTTCCGGTGTTTCGCGGCAGGCGTAGCCCATCATCATTCCCTGATCCCCCGCGCCGCCCGTATCTACCCCTTTCGCTATATCAGGCGATTGCGTATGAATAGCGTTAAGGACAGCGCATGTATGATAATCGAAACCGTATTTTGGATGCGTGTATCCTATATCCTTTAATAAATCCCTGCATAGAGTATGGGTATCCACGTAGGCTGACGTCGTTATCTCTCCGCCTATTATGATAAGCCCCATGGTAACATACGTTTCGCAGGCAACCCTGCCTGATGGATCCTGTTTTAACACGTTATCAAGAACCGAATCCGATACCTGATCACATACCTTATCAGGATGCCCCTCCGTCACGCTCTCTGAAGTAAATAGGTATTTATGTGCTCCCATTTCTTTTACTCTCCTTTTTTTTGGCATACTCTTCATCCGCCTTTTTGTATGATTCGATATCCCCTATATCGTACCATTTTTCAGAAAACGAAAACCCGTAAACCTTATCATTCGCGCTAAGCCATTTTATATAATAGCCGGGGGCGTCCAGATTAGCGGCCTCATGCTCGGCATATTTTATTATACCCGATACTTTATCCTTCGGGAAATAATATATTCCCGTTGAGATTAAGGCAGACCTTGGGGCTCGCGGCTTCTCCTCAAAATCCACTACCCTCCTATCTTTATCTATACCCACGACCCCGAATCTCTTCGCCGCCTCGAGGCTGCCGACATCATACAGAGCTATTGAAACACCGTTGCCATGCTTTTTCGCGAATTTTAAAAAGTCCTTAAGGTCGAGATGGAAGAGGTTGTCTCCAGCTATGACAAGAAGATCGTCGTTTATATGCTTCGTTTTGATAGAGAGCTCTAAATCCCGTATGGCGCCAAGCCTCGTTTCATTGGTAAGCGTTCCGTCGTCTATTAATGATATCTTACCGCTATGCGGCGAGCTTTTGGCCCATTCTTCAAAATTCTTAAAGAACTTGTGATTCGACACTACATAAATAGAATCTATCTCTTTTGTTCCCGCAAGCCTTTCGAGGATTCTGTCTATCAGCTTCCTCCCGCCTATGGGAAGAAGCGGTTTTGGCGTAGTCAAGGTAAGCGGCCGCAGCCTCACCGCGTAACCCGCGGCCAGTATAATGACCTTCACCTAAGCGCCTTCTTGGGGGTTCATGACTTACATAATTCTTTCTTTAGATACGCAACCCGCTCTACCGGTGTCGGGTCTATGCCGTTTAGTATTGCAAGATAAAAACTGACAAAGTCGCCTATATAAATCAGCGAGAAGATCCTCGCGAGAAGCTCCTTGCCGAAGGAGCGCACTTCGATAACTTTTATCTTGTCCTTTTTAAATATATTCCTGGTAATATCCATCCTCTTTGATATCCTAGGATGATCGGCAGCGTCCCTTAACATGATTACAATGCTATTTCGTAAAATCGTTTTTGGATTCTCCCAGCCGACTACCTCATTATGGTTCATCTCCGGGAATAAGTGGCTCGATGCGAGCGTCTTGGAATTTTCCGCGAGTTGTCCTCTCCAGCGCGTTGCGATTGAATCGACATGATCCTGGCCTGCGTATATGACAGGCAGCTTACCGTAAATCTCGGACGCTATTCTCTTCGCTTGGTTGTCCTTATATTTTACTTTACAACCAAGTCTGCTATTCTTTATCTTCCTCAAAACACGTATCGCGTCATCTATAAGCAAGGACTGATCTTTTATGATACCGATCTTCGATAATAATATGAGGAGCGGGAAGAATGAATATCCGAGCGCGCAGCGAGGAGGAAATCCGGCGGGTATTTTTATACACGGCGCTTCATCGATTTGCGCGTTTTTTTCTAACTTTCCGCCGGAAGTAATGACTATTATTTTAGAGCCTCTATCCCTTGCGTCGCGGTAAGCGCTTAAAACTTCTTCGGTATTGCCTGAATAGCTAGACGCTACTACAAGCGTATCTTCATCGACAAAATTCGGTAAAGTATAATTTCTATTAACAAATAAAGGTATTTTCGCGTCATCGGCAACATAAGACCTGCCGATATCAGCGCCGATGCCTGAGCCGCCCAAACCGATACAAACTATATTTTTACAATTTGTATTGAAATTTTTCGGCAGCTCAAACTCGCCGCCTATATGTTTCGCGTCTTGGCACTGCTCGGGAAATGATTCTATGAGTTCGAGCATGTCCGACGCGTCATACTTTTCTATCGCCTTAAGATCATCCAGTATATGCATACAATTAAACTATTCGATCTCTATCGCAAGGTCAGGGACTATCTCTTTCAGTTTTCTCTTCGCGAATCTCTCTATATCTTTACCGGTAGATAACGTGATGGCTTGCTGCGCAATCTCTTTTGCCTGATCCATTGTAACGGCCCTGATTATCTTCTTCAGTTCCGGAATCGCTATGGGGGATGTGGAGAATTCATCGAGGCCGAACCCTAAAAGTATCAGCGTCATAAATATATCGCCCGCCATCTCTCCGCACATACCTACCCAAATCCCCGCCTTGTGGCCAGCCTCTATGATATTTTTTATCAAAAGCAATATCGCGGGATGCGCGGGTTCGTATAGGTACGCTATCTTCTCATTAACCCTATCGACTGCGAGAGAATACTGTATAAGGTCGTTTGTGCCTATTGAGAAGAAATCGGCTTCCCTCGCCAATATATCGGCCGTTAATGCCGCGGAAGGAACCTCTATCATCGCGCCGACCTGCATATTCTCATCAAAAGATATTCCTTCTTTCCTTAATTCTCTTTTTGTGTCTTCTAAAATAGCGTTAGCCTGCTGCAGTTCTTCTATGCCCGATATCATGGGATACATCATCTTCAGCTTACCGAAAGACGATGCCCTTAGAATGGCTCGCATCTGAGTCTTGAATATATCCGGCCGGGCCAGGCAGAAGCGTATAGCGCGCCAACCCATAAACGGGTTCATCTCCTGCGGTATTTCGAGCTGCGATAAGAATTTATCTCCGCCGAGGTCGAGCGTTCTTATTACGACATTATACGGCTTCATCTTTTTCGCTACCACCGAATAAGACTTGAACTGCTCCTCTTCCGTGGGCAGATCCTTGCGGTTCATATAAAAATATTCTGTCCTGTACAGGCCTATCCCCTCGGCGCCATGAGCTATTACTGACGGGACCTCTTCATGCAGCTCTATGTTGGCCATCAATTCTATCTTTCTGCCGTCTTTCGTCTCGCACGGCAGGTCCTTCATCTCGAGAAGGTGCTTTTCGAACGCAACCAGCTTCTTCCTGCTGGATTCGTAATGTTTCAGCGTCGCCGGCGCCGGATTTACTATAACAACCCCGTGTGTTCCGTCAACTATCAGTGTATCGCCGCTCTTCACATTTTTTGTCGCTGTCTCAAGGCCTACGACGGCTGGGATCTCGAGAGATTTGGCCATGATCGCCGTATGGGACGTGCGGCTTCCGATATCGGTCGCAAAACCTATTACGTTCTTCTTATGCATCGTTGCCGTATCTGACGGAGAAAGGTCGTATGAAATAACTATGGCCTTCTCCTTTAATGTCGAAAGCGCGTCCTCTCTCGCGCCAATAAGATTCTTTAATATCCTCTTACCGATATCATTGATGTCGCTTATGCGTTCTCTCAGATATTCGTCCTCCATCTCGGAGAATACTTTTATATATTTTTTCAGCACATCCTGGAATACGTATTCCGCGGAAAGCTTTTCCTTCTTTATTTTCGCTATGACCTCTTCTATGAGCATGCTGTCTTCTATGACAAGAAGATGCGCGCTGAATATCTGGCCATGCTCGGAAGAAAGCTCTTCGGAGATACGCTTCTTTATATCCAGTATCTCCTGCTTCGTCTGGATAAGCGCGTCCTTAAAATGCTTTATCTCGTTCGAAATCTGGTCTTCTTTCAAGGAGCGCTTTGGTATGACATACTGCTGCCTGTCGAGAAGCAGCGCATGACCTGTAACGATGCCTGGCGCCGCAGGAATACCTCTTAAAGTAAGCTCTTTTTGTTTTGTCATTTTAGCGCGTCCTCTATGTCGCTTAACAGCAGGTTCTCTAATTCCGTCATCGCGGCTTGCGCGTCTTCGCCTTTTGTGATTATGGTTACCTTCGCGCCCCTCGGCGCCTCTAACATCATTATCCCCATAATAGACTTGCCGTTAACCTTTGTCTTTCCTTTCATTACCGTAACATCCGAATCGAATTTATTCGCTATCTGGACAAAGAGCGCGGCAGGGCGCGCGTGCAATCCCTGCTTGTTTTTTATTATAACGGTCTTCTCTATCTCCATAAATTAAGCCCTGGCCTTCTTTAAGCTATTGACAAGGTCGACTATAATCTTTGCCAGTTTCTCCGAGTCGTGCCTTACATAATCTTTTATGGTAACGATATGCGCTTCTATGGCCCTGCATTTCAGCTTCTTCAAATTTTCAGAATCCGCTATAACGCAATTCGCGCCTTCCTCTTTATATCTCTGCAGTATCTCTTCCGGTATCCTGCCAGTATTTACTATACAATAATCCACTATGCCCGGCGCGGTATGTTCGATTATGGCGCGTAAATGATCGCTCGCCTTATAACCGTCTGTCTCGCCCCTCTGGGTCATCACATTGCATACATATGCCTTCACTGCCTTTGACGCGATTATTTCCTGATAAATTTTATCAACGAGAAGGTTGGGCATTATGCTTGTGTATAGACTCCCCGGCCCCAGAACGATCGCATCGGCTTTTCGTATGGCTTCAAGCGCCTCGTGCGTAGGCTTACTGCCGTCCGGCCTCAAGCTTATCCTCTTAACAGGTTTTCGCGCTTTCGGTATCTGACTTTCTCCGACGCTCTCAGTCCCGTCCAGATGTTGCGCAACTAACGTTACATTATCCAATGTGGATGGGACGACCCTCCCCCTTATCACAAGGACCTTACTTGATTCCTTTATTGCCGCATCAAAATTGCCGGTGACTTTAGTCATCGCTGTGATAAACAAATTTCCGAAGTTATGCCCTTTTAATTCCGTGCCATCGCCGAATCTGAACTGAAACAGTTTTGCCATCAAAGGTTCCGCGTCGGCTAGAGCAACGAGGCAGTTCCTTATATCGCCGGGGGGCAATACATCGAAATCCTGCCTTAAGCGCCCTGACGAACCGCCGTCGTCCGCAACAGTAACTATAGCCGTGATATTGCTCGTGTATTCTTTTAAACCATGTAACAGCATCGAAAGCCCTGTGCCGCCTCCGACAACAACCACCTTAGGCCCTTTTTCCAATATTAATTTATTGTATACCTTATCGACAAGCTCCTCTTCCCTCTGTGGAAGAAGTATTGTAACAAATGATTTTATAATCCGTTTGATGCCGGTAACTATCGCAAGAATACCTATGATTACTATGACTGCGGCGAAAGTCTTGCTCCGCGAGGCCTGTTCGGATATGACCATGACAAACCCCATCGAAACCATGATGACTCCGAATACGGCCAAGAGGCTCCATCTTTTGACTCTCATTCCGGGATATAACCACTTAAAGGCTTTAAGTATTTTCACCCCGCTCATTCTCCTACTCGTTACCCCGCTTTTAAGAATGGGCGGGGTTCATTTTTGCCTACAGAATTCTTAATATCTCTTTGAATCTTCTTCCTGAATAATATGCAGTATCTCATTTTCGCCTTTGGCCTTCTTGAGAAGATCCATAAAATACTTGTCCTTGAGCACGCGGGAAATTCTTGCAAGCGCTTTGAGATGCGGACCTGCGGACTCTTCAGGCGCTATCAGAAGGAAGAAAATATAAACCGGCTCGCCGTCGAGGGAATCGAAATCCACTCCGGCGCGCGAAAGCCCGAACGCCGCTACGAGCTCTTTAACTGACTGGGACTTTGCGTGCGGAATACCGACGCCTTGTCCGATACCTGTTGAACCTAACGCCTCTCTATCTAAGATGGCCTTGATGAGTTCTTCCTCATTCTTGATGTCGGTCGCTCTTGCGAGAATATCAACCAGCTCTCGTATTACGCCTTCTTTATCGGTCGCCTTAATGCTCACCGATATAGCCTTTTTGTTCAAAAAGTCCATAATCTTCATGTGTAAATCTCCTTATACTTCCATCGTCTCTCGTTATAATCCCTGCGAAGCAGGATGGAGCGGCGGATGGGGTTCGAACCCACGACATCGACCTTGGCAAGGTCGCATTCTACCACTGAATTACCGCCGCGTTTGCGAAGCAAACGCGATGCTGAGGCGGCGTTAAACATTCCGACGAACAGGAGAAATGCAGCCGCCGAAGCACCTTTGCCCCGTATATATTGTCCAATCACTTCTCCCGTCACGCCTCGGCACCTATCTGAGGCGAAATCGGGATCAAATTTAGCTTCGGTGTTGTTTTAGGTCCTTCACTTTCAAATTCGCCTCCGGCGAATTTGGTGCCCGCACCAAGAATTGAACTTGGAACCTTGACATTAAGAGTGTCCTGCTCTGCCAATTGAGCTATGCGGGCAGATTGCTTATCTATTTAGCGCAAAAAAATTGTTGAGCCGCTCTATTTCGTATAGGGCGAAATCCCCCGAAGCATCTCCTCTATCGCACCTTGATTGCGAAGGGGGAAGCTATGCGGGCGCTGTCTATAAAATCCTTAGCCCTGTCTGCGAAATCTCGCCGGAGCATTCTGCCTGTCGCATGTTGAATGCGAAGGCGGATGAGCTACTTTAAAGGCGTAAATTATATCAAAATACTGCTATAAAATCAATATTTATAAGAATGCCGCTCTCGGGAATGCCCGCGCCATGAACACGAGCGTTTGCCCTGTACCACTCAAAATTACTTCGTAATTTTTCGGATACAGGGCATGAACCACATGCAGGCAAACGCAAGTGGTTCATGGTGCGAGGGGGGGGATTTGAACCCCCAAGGGAAAACCCACTAGCTCCTAAGGCTAGCGCGTATGCCAGTTCCGCCACCCTCGCATTGTTACTGGCGCGCCCGGGGTGAATCGAACACCCAACCTACTGGTTCGAAGCCAGCCACTCTATCCAATTGAGCTACGGGCGCGCAGGACTAATTATGATACTATAAATCTATCTACTCTTCAATAGATAGGTTTGTTCTATCTATCTATATCTAGGAGGACGGCATGTTTTTGGCATGTCCAATATTGAACTCTTCTTGGTTTAATCTTCTGAAGGAGTGGGCCTCCGAATCGCATGGATTACAGAAACCATAATCGTGGCACAGGAAAAAATCCTGCGGCATTACTATGCGAAGATCTTTTGCCGATGGGTCGAATATATTGCCGAATTTATCTTCGTGGCCCGTATATAGTTTATAATGGCAGTTGTAAATATCGCCGTTCGGGGCAAATAATACTTTTTTCATGCGGCAGTAGATATCTTTTTTAACGGACTGGTTAAATCCCTCGCGGTAGGCCTCATAATTTCTTATGCCATCTTCCTGTTCGCAAATAATATCATAAGCATTCTCTGAAGGATACAGGATGCCTTCATGGCGGCCGAAAAATCTCTGTAGTTTTACTATAGGATGTATTTTCGATAACCTATTCTTATATTCTTCTATCTCTTTCATATGCGCGGGATGCGCGACAAGAAAAAGGCTATGGACGAAAAAGCCCGCCCTCTTCATCTTTTTCACATTTTCGATGAATTTTTCTATTCCGGCGTACATGAAATGAAACGAGGCATTGAATTTAAGCCTCCCTTGACTTCGCTTGATCTGCCTTAAGAATTTTATATCCTTGTCAAAGAATGGGGAGGTAAAATTTGAGGTAACCGTTATTTTCCAGTTATTGTCGAGATTATTGAGGACATATACGAAGTCCGGGTGGAGCGAGGGCTCGCCTCCGGTAACGGATATCTTTTTCTTTTTCGACGCCCTTAAAAACCTTTTCTTTTGTCTTCCCGCTACGCTATTCAGCGCCTCGACCCACTTTTTTCCTGGAACTATTCCGTAACTGGCAATCGGCGCATGAGGAAGCGTTATCTTCTGCACGCAGTATTCGCACGGCAGGCTGCAATTCAAATTCAAGAATACTCCGAAATAGTAATCAAAAGGCGCTTCTATTATAATCGTTCCTTCTTTATGCATAAATAGTATCACTTTTAATATAATATACTATCAATTTCATGCCCTGCTGAGATATTGCCCGGTCCTGGTATCGACCTTGATTGTCTCGCCTTCCTCTATAAAGAGAGGCACGTTTATGATAAGGCCTGTCTCCAGTTTAGCCGGTTTTGTTACTTTGCCCGACGTGTCGCCGCGGGCTCCCGGCGCGGATTCGATCACCTTAAGATCGATGCTTGGCGGCAGTTCCGCGGAAACAGCCCTTTGTTCATGGTAAAGGAGCGATATCTCGCAATTCTCCTTCATATAATTCTTGATTCCGCTTAAAATCTCATCACCCAAGACTATGGTCTCATACGTTTCCATATCCATAAAATTAAAACCGGAATGATCGTGAAATAGATACTGCGCCTTTTTCGCCTCGAGGTCAACCTTTCCCACCTTGTCTTCCGGGCTATAGCGCATATTTACTATTTTTCCGTCCAGAAGATGTTTCAGGGTCGTTTGATACATGGCCCTTAAATTGCCCGGCGTTCTGTGCTCTATATCTACGACTACATAAAGCTGGCCGCCATCGTCGATTATCATGCCTCTTTTTAATTCAGAAGCCTTCATCTACTTACCCCCTAACATGGCATCGTCTTTATCTTCAACTTTCCATTCCACATCTATAACATCCGCGTTAGCTTGGTGAGAAGAGATATTACGAAGGAATTAATTGTTTTATTCGGGACTCTACGTCGAAACTTTTCACTTCGACTACTTTACGGTCGATTCTGGTCTTTATTTCAACTATATGTTTCTTCGCGTTCTTCTCGCCTATCACTATCTGGATAGGTATCCCGATAAGGTCAGCGTCCTTAAACTTTATCCCGGCTGATATATCACGGTCATCATAAAGGATATCGTATCCACCGGCTTTGAGTTGTGAATAAACTTCTTCGGAAACTTCTTTTACCTTCTTATTCGCGATGTTCAGCGCGACGATCAGGATCTGATATGGCGCTATTGAGAGAGGCCATATTATGCCGTCCTTATCATTGCTCGTCTCGATAAGACTCGCGATGATCCTATTAACGCCGATCCCGTAGCAGCCCATTATTACTGTATTGGTCTTCCCTTCATGGTTCAGGAATCTCGCGCCAAGCGCTTCGGAGTATTTCGTTCCAAGCTTGAACATGTGCCCTATCTCGATCGCGTGCTTGATATCGATCGCTTTGCCGCAAGCCGGACATTTATCATCCTTTGTTATGACCCTCAGATCTGAAAATTCTTTCGCCTCAAAGTCTCTATCAATGTTCACATTCATAAGATGCGCGTCTTTTTTATTCGCGCCGGTGACAAAATTCGTCATATCTTTTACGCTGTTATCCGCTACGATACGAACATCCTTTAATCCTACAGGGCCTGAAAATCCGATAGGCGCGCCGGTCGTTTTTTCTATTACACTTTCGTCGATGAACCCGAGAGCGGAGCATTTAAGATAGTCCTTCAGCTTTGTTTCATTTGCTTCAAAGTCTCCCCTGATGAGCAACGCTACCATTTTATCGTCTGCCATATATAATAGCGTCTTCACTAATTTAGCAGGCTCAATTTTTAAAAATTCCGAAACTTTATCTATCGTCTTTATGCCGGGTGTCTCCACTTCGGCTATCGGCAGTTTCTTTTCTGCCTTACCCGGTTTTACGCCAGGGCATGAATGGCAAGCCGCCACTTGTGTGCTTGCGGCGTATTTGCATTTCTGGCAGATCACTATTTCGTCTTCCCCTGCCTCTGTCAGCACCATGAACTCATGCGACAACCCGCCGCCCATTATTCCGGGATCGGCTTCGACGGGAATATAGGGCAGGTTACACCTTCCAAAAATTTTGCAATACGCATCATGCATCTTCTTGTAACTCGACTCCATTCCTTCGATGTCGCGATCAAAGCTATATGCGTCTTTCATTATGAATTCTGCCGTCCTCATGACGCCGAATCGCGGCCTCGGTTCATCCCTGAATTTTGTCTGTATCTGGTATAAAATCAAAGGCAGGTCTTTATATGATTTAATATTATTCGCTACGAGGTCTGTCACAATCTCTTCATGCGTTGGGCCTAGAACAATCTCCTTGTCGTGCCTGTCCTTAAACTTTATAAGAACCGGCCCTAAAAGATCATAACGACCTGTCTTCATCCATATCTCAGAAGGATGTATCGCTGGCAGCAGGACCTCCTGCGCGCCCTTAGCGTTCATCTCTTCCCTGATAATATTGCTGACCTTCTGTAATACCCGAAATCCTAAAGGCAGATATGAATACGCTCCCGATATAAGTTTTCGTATCAACCCTGCCCTGACCATGAGTTTGTGGCTTATGACTTCGGCATCCTGCGGATCTTCTTTAAGCGTAGGTATCAGTGCTTGCGTCCATCGCATAGTTAGTCTTTAGTCCTTAGCGCATAGTATTTAGTAATTGAAGCAATTCCGTAATAGCGTCTTTTGCTGAAACTTTTTTAGCAAACTTTCCTTTTTTAAACAGCATCCCGCACCCTTTGCCGAAGGCTATGCCGATATCGGCTTCACGCGCTTCGCCGGGCCCGTTGACCTCGCAACCCATGATTGCGACGGTAAGCGGGTGTTTTCGCGCATCGTACTTCGCGCTTCGCGCTTCGTGTTCTACGGCATTTACTATCTTCACTAAATCGACCTGGCAGCGGCCGCAGGTCGGACACGAGATAATCTCAGGGCCAAACTTTCTCAGGCTCAAAGAGCTTAATATTCGCTTTGCCGCGGCAACCTCTTCAACAGGATCAGCCGTCAGAGAAACCCTTATCGTATCGCCTATGCCATCCAAAAGCAGGCTGCCTATTCCTATCGAAGATTTTACTATCCCGTACTTATAAGGCCCTGACGCTGTAACCCCGAGATGCAAAGGATAATCACACAGCTTGGATATCTTCCGATATGCCTCTACTGTTTTCGCGACATCCGAGGCTTTGAGCGATATAATTATATCATGAAAGTTTAAGTCCTCAAAGAGCTTGATATAGCTAATGGCGGATTTAACAAAATCTCCGGATGTCGATCCTGAATTCACGCCTATCCTTATCGGGATCTTCGCTTTTTTAGCGGCCTTTACAACCCGCGTTACTTCATCGCGCCCGCGGATATTCCCTGGATTAAGCCGGATCTTGTCAGCGCCGCCCTCTATTGCTTTGAGCGCCAGCCTATAGTCGAAATGTATATCGGCAACGAGCGGTATGTTTATCTTTCTTTTAATATTCTTGAGCGCTTCGGCATCTTTAATCGTCTTAACAGCGACCCTTATAATCTCGCAGCCTGAAACTTCTAATTCTTTTATCTCGGATACAATCGCTTTGACATTCGATGTCTCAACCTTCGTCATTGATTGTATCGATACGGGCGAGTTGCCGCCTATCTTTACAGCGCCTACGCTAAGCTGCCTTGTTTTTCTTCTCTTTATCATCTATCTTTTAAAGAATTTAACGATTCCGTCGAATATTTTAAACTTCATTATATCGTTATAGAATATAAAAACCGTAAGTAATATCAGAAAACCTATCCCTATATTGGCGATGATTTCTTGGGCCTTCATTGAAAGCGGTTTTCCTCTTATCTTCTCGACAATGAGGAATAGTATGTGGCCGCCGTCAAGGACCGGCAGCGGCAGCAGGTTGAATATTGCGAGCGATGCGCTCAACATAGCCGTTAGATTTATTAGATATATAAGACCCATTTGCGCCGCTTTACCCGTTATTATAAATATACCGATGGGCCCGGTCATCGATTCCTTTACGGACATCCTGCCCGTAATAATATACCATATCGCCTTATATGTTAAATTGGTTAGAACTATGAGTTTCTTTAATCCCATGCCGAAAGATTGAAAAAAACCGTATCGAATATTCTCTATCTTCTGAGAAGGCGCTATGCCCAACAACGCTATCTTTGTGCTTTTACCGAATATATCTTTTACCTCTCTTATAACAGGCCGTAATTCAAGATCAAAAGTCTCGCCCTTTCTTTCAAGAGAAAGTTTTATCGGGCCTTCAAGATGATCATGTATTATTGCCGTCATGTCCTCCCAGTACTTAACATCCTTATTATCGACTTTGAGGATTTTATCTCCGAGGATTATGCCGGATTTCTTGGCGGGGTAATCTTCAAGAAGAGACCCGACTTCTGTGGTAAGCGTTGGGCTTCCGAACATAAAAATAACGGAAAATATCAAAAACGCCAGCACATAGTTCAATAGCGGCCCCGCAAATATTATCTTGAAACGATCCGCTATCTTTCTTGAGAGAAACTCAAAACTCTTGCCGGTTAGGTCCTTGCCAGGCTCATCACCTGCCATTTTTACATAACCGCCCAAAGGTATTGCTGAGACAAGATATTCCGTCTCGCCTCTTATAATAGAAAATATCTTCGGGCCGAATCCGAAAGAGAATTTTTCGACGCGCACGCCTATCCTCTTAGCTACGATAAAATGGCCAAACTCATGCACGATCACGAGGACGCTCAAAACTATCAGAAAATAGACTATTGATAACAATTATTCATTCCTCCTTGAAATCCTCCGAAGCATTGAGTCTATTACGCCTTGAATGCGAAGGAGGATAGACTATTGATGACAATTATTCATTCCTCCTTGAAATCCTCCGAAGCATTGAGTCTATTACGCCTTGAATGCGAAGGAGGATAGACTATTGATAACAATTATTCATTCCTCCTTGAAATCCTCCGAAGCATTGGGCCTATTGCGCCTTGAATGCTAAGGAGGATAGATTAGCGATAACAAAGCTTAACGGTCTCCTCTCTGGCCCAGGATTCAGCCTCTATTATATCGACTATCGATGGAATATTATTCCTATCTTTATGTTTTTCTAGAACTCTCTCTATTACAACGGATATGCGGGAAAATCTTATCCGCCCTTCAAGGTATCCTTTTACGGCCTCTTCGTCCGCGGCGTTTAGGACTGCCGGATATGTGCCGCCTTTTTTAAGCGCTTGACGGGCCAATCCCAGGCACGGAAACTTTTTAAAATCTGGTTCTTCAAAAGACAAACTCTTTATTTTTGAAAAATTTAAAACTTCACACATATTACTGAAACGATTAGGATATGTAAGCGCGTATTGTATTGGAATACACATATCAGGAGCGCTCAATTCCGCGAATATAGTGCGGTCCGTAAGTTCAACCATTGAGTGCACTATGGCTTCAGGATGCACCAATACGTCTATCCTATTCTCGTCTACATCGAAAAGCCACCTCGCCTCTATTATTTCCAATCCCTTATTCATCATGGTCGCTGAGTCGACCGATATCTTCTTCCCCATCTTCCATTTGGGATGTTTTAAAATAAATTTTGGATGCAATCTATCAAATTTATTTTTCGGAATACCGAGAAGAGGCCCGCCTGTCGCGGTGAGGTATATCTTATTCAAAAACTCAACCCTACCCTCGAGACACTGAAATATAGCGCTATGCTCGCTATCTATAGGTATAATATCAACGTTATTCTCTTTGGCTAATTTCATAACGATCGAGCCCGCGCTGACTAACGATTCTTTATTGGCAAGCGCTACCCTCTTTCTGTTCTTTATCGCTTTTATCAACGGCATGAGGCAGGAACTTCCGCTTATCGCAAATACGACAATGTCGACATCGCCGCGAGATACTATTTCATTAAGTCCGTCGGCGCCGAATAAAACTATTGTTTTAGGGGGGACTAAAGAACGTATTCTTTTCGCCAATAGCTCATCTCGTACGGAAATCACCTTTGCTTTGTAAAGACTGGCTTGGCTCGCGAGAGTTTTTATATTAGAATCCGCGCTTAAAGCGACTACCTCGAATCTGTCTTTTAAAAAAGCGGCCACGCTAAGCGTGCTGACTCCTATTGAGCCTGTAGAACCCAGAACCGCAATCCTTCTTTTCACCCCGCTCTTTTGACAAATTAATCGGTTATCTTGCATATTATCTTTACTGTTTTCTCACTTATCATACTTAATCTTGCCGATAAAGGTTGTACGTCAAAAGGGCGGGGCTCATCTGACAATAACCTTTACATAGAAATAGAATATCGGAGCTGTGAATAGGAGGCTATCGATAACGTCGAGCATCCCGCCGAAACCTGAGATATTATTACCTGAATCCTTAACGGCACAATCTCTTTTTATCAATGATTCGGCAAGGTCGCCGA
>Ga0155927_105_pt1 | contig 42075 bp, 43 predicted proteins | sample RifCSPlowO2_01_FD_107581 | JGI IMG/M metagenome (GOLD analysis project Ga0155927, IMG submission 107581) | Omnitrophica bacterium RIFCSPLOWO2_01_FULL_45_24
AGCTACTAAAGCTAAAATTGGATGAACACTGCCACCCTCGAGCCCTAAAAACAAAAGGCTGTAGCAGTGGCAGGACCCCTCGAATTTTCAATGGCCCTTCGGCACCTATGCTTTGCTCGGTGCCGATGGTGAGCATAGTCGAACCATCGGCAGGCTTGAGAGCCCGTGAAATCTTAACTCAATTCGTTTGAAATTTTTGCGAAGGATTGGAGCGGCATATCCTCGGGGCGGGAGTGAGGATCGACGCCTGCCTTACTAAAAATATCGGCCAATTCCTTCTTCGTAACGGCTAAAACTTCTTTACGCGACAAAGAATTGATGATGGATTTGCGCTTCTGATTAAAAGAGCCCCTTATTATTTTAAAAAACAACTCTTCGTTCTTAACGCTGACCGAAGGCTTGTCGAGAATGACGAGTCTCACCAAGCTCGAATCGACTTCCGGCGCGGGATAAAATGAGCCGCGTTTTATCGTATAGATATAGCGCGGCTTCGTATAATACTGGACAAAACAACTGATAGAGCCGCGATCTTTCAAACCCGGCTGCGCAAGGAGCCGATCCGCGACCTCTCTTTGCATCACGATTAGAATCGAATCTATTAAATGCCCATTCTTGATTAAATATTCTATTATCGGCGTTGTAATATAATAAGGAAGGAGGCCTATGACCTTTATCCTTTTCTTTCCCGATATTATTTTTAGATCGAATTCCAGGATATCATCGTTAAAAAGTTTTAGGTTTGGATAATCATCCCTAATCAGCTCTTTAAGGATCGAGAAGGCCTTTTTGTCTTTCTCTACGGCAAAAACCTTCGCGCCGGACGAAGCAAGGTCTATTGTAAGCGCGCCGAAACCCGGGCCGATCTCCAGAACCGTATCGCCTTTTCCTATATAGGCCTCGCTGATAATCTTATCCTTGATATTCCCGTCTATGAGATAATTTTCGCCGAGCCTCTTCAGGGGTGAGAAGTTATAAATTGAGAACAGCTCTTTTAGCTGGTTTTGTGTAAGCATATTAATTTTCAGAAAGCCGGCATGCTAATAGGATGGCCTCTTTCATTGAGGCGGGATCGGCGATACCCTTTCCCGCAATATCGAAGGCTGTGCCGTGGTCAGGAGAAGTCCTTATGAATGGCAGGCCCAAAGTCAGATTCACTCCGTCTCTAAAATACAGCGTCTTGAACGGCGCAAGCCCCTGGTCATGATACATCGCGATAACAGCGTCAAACTTACCTCTAATCGCCTCGTAGAATATCGCATCCGGCGAAATCGGGCCGTAAATGTTCTTTATATCCCCGAGAGACAATTTTATCCCCGGTATTATTACCTTTGCCTCTTCATCACCGAACAATCCGTTGTCTCCCGCATGAGGATTTAAGCCTGCTACGCCTATCTTGGGATCCTTGATCTTGAAATATTTTCTTAAATAGCCCGCGGCAAGCATTATCGTTTTGTGGACGGAGTCTGTCGAGATAGAACGCGAAACATCCTTTAGCGCGACGTGGCGTGTAACAAGCGCGACCTTCAGCCTCTTTCCGACGAACATCATGGCAAATTCCTTCGTATCCGTCTTAGCCGCAAGATATTCTGTGTGGCCCTTAAAATCATTGAACCCTGCGCTGCGGACAGAGGTTTTATTGATAGGGGCCGTGACAAGCGCGTCCGCTTCTCCCTTCTTTAGCATTGTAACGGCTCTATCGATATATTCTACCGCTGCTCTTCCGAAAGAAGGTTGATGTTGGCCATAAGAAAAATTATTTTGCGGAACGTTGGACAAATCTAAAAGAGACAGCTCCGGCTTTGTCCCTAAATCTTTTTTGCTCTTTTCTATTATGAAACGGTCTCCTATAACCGTAATATTGGCGAGGCGCGAAAATATTTTATCGGAAAGCGCTTTAACTATAACCTCCGGACCAATGCCGGAGGGGTCTCCCATGGTAATTATGACGCGAGGCTTATTTGAATTCAATGTAGGCGCTTTTGGCGAGAGAAGATATCCAGCCCTTTAATTTCTCGTTTGCCTTTTCTCTATACAGATATTCTTCTATTTCCTGGCGCACTTCGGAAAATTCTTTACTCCTCGGCGCCCTCTTTTCTTCCACTTTGAATATATGGTACCCGAGCTGTGATTGTATAATACCGCTTGTCTGTCCTTCTTTCAGATTATATACTATGCCCTCTATCTGCGGGAGAAGGTCGCCTTTTTTTACATAGCCCATTAATCCGCCTTCGCCGGCCCAGGGGCCGTCAGAGTATTCTTTCGCAAGGCCTTCAAAGTCACAGCCCTCTTTAAGCCTCTTTAATATATCTCGCGTAAGTTCGAGCGATTTCACGCTCCCGCCTTCTTGTTCATTCTTTGGTTTTATCAATATAGCCCTTAATTTAATCTCTTCCGGCTGCAAGAATTCGTCCTTATGCGCATTATAAAAATTCTTTACTTCTAACGGGGTGATGATGATCTTGGCGCCTACCTTCTGGTCTATGAGCTTACGAATGATTATCTTTTCTTTGTAGCGCTCGGACAGCTCCTTCAGCGTGAGGTTCTGCTCATTAAGCATATTCTCAAGATCTCCTTCGGAGCCCATCTTCTTTTTTAATTCATTTATTTTAGCGTCGACCTCTTTTTGCTCGACGGCTATATTTTGTTTCTTCGCCTCGCTTAAGATGAGCCTGTCCTCTATAAGCTGCTTCAATATCAGCTCCCGCGCCTCTTCAAGCCTTCGTATGAGCTCCTCGCCTTTGTACGTTGTCCTGTACTGCCCGTAGATTGGCGACAGTATAACGTCTATTTCGCGCTGCGTTATAATTTCATTGTTGACGACGACTACAATCTTGTCTACGACCTCGGCATCAGTTGCCTTCGCTATACACGCAAAAAGCGCGCAAAATAAAATTATTAAAAATAAAAACTTCTTCATAAATCCATTCATTCCTTGAATTTCTTTTTTGCGTCTATCGCCCCAAGGGTCTTCATGGCATCATCCTCCACCCTGACGCGATATTTATGCTTGAGGTCTAAAACCAGCTTTTCGAAAAGTTCATTTCTTTTCTTTAGTTTTAGCTCATTTTCCATCATAGGCCTTGCCTCTTCAAACGATTCCACTGCCTCGCTCTTCTTGTCAGTCAATCTTATTATATGATATCCGAATTGTGTGTGGACGATCGAGCTGGTCTCGCCTATTTTCAAATTGAAACATGTATTTTCAAATTCCGGTATGACCTGCCCTTTTCTAAAATATCCGACATCGCCGCCCCGGCTGGCAGTGGCATCAATCGATTTCTCTTTAGCGAGCTCTCCGAAATCATTACCCTTGGAAAGCTCAATTAAAATATTCTCGGCCTCGCCCTCGCTTGCAACCAATATATGGGAAGCGCGCCACATCTCGGGCTTCTTAAAATTATCCTTATGCTCCTCATAAAGCTTTTTTATGCTCTCTTCGGAGATCTTGACCTTGTCGTCGACCTCCGTCTTTACATATTTCGCTATTATTATTTTCTTCCTCGCCTCTTCCAGTATCTCCCGTATTTCTTTGTCCCGGTCTATACTCTTTCTAATGGCGTCTTCAAGAAACAGCGACTCCACTATCATGTCGTCGAGGAGTATTTTCTTGTTATTGTCCGCCATCCCCTGATAATAGGAGGGCAGCCGTGAGAGCTTATGCTTGAATTCGTTGAGTGTTATGAATTTATTGGCTACGGCGGCAAGTATCTTATCCTGCGAAAAGGGCTTGGCACCGCAACCCTGTAAACTTAGCGAAGAAACCGCCATGAGTAATATAATATATCTTAATCTATGCATAAATTCATATTATTATAACATAAGGCGCGTATCTCTTCAATCAAGTATCTCTCTCTCAACACGGAGCGCTATCGCGAAGCGCATAGCCGGGACTTTTGCGGCTCACCGTAAATTTTTACGGGTGACGCTGGATAAAGCCTTTTTCTTATGGGGGCACTATGGCGCGGTGGTAACGTATGCCGCCAACTAATATCGCTGTGCATTTTGCCGCGCTTATCGATGGTGGAGCTTGCGGGGCGAGTTGCTGAAGCGGCGTTGAAAATTTTGACACATTATGGCGATTTAGAAAAGAATTTTAAATTCCTGAAAGAAGTTAAAATTCTGTCAAAATTTTTCCGAATAAATTGGCATGCCCAATGCCAATTTATGTCCGCGGAAGCAACTCGCCCCGTAAGCTCCGCCTATCTCGCGGATTGCGCTATGCCTCGGCTTATTGATGCTTCGACACCTCGACAGGCTCAGGGTCAGGATGACACATCATCTGGACTGCTGCTATTTTTTTCGCTATACTCATCGACTACGCTTCCATCCCACGGCTTTACCCCTGAAAAATAGGCGCTCCTTGCCAAGACATGGGCAGATACAGGGGCTGTCAGTATTATAAACAAAAGACATAAAAGAGCCTTGATCCCCGTGGCTGTAAAACCTTTAAAGAGAAAGGTTCCAAAGAGTATGCCGCATGTCCCCAGCGTGATACATTTTGCCGAGGCCTGAAGCCGTCCATACACATCCGGAAATCTTATAAGACCGACGCAGCCGAAGAAATCGAATATCATCCCGATAATAATCAATACTGCGCCGACATGTTCATTCATCAAAATCTTTCCCTTCCAAATATTTTCCTAAAGCCATTATTCCTACAAAACTCTGCAGGGCCCACGCTATTCCTATGTCAATGTACCAGTCTCTCCCTGTCGGCAGGCTGAGAATAGCGCAGAATCCGACAATCAATATGCCCAGCATGTCTATCGCGACCGCCCTGTCAGGCGCGGAAGGCCCTCTTAATATACGATAAAGACAAAGGAAGGCCGACATCAGAAGAAAAAGAAGCGAGCGGGCAAGAAAATGGGATTGCCACCTTAATATCGAAGGCATCGGACAAAATAATATGATCCCCACAAGCGCGCAAAAAGTCAAAACGCCTATCAGCCAAGAAACTCTCTTAGACATTATTCGAATACTCTTTTAAGTATATTTTCGAACTTCGCGACTACGGGCAGCTTCATACCGCCGCGTAAATACTCATCTCTTACATATATCCAATGAATATAAAGGCACCCGTTCTCCTTATCGACATCAACGCTTGTCGTGCCCGGCGTTAGCGTTATTGAGTTTGCCAAAAATGTAAGCCCTAAATCAGACTTTAAATCGACTTTTACCTTGACTATTCCGGGCCTTATCGGAAGATCGGGATGCGATACTCTATACGCGACATCTACGTTGCCTTTTACACATTCCCATAAAAATATCGCCATATAACATAAAAACCATATTGCTCTTTTAAAATTGTCAATGACGCCGTATTTCCTGGCGCTCTTCCTGCCATCAAGCTGGGCCGCCAGATCTACCGTCATATAGGCGGTGAATAGAGAAGCTAAAATACCTATTACAATATCCTGCCTGCTTATCGGCCAGCATAGGCCGCACCAGACAAAAAACCAAAGGGCAAAATATATAATGATTGGCATCATCTCATGGCTCCCGATATCGCGCTATTCCATTCCCTGCCTCTGACTAAAACGGCGACTGCATCACCCAAGAATGAGCGCCCTATATCCGGCAGAAGTATTAATACGCTTAGGATGGAAAGAACCGCGAGCGCTGCCATAGGCAGCGCCATCGTAATCGCGATCCTTTTGCCTATATTATTGTTTATACCTCGATATTCTTTTGAGCCGAAAAGTATCGGTGTCGCCGCCTTAAAATAATAGCCGAGTGTCAGGGCGCTGACCGCCGCGGCTATAAAAGCAAGGATCGGCCTATCCGCCTGAATGCAGGCAAATATTATGATGAGCTTACTCCAGAATCCGCCAAGAGGCGGTATGCCGCATATTGACATCGTTCCTATAAGATTTGTATATCCGGTTACAGGCGATATAGCCATGATACCCGGCATCTTCCTTAAGTCTCTGGTCCCGGTAGATTGTTCGATAGCCCCCGCGTTTAAAAATAACAGCGATTTAAAAATACTATGATTGAATAGATGAAATAACGCGCCCATTATCGAAAGCGGGGTGCATACGCCAAGCCCTAAGGCAATATAACCTATCTGGCTTATACTCGAATAAGCTAATAGCCTCTTGATATCGGTTTGCCCGAACGCGAGGACGCTGGCAACAACCATTGATATCACGGCAAGGCCGATAAGTATCATTGAAACTTGCGGTGTCATTCCGAAGATATTAAAAAATATTCTCGACAACGCGTAAACTCCCAGAACCTTTATAAGCAACCCGGATAACATGGCCGAGACGGGCGTTGGCGCCTTGGAATGCGCGTCAGGAAGCCAGGCGTGGAATGGCACGAGCGCCGCTTTTAGCCCAAATCCAGCAAGAAATAGCGCGCTGACGAAAGGCAATATCTTTGACGCGCCCTTGCCCGCTATCGACAAAGCCATGTCTGCCATATTCAGTGTCGAAGCGTAGCTATAAAGAAGCGCTATACCTAATAACATGAAACTTGAGCCGACCGCGCCCATCACGGCGTATTTAAAAGAGGCTTCGAGCGCTTCGGCATCGACATCGAATGCGACGAGAGAATATCCGGCTATAGCCGCTATCTCCAAGCACACATAAAGGTTGAATATATCGCCCGAAATAACGACGCCGTTCATGCCGGCTACCATCAAAAGAAAGAGGGTGAAGAACTTCCAAGTATCCGTATATCTTTTGACATAATCGACCGAATATATTGCGACGAGAAATGCTATTACATTTATGATAACGAGGAAGAATATTGAAAATCCGTCCACTATCATCGGTATGCCTGCCGGCGCAATCCATTTTCCTATATTGCATATCAGCGCTTTTTGAGCAGCTGTGAGGGCCGCCACCAGAAAACTTAACACCGCCAAAGATAATGTCGCGGCGATTGACGCTACTTCGCCCGCTATTTTTATCTTCTTTCCTGTCAGCGGTATCAAAAAAGCGGCGGCAAGCGGTAATATTACAAAAAATGGCACAAAGTTCATTCTATCTTCTTATCCTTTAAGCCTGTTTATCTTGGTTATGTCAAACGTTCCTGACTTTTCGTAAATCCTGATCGCTATCGCGACGAGTAGGAGAGTAAACGCCAGCCCTATCACGATCGCCGTAGAAACTACTGCCTGAGGCAGCGGATCGACCATATTTTTTATCACTTGGTCGGCCGCGAATATCGGAGAGCGGCCGCGCCGAATATAACCGCCCAGTATAAAGAAAAGATTTACAGCGTATTCCATTATGCCTATTCCTATGATTATTTTTATGAGATTGCGTTTTCTAACCACGCAATAAAGGCCGACCAAAAATAGCGCCAGGCATAACATATATATGCAAATCATTTTTTTACCCCTGTGGGCCTATCTGATTTAGACATAAGCACCAGCGCCGCGAATATCGCGAAAAGGCCCGCGCCTACAATAACCATCTCGCAAATCGCTATAACAATGTGCGAATAGCTTCCATGCCAGCCGCTTATCACTATATATAAAAATATCAAAGCCGCAATGCTTATCATAAGGCGAAGTCGATGAGAGCGCATCCTTTTCAACGCTCTCTTTTTGCCGAAGGCGAGCATTATATGGATGAATGATAACGCTATGATCACGCCGCCGACGAATCCGCCGCCCGGGGCTATATTACCGTGCAGGGCTATATAAATTCCGTATAGCAGGATAAACCCGAGCGTGATGCGGGTTATTGTCTTTACTATTAAAGTCATCCCCCTGTCTTCTTTAGTTAGGCTCATCGATCTTTTCCTTGGTATAACCGACCCGGCGCGCGATCGCCAATACCCCTACGATCGCCGTAAAAAGTATCGCGATCTCTCCCAGGGTATCGTATGCGCGGAAATTTACTATTATTGCCGAAACCACGTTATCTAGGCCTGTCTTCATAATGCCTTCAATATAGAACCTGGATACTTTCATCGCGGCGTTACCGAATGCCGGCAAGCTTCTTAACGCGAAATAAGCCAGAGTCAAGAATACGACAATAAACGAAACCGTGGCTAATGTATTAAAAACCCACCGCCCTGATATGCTGAACGGCAGGTCCCGCCGGATAGTCGCGCGTATTAAAATTATAAGGCTCAATATCTCCACGACGAGCTGCATTATCGCGAGATCCGGCGCTTTTAATACGAGAAAAGCCATGCATAGGCCTATACCGACGGCGCCGACAGCGACTACGCTCGAAACAAGGTCCTTCACCTCGACAGCTATTATCGCCGCGGCTATCATAAAGAATAGTATTAAATGCAGCTCTATCATGTTATTACTTTAAGAATAGAATGATAAACATCGCGATCATACCCAAAAGATACCAGACTAAATATGTCGGGAGAACGCCGTTATGCAGGCGTTGAAAAAATTTCGTAAACACCTCTAGAGATTTCCTGCTAATATCATATATATCAAAAGCGTGTCTGGCCTCCTTCTCATACATTGAACCCAATATCTTGACATCCTTAACCGTATCATAAAACTCTGCTCCTGATACGCGCTCAAGGGCTTCAGGGTCTTCCCCGCCTACAAATAGGCCGACTAATCGCTCTCTTTTAGGAATCAACGCCATATAAATTAAACCGCCCAAAATAATACCGACTGATATGAGGCTTGTCGCTATACCGGGGCTCCATATACCTATATATGTCAGGGCCTCCCTGCCTATGGCAGGCATTATAAGTAGTCTTAGAGGGACCGCAAACGCAAAAACGCCGAATATTATACAGACGGACGCTAAAATAATTATCGGCGCGGTCATTGATATGCCGGCTTCTTTTAACTTTAATGAGGCATCGGATGGCCTGCCTAAAAATACGGCGTGAAGCAGCTTCATGAAACTTGCTATCGTGAGCGCGCTGCCGAACATCGCGCATACTAACCATAATATCCATAGAGGATTTTTATTATTACCGAGCTCAATTATACCCTGGTATATCATCCACTTAGAGACGAATCCGTTAAGCGGAGGGATCCCGGATATAGAAAGCGACGCGATGAGAAATGAAACAAAGGTTATGGGCATATATTTTGCCAAACCGCCGAGTTTTGCCAGATCGCTTGTATGCGTCCTCTTTTCTACGGCGCCCGCGCTTAAAAAAAGGCACGATTTATAAATCGCGTTGTTCAGCATGTGAAATAATCCTCCCGCGATTCCTACCGGATTAGCGGTTCCTATTCCTATAATCATATATCCCACCTGCGAAACCGCGTGATATCCCAACAGCCTCTTAAAATCATGCTGGACAAGCGCTATCCCGACCGCAAATATTATGGTGATCGCCCCTACAGATAGAAGCGCCAGATTGGAAACGTTATTCATAACGAAGAGGTTTAACGAAACTCTCGCTAAAAGATAGATGCCGAGCAGTTTATCCAATGACGCCGGCAGATATGCCGTAACGCTGGCGGGGCCGTCTTCGGCCACATCGGGAAGCCAGGAATGAAACGGCACCGCGCCCGCCTTTGCGAAACTCGCGATTGCCATGAATATAAAAGCGGCATATGGAAATACGCCGTTTAAATTGATACGGATCGCATCCATGGCGAATGTGCCTGTCATTTTCCATATGAGGCCTATCGCGAATATCATCAGCGCGTCCGTTCCACCTATCATTATAAGCGCCTTCTTTGCCGACGCGGCGGCTCTTTGGCGCCCTTGAATACTGACCAATAAATACAGAAGAGCCGCCAGGAAGCCCCAGAATGCAACGAGCACTATTAAATTATTCGCGAAAACCGCTCCAAGCGAACTTCCGAGGGCCATCAGAACATAACCGAAATACCTTCCGTTATTTTTTTCTATAAATCCGAAAGAATATAACGCGGTGAGAAACGCGAAGAAAGATATTCCTATTCCGGCGAGGGCTGATAGATTGTCTGCCATAAATGCAGGCGTCTGGACAGGCGGCCAATACATCGGTTTAAATATGAATATGCGCGCTGAGGCGGCGAGGATGATGAGCGTAGTAATGAATACCAATGTCTTCGTTAAAATCTTTAGTTTTTCAGAAATAAAAAGGCATAAGATGCCGATTACAATCGGAATAAATACAACGTATGCGAGAAAATTCGCTAATAAATTCATGATAGGGCGTATCTATCCTTTATGCGGGCCGTCTTTTCCTGCGATAATCTTATGAGCTCAAAAACGCCCATCACTTGTTTATCGTGGTCATCCACTATAAGCATTCTCTCGGTGCAGCAATAGCATGGGTCTATTGCGGCCAATATTATTGCCGCGTCCGAAATCGTTTCGCCAATGACAGTTTCTCTGAATGTCGGGAAGTTCATATAAGTAGGCGCTCTTATCTTATGTCTCATGGGCGAATTAGTTCCGTCTGATTTTATGTAATGGAAACACTCCCCTCTCGGCGCTTCGATCTGGCCTATCCCCTCACCCGGCGGTATGTCTTGAGGATTTGAGTCGATTGGGCCTTGCGGCATTTTATCGAGACACTGCCTGATTATGCTCACCGATTCAAACATCTCCAGTATCCTTACAACCGTTTTAGCGAATACGTCTCCTTCTTCCAGCGTAATGACATTCCATTTAATCTTGTCATAAGCCGCATACGGATAGTCGCGCCGGACGTCAATGTCAATACCTGATGCCCTTGCCGTAGGCCCGAGAGCTGAATAATCAATGGCGTCCTCTTTTGTTAATACACCAACCCCCTTAAGCCTTTCGTGCAATACGGGGTCATCGAGGACCGCGCCTTTTAACATATTGAGTTGTTTTGTAAATTCGTCCAGCCTCTTCAATATATAAGGTATGTGCTCTTTCTCTATATCGCGTCTGACGCCGCCGATCTTATGCATGGCATAATTCTGCCTATTCCCTGTAACGGTCTCGAAAATATCGCATATCGGCTCGCGATACTTCCACGCCCACATGAAGACGGTATTGTAGCCTAGAAAATGGCCTGCCAATCCAAGCCACAACATGTGCGAATGGAGCCTCTCCAGTTCCTGACAAACCGTTCGTATATACAGCGCCCTCTCAGGCACTTCAAATTTTGCGATATCCTCGACTGCCTGGGCGCAGGCTATAGGATGGCTTGATGAACAGATCCCGCATATACGCTCTACTATGAATAGCGACTGATCATAACTCTTAGCCTCGGATATCTTCTCTATGCCGCGGTGGTTATAGCCGATCCTGACATCCACGTCGACTACTTTCTCGCCCTCGACTATCAGTTTATAAAATTCCGGCTCTTCCTGTAACGGATGGTACGGGCCTATTGGTATCGCAGCTTTATGGCTCATCTTCTCGAATCTCGTTTTGGCTGTGGAAAATCTTTTCTCATAGGATACACCCCTTTAGGCCAGTCATCCGGCAGAAGCAGAGGCCTTAAATCGGAATTACCGTTAAATTCGATTCCAAAAAGTTCATGCAATTCCCTCTCTATCCACCATGCCGATCTTGTAATTGTAGTTATGGTATCGATATGCGGATCCTGCCTATCCTTTATCATGGCCCTGAGCGATATTACTATGCCGGATCGATCATGAGAAAAATGATAAAGTATTTCAAGCGCGTCAAAATCATCAACACCGCTGGCTGTATTAAACCTGAATCCCATATCTTTAAATATATACCGCGCGATTTCGGTTATATCTTTCGGATATATATCGAGATACGCTCGTTTTTGTGAGCTTTTGTTTATATTCAGTATCTTGCTTTGGAATCTATCGCTGATATTTTTTATTATTTCATCTATTGTCATCTTGCCTCTTTCCTGGAATTTATCTTTTCTATCAATTTTTCGAAGCCCATGATAATCGCTTCCGGCCTCGGAGGGCATCCCGGTATATATACATCAACCGGCATTATTTCATCAAGGGGCTGGCCTGTATTATAGCTATCCTTGAACAGGCCCCTCGAAGAACCGCATGCGCCATATACGATTACGTATCCGGGTTGGGGCATCTGTTCATACAGCTTTTTTATCCTGGGTATAGTAAGCCTGTTCGCGCTCCCGGTGCACAGTAAAACATCGGCGTGTTTTATGCTCCCCACAAGCACTATGCCGAATCTCTCCACATCGTAACGCGGCGTAAGACAATCGATAAGCTCTATGTCGCAGTTGTTGCAGCTGCCGCTCGACAGATGAAACACATACAATGATTTTGATAAGATCTTTTCTTTTAAACCCATTATAACCTAAAAATAGCCAGCATTACCGCTATGATCGCTGATATCGCGGGGATGCGCCAGAAGAATCTCATTGCCTGGTCTATCCTAACCCTGGGATTAGTGTTCTTTATAACGATCATGATAACTAAAATGGAAGCATATTCTAAAATATTCTTTAAAAAAGAGCCTGGTGTAAATTTTATACCGCCGAAATATAATGTTATCAAAAGTATGGGCGCGATGAATAGCGTTATCGCCTTGGCAAGCTTGAATATGGCGAGGGCCTTCCCCGAATATTCGATGTATGGGCCTGACGCGATCTCTGTCTCTGCCTCGGACATGTCGAATGGGACAAGGCCGAGCTTTGCCTGAACACAGATTAGCATTACAAAGAAAGATATTGCTCCCGATATGCTCGCGATCACGGGTAAATTTGATTGTTGATATATTATAATCTGCCCGAGAGTTACAGCGTAATTCGATTTTAGTATCGGGACAGCGAGCGCTAATAGGAATGGCAGTTCGTATGACAACATCAGCTTCATCTCCCTCGAACCACCCAGAGACGATAGAGGATTGCCGGAAGAAAATCCGCCCAACATCAACGCTATAGGCGGTATTATCAATAGATAGACTACTACTATAAGATCGCCGATAAAACCTATGCTGGGTATGCCATTTACCACTAACAGTATTGTAGACACAAGCGTTGCGCTTGCTAAAGCGATTAACGGCATTCCGAAAAAGATAGATTTAGACGCGCCTTGAGGCACAAGGGTCTCTTTATAGAATAATTTTATAATGTCGAAAAAATTCTGGTACCACGGCGGCCCCTTCCTCCATTGAAGGCGGGCAGTGACTTTTCTATCGACCCAGCTAACCATTAGGCCCATAATGCTGGAGAACAAAAATCCCGGGAAAACTAAAAATAAGAATAGATATTCTAACGGCTTCATCTCTTTTTAGGAGGTTCCTTTACTCTATCCCATTTGTAATCAGTCTTAACAAGCAAATAATCGGATGCCTTAAATACGCTTTCTTCCTCGTTTTCTTCAAGGTCCGCGTATTTTATACCGCCGTGCGCGCAAGATTGAAGACATATCGGCAATTCATCCCCTCTTAGCCTGCCAAGACAAAAATCGCATCTTGAAATTACAAAAGGTATCGTCTCGGGATATATTACGCCGAAGGGGCATGCGCGCGAACAGGATTTACAAGATGTGCAGCGCATCATATAACGTTTGAGCATCTTAGTCTCCTGCATTTCCAGCGCCTCCCATGGGCATGATGCTACGCACGGCGCATCGTCACAGCGTCTGCACACAATCGCGAAGTGCGCGAATTCCCTTAAATTAGTTATGCCGTTATTATAATGGTGCTGTGTATAGCTGCAGAGCATCCCGCATTCATCACACTGCGAACAGGCATCCAAGTCAATCAATAGCCTCTTCATAGCCTACGCGCTAATCCCATATATTCGGTAATTCTTTTAACTTGTCATACGTGAACACAGGCCCATCCTTACACGCGTAATAAGGGCCGATCCTGCAATGGCCGCACTTACCTATTCCGCAGGACATGTTCTTTTCCATAGATAGATAAATATTTTCGGCCCTGAGCCCAAGGTCCAATAATTTGAATGTCACGAATTTCATCATTATCGGCGGGCCGCATACTATGCTTACAGCATTATTTATATCAATATTCGCGGCCTTTACGATAGTTGTTACTACCCCGACATTGCCTTTCCACGTCTGGTCGCCGGCATCTACGGTAAGTTCAACTTCGACATTATTCGCCTTACTCCTCCATGACTCTATCTCATTTTTGTAGACGATATCTTTCGATGTCCGCGCCCCGTATTTAAGTATTATCTTTTTATAATCATTCACATTGTTAAATAGGGCGTAGAGAAGCGCTCTTAACGGCGCGAGTCCCACGCCGCCGCCTACTATAAAAACATCTTTCGACTTCCATTCATTTATAGGATATGCTGTCCCATATGGGCCGCGCAAGCCCACTGTTTGGCCATTCTCCATGCCGTATAGCATCTTAGTCACGCGTCCAACGCTCATTATCGTAAAGTCCAGTTCATCCGAAATATTATGGTTGGAGGAAGGCGTAAAAGGGGCTTCACCGACACCGGGCACTGAGATGTCCATAAACTGCCCCGCCCTGAAAGGCAGCGCATTCTTCGGACGCAAAGAGAACGTCTTTATATTAGACGTCTCCGCGGCGATATCTAAAACCTCGGCTTCCATAAACGCGTATGGATTCTTCATTAGTCATGCGGCGGTTTCTTCCAGCTTCCGCGGACAAGCCCTTTCAAAACTTCTCTTAAATCTATATCGCCCGGGCATGCGTCTATACAACGACCGCAGCCCGTGCATGCGAAATAATTCAGGATCTCCGGGAAGAAGGCGAATTTTTTATCGAATCTGTTGCGAAGCCTCTCGTAAAGATGCCTTCTCGGATTCGCGCCTCCCGCTACTTTTGCGAAAGTCTCGTAGAGGCAGGAATCCCAAACTCTTCCTCTTACTCTTTTTTCCTGCGGCTTTTCATCAACCCTTCGACCATGCTCAGGGTTGATGCTGAGCGAAGTCGAAGCATCAAACAATTGGAAACAATGGCATGTCGGACATACTAAATTGCATGCCCCGCACTCTACGCAGGTCGATGAATGATCCTGCCACATCATAAGATTGTCATAATGCTTTTTTACGGTTCCTTTTATCTCGGATGTGCCAGGCGTCCCTATTTTTTTTATAAATCCTCTCACCTGATCGCAGACGTTCTCGCGGGCCTCATCTCTTTTATTCAGGTCGCCGTTTTTGACATCTTTAAAGAATGTCTTATAGCTATTGATGATGGACCGCCCCCTATCGCTTCCAACTTCTACTAAAAATTTATTACCGAGAGAAGATAAGTTGATGTCAAAGTATACTGCGGGATAAGGCCTTCCATCCATCGCGAGGCAGAAACAGGTTTCTTTCGCGAATGTGCAATCGCTTGATATAATCAGCGTATTATTTCTGTGGAACGCGTAGAATGGATCTATGTAGCCGCCTTTCATGAATACGAAGTCCTGAAGGATGAAGCTTGATAAATCGCAAGCCTTAACGCCGGCGACTATTACGGCCCTGGGATCTTGAGTAGATTCGCCTATTATCTTCTCCCGGGCAGGATTGATGAATGATTTGAGCGGCTCATTCTGCCTGATACCGCCTAACTCTATAGTATCTTCTTTAGCAGGATTAAATTTGTCAAAATAAAACTTATCATTATATTTATACGGCACGAAGACCCTGCTCGTTCTCGCTACTCTTGAGAATAGATCGAATAAATCGCTCTTAGTTATAGCGTATAAACTATTCGGCATATTAATATAATGATAGACCTTCTCATTTTAATCTATTTTACCGCCTACGTCAAGAGAGGCTATCGGCACCATGAATTGACGTTTGAAGTAACCGACATGACCTGCGACTGGGTGGGATGATAAGGCATTATTATTGGGGATAGGATGTTGCTTTTTTATTTACGATAATCGCTTGTCAGAGGATTATTGTAATTTTTTTATAACGGAATTGTTCTAACTGATAATCTGTCCGGCGTGCCTCCATATAAATCTGGCGTTAAATCAGACTGCCGGTATTCTTTGCTATCAACGTCCATAATGGTGAGTTTACCCGACCAACCAGCGCCGGTATCTACATTCCAAACGTTGCACGCATGAATCGGCTCCAAGGTATTATAAATCTCAGTCGTCGTATGCCCGACAAAAATATCCTTGTAACGGCCAAGCTGGCATTCATTCCCCATCAAATGCTTTTTCCAAGCCATATCAAGAAGCCGCCTATCCCAAACCAAAGCTTGCGCGCTGTGGCTCGATAATGAAATATCCGGGTTGAACCCGCCATGAACAAACACTCGGTCATCAATCTCGAGCCAAAGCTGTCCGCTCTTTAAGAAATCAATATGCGTCTTTGGCATAGGCCCGCCATTATATGAGGCCATTGTCCGGTCGCCACCCTGGCTTGTCCAGATTTCCGGTTTATCACCCCGCAAGGCCCAATTCAATGCCCACATGTCATGATTACCGATAACCAAGTCGCAATGCTTAACCTTTAATAACTCCTCGATGCACTGTTTAACATCTGGGTAGCCGTCACACACATCACCAATTACAATCAGCCGGTCTTTTTTTCTGTCAAAACCGGAGCGTTCGAAGCATTGTAACAACGTTCTGTAAGCACCATGAATATCGCCGACGATGAAAGTTTTCATTTCTATAACGATTATTTCTTCCTCTTCTTCTTTTCAATCTTGCTCTGAATCAGCTTCAATTCCTTATCATCCGCAATGGCCTCTTGCTTGGCCTCTACGTCCAGCCTGTGTTGATTAAAAACCTCATAGTGCTCAAGCGCCAGATTATCAGCTACTTCCTTACTAACCTTCCCCGGGTTATCCAAAATCTCATGTTCGTTAAATTTGAGAAATGCATCCAATTTCTTACGCCAATCTCTCATGAAAATTTGCTTGTGCCGTTTTGCCTGATATTCAGCATAATCCAGATACATAGTTACGATTCGGTTTAACCCTTCCATTTCTTTTTCATTTAAATAATTCTTGGCGATAGTCACATCTTGCCTGCGAACTTTAGCGCCTCTCCACGAAGTCAACCCCATGTTTGGTTTTTTAGCGTCTGCGCGTTCGTAAATAAGTTCAGCTGCTGTCTTCTCTGAAATGGCGAAATGAAGTTTGTTCTGGACAATGCTGAAAAATTCAAGCGTCTCCGCGGCCTCGGGATCATAGTCAACGGCCAGCTTATAAATATCGCGGATCTTCTGATAAAACCGTTTCTCGCTGGAACGAATATCCCTGATGCGTTCCAGCATGTCATCGAAATAGTCGGAACCAATATTGACTCCCGCCTTGAGCCGCTCATCATCCATGGTAAAACCTTTGACTAAATACTCATTCAGGTGTTCCGTTGCCCACTTGCGGAATTGAGTTCCGCGATGAGAACGCACTCGGTAACCAACAGCCAAAATAGCTCTCAGATCATAGAACTTACGTGCCCTAGAAATTTCCCTTAAACCCTCTTTTTGAACTTGTAAGTATTCCTTACAAGTTGCCTGTTCATCCAGCTCCCCTTCCGCATAAATAGCCCTTAGATGTAATGTTACATTCTGCGGCGTGGTCTGATACAACTGCGCCATTCCAGCTTGAGTCAGCCATACCGACTCATCCTGTAGACGCACCTCCAGGCGGATCTTGCCGTCTTCGGTCTGGTATAAAATCAGTTCTGATTTATTCGGTCCCTTTTTATCCATAAACACCTATTCTTAGCGCATGCTGAATCTTGCTTGATTTTGTAAACTTCGTAGAGTGAACTTTGTAACGGAGTTTACCTCAATTCCTCTTGTATCGGCAGTTTTAACGCATTTGCATCAGGAAGTTTCCCCACTAAATATTTTGGCAGTTTATGGATTCATCGGCCTGTTCAGCAAGGTGTTTTGGAAGAACTCTGGGGAAATTATGGGTTTTCTGCCTAATGCTTAATGCATAAGCATCGGCTTTTATCTGATTGAGCAGTACGTTCCTTGACCAGCCAAATTTAATGCTGGCTGTTATATAGTATTCTTTCTCTTTTGTATTTTTCACTTTCTGCATAATAAGTATATTATGCCCCCACGGCAATTCTGGCACAAGCTGTGCCAGTTTTTGATCGTCCTTGTATGCAAGATAAAACATCCTCATCCGCCAAAGATTATCCGGGGAAAACCCTTCATAATTATGATATTCACGATTGAGATCGCTGGACAATTGTTCAACAACACCTTTACCCCAGCCGAATTTATTTTGCCGCTCAACAATACTTTTGCCAATATCCCAGTATAAACATATAAGTTCTTTGCTGACCGACCTGATTACCTGAATCCGCGCCGTGACAATGCGTGATTTGATTTCATTAAGGAATTTAATGTATTCTTTGCCCGCTATATTTTTCATCATCTCTCCCCAGATTTTTCAACCATTTCGATTTCTTTTTTGGTCAAGCCGTAAAGGTCATAGACCATCTGGTCAATTTCGCGCTCGTATTCTTTTCAAAAAGGCGGAGACAGACGCGCTGATCTCCTCAAATGAAACCGGATAATAATTCCAGGCCTCCTACAATAGCGAATGATATTGAAGTGCGAAAAGTGATAAAGTGGTGAGTGAGCGAAGCGAGTCGAACCATAATCTGATGTCCACCAATAGTTCATACTGAAATCCTATTAATCTCTTTTTCTACGCCCCGCAATTTTTCTATGATCTGGTCAAACGTGGGTGGTTCTTCAAAAAACATCTGCTGCATCTGACGGTAATCATTTTTAAGCGCGCTCATTTGATCTTCTCGCGGCAATAGCCGCAAGCCTGACGGCGTTGCTTCCTCGTAATGCGCCCAATTAGCCTTGAAAAATAAAGCCTTGTGCTCGGCAACAGTTTTTAGCAACGAAATATTCTCCATGGCCCGCTTATATATTGGAGAATCGGCCATCGCGGATATGTCGTAATAATGACGAGACATTCGCGGAGGCGCATTCTTTTCAGATGGATAATAATAAATCATATGCAAAATCGTGGCTTTCTCCCAAAAGGTCCTCTCCGCCGCTAAAACACGCACAGAAACCCCTTCAACGATCCGCTCTCCGGGGACATTGGGCGCCAAACTCAACCTTGACTGATGACATTATATAGCTCTCAGTGGTACTTATCATGGCATGAGGAAAAGTGAACAGAACCGTTTGGCCATCCGGATCCTCTGAATCAAGACTGAGCTTCCACTCACCCTTATCAGGAAGCGTTGCTGTAATTGCCCGTTTTAAGCTTGGGATGATGACTTCATCGATCTTCGTCTTGCATACCGCCTGTAGCTCTTTAAGCCGTTTCTGATTTTCTTTATTGCTTCTCTTTTTATCCGGCTCGATCGTTTTAGTCTTCGATAAAAACGGTCTCTCTATGGAAATATCAATATCCTCTGAAAAACGTTTTATGACGTTGTAGCACTTTGAAAGCGACGTCCCGCCTTTAAAAGTCAAATGCCCTCCGATCTCCGGCAATGAAAAAAGGACTTTTAGAATCCAACAGACCCAAAAGTCCTTCTCAACTAATTGCGGCATTATGTTTAAATTGGCCGCGGCCACTTCGAAGTACGCGCGCTTATCTTTAGCGGCAAGCGATACAAATTTATCCATAGAATCTCATCCTTGTAATTTTCTGAATATTGTGCCTATCCACACAGGAGCAAAACGAAGATCATTAATAAGCTGACGTTTGTCATTGGAAGATAATTTTTTCTTGAGGATCCCGACGATTTTATCATCGACATTATCTTGTCCTAAATAACGCAAGGCTTGAATAACCAAGCCGCTTACGCGTCCCGCAGTCGCCATATTTTTAGGCGTTGTTCTTTTTAGCACGAGCTGCTGTTTATTGATCTGTACTGTCCTGTTAGCCCCATCTGTCAGAAAGACAATCCTCGCTGGCACCTGCTCGGTTAAACCAAGCAGATTCGCGGTATACGCCCCGGAAGGCTGAATCCTTAAATTATCTCGTCCTGCCAACGCTTGAGCGATGCGCTCATAATTTGCCGGAAGCTCTCCTAAAGTAGGATGCTTTTCAGGATAATCATAGAGGCCATGCGCTAACCGTCGAATAGTACCGGCTCTTACCAACCGCACCAAAGCTTGAGCCACGGCGGTACGACTCCCAAGATCAAGAAAGTGATTTGGTGTAAAGACCCAACCCATGTCCTTGCTATAAATCCTGATAGCCATCTTATTCTCAATGCTTTGAGCCATATAAATCACCTCTTCTTGTCACAAAAAGTATATATTTTTTGTGACAAGAAGTCAAGGCATTTTTATGTACTAGTTTAGCGTAAAGAAGCATCTCGGACGTCGTATGGGACATTTTTCCGCTTTACGGGATTCCGCTTCGCGGAAAAATGTCCCATACGTTGGGAGTTTTTCTCCGGGCTAAACTGTTACGAAAAAATTAAAACAGGAATACTGCTGAGGCTACGACTGTGGAGTAACTGCCTTCAGGCCCGATTATCGCGGTCTGCGTGATATTCGACGTGCGGACTATCTTATCCTTCAATTGATATATCTCTTTATTCTCATCCCACGATTTATCTTCATCGAACTCTAGGCCAAGGGTGGACGCTAACATTTCTACTGCCATGTCTTCCGCGATATCTCCCGCGACTTTTTCATTCTGGCCAAATGTGTGATGCTCGCTCAAATATCCGTATGCGTGAGGATCTGCCGGCACCGCGCATCCGATACTCGCCGCAATAAGACGGTGCGGCTCATTTGAAAAACATCTGGCCATTACCGCGTATGTTATCATCCCCGGGACGAGCTCCTTTAAGCCTTCGTTTCTCGACACAACCTTGCACTCGGGCGGAAGGATGCTCGAAACATGGACAAGGTTGCATTTTTCAATACCTGCGTCGCGTAATGCCAGCTCAAAACTTCTGAGTTCGGCCTTATGTGTTCCGACGCCTTTGGTAAAAAACATCTTCTTTGGAACAAGTATAATCTTCCTGGGAACGAGCAGCATTTTTATCCTTATGTCATTTTTTCATCGGGAATATATAACCCAATAATCTGTAAATAAGTTTCGCCGCTAAAAAATCCGAAGCAACCTGATCCTTTATAGGACAAAGTTCTACGACATCGAAACCAACGATTCTCTTATCCTTCGATACCTCGCGCAGAAGATCCAGTGTCTCATACCAGCCTATGCCGCCCGGCTCAGGCGTGCCTACAGCAGGCATCAACGACGGATCAAATACATCGAGATCGATGGATACATAAACATTTTCGCTTAAACTCTTCGAAATGACATCCTTCCAAAGCGGCATTTCTAAAATATCATAAACATTTATGGTCTTGATACGTGAGCCATTTGTCTGAGCGCCGAGGAAGTCCTTCTCTTCTTTTGATAGGCTGCGTGTTCCCGTCTGAACAATAGGGCATATCTCGCTTATTCTTCTCGCGACACAGCCGTGATTGAACTTGGAACCAAAATATTCATTCCTCAAATCGTAATGAGCGTCTAAATGAAGGACCGAAATATTCGGCATTGTTTCTTTGAACGCTTGGACAGAGCCGACGCTCAAAGAGTGCTCGCCGCCCAGGATGACGGGAAATTTGTTCGCCTTTAGCAGCTCCAGAGTCGAACTATATACCCTGCTTATCATCTCTTCGGGCTCCAACCCGGTAACTGCCAACGGGTCCATGGTGTGGATACCGATCTTAAAAGTCTCCTGATTCAACTCTTCGTCAAAGAGTTCCATCTTCTTTGAGGCGTCTATTATCGCGGCAGGGCCGTTAACCGTCCCCTTCTTATAGGTAACGGTCTTTTCATACGGAACCTGCAGCACAACAACCTTTGCCTTCTTAAAGCTCGAGTACTCTTCGTCTATACCGGCGTAATTCTTCGCGACAGGCGACGCCTGCTGGCCCTGAGGCGTTATTATCGTCTTTTCGTCCATAACCTCCTGTAAGGATCGCTTTTCGGCGCCATGCGTTGTGCAAATTCTAACCCTCTCCCCCCTCGGGGGAGAGGAAAAAGGTGAGGGGGAAACAGCATCATTTGGACAGCAATGATGTTATGCTGAAATAATACGCGCAATCTCACTTGTTAATTCTAATATTCTTTTTGCCCTTTGCTCATCGATGGTCCCCAGGCCGCAGCTCGGCGTTACAATAGATGATATGCTGTCTTTATCTATGCCCCTATCTATCAGTAATTTTAAACCGTCTTTTAGCTTCTTCGCGATTGCCGCGGAGCTTTCCTTATCTATCGCCTCTGAACTCGGCACAATCCCCCAGGCGATCGTCCCGCCGCTTTTTAAAAATTCTTTTATATCGGCGGAATAGAGTAAAAACTCCTTCGTAAAATTATATGCGTCAAAATTTATTATGTCAATGCCTCTTTTAAGTAAAAGCGGCCAATCGGTGTTTCCGCAGCAATGAATACCAGAAAGAGCGCCCTCAGACTTTATCGCTTTGTTAATCTCATCGAGACTTTTTATAGTATCTTCCCGCGGTATATTGACAAAACTTGAGCCTATCAAAACAAGATACGGCTCGTCAATAAAGATTATTACATTAGGATCAAGGGCTTTTAATTTCCCGATCTGCCATTTAGCCTTCATCGAAAGGACTTTTGTGATTACCTCGAACATATCTTTATCATAAATTATGGCCTTTTTATTCTCATCCGTTATTGAAAGCGCGAAACTCACAGGCCCTGTTATATGCCCTTTTACGAAATCGATTCGCCTACCGCTTTTCGCGAAAGAACCGCAGAATTCATAAAGGCCTTCGGCATACCGCGGCGAGATCTTAAAATATTCCAGATCGTTATCCAGATAGCGCTGATATACCTTCTCGATATCGGGCAGGGCTTTTTTAGTATCTATATAGAGTGTTTTGCCATTCTCGTCTAAATTTAAACCTGGGATGCTCTCGGAAAACTGACAATACATCTGTTCTAGGTAAGATCTCTTTGGGAGCTGCGGCCAGAAAGGCATGTGTTTAAAGTTATCAAAAACAAGCTGACAGGCTGTTTTTGCGTCTTTGAAAGGAAGGCTTCCTATGCCCGTAGCTTCGAAATTAAACTTCATTTCTTTCCATGCGACTAATCCTTGCGAAACATTCAGTCATTTAGGCATTCAGTTATTTAGGCGCGCTGCCATTCGCTTAAGCGCTTTATCCTCTTGAGCATATTGGGATGGGTGCTGAATATCTCCATGACCTTGTCGCCGAAATTTAATTTAACTGCTCTTCTTTGCAGCGCATCGAGCTCATTGGACGATATCGTCCCGCTTCGATCAAGGTCAAGTTCCCTTAAGTCCCTAAGTTCGGTAAGGGCTCTCGACGGGTCATTGACGAAGAAAGCCTTCATGCCCTCCGCTGTCTTAAGCTCATCCTTAGGAATGCGCGCGGAACCATAAACCAGCTTATACAATGCTGTGGCAAGAGATGAGGGATTATTGCCTAAATCGACCGAGCCTTTATCCGCAAAATGCTCCCTTATCCTCGACGCGTACAGAACAAGAAGATTCGTGACAAAATAGAATATAAAAGCGACTAAGCCTACAAGCGCCGCGCTTCCCTGGCTTTTATCTCTTCTGCCGCCAAAAAATAGAAATTGCCACGCTATGCGGTACAATATCATCGGTATTACTGATAGCAGCGTTATGGTAAGCACATCTCTATTTTTCAGATGGGTCATTTCATGTCCAAGCACCGCCTGGAGTTCATCCTTATTTAGCAGGCTCATTATGCCCTGTGTTACACATATCCTCCCATCCTTTATCGAACGGCCGAAAGCAAAAGCGTTGGGGATCGTTATATGGGCAATGCCGATCCTGGGCGCCGGAATATTCGCTTTCATCGCCAACTTTTCCACCATCTGGCGTAGTTCCGGATATTCGCCTTCCTTTATATATGTGACGGACATCGACCATTCAACAAGTTTGGGGCCCACCATATATTGAATGAACATCAATACAAACGACAGCGCCAGGTAGAAATAAAAATTTGTTACGCCAAGCTTATAACTTATTATCGACACCATGGCATAGACTATGGCGAATAATACCGCCACCAATATGTACATCCTCAGCTTCAGATACCACATATAATTACCTCCCTCTATACTCGCTTCTTTACGCTTCGATAAACACTTCTCTTGCCGCAAGCGCCGCGGCTCCTAACACAACGGCGTTATCCTCTAACAGCGTCGGAATTATCTTCACTATGCTCGCAGGCTCTTCAAACGCGAATTTCTTTACGCTTTCCTTTATCGCGTCCATGAACATCTCGCCGGATTTTTCCACTCCGCCGCCTATGACCACTATATCCGGATTGAATATATTTACAAGATACGCTACCCTAACTCCCAAATTCCTGCCGGCGTCGGAAACTAGCTCTATCGCGAGCTTGTCCTTTTTCCTCGCCGCGTTGATTATCACTTCTCTCGTAATTTTAGAGGCATCCCCTCCGACCAATTTGAAGATCTCGCTCGATATCCCTTTGTCTATAGCTTTTACGGCTTTCATTACTACTCCCAGATCGATGCCCCATGGCCTTAAATGGGTATATTCCCTCATCGTATTCTTCTCGTCCTTCTGAAGGCAGGAGAAGACAAGCTGCACCTCGCCCGCGCATCCGCTCGAACCGCAGTAAACGTCTCCCTGTATAACTATTCCCAATCCCACGTCGGAATATATATATAATAGATTGTCGACATCGGCAGAGTGATTGAGGGTCTTTTCACCAAATGCCGCGCAGGATGCGTCATTGCCTATATAGACAGGTATGTAGAATTTCTGCTCTATGAATTTACAGAATTTTAATAGGCCTGTCTTGCTTCTGCCCCTTACGGGATCCGTGTCATGGATAGCGCCTGTAATGTAATCTATAATTCCGGATATGCCTATGCCTATATTTTTGATCAAACCCTTTTCAACCTTGCTCTTATCCGTTGCCTCTTCAATCGCCTTGTTTATATAAGGGGGGAGATCTTCTATATTGACATCAGGCCTTGGCGCATATGCGCTGGAGACAACGTTCACCTGTAAATCTGTAACGACGGCTTTTATAGTCTCCGGGCTTACGTCAACGCCCACGGTATAGGCGCTCTTCGCGTTAAGCTCTAATAATTCCGGCCTTCTTCCGCCGCTGGAAACATCGTATCCTACCTCCAGTATCATCTTCTTATTGATATAGAAATCCAGATAGTTGGATACACTGACTATATTTAATCCCAGCATTCTCGATATGTCTGCCCGCGAGATCGGCCCCTTCTTTCTGATAAGCTCCAGAATGGCGAGGTTCTTACGCTGTCTATCCTGCGAAACATGATAGGTAAAAACGCCTTCTTTTTTTATAGCCATTTTAACCTTCTGGCTTTTGTTATGTATATATCTTTCAAAAACATAACCGCGTTTGGGTAGTTTCCCGCGGTCAGATTCCCGAACTCAAATTTTATCTTAGCTATGTTTGAAAGATCTACGGCTTTCTTGACGCGCCTAAAATTCATTGTATACTTCTGCCATTCTTTGCTTAATGCGGACGAAATGTCTTTCTCCATCCTATATGAACGGTTATTGCTGTCGACTATCACCAAGGTCAGATACTCGTCTCCTCTCGAACCTTTAGCCGTATATTTTATATCGAGTTTGTTTAAATCCACGGGCTCTTTCAATTCTATCGTATAGTTCGCCCAACCTGAACCCCTCACATTGCAAAGAACGACCTCATCCGGCTTTGCGGCGCTGAATTCCCTGCCGTCGCCCGAAAAGTAGATATTCTTTATCATCTCTTTATTCGGTTCGCCGCCTCTGATAAAAAATATCCCTTTATCAACCGCTTCTACCAAGCCATATTCGCCGCTGCCTGACGCAAAAAACGGGATCTCACCGAGCACTCTTACCTTTATATCTATACTGCTCTTAAACACAAGCGTTGCTAGAGATAGACTAATCGCGAGCGCCGCTATGAGCCACGGCAGGACCGGTTTCCATTTATTGATTTTGGGTTTTCCTTTTTTATTAGCCGGTACATGAAAATAGGTCTTCGCTATCTCATCCTGAATATCCGTATGATGCGCCTGCTTTTTTGCGGAGACATTATCCATGATATCAATAATCTTGCTCATATAAATTAGCCCTCGATATCGCTCGGGAACTCTCCTCTCCTCTCAGTATCGCTGTCCATTTTGTCGTCCTTATCGATGGTGGAACTTGCGCGCAAGTTACACCAATAGTTGAGACCTGTCCCCTTGGGACCTGACCCCAATCAATAGTCTTACTCATTGGGAGTTCGCTTGGACGTTAGCCGTGAAGAGCTTCATTGCTTCGTGAACTTAAAATCGTCCACGTAAATAACGCCCCTCTTATTCGAAGCGATTCTGTCTTCGAAGACAATAACGAGTTCTGTCAGGCTTGACCTGTCGAGCAGTCCCTTAAATTCCGATAAAGGTATCAAGACCTGCTGCCATTGGTCACTTACATTTGAAACATAGAAACGGCCGATCTGCTTTGAGGCGTTCTTCAACTCCACTTTGAATACGGTTGTATAGCCTTCTTTTGAATCGCCCTTCACCAAGAATGCAAGATTATCGTATTTCGAAGCGTCAAAGTTAGGCAGCATCATCCAGAACCCGTTGTATGCGGGGTTGGGCGACTCGACGCTGTAATCCAGCCTCATCGCAAAGCCTTTTTCGCCGTGTCTAACGGCATTATCAAAACTTTCCTTGCACCACTGGGCCGCGTCTTGAGGATCCTTATTCCATGCCCCAAAATTTCCGTCAAGGTTATTCGGTTTTTCGCCGGAATCGAAATCCGCGATTACAAGCTCTTCCGCGCCTAAAGAAGGCGCTCCCGGCCTTGCCTGTCCCGACGGTAGTGTTGCCGCATCCTGCCCAGCCACTGTAGAAACTTCAACTGTTCCATGCTGCTCTTGCGGGCTTTGCGCGGCGGCCGCACTATCTGCCGCCGGTTCGGCGGCTGTCTTTGGAAGGCTTTGGGTAGATGACAAAACCTCATCGAACTGAGCTTCTTCATCCGTATCCGCTTCTTCGGCAATAGAAACCGGCGGTTTCATAACAAGGGGCTTCTTTTCGGCCTCTTGCTTTTGCCCGCAGCCCGCGATCAAAGGCATGGCGAATAATGCCGCGATTATTAATATTAACCACTTCTTCATTTCACCCTCCGTTTTTTATCCCCTTATACCCGTCAGCTTAATCCCCTCAACAAAAAATTTCTGACTAAACAAGAATATTATGATAACCGGCACCACCGTCACTAGAGAACCTGCCATCAAAAGCCCCCAATCAGGCTGGGCATATTGGTACATCTCCTGAAAATACGCCAGCCCCACAGGAAGCGTTCTCTTCTCAATAGAATTTGTCACTAACAACGGCCACATAAAACTCACCCAGTTTCCGAGCGCCGCAAATACCGTCAATGTAGCGAGCGCCGTTTTTGAGAGCGGTAGTATAACCTTACAGAATATACTCCAGTAATTACAGCCATCGATCTTTGCCGCGTCTTCGAGATCCCTGGGTATGGTCATGAAGAACTGCCTGAGCATGAACGTGCCATACGCCGAAAAAGCGGCCGGAATTATCAATGCCTTGTATGTATCGATCCAGCCAAATACCCTCATCAAGACAAATACCGGTATCAGCGTGACGGAACCCGGAATCATCATCGTCGCAAGATATAAGAAGAATATTTTTTCTCTCCCTGGGAATTTGAGCCTTGAGAACGCATAGGCCGCGAAGGCGCTTGTCGCTACCTGCGCTAACGTCACCGCGATACACACAAATAGGCTATTAAGGTAAAACCACGCGAAGGGGACAACTGTCCATACATCTATATAATTCTTCCAATATATTGGATTTGGTATCCACTGTATCCCGCTCATATTAAAGATGAAGACTGACGCGTAGGACTTTAAAGACGTGGAGATCATCCAAAAAAATGGAAGAACCATTGAGACCGTTCCGACTATCAAAAAGGCGTAGATTAATATCTTTTTAGGGCTCTTTTGCCAAGTCCTTGCCATCTCTTTCTTCTTTATAATAAGGGCTTTCTGATGTCTCATATAATCAGTAGTGATAGTACTGTACCAGCTTACCGCCAAAGCGCCAGTTAAATAAGGTTATCAAAAATACGACTACAAATACAAACCATGCGATTCCCGCCGCATATCCGACGTGCTGCCAGCTATAGAGATGATTATATATAAGGTACTCTAACGTAGTAGTCGAACGGTCAGGGCCGCCTCCTGTCATGACATATGCCTGCATGAAGCCGCCCTGAAAACCTCCTATCACCGCCATAATAGCTATGAAGAATGTTGTCGGGCTTATCATCGGCCATGTTATTGCCCAGAATTTATGCCAGAGATCAGCGCCGTCTATCTCAGCCGCCTCATAAAGCTCCCGCGGCACTCCCTGTAACGCCGCGAGGAACAATATCATATTGTACCCTCCCATCGCGACCCACAACCCCATTATCATAAGCGAAGGTTTGGACCAGATTGTAGAGGTAAGCCACGGAATGCCTTTTAAGGAAAGATTTAAAAAATTTCCTACGTTTTTTATGAGAGAGTTCAACAGCCCGAAATCATAATTATAAATCCATGCCCACAAGAGGCAGATAGCGACTCCGTTTGTTATCGTAGGCAGGAAATACAGAAATCTGAATAATTTTATTCCCATTATTTTCTGATTCATCGAAAGCGCTAATACTAAAGCCGCTATCATCTCGATCGGTATTATGAGCATAAGGAATAGCGTGTTACCCACGCATTTCCAGAATAGCGGGTCATTGGCGATCAGCCTACCGGCTTCAAGATGAAATCCCAGTAGATTTACGAAGTTGGCCAGCCCCACGAATTTGGGGGCGGACAGCATGTCCCAATTGACAAGGCTCAATATAAGAGAAAACGCGACCGGTATGAGTATGAATACCAGAAATCCTATAAAATTAGGCAGCAGGAATAAATAACCTGCCGCTGCTTCTTTTGTAGAACTTTTCATGTGCCAACTCCATTACAATTGCACATGGAACCTCTCGCGAATGCAATGCGAGGTTTCATATGCTTGCCTCATACAATAGCATAAAGCTAAAATTATAGCACAATCACTCAAAAAAATCTTCTACTTTTAACAGCTCTTCAGCGCGCTTATTTATGGGATCGGCAATAAATCTTTTTCTTATGGCGCCGTCATTTAAATAGTTATCGAGCGCGAGGAAAGACATCGCCTGGTCGAGACAGAGATATTTTATCTCAACCTTGCCGGTCTCGACGTCTATGGCATCATAAAAACCGTATTCACCATACGCGTTAAAAAGAGCGAGCATCTTCCTTATATTTGCCACACACTCTTTCGGCGCGAATTCAAGCGCTAAGAATGTCGCGTGAGGCGTGACTACGCCTGCCTTATACCCTTTCATGCCCAGAGGCCTTACACCGTACTCTGTGTAGCCGCCTTCAGGGATACATGACGGGGACATCCCGAATACCGGATAATTTAATTTCTCGAGCGCATACTGTATCTGTATCTTAACATGCCTTTCGTCGTTTATGCCAAGCGCCCTCGGCGCTTCTTTTTTCTCCTCCAGGATCAGCGTAGGCATAAGCGCTTCAAACATGCTCCCGCCCCAACTTGGAACGAATTTAATGTCATTATATATATAATACCCGCCCTCTGTGGCGCAGCCTAAGTAGATTTTCTCTTTTCTACCTTTAGGCATCTGCGTCTGCCATAACCAAGAGTCCGAAAATGTCCTTGCGAGTTTAAACCAGTGCTCTTTTGGCGCATCACCCTTGCCTATAGCCAGATAACTTATTGCTCTCGTCTCAGTGTAGAACGCGCCGTAGTGATACTCCGAATAATAATCTATGTTCGTATAGAAGCCGTGATACATGCTCTGCTCTACGGGGTCGTAGAAGAACGCAAAATTCAACTTGTCCAGCATCTTCTGGCATCTATCGCCCAGTTCCTGCCCAAACGCGTTCTTCACGACTATTATACCTGCCGCAAGCCATCCGCTGTCGACAAAAGAAATGAAGTTACTGGTCCTCTGAAATATCGTTATATCATAATAATTGTAAGGAAAGCCGTTATATGTCTCTAACCTTTCTATAGAATCAAGCGTAGATGCAAGTCTTTTGACAGCTTCTTTTTTCGTTATGAATTTGAAATCATACCCGGCCACAAGGCACATCAGATACATTCCTACATTCGTGATATTTGTATAATCGCCGACACTCGTATCTTCGGTAAGAACGCCCATCGAGCTGAATGAGACGTTGTCTATAGGGAGTTGATGTTCCTTGTCAACCAACTTTTCAAAATAATTCCATGTATCCTTGGCAATTTCGCGCAAAAGGGCCTTGTCATCCGATGGGAATTTTTTTTTCACTAATACAGTTGAAGGAAAACCGTTTAGCCTTGATATCAAAAATCCGGCGAATTCTTCGGGCGCGAGCTTTTTTTCGGTTTTCTCTTTCTTGCGTTCAACCACATCGGTGATGCTGGGGCTGGGATTCCCGGTTTTAACAAATGCAAAGTCGTCGAAGTAGAGGGCGCCTTTGGGTTTATCAACGCGCCTTTTTTCAAAAGTAATGACTAATTCTACTATATCCTTCCAATCGAGAATGCCATTCATCGCGTTCAGAGGGACGGATATCTTCCGCCATTTGTCCGTAACGCCTTTCACTATATAGCTCCCCTTGATAGTCTCGTCATGGCCTTCTTTGTCTTTTTGAAATTTCTTAAATTCTATTTTGAATAGGGTAGTGTAGCCTTCCGTTTCGTCACCCTTCACCCAAAATTCGAAATGATCGTATGGAGATGCGTCGAAAGATCTCAGCTGGGTCCAAAAACCGTTAACCGCGTTTTTAAGAGAGCCTACGCTGTATTCTAATTTTAACGAATATCCCGCGTCCCCAACCTTTATATCTTTGTCAAGAACGGCATTTATGCCCTGCGTCTTATCTTCCGGGTGAGCCTCCCACGTTCCGCATTCCCCATGGAGATTGTTAACCATCATACCTCTGTCGAAATCAGCTATCATGGCAACCGGCGGAATCTTCGCTTCCGAGGACGAAGGTTTTGGCGGCTTATGCTGATTTTGTTTTTTTGAGCAGGCGCATGGAGTGAGCGCGAAGATGCTTAAGAAAATAATCAGGGCAAGGGGCTTTAATTTACTCATCAACAAATAATACTTCCTTTACCCCGTTAGAAAAATAATCAAGTTCTCTAACGGGGCTTACTTCTCTACAAAGACGTGTATCGAGAGCGTCTTAGCGGCATCTTTCCTCGATCCGGTGTCAAGCGGCCGGACTAAACCCAGATCTCCTATGTTTATCGTAATGGCGCAGTTACCGGGCTCGCCAGGGGCCCGCCAGATCCTTGAAAGCGTTTGTTTATCATCTAGGAATTTACCGCCGTCAGCGCCCGACCAGATAAGGAATATTAAGTCCTTCTCGGTTTCAGTTTTGATCTCGCGCGGAAGCCTGCTTTGGTCTTCCCTGTCCTGCCAGTATTCGTGAAACCTGTCCAGATCCTCGAGGCCATTTATTGTAAATGTTACCTTGGAACCTGCCTTTGTCTTTATAAAAATTTCTCCGGGCTTAGCGTCTTTATTATCCACTACTTCCGCCCCTTCGCCAATCCCGATATCGGCGGAAATTTGCGTGTAAATATCCCATGCCTTGTAAATATCTTTGGAGCCGAAAGAGTATGAAGGCCTGCCGCCTTTCTTGATATCGTTTATATCCGCGATAAGCACGTCCGTCGTATAAAGATACGCGCTCTTCGGAAAGGATTGCTGTATCTTTTTGAATATCTCAAGCGCCTTGTTGTAGTCAGCCTTACTATAATAAAGGGTGCCGATGAGAAGATGCGCGTAGTCCCTCGTCTCGCGGCGGGGATATGTATCTATCAGCTTCTGTAAAAATTCCTGCGCCTTCTCGGCGCTTGAGTTTTCATAATAGAGTTTACAGAGGCTCTCGAAGCCTTTTTCGAACCAGACGCTGTTCGGATAGGTGTTTAAAAATTCTTCGAACTTACTGACAGCCTTCGCGTAATCCTTATCATGATAATATGACATGGCGAGTTTCGAGCTCGCATAGTCCGCCACCTGAGAAGCTCCATACTTAAATAGATAAAGCGAATAATATTTTATCGCGTATTTATACTGGCTTTTGTTAAAATATTTCTCGGCTATATCCATCAATCTCGCCGACATGGCATCTTTATCATAATAGTTTTCCGCGAGTTGTAGATACGTATCGTATGTGGAGACGGCCTCTTTAGCGCTGCCTGCTTCGAAATATTTATCGGCGTCGGTTTTTATCTCATCCGCTATTTTCTTGGCGCTATTCGGATCGACCTTCGACGCGTAGACGAGCTTCAGCTTCATCGCGTCGTCTTTCATTCCATTATCGCTTAATTTGTTGGATATCTCATTGAGTTTGGCGAGGTTCTTCGCGTCCTCTTCGCTATAAGAGCCGACCTTGTTAACCATCTCGTTAAATACCCCGTCAACCTTCTGGGGCTGGAATATCTCTTTGAATATAAGAAATTTCAAGAAATATATGCCAAGATCGAGATCTTTCGATTTTGTAACTTTACCGGCCTTATCGAGATATTCGAGCGCCTCATTATAATATTTTTCATTAACCGACATATATATGCGCCCTGATTCGATATCGTTCTTCTTTGTAAGGTACGATAACTCTTCTACCCTCGCTTTCCCAACGGCATAGTCCAGAACATCCTGGAAGGCGTAATCTTTCATGGAGGCAAGGAGTTTTATCTCCGAGATCATGTTTTCATAATCTTCGAAAGCCTTGCATTGCTGGATTGCGCTTTCACACGCGCGTAAGGCGCTTCCGGCGTCCTTCGCTTCATTTATCTTAGCGATGATCTCTTCAGTATTTATCGGTTCCGCCTTAGCAGGCATAGAGCCTATGGCCTCTTTCGGAACTACCGGTTCACCGGATCCTGCCGCGCTTTCACCCTTCGGCCCTTCGTCTTGAGAAAAAAGGAAAGTTGTATTTAGGCAAAACAGAAAAAATGCGGCTAATATTAATCCTGCCGCCTTCTTTTTTATACGCAAACTCTCATACCATAGCATACTGTAAATACAAGGCCTCATAAAGACTACCTCCATTAGGGTTTCACTTTCGTAAAACCCGCTTTCTTCAGCGCGTCTTGCACGAAAAAGTTCTTCATAAAATTTTTCCATAAAAGTGATGAGCGGAAATTTTCTACAGGCAGCAGGATCATGGCTTCGCCTATACCGTAATATATAGGCGAATACCATTTCTTCTCAAGATTGAAAGAATCCCTTAGGCCATACTGGCCCCAGAGCCTTGGATAATTTATATACATATATTTTAACGCGGATAGCGACAAGTATGGGGTAAAAACGATAGACCCGGCAGGGCCGGTCGGAGAAAGGGTGCCGTCGTATTCCGGCTCGCCATTACCCGACGGGGGAACTCCGAAATGCATCGTGTAACCCTGAGGCCTCGCCATCGAGGTAATCCCCCAGCAATTTGGGCCGAATCCTTTAAGCTTATCCGCATTATCTATGCAGAATTGCCTGTTGGCAAGCGTAGCGTTTTTCGAATTTTCATGCCAGCTTACGCCATGCTTATCTATAATGCCACGAAAATCGAACCATACATTCGCGTATTGATAGGAAAATAGCGCGCCGTGCCAGCTATAAATGAACGGCTGCCCGTTATTGTAAGCTCCTTTATTTCTAACCCAGGAGTAAAATACATCAGGCGAGACCGGATGGGTTGGCGATCCTATCGCCAGAAGATTTATAAGTATAGTTTCGTCGGTGTAGTAATCCCAGTAGGATTCCAAAAAACCTCTTTCAGGCGACCAGCCCATGGAAAAAAGATTGAATAGAGGGCCTTTTTCCTTGCCCACAAATTTATTCCACTCCACATTTTCGTATAATTTTTTAGCTTTATTCTTGACCTCTCCCCCGAAATATTCTCCGGCTGTAAGCGCGCCCGCAACTAATATCGCCGTGTCAATAGTCGATATCTCGCTCTTGCTGGCCCGCTTCCCGCTGTGAATATTAAGAAAATGATAGAAGAATCCGAATCTCCCATCAGCAAGCGGCTCACCACCTTCGGCTTTAGGCAGGAATGCGTCGAGCGCTAACAGCGCTCTTTTACGCGCGCCTTCTTTTGCGATCCAGCCGCGTTCGGCTCCTACGCATAAAGCCGCCAATCCAAACCCGGTAGACGCGATACTCGCGTCACCGCCGCCTGTCGTGTCGGCAAATAGGCCTGTCTTCTGATCCTGATGGTCGTTGAAGAAATCGAACGCCTTATTCTCGACCATGTTCAAGAATTCATCATCTGACATCGGCTGTATTGGGCAATCTATTAATACACCGGTCGGTTTTTCATTGCCCCATATATCTGCCGAAACGGCCCTAATCTGATAACGAGTCAGCTCCCTTGAATTATCCGGCTGCCAAGAAACTTTATATGTCTTTTTACTCGTATCATAATCAACACCTATTACCCTCCATGTAGATCCCTTATCTACGCTGTATTCAAATCTGACGTTTTCAAGAAAAGGATTTTCATGCGCGCTCTCGGCATTTATTGACAATCTATTCGCGCCTTTGAATATAAGACATTGTTTTGACCCGACATCGTTAACTTTAAATGAAGGCTCGATCGGCGCGTTTGTCTCTTTTGTCCCTTTAGCCATCAAAACAATCGAAGGCCTATAGCCGAATAAAATATCATCTATGTATACGGCCCCTTTGGGCGTATCGAGTTTATTCTCAAAAACAAATACGAGTTCCAGCATCTTATGCCAGTCTTTTATCGCGGCGAAGTCTGCCAAAGGTATTAAAACCTTTTTCCATTCAGCGCCTATCGGGCCGTTCATGTACAGATCCGTATAAACAAAACCTGTTATATCTTTTCCGTATTCAAATGTGCCATTTTCGTTCGTCTCTTGGTGCAGTTCAACCTTTATCTTCTTCAGGTCGGGCATTCCTTTTATCCAGAAGGAAAGGTAATTATATTGAATTAAATCAAGCGTGGCTGTAACGCCTGTTCTCCCAGGCAATTCCTTTCCTAATTTAATCCAGTAAAAAGAATATTCTCCGGGCTTCGATACATCGTAATCGATCCATGCAGCCGCGCCTGAGTCGCCGCGCCGAAGGCCGTTATCCGATACTATTCCTGCGTAGGCTATCCCGGGTAATTGTTCCTTGCCCCCGGAGAGCCCTCCCAAATTAGTCATAATAGAATCCTGATTATAATCGCTTAATATTAAAGACTGGATAAATCTCCCTTTAGCGGAGGATGTTTCTTTAGCGGACGATGATGTATTTAGAAGGGCGGCAAAAAGTGTTAAAAAAAATATTACGCTGCAAATTTTTTTAAATGGGAAATTCATGGCGCTCCATTTAGAAAACAGGCAGAAAGGCGCCGAAATTAAGCAGGCACCCGCTTCTGCCCGTTTTCTTATTGATAGAGAACTTACCCCCTCACCCTTCCCTCTCCCCTTTGGGGAGAGGATTAAGGTGAGGGGAAAAGGAGATTGCTATACTATCCAATTATCTGCTCTTCGTAAGCCTAATGTCGTCTATGTATATGACGCCCTTCTTATTCGAAGCTATCCTGTCTTCAAATACAATGACAAACTCGGTCAGGTTCGAAAGATCCGTCAGCCCCTTGAATTCCGTCAAAGGTATGACCACTTCCTGCCACTGATCGGTTACGCTTGTCACGTAATAACGGCCTATCTGCTTTCCTGTATTCTTCAGTTCAACCTTGAATACGGTCGTATAGCCGATCTTCGCATCGCCCTTAACCCAGAAGGATAGATTATCATATTTCGATCCATTCAGGTTATTGAGCGTCATCCAGAAGCCGTTGTATGCCGGATTTTTGGATTCTACGCTGTAATCAATCTTCATCGCAAAGCCCGTATCGCCGTACCTGTTTGCGCTGTCGAATGACTCGGTGCATCCTTGCGAGAAATCCGCCGGATCCTTATTCCAGGCCCCGAAATCACCGCCGATATTGTTAGGCTTTTCACCTGAATCGAAATCGGCGATAAGAAGCTCTGCCGCTTTTTGCGCCGCAAAAGAAACAGGCGCCGCGAACATAATTAAGAACGCTGCGATAGTCGCGACTACTATGCTCTTTTTAACCATAACTATTCCCCCTTTCCATTCTCCCCCGACTTTTTAAATTTTCTTCAGCCCATTGCGGCCTTTACGCCCTATTTCTTCTTCAATAAATCATCCACTTTGCCGATAAAACTATTCACGGCATTTTCAGCGCTTTTTTTACCGTTGAATACCAGGTCCAATTCAGGATTTATATATAATTCCTTTGCCTCTCTCCACGCAGGGTGAAACGGTTCATAGATAACATATCTCATCGCGGCGTCTAACATCTTCTTATTCTTCGGCGGTTTGTCGTTTAATGACCAGTGTTCGCTTTCAACTATATCTTTTATTGCCGGCTGCGCTAATCCGGTATCGGCCAAGAGCGCCTGCGCGCGCCTGCCCGCAAGAGCTTTTATAACCTCAAACGCTTCGGCCGGATGATTGGAATCTTTCAGCACGCAATAGCCGGAGCCGCCCGTACCAAACGCCCTTATCCCTGTCGGGCCTTTAGGGAACATTGCCACATCCCAATCAAGATTTTCCATCTTCCTAAAACCCGGCGTTTCCCATATACCTGACGCGAACATGGCGAGCCTGTCCGTCATGAACATGCCCTGAACACCCATTGCGAGATTGGTCATCGCTGTCGATGTCGGGTGAACTCTATATCGATTTATCAAATCCGAATAAAATCGTAAGCCCGCCAGCGAAGAGCTGCTATTCATCGCGCATCTTGTCGGATGGGCCGCATCATTGACAAGGCTTCCGCCGAACGCATATATGAAGTTCTGCCAAGCCCATGCGTAAAATCCGTACTGCGTTACACGGCCATCCTCGTCTACTTTTGTCAGTTTCTTTGCCTTCTCCAACAGGTCGTTTACATCCCAATCATCTGTCGGATACGGTATCTTTGCTTCATCAAATAATCTTTTATTGTAATATACACACGCAAAAGGCGCTGTGTCTCTGGGGATGGCGTACAACCTGCCATCCACAGTAAATCTATTTACGATTTCCGGATAGAATTCTTTAAGGTTGAATTCTGGATCATCCTTTACATAAGGCGTCAGGTCCAGCAGCACATCTTTTGACTGGAACGTTACAAACAAATCAACCTCTGTGCAGATAATATCAGGGGCTGAACGGCCCGCTATCCTTGTAAGCAGCTTATCGACATAACCGCGGTATGGCGTGTGCTCCAACCTTACGATTATATCCGGGTGGGCCTTCTGCCATTCTTTGATTATGCCGCTTACTATCCTTACTTCATCCGGCCCGCCCCAAAACGCTGCCTTTATTTCGACAGGGCCGTGAGGAGCGTTACTGCTTCCCGAATTACCGCATCCTGCAGCCGTTATTACTATTGCCGCGCAAAGAACAGAAAAAAATACCCCGCGCCTTCTTTTAATCATATACATTATTTTTGCCGGTTACATAAAGAGATAGAATTTAAAGTACACGGATGAAAGATAATCATCTAAATTATAATAGTGATTGCCTCTCCATCCAACGTCAACACGTATAATCCCCGGCGCGTAATATTCCAGGCCCCCCAGCAACCCCCAATTATCAAAAATCGACCAGTTAAGGCCGTTGGCTATATCAAGTCCCGCTTGAAGATATATCCTGTCGTAAATATTATAACTAAATCTGTTTTCCAGTGAAATATACTCCGCCTTATCTTTGTGGGGATTTTTAAGCGACTGTGTATTGCCGTAAAGGTTCGGGCCCTGATTATCCGGTTCGTCTCTGAATGAATAGACATACTGCGCCGTGCTTGTGGCGCTGAATCTCTTTGTGAAATCACGGCCGACCCTGAGCGCTATCTCGTATTTTTCAAAGGTATTCCAGAAAGGATAATACATGTCTTTTGAAAAACTGAACTGAGGAACAAAGCTTGTCTTCATGTCATTCGATTTTATCCTTAGCTCTGTCCTGCCCAGGAAATGGTCCGGCCTGTAATCATACGAGCTTTTTAAATGCATGCTTTTATAATATTCACCCTGAAAGAAATATTCCAACCGCGGGTTGGGCGCTAACGATAAACTGCCAAGATATGTATGCCTGATTTCGTAATAACTTTGGTCGCTTTTGGCGTTCATTGTCGAATACCTGTAGCCAAAGTTGGAGGTATAGAGCCAGCCGATGGGGCCTATTTCTTTTGTATGCATTAAGAGTATCTCGTTCTGGTCCCAGTCCTCTTCCTTTAGAGTCGAGTTTTGATATTGATATTTAGGCCAGTAATTCTTATATATCTGGCGATAGTCATGGGTATAGCGTATCTGCCCCTCTTTATTCTTTGGGTCGCTCATAGTGATCTCAGTCCCGTATGCGCGGGTAAATACAGGCGTGAGCTGCGTCCTATAGTCGCTTTCGATATCCCACGGCGTGTTCGGATATATTATTCTCATCGCAAACGCGTCCAGGATATACGAATCTATCGGCCTTGGTTCCTGATATATCTCAACACGCTGGGCGACCGTAAAATATTTTAATAACCTTAAGCCTTCATAAGTCTCGTAATAAGGGCTCGCGCCGATCCTGCTAATGTCCATCTTCTTCAGAATAGGTTGTTCTATCGCTGACTTTATAACCGGTTGTTTGGATGAAGAACTGATATCTATCTCCTCCGCGGAAGACTGCTGATTTGCGCTATTATCCGTCTTATTATTCGTCATGGTAACGGACATAACATCTGATGGGATTCCCTCGGCATATTTTTCTTGAACTAATGATTTTTCTTCTACTGCGGGCTCTGCTTGTGTGGCTTTCTCTTGTTCTTCTTTTGCCCCGTTAGAGAAATCATCAAGTTCTCTAACGGGGTTTACTGCTATAGGCTCTTCTGCGGCGCTGGATTTAGCTTTCTCTTTGGCTGCAGCCGAGGATTTTGCTTCTTGCTGATCGTTCAAATGTTTTTCAACATTGGCCCTTGTTTCGTCAAGAAGGTCTTCTTCGCTCTTGAATCGCTTGTCAGCGGCAAATACATAATTACCGTATATAACAATAAAAATTGCGGCCAATATTGCTATATAGACAAAATCTCCCCTCTTTTTCGATATTATCCTTTTATACATTACAGACTATAATAGCATATATTAGCCGTTTGTCAACCCTAATTCTTACTTTTTTATACATTTATCTATCCAGGTTTTTATTGGCTCTAACTTCATGAATTTATCCCATACAAGGCCTGATCTATGATTCTCAATCATGATAACCGTTAAGCCCACATCTATGCCCAGATATTCTTCTGCCCACCAGTTCTTGTCCATATTGAAGGCGTCCTTAAAACCGTATTTGCCGTATAAGAAATTCTTGTATTTATCATAAAGCCGTTTCAAACCTTTAAGGGATGGTATGGGGTCGAACGGAAGCGAACCTGCCATTCCATGGGGAGGAATGGTTCCGTCGTTCAAAGCTATGCCGGGCTTTGCTCCGTAGCCCTTATATCCATCGGGGCCAAGGCAGGCGCTCAAGCCCCACGAGTCTTCGCCATATGTTTTAAAGGCGGAAGAATTAGCGATACAAAACTCCCTGTTCGCTTTAACGGCGTTTACAGAATTTATATAGTAATTGATATCGCCTTCCTGCAATTTACGAAAATCTATCCATGCATGAGAATACTGGTACGTGAAGACGCTCCCTGTAACGCAATATATTATTTCATAATCTTTATAGGAATCGACCGGCCTTTTCCACTCAAACCAGCACTCTTTCGGGATCGGGTGCGTCGGAGAGCCAATGGCAAGCGCGTAAAGAATCATTGCCTCGCTGTATGAATCCCAATAATACCACAAAAACCCCTGCTCGGGTTTCCACCCCATGCAGAGTATTTTTTTATTATTAAGCATCCATGGCCAGTCGACTCTGTTATACAATTCCTTAGCCACGTCTTCTATCTCGGTCCCTTTGAAATATTCTCCCGCGAATAACGCGCCGGCCAGGAACAGGGCGGTATCTATCGATGAAACCTCGGAGTTCCACGCGCGCATACCGGTCCTCATGTCGAGGAAGTGATAAAAAAATCCGTGTTCATTCTGGACCGTATCTCTAAAGGTCTTCAGGGTTTTGAGCGTCAAATAATATGCGGCGTCTTTCGCGATCCATCCGCGGGACTCTCCTATACATATGGATGTAAGGCCGAATCCGACTGCCGCGACGCTTGCCGGCGAACCCGGCCTGGAACTGTCTTTTATGAGCCCGTTCGCCGGATTAGCTTCGCGCGTAAAATAAAGTATGCTGTCGTACTCGACCTTTTCAAGAAATTCCTCTTCGGAAGAAAGATCGGCATGCGCTAACTCGCAGGGTATGATTAAAACAGCGGCAATAAAAACAAGGGCGGGGTTCACCCAGCACCTTCTTTTGCCGCGTAATCCTTCTTTAGAAGGTGCTGGGTTCATGTCTTATATTTTGAAAGGATCTCGCCTATCCGGTCAGCCATCTCCTTCAAATGCTTTGCCTCGCCCTGCGGCATATCGCCCGCAAAAGAAGACACGCTTGTTTTAAGATCACGGCTTATTCTTTTTATCTTATCTATATCATCGCGAAGCGATTCCACCATCTCTTCCAAATTTACGGCGGCATGTTTCATCTCATCGCTTTTTCTGACATAAAAATTTACGCTCAAATCGCCGTTACGTATCGCTTCGGCGCTTTTTTCAAATCTATACATCGGCCCCGCTATCCTGTGCGAAATAAAAATACCTCCGATGAATATTACGACGACCAGTGTAACTATCTTTGGGGCAAGAGACCTATTGACGGATCTTAACGCATTATGCAGAGTCTCCTGCTCCCTGGCGCTCAATAGCTCAGCTTCTCTAAATATCTTCTCTAATCTAAAATCGCCTTTTCGGTATCTGGCGCCCTCGTAATCAGCGATTCTCTTCGCGGTCTCCAGGTTCTGAGACACTTTGAACTTTGAGAAATTCTCTATTATCGACGACCATATTCCGACGTAAAGCCCCACTCCGCTGACAAGCATCACCGTAAGGATCGTTAACGCGATCGCGAAGGTATATTTAAGCTGGAATGATTTGTTTATGAAATAATGCTTTCGTTTATGGGCTCTGTCCGTCATCATGCCCCCCTCATCTTATTTTGCATACAAGTATATCATAACAGCGTGAATAATCAAACAAATGCGGCGGGGTAGGTAGGCGATATGAGGTAACAGTCCAGTCTTAGAGGAACCTGTCATTGCAGAGATTGCTTCGGTCGCTCCTTCGGAGCTCCCTCGCAATGACGGTAGATTCTTTTCACACCTTCTGAACTGTTACGATATGAGCGGGATTTCTGCCGTTACAGTGACTCGACGACTTTCTTTGCCGCATCGTAGAGGGCCTTGAGCTCTTTCGTATCACGCGGTTTTGCCGGGGGCAGTAACCTTAATATGAAGTTCTTGGCGAACTTTATCGGATCCTCGAAATACGCTCCAGCTGAAAGGGCGTCCACGAGGCTATTAACGTCTCTTACGCCTATCTCGTTCAATAGCCTCCTTAATCCATCGATTAATTCACTATCATTCGTTACATCCAATGGCTTGTTTATCCTGACCATAACGGACATAAGGTCAAAAAATCCTTTTATCGGGACGAACTGGTCCTCGCTGAATTTTTCCATGGCCAGGAGCTTTGTCTTATCTTTCATGTCATTGGCCGTTAGGTTCTTGCTCATAGCTTCGAGATCTTCCATATCGACAAGACCGACCATAGTATTAGTCTTGTTCCAATTGGAATTTTTCGCAAGTAATTCCACCGCCTCCTCATAACTATCTACGATATGGGCGGTATAGCCCTCCATCGTGTTATAGTACTCCTCACAGATATTGGCAAGATTGACAGATGTGGTAGTGGAAAGCTGCGTTGCGGGGATGGCCCTCTTGACGAATATGAGGTGCATTTTTTTGTCGTATTTGAATTTTTCGATCGCCATATCGCGCACGCTCTCGCCAGTCGCCGAAGACTGCAAGATAGCCGCATGGGTATGGTCAAATGAGGCGGATACCGCAACCTCGGGCTTTGCCTCTTCGGTTGAAACCATAGCCATGTCAAAAGATTCTGTCAACAAGGCTCGATCTGGCTCTATATCGATCATGCGTAGAAAGATGCCCGCGGCGCCTTTAACTTCCCCGCCGGACTCATTATTCCTGGACTCAGTAAGGGCCCTGTA
>Ga0155927_123_pt1 | contig 39361 bp, 40 predicted proteins | sample RifCSPlowO2_01_FD_107581 | JGI IMG/M metagenome (GOLD analysis project Ga0155927, IMG submission 107581) | Omnitrophica bacterium RIFCSPLOWO2_01_FULL_45_24
GAGCCCCTTGCCTGCGTGATACGCGCCCAGAGGATTGCGGGCGTCCGAAAAGACGATTGTGTCATTATGGTCGGAAGCGGAATATCCGGCATGCTTCATATCCATCTGGCCAAGGTTTCCGGCGCCGCCAGGATAGTCTCTACGGACATAGTTGACTATAGACTAAAGATGGCCAGATCATTCGGAGCGGATGAAGTTATAAACGCAAAAGAGGACATACCAAAACGTCTGCTTGAAATCAATAAAGGGATGCTGGCCGATGTGGTTATCATATGCACCGGCTCCCCCGATGGGATAAGGCAGGCCCTTCGGGCTGTCCGGCGCGGCGGGACTGTTTTATTCTTCGCGGCGACGGATAGAGATGTGACGATGCCATTTTCAGTAAATGACACATTCTGGCGCACAGAAGTCACTCTTGCGAGTTCATACGCGGGAAGCCCTGAAGAGCACGAACAGGCTCTCGGTATGATTAAGTCCGGGAAGGTGAAAGTTGGGGAGATGATAACACATAGGCTTCCCCTGCAAGAGGCCTTAAAAGGATTTCAGTTAGTGACAGGCGCGAAGGATTCGTTAAAAGTTATTATTCAACCGCAAACATAGGGGGCATTATGGATTGGGGGATGAAGAACAGGTTATCAAGGATAATAAAGCCCGAAACGGGCAAAACTGTAATGTTGGCCGTTGACCACGGTTATTTTCTTGGTCCGGTAACTAATCTCGAAAATCCGCGCAAAACCATAGAACCGCTCATGGATTACGCGGACGCGCTTATGCTGACAAGGGGAGTGCTTCGCACATCGGTGGACGCGTCAAGTCCTGTTCCAATCGTCCTGAGGGTTTCGGGCGGGAACAGCATCATCGGCAAAGACCTCTCCAACGAAGGCATCACCGTAGCCATCAAAGACGCTGTAAGGCTGAACGCCGCGGCGGTGGCGCTTTCCATTTACGTCGGCGGCGTCAGCGAACACCAGACGCTGATGAATTTATCGAAGCTCGTTGATGACGGCGAAGAATACGGGATCCCGGTCATGGCTGTTACGGCTGTCGGGAAAGAATTAGAAAAGAGAGACGCGAAGTATCTTTCGCTGGCATGCAGGATAGCGGCGGAACTTGGGGCGCATTTCGTAAAGACATATTACTGCGAAGATTTTGAAAGGATAGTCAGGTCATGCCCGGTTCCTCTCGTCATAGCGGGCGGGCCGAAACTCAATACGGAACTCGATGCGTTGAATATAGCGTATGACGCCATAAGGCTCGGCGCGGCCGGAGTGGATATGGGGCGCAACATCTGGCAATCCTCCTATCCAATAGCCATGATAAAGGCTATACGGGCAATCGTCCACGAAAACGCCACGGCAAAAGAGGCATATAAGCTCTTTGAAGAAACTAAAAATAAGAAGGGATAGACTATCCGAAGGGTTGACTTTATACGTTATAATATGATATTATGCTTTAATCTTAAAGAGGAAAGAAGATGGCGCAAATTTTAAAGATACTTAAGCTCGGGCTCCCTAAGGGCAGTCTTCAGGAAGCCACGGTCAGGATGTTCAAGAAAGCCGGATTTTTCATCGGCATAAGCGAAAGGTCATACTTCCCTTCGATTGACGACGATGAGATAGAGGCCATACTTTTCAGGGCGCAGGAAATGTCGCGCTATGTCGAGGACGGCATCCTGGATTGCGGTATCACGGGAAACGACTGGATACTTGAGAACTCTTCCAATGTTGTAAGGGTCGCCGAGCTCATATACTCAAAACAAAGCTTAAGGCCTGTTCGATGGGTCCTGGCCGTCCCGCAGGATTCGAAAGTGAAGAGCGTAAAGGATCTCAAAGGCAAAAGGATCGCGACAGAACTTGTAAACGTTACGAAAAATTATTTAAAGAAGAATAAGGTGAATGCGAAGGTTGAATTCTCATGGGGCGCTACAGAGGTAAAGGCTGTCATAGGGATTGACGCGATAGTCGAAGTTACTGAGACAGGCTCAAGCCTTCGCGCGAATAAACTGAGGGAGATAGCTACGGTTTGCGAATCAACAACGCAGCTGATAGCTTCCCGCAAGAGCTGGTTAAACCCATGGAAGCGCGCGAAAATGGAAAACATCGCGCTTTTGCTAAAAGGCGCTATCCTGGCCGAGGAGAAGGTCGGATTGAAGATGAATGTTCCAAAGAAAGATTTGAAGGCAGTGCTGGCCATATTGCCGTCTATGAAAAAACCTACAATCTCAAACCTGTCCGATCCCGATTGGTACGACGTAGACACGATCATCGACGAAAAGACCGCGAAAAAATTGATACCTGAATTAAAAAGGGCGGGCGCTCAAGGTATCATAGAGTATCCGTTGAATAAAGTGATATATTAAACGAAAAGTTCTTCTCCCGCCTTAAGACAGGCGATAGGCATTGCGGCGGGATCAGGATCGGCGCTGCTTCGTAAAATTGGAGGAAAAAGAAAGATGCCTTGCGGTAGAAAAAGAAAAAGAGCGAAGATGGCAAAGCATAAAAGAAAAAAAAGGATGAGAAGAGATCGCCACAAGAAGAGATTGTTATAAGAAGAGATAAAAATCCTTGAAGAAAATTCTTTTTTGCTCGGCCGCTTTCCTGGCTCTCGGCGTTTTAGCGTCGGGAAGCGCCAAAGCGGATAGAGATATATTGTCTAAGGGGAACGCTCAACTTTGGGATTTAAGGATAGAGAATAAGAAGGCTCCAGGCCCGTTCTCCAAGGCGCTTGCCCATTACACAATGGGCATTATTTATGATAACGAGGGCGCTCTCGAAGACGCGATGGTCGAATACAAGACGGCCATATCTTTCGATCCGAAGGTAAGCCGCCTTCATTCACGGCTGGGAGTCGATTATTTTCTTTCTGAAAAAATAGATAAGGCGGTAGAGGAATTCAAGCTTGCGAAGTCGCTAGATCCTGCTGATACAAAACCGCATTTCCTCTTGGCGCTCGCGTATACCGCGCTTAACTCGTTCGATCTCGCGCAGAAAGAATACGAAGAGGTAGTTCATTTAAACCCAAACGATATCGCGGCGCTGGGTTCTTTGGCGGATCTCTTGGTCGTAGAGGAGAAGATGGCGGAAGCGCTCTTGGTCTACGAGAAGCTCGTAGAAAAAGAGAAGAATTCAAGCCTATTATATTTTAACTCAGGGGTCATATATTCCAGGCTCGGAAAACTCGGCCAGGCTATAGATGCTTTCAATAAAGCTGTGAATATAGAGCCGAACTATCTCGAAGCGCATATCGGGTTAGGCGTGTTGTACGAGATGAAGAATGACCTGCCGAACTCAATCGCGAGCTTTGAAAAGGCGCTTAAAATAGATCCGTTAAATATAAGAGCCTATTACGCTTTAGGGCAGCTTTATTATAAAGCCAAAAGATTCAACGAGGCGGTCCATCAATACGAGCTATTAATAAAATTAAATCCGAAAGACCCTGATGCCTATATACAGTGGGCAGGCTTGTATATCAAGGAAAAGAATTTTAATGCGGCGACTGTAGTTTTGAGCAATGCGTATCTTGAAGGTATAAAGGATGTCGACCTGTATTTAGCGCTCGGGTACGTTTATGGAGAAGAATCAAAGAATGACAAGGCGCTGAAGTTTTACACCGCGGCGCTCGAGATGGCTCCGGATGACGCACGAATACACTTTCATCTCGGGGTCCAATACGACAAGATGAAAGAGCGCTTCCTCGCGGTGAAAGAGTTCCGCGAAGCGATAAGGCTCGACCCGAAATTCTCGGACGCGTATAATTACCTCGGGTATATGTTTGCCGAAGAGGGCTCTAATCTTGACGAGGCGATAGTCCTTGTCAGAAAAGCGCTTGAGATAGAGCCTGAAAACGGCGCTTTTTTAGACTCGCTGGGGTGGGCGTATTTTCAGAAAGGGGATACGTCCGAGGCGTTCGTCGAATTAAAGAAGGCGATAAAGTTCGAACCGAACGATCCGACCATAAGAGACCATCTGGGCGATATATATTTTAAGAAAGGCTTAAGGGACAAAGCGCGCGGAGAGTGGGAGAAGTCGCTAAAAATAGATCCGAAGCAGGATAAGGTTAGAGAGAAGCTCAAAAAGCGGCGGTGAGTTATAGCGGACAGCTTAAAGCCGCATTATTAATAACGAGGCATAATGAATCATCCAAACATACGTGAATTACAGAAAAAGGCGATTGAGATACGTAAGGACATATTGAAGATGCTGACGCTCGCCGGCTCAGGACACACCGGCGGAAGTCTATCCATAGTAGAGATATTGGTCGCATTATATTATCATGCGCTGAAGAACGATCCTAATAACCCAAAATGGAAAGAGCGAGACTACTTTTTACTATCTAAAGGGCACGGTTGCCCCGCCCTTTACGCTGTCTTAGCGGAAAAGGGTTATTTCAATAGAGAAGACCTTTGGAAATTAAGAAAACTGGGAAGTATGCTGCAGGGCCATCCGCAGCTGGGCCTGCCCGGGATTGAGATCTCCAGCGGCTCGCTCGGACAGGGACTTTCTATCGCTAACGGCATCGCGCTTGCGGCAAGGCTCGATAAATCAGATATAAGAGTATACTGCCTTCTGGGAGACGGCGAAACTAATGAAGGACAGGTATGGGAAGCGGCTATGACAGCGGCACATTACAAATTGGATAATGTATGCGCGATAATAGATTTTAATAAACTTCAGATAGACGGATTCTGCTGTGATGTCAAGGATATGGGCGCATATTTTGATAAATGGAAGAACTTCGGATGGGAAACAATAGAGACAGACGGCCACGATATTAAAAAACTTATGAATGCCTTTGATAAAGCCAAAACGATCAAAGGAATGCCGGCGGTTATCATAGCCCACACCATAAAGGGCAAGGGCGTTTCATTTGTAGAGAACAAGGTTGAATGGCACGGCATCGCGCCGAAAAAAGAAGAATACGAGCGCGCCATGAAAGAATTAGACGAAGCATTGGGAAAAATATAAGGAGAAAGATATGATACCGAGGAAATGGAAAATGTATTTAAAGATGTATTGGGTGAAGTTCGCCATAGTCGCGGTTGTTATTTTATTGGTCGCGCTTGCCGTAATCGGGCTTAATTCTCTCGAATCCTACTACAGAAATATAACCTTAGCGACTATGCCCGTGAACCTCCTGATGGTGTCGCTGAACGCCATAATATTCGTTTATATGTATATGATCTTCATGCGCGGCGGTTTCTCAAAATTGAGCCAGAAGCTCAGGGTGCACGGCGAATTTGTTAATATTAAATGGTCTGATGTAATAGGAATGGAGAACGTCAAGGCCGAGGCCATGGAAGTAGTCCAGCTTATCATGGACAGGGCGCGGGTTAAGAAGATCGGCGGAAAGATTTTGCGCGGGATATTAATGTTAGGCCCCCCGGGCTGCGGTAAGACATACTTAGCCAAGGCCATAGCTACCGAATCAGGCCTGCCTTTCGTTTCAATGTCAGGCAGCGAATTCGTCGAAATATTCGTCGGCGTCGGCGCCGCGCGCGTAAGAGCATTATTTAAAAAGGCGAGAGAGCTCGCCTACGGTTACGGCGGATGCATAGTATTCATAGATGAGCTTGACGCCATCGCCCGCAAAAGGGTCTTCTCCGCGTTCGGCGGCACTGAAGAGACGAACTCCACTCAGAACCAATTGCTCGCCGAGATGGACGGACTGCAGGAATTGAAGGATAAATCCGGCGAGCCCAGGCCGGAACAAAATATCATAATCATCGGAGCTACCAACGCGCCTGAAGACATGCTGGATAGGGCGCTGCGCCGTCCCGGACGTTTTGACAGGATTATCTATATAGAGAAACCCGGCCTGGAAGACAGGGAAAAGCTTTTTGCTTATTATCTTGGCAAGGTCCAATATGATAAATTACTAGACGTAGGCCGCCTTGCCAGAAAGGCCGTCTACAAATCTCCGGCGGATATAGAAAACATCATCAAGGAGGCCGCATTGGTCGCTACAAGAAACGACCGTGACGCGATCAGGCTCGAAGATATAAGCGAGGCGATGGAAAGAATAGATCTTGGGCTGAAACGACAACTTACTATGACGCCGCGCGAAAAGGAGACAACCGCATATCATGAGGCTGGCCATGCGGTAGTTCTTTATATATTGCATCCTACAAACGACGTTTTTAAGATTTCGATAATCCCGCGAAAAGACACGCTTGGCGTAACATACTCTCAGCCGAAAGAGGAGCTTTATAGTTATACCAAAGATAAGCTGTTAGCTGATATAAAGGTGTCTCTGGCGGGATATGTTGCGGAGAAGATGCGGTTTGGCGTAACATCTACGGGCGTATCGGGTGATTTTAAAGACGCGACGAGGATCGCGCATTCTATGGTCTGGTCGCTCGGTATGAGCGGCGCGGAATTTTTGGGGGATTATACGGCAATTCCCGAATCCCAGATTTCCGAAGATTTAAAAGAAAAATTGAATCAGGAAACCGATAAGATATTTCAGTTATGTTTAAAAGAAGTAGAGGCGTTGCTGATAAAAGAAAAACCGATTCTCGAGAAGCTTGTGAATGATCTTCTGGCTAAAGAAGAGCTGGAATACGACGAGGTCGAGGCAATCTTTATGGAATTCGGCAAGGCGCGCACGAAGAGCGCATGGTAGGAATCAAGAAGGTTCTTTTACTATGCGCTATTTGCTATATATTATGCGCTGCTTTGACAGGCTGCGGGCCGACGTACCCTAAAAAAAATGTTAAGGAAGCCGTTGCAGGGATATGTACTCAAGAATATGGCGTAAACGTCAAAGTCGAAACTTACGACAAGACGATGTTCATATACCTTCCTCTTAAAGGCTTGTTGGATTACTCATTTAACCTGACTAGGCCCGCGAGCGAGAAGATAAATAATGTGATTTTCACCGCGGCGAGGGTAGCGCTCTCTACGGATGCCAAATTCGATTTTTACTGCGTGATAGCGCATGACATCAAGATGCCGGAGCTTCAGATAGTTATCATAAAGAACGTCGAGGATGTCAGGAGGTTATTCGCGAGCGATATCTCGAGGGGCGAATATATGAAACGCGTGCTCATCGACTTACGCTGGAGCCCGCAGGCCAAAAAAGAGCAGGTAGTAAAGGATATCTTCAACAAGATGAACCTTGACCAAAAATGGCAGGACCAGATCATATCGGACTTCTTCAGGAGCGAACCCGCCGCTATCAGCGACATAGGTTACTGGAACGACCGTTTCTATATCAAGGATATAACGCTCGCGGAGTTTCTGGCAGAGCAGATCGCGAATAGAATAAAGATAGAATTTCGAGAAAGCAAGGACCTGAAGGATATTTTTCTTTTAAAATCCGCTAAAGGACTATACGCGGCAAGAAAAGACAGGCGCTTATTCAGGTTCGAGATCATGGCAGAGCGAGGCGCCATCGGCGCCGGCACAACGATCGAAAACTCTGACAAGATTTTTGAGAAGGCCCTTTCAATGGCGGGCCATGTTCTTCACGGCTATCATTTTAAGGATTATGACGCTGTTGAGGTATTTGACCAGCGCGAAGGAAGGTCGATTGAGGTAACGCCCGAAGAGTTAGAAAATTTTAGGATGAAGAAAGTAAAGTTGAATGAAATAGGCAAATAAACTGTAATGAGGCGAACAATGGCTGGAGAGAAGCTGAAGATGGTGCCTACGAGGGATGGCTTTGGCGAAGGGCTGATAGAGTTAGGCCGGAAAAACAAAGATATTGTGGTGCTCTCAGCGGATTTAACGGATTCTACGAGAGCAAATTGGTTCAAGAAAGAATTTCCAGAACGATTCTTCGGCCTTGGGGTCGCGGAACAGGACATGATCGGCACAGCCGCCGGTTTTGCGTTGATGGGGAAGATCCCTTTTGCCTGCACCTTTGGCGTATTCGCGTCCGGGAGGGCATGGGACCAGATAAGAGTATCCGTCGCATATATGAATCTGAATGTGAAGATAATAGGAACGCACGGCGGTATCTCTGTCGGGCCAGACGGCGCGACTCATCAAGCGCTCGAAGAGATCTCGCTGATGAGAATACTGCCTAACATGACCATCATAGTTCCATGCGATGCCCTTGAGGCAAAAAGGGCTACAATAGAATCCGTAAACTTAAAAGGGCCCGTGTATATAAGGCTCGGAAGAAGCGGCGCGCATGTCATAACAAAAGAGTCCGATCCTTTTAAAATCGGTAAGGCAGTGTGTTTAAAAGACGGAAAAGACTTGACGATATTCGCATGCGGACAGATGGTCTACGAGGCAGCGCTCGCGTGTGATGAGCTAAAAAAAGACGGCATAGACGCGCGTCTTGTAAACATGCATACCCCCAAGCCTATAGATAAAGACTGTATCATAAAAGCCGCGAGTCAGACAGGGGCGATAGTTGCCGTAGAAGAGCATACGATAGCGGGAGGTTTTGGCAGCGCGATAGCCGAAGTTGTCATAGAGAATTGCCCTGTTCCGGTAAAGTTCGTCGGGATCAGAGATAGATTCGGCGTATCCGGCGAGCCGGATGAGCTATTCGAACATTTCGGCCTTCGGGCAAAAAATATTGTCCAAGCCGCAAAAGAAGCGCTCGCAATGAAGCGATAGTAAAATTTTTCGCAATGCTAGTTTGGCGTAACTTTTGGGGCGTTGCTTCCGCGGAACCTCTCTTTAGTGCAACGTTGGGTTTATGCGAGGTTTGTGGCAGGTAATTTTTACGGGTCCTGCCGCTGGATTCGCCTTTTTTCTAAGGGGCATTCAATGAGACGAGGCGTAGCGCAATCCGCTCAAGCTATACCACCGCGCCCTAGTGCCTCCATAAGAAAAAGGCTTCATCCAGCGTCACCCGTAAAAATTTACGATGATCAGACATAAGAATTTTTTTACATTTCATCGCAAGCGTAATTTGCGGTGGATACGCCTGAAGCGGCGTTAAATAATTTTTACACCTTACGGCGATGTAGAAAAAAATTTAAATTCCTGAAACTTCGCATTGCGCTCAATAAAAGTTCCATATGCAATTGTAGGAGAGTTAGCATATGAAAGAAGTTAAATTTTTGTAAAAATTTTTCCGAATAAATTTGGATGCCTAATCCAAATTTATGTCCGCTGAGGGCGGCCACCGCAAATTACGCCTTCTGCTTGAAGTGAAAAAAATCGTTTCGCAGGATGACCGAGCGGTGAGGACCCGAAAAATCCGGCAAACTATGACTTTATGAACAGCATTGAGATTCCAGCGCAGGCGAAGGTTAATCTATTCTTAAAAGTTCTCTCCAAGAGAAAAGACTCCTATCATAACATCCTGACTTTATTCGAGCGTATTTCATTAGCCGATATAATTAAGATTACAAAGATACCCAAAGGCATAATCGTTAAATCCGACAAGCTGATAACTCGTAATCCAAAGGATAATCTCGTTTATAAGGCGGCCGAGCTGATTTTAAAACATGGTAAGATAAAATCCGGGGTAGAGATAGAGATAAAGAAGAAGATCCCCATTGCCGCGGGGCTCGGAGGGGGCTCGTCGGATGCGGCCGCGGCCCTCATAGGCATTGATAAGTTATTTAGACTAAAATCAGATGATGAAATATTAACTGCTTTAGGGAAGAAACTTGGCGCGGATGTCCCCTTCTTCATTCTGGATACGCCGTTTGCGATAGGAAGAGGCAGAGGCGATAAACTTAAGGTCGTAAGGTCAAAAGCGCGCTTTTGGCACTTGCTTGTATACCCTGGCTTTAAGGCTGCGACAAAGGATGTTTATAAGGCATTTGAGGGATCGAAATACTTGACACCTCGACAGGGGAGTGTTAAAATACAAGCCCTTCCGTCAGGATATGGGGGCGGCGCAGTCCGACGAAGCCAAAGGCAAAAGCGCTTTGGCGAAGGCGGAACTTCCCATTTGAATTTCGCTCGCTTATGCTCGCGGAATTTTCTGCAGGAAGCAGTGGAAAATTTACGCATGGGCTATCAAAATATAGAATCTATGCTCTACAACGATCTGGAAGCGGCTGCTGTATCAAAAAAGAAGAGTTTAGGGAAAATTTTAAAGGGCTTGGCGCATCTATTGGGCAGGGAGGCTATTGTTTCCGGGAGCGGACCAAGCTTATTTTGTTTATATAAGAAGAGAAAGGAGGCAATAAAGGCAAGAATAAAAGTATTAAAAAGCGTGCCAGCCCGCCACAGGCATGGTTGGCTCATTTTTGTTGTCGGAACAGCATAGAATTGTAAAAAGATACTTCAGCGGCCACAATCCTTCTATTCGTCGGATTGCTTAACGCCGCTTCAGTATCCCTGCCTGCCGGCAGGCAGGAATTTTGCACGCAAAATTGAGGAGTTTACTTGTATGGAAATTACCGAAGTCAAAATCTTCTTGAAGGAAGGACAGGATAAAAAATTAAAGGCATACGCGACGCTCACCCTTGACAAGGCGTTCGTCGTACGTAATGTAAAAGTCATAGAGGGGACAAGAGGATTATTCGTCGCCATGCCGTCAAGACGATTAAAAGAATCCTGCCCAAAATGCAATTTCAAAAACGTCGTGAGGAGCAGATACTGCAACCAGTGCGCCGCGGCGCTTCCGCCGCACATTGAGCAAAAACCCGTAACCGCGCGCGATAATTCACAGCGTCAATCCGAGCACAGGGATATCGCGCACCCAATAACCTCCGATTTTAGAGAATATATACAGAAGAAAGTCCTCGAGGCATACGAGGAAGAAAAGAAGAAAGGGACTTTTCATCCGGAGACGTCAAAGGCTCAAGTGAGTTCTCGTGGGGCGGCGGATGAGGATGACGATATAGAGTTGTAAATGCCGGATAGTATTTGATGCCCGGTAGTGTAATGGTAGCACACGAGAATTTGGATCTCGGCGTCTAGGTTCGAATCCTAGCTGGGCAGCCACCGTACCATTCACAAAAATTTTTAGCAAAATTTTTGCTCAGGTACGGTGCACAGCACCTGAGACCATTACTAGATTTTCTGCCGAATGGTACTGTGCGAAGATAAAATAAATATATGTATTATACGTATGTTTTATTAAGTCTCAGAGATAAAGAATTTTATATCGGCTACACCAATGATGTCAGCAAACGCTTTAAGGATCATGCTTATGGGAAGACGCCTAGTACTATTGCACGAAGACCATTTGAATTGATATATTATGAAGCTCATTTGTCAAAGAAAGATGCCCTAAGGCGCGAAAGTTATTTTAAAAGCACAAAAGGACGAGTAACCTTCAAACAGCCGGTTGACCCTATGCTTATCGCCGATAAGAATAAGCGCGATGATTGGATTAAGAATAAAAACATGAGGGCTTTCAATTTTTACAAGGGGCTAGATACGTATGAAGAGGTTGATATAGTGATAGATTCCCCCGTTTCTTTTGAAGAAGTATATAAGGATGCCCTGGATGTATCCGAGAAAGGATTAAGATTTAAGGTGATTTCGCCGAAATATTTCGTTAAAATGAAGAAGAGCTCCGGCAGGGACAAGGATTTAGATGATATAAAAAAACTAAAAATGGTGCGTAAAGATATATGAATTTCGGATGGGAAAGCGAAAAAGAAAAAGTTTTGCGGGCAAGCAAAATACCGCCGTTTAAGAAATTAGAAGGCATTAGGCTTATGAATGAGCTGGCTGATAAGGTGCTGAGCCTGGGGCAGAAACGTCTTCGGCGCAAGTTACGGGAAAGCGGTTAATCACATGAACAATATTGCTGCAATCATACTTGCTGCCGGACGGGGGACGAGGATGAAGTCTTTAACTCCGAAAGTCATGCATACGCTTCTTGGAAAACCCATGATATCGTATGTTGTGGATACGGTTCGGGGAGCCGGTATAGCAGATATTGTGGCAGTGATAGGATTTGGCGGCGAAAAAGTAAAAGAATTTTTTAAAGAGACAAAGGTCAGGACCGTATTACAGAAGAAGCTTTTGGGAAGCGCTGATGCTGTCCGCGCCGCAAGGAAAGAGATTAAAAAATTTAAAGGGGACATTTTAGTGGTCTACGGCGATACCCCTTTAATAAAGAAAGAGACCCTCGCGAGGCTCGCCGAAAAGCATAAGAGTTCCGGCGCAAGCTTAACGCTCCTCACGACGATATTGAAGAATCCGACAGGCTATGGAAGGATAATCAGAAATACAGACGGCAAGATCCTAAAAATTGCCGAAGAGGATGAGGCAGGAACGCACAAGAAAGAGATCAAAGAAATAAATGTCGGAACCTGTATTTTCAAGGCGGAAGACCTTTTTGGGCCGCTCGCCGAGATAAAGCGCGACAATGCCAAAAAAGAATATTATTTAACGGATGCGGTTAATATCCTGTCGCTTAAGGCCAAGAAAATAGACTCTATGGCCATAGACGATCTAAGCGAGATGATAGGCGTGAATTCAAGGAAAGAATTAGCGGAAGCCACGACTGTTTTAAAGAATAGAACAGCCGATGAACTGATGGCGTCAGGCGTAACGATACAGGACCCTTTATCTACGACCATATATCCCGGCGTAAAGATCGGAAGAGATACGCTTATATATCCGAATACGGTAATAGAATCAGACGTAATTATCGGCAAGGCTTGCCATATAGGGCCGTTTGCGCATATACGTCCCGGCACAAGGATCGGAAACAAAGTCGAGGTAGGTAATTTTGTAGAACTTGTGAGGACCGAAGTTCAGGATTTTACCAAGGTAAAGCATCATACGTATCTGGGAGACGCAAAAGTGGGCAAAAATGTAAATATCGGCGCAGGCACCATAACGGTAAACTACGACGGAAAAAATAAGAACAGAACAGTGATAGGAGACAGGGCCTTTATAGGGGTCGGCGCGATACTGATAGCGCCGATCAAGATAGGTAGAAGAGCTCTCGTCGGCGCCGGGAGCGTTGTATTAAAAGGACAGAATATAAAAGACGGCGCGACCGTTGTCGGCGTGCCGGCTAGAATTTTACAAAGAAGAAAACAATCAAGGAGACGCGAAGATGAAAAACCACCTATTAGTCTTCAGCGGTAATTCAAATAAAAAGCTGGCGCTGGATATCTGTAAACATCTTAAGATTAAGCTGGGAGACGCGAATATAGACTGTTTTTCAGACGGGGAAACGCGCGTAAAGATAAATCAAAACGCGCGGGGCCACGACGTATTTGTTATCCAATCAATCTCAAGCCCGGCAAACGAAAGCCTTATGGAGCTGCTCATAATGATAGACGCCTTAAAGAGAGCTTCGGCGCAGAGAATCACAGCGGTACTGCCATACTTCGGGTACGCGCGGCAGGATAGAAAGGATCAACCGAGAGTTCCCATAACGGCAAAGCTCGTCGCGAATCTTTTGACTGTCGCCGGAGCGGACCGGGTATTAACCGTAGACTTGCATGCCGGCCAGATACAGGGATTTTTTGATATACCGCTTGACCATCTATTCGCGTTCAAGATATTCGCTGATTACAGGAAGAAGTTTAGATTAAAAGGCGACATCGTAATAGTAAGCCCGGACGTCGGCAGTATTAAGACCGCAAGGGCCTATGCCAAGAGATTCAGATGCGGTCTTGCCATTGTTGACAAGAGACGCGTCAATGATAAAGAGGCTGAAGTGATGCACATCATGGGCGATGTTAAGGGAAAAGTCGCGATTATAGTCGATGACATGGTCGCGACAGCCGGTTCGCTTGTAGAAGCGGTCGAAGCCGTAAAGAAAAAAGGCGCGCTTGAAGTATACGCCGCTGTCACGCACCCTGTGCTTTGCGGGCCTGCTATCGAAAGAATTAAAAGATCGCAATTAAAAGAACTTATCGTTACCGATACCATCCCAATAGGAGAAGAGAAGATGATAAGCAGGATAAAGGTCCTCTCAGTGGCGCCGCTGCTTGCGGAAGCCATAAAGAGAATACATAATGAGGTATCGCTGAGCGTATTGTTCAAATAAAGGAGCGTGGTTTGTATGGAAAAAGTTATATTAAAAGCGGAAGTTAGATTGGCAAGCGGCAAACGGATAGCGAAGGACTTGAGAAAGAAGAATACTATCCCTGCCGTCGTATATAAGGGCGGCCTGGACGCGATGAAGCTGCAGCTTTCCGTAAGAGATTTCGAACAGGTTCTTCATACTAAGGCAGGCGAGAACATCATCGTGACTTTAAAGATCGCGGGCCCCGGCAAAAGCGAAAAGGATAAAACAGTCCTGATAAAAGAGATACAGCGCGAGCCTATCAAAGAGAGGATACTGCATGTAGATTTTAACGAGATATCGCTGACCGAAACATTGAAAGTAAATGTTCCGTTAGCGGCTCACGGAGAGCCAGAGGGCAAAAAAGACGGCGGCACGCTGGAGCATGTCATGTGGGAGCTGCAGGTTGAGTGCCTGCCTGCAGACATTCCTGAGAAGATCGAAGTTGAGGTTTCCGGCCTCAAGATAGGCGATGCTATATACGTAAAGAATATTGCCGCGCCTGCAGGCGTTAAGATATTGACCGATCCCGAACTTATCGCGATGATAGTGAAGCCTCCCAAAGTAGAAGTTCCGAAAGAGGAAGCGGCCGCCGAAGCGCCGGCCGAGCCGGAACTTATCAGAAAGAAGAAAGAAGCGGAAGAGAAAGGCGAGACCGAGAAGAAAGAAGAGGCCCCGAAAGCCACGGAAGCCAAGAAAGAGGAGAAGAAGTAATATATGAAGTTTCTCATCGGCCTCGGGAATCCAGGCCTTGAATATAGATCGACGAAGCATAATATAGGTTTTTCCGTCGTAAAAGAGCTTGCCAAAGAGAATAAGATCAAGATAAAGGAAAAGCGCTACTCAGCCCTTATCGGCGCCGGTAAGGTTGCCCGGGAAGACGTTCTTCTCGTCCTGCCCCAGACGTACATGAACCGATCAGGCGATATAGTCGGCGACTTCGTAAGAAACGAAATAAAGAATCTCGATGATTTGATAATTATCTGCGACGATATCAACCTGAAGCTCGGGAGAGTAAGGCTTAAAAAACAGGGCTCCGCGGGCGGGCATAAAGGATTGGAGTCGATAATAGCAGAGCTTGGCAGAGATGATTTTCCCAGGCTAAGAGTCGGCATAGCTACGGAAGTCCACAAAGGCGATATCACCCGCTACGTTCTTGCCCCTTTCAAAAGAAGGGAGCGTAAAAATGTCTCGCATGTTATCTCGTTAGCGCAGGACGCGCTATCTTTCTGGATAGAAAAAGGCATGGAGAAGGCTATGAGTAAGTTCAATATAAAGAAGGCGGCAACGTCATGATTATTCTACGTAGAAAAATTATTGCTTAAAATTTTAGTTTATGGTAGTATCATCTGATAATCAAATTAATGTGGAGAAAAATTGGAGAAAGGCGCGGCTGTGGAAAACTATGAAGGTTTATTCATAATAAAACCCGATATAAAGGAAGAGGATGCAAAGGGGGTTCTCAAGGTCATTACGGAGGCGTTAGTCAAGAACGGCGGCGCCGTAAAGAAAGAAGATATATGGGGGAAAAGACAGCTTGCCTACCCTGTTAAGAAGTTTAAGGAAGGTTTCTATTACAAATTGGAATTTACGGCGTCCACAAGTTCAATCGCGAAGCTCGAAGAGACATACAGGCTGAACGCGGACATCCTTCGGACGATGATAACCAGGAGATAATCTCTTTATGGCAAGTTTCAATAAGGTATTATTGATAGGCAATCTCACCAGAGACCCCGAATTAAGATATGTGCCTAGCGGCACGGCCGTAGCGACTTTCACTGTCGCGGTTAATAGAGTATACACCAGCCAGGCCGGCGAAAAGAAGGAAGAGGTCTCTTTCATAAGAGTGGTTGTTTGGGGCCGCCGCGCGGAAGTATGCGGCGAGTATCTATCAAAGGGCAGCCCTGTATTTGTTGAAGGGCGTCTGCAATCAAGGAGTTGGGAAGGCCAGGACGGACAAAAGAGAAGCACGATAGAAGTCGTAGCCGACAATGTCCAATTTTTGAGAGCCGCGGGCGCGGGAAAAGCGCAGGATACGTCATCCAAGGCGGATGTTATTCCTCAAGATGTCGCGACAATAAACCTTAACGAAGAGGTAGGCCCGATACCGGACCAGGGCGAAAACTCAAAAGAGCCGAGAAGCAGTAAGACGAATAATTCAGACGAGCCGCCGTTTTAATGTGGAGGCGTCCTTATCCCGCCATGTCTCGTTATATCCATAGGGGCGAAGGGGAGTTTCAGGAAGCAAGATTGAGGAGAAATTGATGTCAAGATTTGAACCGAAGAGAAAACCAAAAAAAGACGGAGACAAAAAAAAGAAGATATTCAAGAAAAAACCGTGCAGATTCTGCATGGATAAGATTGAAAGTATAGATTATCTCGATTATCATAAATTCCAGAAACTCCTGACCGAACGCGGCAAGATCATGCCCTCGAGAATAACGGGGACTTGCGCCAAGCATCAGAGACAGCTCGCCTCCGCGATACGGAAAGCGCGCGTTGCGGCGCTGCTGCCTTTCGTATCGGAGTAATTAGATGAAACCCTGTACTGCATTCAGTAGAAGGTTCCATGTGCAATCGTATGAGAGTTGGCATATGAAACCCCGTATTGCATTCGTGAGAGGTTCCATATGCAATTGCAGGAGAGTTGGCATAATGAACCCCGCACCTTCTGGATAGGGTGTAGGGCTTGGGGAAGAAGGTGCGGGGTGAAAGTTATTTTAAACCATACCATAGGCAGGCTCGGAAAGGCCGGCGATTGCGTTAACGTAAAAGACGGATTCGCGAGAAATTATCTGTTTCCGAAGAATATGGCAAAAGAGGCTACGCCCGGGAACATGAAGACATTGGAATTGCTGAAAAATAAACAGGCGCTCGAAGACGCGAATAGGCTTAACGAGGCCAAGGCTCTTCTAGATAAGATACAGGGCCTATCTATCACGATAAGCGCTAATGCAGGGGAGGAAGAGAAGCTGTTCGGCGCCGTTACCACAGAGATGATCTCGAAGGCATTAGAGGCCGAAGGCATATCGATAGATAAGAAAGATATTATAGTGGATGAGCCAATCAAGAAGCTCGGCGTTTATCAGATAGGCGTGAAGGTCCATCCTGAATTGAAAGCGTCTTTAAGGGTCTGGATCATTAAAGAATAACCAAGAGTTAATACTTATGGCCGGACAGGAAATGATAGAAAAGCTGCCGCCTCAAAATATTGAGGCAGAGACTGCGGTCCTCGGCTCCATGCTTTTAGACCGCGATGCGGCATCCCTCGCGCTAGAGATGATCGACAGCCCCTGTTTCTATAAGGACGCGCACAAGAAGATATATTCAGCGATAATAAAGTTATACGATGACAACAAGGCCGTAGACTTAGTCACGGTAGTGGAAGAATTAAAAAAGAGTAACGCGCTCGATGAAGTAGGCGGCCCCGCATACATAACAAATATCGCGTCGAGCGTCCCCACCGCGGCGAATATAGCCCACTACATAAAGATAGTAAAAGAAAAGCACATCTTAAGGAGCCTCATCAACGCCTCAACCCAGATAGTCTCGGAATGTTATAACACTGAGCATGACGCTGATACTTTGGTCGATAAGGCAGAGCAGATAATATTTGATATCGCCGCCAAAAAAGTCGAGGCAAGAGCCGTATCATTAAGAGACGTTATAAGAAGCTCTATCGAGACTATAGATAATTTATATCAGCGCAAGGAAAATGTAACGGGTATTGCAACGGGTTACAGGGACCTTGATATGAAGACGGCGGGATTACAATACTCCGACCTCATCGTTATCGCGGGCCGTCCTTCGATGGGTAAAAGCGCTTTCGCTACATGCATAGCAGAGCATGTCGGCGTTATCGAAAAAAAACCTGTCGCATTCTTCAGTCTTGAAATGTCAAAGGAGCAGTTAGTGCAGAGGATGCTCTGTTCGCATGCCAGGGTCGACGCGCATAAGGTCAGGACGGGATTCCTTTCTCAGGCCGATTGGCCAAGGCTCGTTACCGCCGCAGGCAAGCTATCAGATGCCCCCATCTTTATAGACGACTCTCCCGGCATATCAGTGATGGAATTACGCGCCAAGGCAAGAAGGCTCAAAGCGCAGCACGACATACAATTGATAGTGCTGGATTACCTTCAACTGATGCAGGGCCCGGCAAACTCAGACAGCAGGCAACAGGAGATATCGGAGATATCGAGGTCCTTAAAAGCGCTGGCAAGAGAATTGCGCGTTCCGCTGATAGCGATAAGCCAGCTCTCGCGCGCCGTCGAACAGCGCTCAGATCACAGGCCGCAGCTTTCTGATTTAAGAGAGTCCGGCGCGATAGAGCAGGACGCCGACCTTGTAATACTTTTATTGAGGGAGGAATACTACAATCCCACGGAAGAGAACAGGGGTATATCAGAAATAATCATAGCCAAGCAGAGGAATGGTCCGGTTGGAAGCTTGAACCTGACATTTATAGGCGAATATATGAGGTTTGAGAATTTAATGGCGCGGGGAGAAGAGTTTATTGCTCAAGAGAGCGCCGATGTCGGTATGGAAAGGGTATAAAATGACCAACTTTCGCGTGCACCAGACGTTACACTTTTTATCTTTGGTTCTTTGTTTGTGCCTTACGCAATTTTCCGCGCCCAATTTAGCTCATTCGGAAGACCAGGGCAATGAAGGCAAGGTCATAAAGGCGCTGACTGTTAAAAATAATATAGCGATTTCTGCGGAGACTATCCTTGCCAAGGTCAAGACAAAGGCCGGCGACACATACAGTCAAGTGGCCCTAAATGAGGACTTGAAAAGATTGTATGCGACAGAATATTTTACCGATGTTTCGATAGACGCGGAGAGATTTGAAGACGGCCTGAAGGTGACATTTGTCGTAGAAGAAAAGTCTGTCATAGGCGAAATAGCCTTTAAAGGAAACAAGGCCTTAACCGCTCAAAAGCTTAAAGAGACGATGAAGTCAAAACCCGATGAGATGCTAAACATGTCTCTCTTGGCTCAAGACATAGCGGAGATAAAGTCGCTATACATAAAGAAGGGCTACCCAGGCGTAGACATTAAATATGAACTTGACCTGAATAAAGAATTGAATAAGACCAAGATCGCCATAATCATAAATGAGAGGAAAAAGATAAGTGTCGCGAAAGTGACTATTACCGGAAACGAGCATCTTAAAACACCGAAGATAATAAAGGTTCTCGGCACAAAGACGGCATGGTTATTCAACCCCGGCGTGTTCAAAGAGGATGTTTTAGAGGAAGACGTTGATAAGATAAAGTCGCTCTACGACGACATAGGGTATCTGGATGTAGAGGTTACTCCGAAGCTTGATTATAGTCCCGACGGCACTAAGCTTTATGTCGCCTTCGAGGTCAAGGAAGGCAAAGGTTATCTGGTCGGCGATGTGAATATAAGAGGCAGCGCGATCCTCCCCGAAAAGGAGATAAGATCGAAGATCCGGATGAAGAAAGGCAGGCATTTCTCTAGAAGAGAGCTGAGGGAAGACATGCTCGCCATCAGAGACCTTTATTATCTTTACGGATACATGGATGCCGTTGTTGACATCGATCAGAACGTAAATCCCGCTGACGGCAATATGGATATAATATACACGATCGACCCCAAAGAAGTTGTATATGTAGGTAAGGTAATAATCCGGGGAAATGTCAAGACAAGAGAAATTATTGTAAGGAGAGAATTGAGGATCTATCCAGGCGATAAGTTTAATGGAAATAAGATCAAGCGTTCGAAGGAGAGACTCTATAATCTAGGTTTATTCGAAGATATAAGTTTCGATACAGAGCCGACCCAGGCGCCGCAGGTCCATAATTTGATAGTCAACGTAAAAGAGACAAAGACCGGCGAATTCTCGTTCGGAGGCGGCTATAGTTCTGTGGACCAATTCTTAGGTTTTGTCGAAGTAGGACAAAGAAATTTTGATATACTGAACTTCCCAACATTTACCGGCGGCGGACAGAATCTTGTGGTCAGAACGGAGATCGGCATGGTAAGGCAGAATTACAATATCAGCTGGGTGGATCCCTGGATATTCGGGTGGCCTTATTTATTCGGATTTGATCTGTATCGCACGAGCCACACCAGGCAGACGGATATCGGTTGGGCATACGATGAAACAAGGACAGGCGGTGATTTAAGACTTGGAAAAGAGCTTACCGAGCATTTAAGAGCTGACGCCGTGTATAGATTAGAGCAAATCAAAATAGGAAGCATCCCTAACTACGCGTCAGCGGACTTTAGGAGCGAAGAGGGCTCTAACACCATCTCATCCGCTTTGTTACAGCTGACGCAGGATACAAGGGATAATATATATAATCCCGGCAAAGGTTATATATTAAGCGGTTCCATAGAAGATGCCGGCGGAGTCTTTATGGGCGATAAAGACTTTATAAAAGGAACCGCGACCGCCTCTTTTTACCACACATTCTTTGAGAGGTTTGTGATGGAATTGAAAGGAAGGGCCGGCTGGTCGAGTTCTTACGGAAGTTCCGACACAGTCCCCATATACGAAAGGTTCTACGCGGGCGGCGCCAATACGATCCGCGGATACAAAGAAAGAAAAGTTGGCCCGAGGGATACAGGTTCAGATGAACCCATAGGAGGCGAAGCTCTATTATTGGGCAACGCGGAAGTGGTATTCCCTATTTATGAAAAGATATTGAAGGGCGCTGTCTTCTATGATGTCGGTAATGTGTGGGCAAAGGCGGATGATTTTTTGGTTGGCGGCGGATACAAATCCGGCATGGGTGTCGGCATAAGAGTGAATACTCCTGTCGGCCCTTTCAAACTTGATTATGGCTACCCGCTCGTTAAGAACAATAATGATGAGAGCAGAAACGGCGAATTTTATTTTAGTATAAGCCGGGGGTTTTAGATTCGGGTAAAAGGTAATTGTAAAAAATAAAGGAAGGAGCGATGAGATGGTTAGAAAAATAAGTTTGGTGATGGCTGCTTTTTTCATCATCGCCATATGCGTTGCGGCGCACAATACCGATGCATTCGCAAAAGAGTATAAGATCGGCTATGTGGATCTCGCGAAGATCTCCGATGATTATTCGAAGACGAAGGAGTATGAAAAGAGTTTTGAGGCGCAGGTAAAAGGTAAGGACGCGGAGAGGCAGAAATTCGTCGACGAGATAAGGAAGATGAAGGATGAGCAGGCCCTGCTTTCAGACAAGGCGAAAGCTGAAAAACAAGGCGCGATAGACGATAAGATAAAAAATTTGCAGGAATTTGACAGAAGAATTCGCGATGAGCTGATAAGGCAGAGAAACACTATGCTCGGCGACATACAGAAAGACATAGACGGCATCATCTCCTCTTACGCAAAAGAGGCCGGTTACGACATTGTTCTCATGAAGCAGACCGTGCTGTATGCCGGCAATGAGCTCGATCTTACTCCCGAGATCACAAAAAGGCTTAACACTAAAAAATAATCTTCTTTAAATTATGCCGAAGACCGTAAAAGAGATATCTAAACTCATCAACGGCGAGCTGGTAGGCGACGGCGAACTCACTATAACAGGGATAAACGGGATACAGGACGCGAAAGTCGGCGATATAGCTTTTATAGCGCATTCCAAAGATGAAGATTTCATAGATTCAACGAAAGCCTCCTGTGTTATCGTTCCTAAAGGCATAAGAAAAACATTCAATAAATCATTAATAAAAGTAGATTATCCATCACTTGTCCTGTCCAAGATAATAGAGTTTATACTGCCTGACAGCATCCCGCATCCCAAAGGCATCCATAACACCGCTGTAATATCGCAAAGCGCCGCTATCGGTAAAAATGTATCTATAGGCCCTTACGTGGTTATAGGCGATAAGGTAGTTATAGGCGATAATACGGTCATTTATTCTTTTAGCTATGTCGGTAAGAACTCTAATATGGGGGCCGATTGCATTATCTATCCTCATGTAACTATAAGGGAAAGCATAATAATAGGCAGCAGGGTGATAATCCATCCTTCCGCCGTTATTGGCAGCGACGGCTTTGGATACGATACTTTAAGAGATGGCAGTCATGCTAAGATTCCGCAGCTCGGAACCGTTATAATAGAAGATGATGTTGAGGTAGGATCCTGTGTAACCGTAGATAGAGCCAGATTCGCAAAGACAGTTATAGGAAAAGGCTCTAAGATAGATAGCCTGGTCCAGATAGCGCATAATGTCATAATAGGCCCATATTGTCTCATAGCGGCGCAATCCGGCATAGCAGGAAGTTCCACGCTTGGTAGAAACGTAGTCTTTGGGGGACAGGTCGGAGTTACAGACCATGTGAAGATAGGCGATTTTGTAGTCGCCGGCGGAAAAACAGGAATATCTAGATCTTTCCCTGCCAAGACGACACTGTTCGGTTATCCGGCAAGACCAGCCGATAAGGCCAAAAAACTCATAGCGTCAGTAGGGCTGCTTCCGAAATTGTTTGAACGGGTAAAAATGCTGGAAGCCAAAATAAAAGAATTAGAGAAGAAGTGATAAAGCAAAAAACGATCAAGGACCCTGTTGTCATTGAAGGGATCGGCCTCCAGACAGGGTCTAAGACGAAGCTAAATTTTAAAGGCGCTCCCGCTAACAGCGGGATAAATTTTATCAGGGTAGATTTACCAAATAAGCCCCTGCTAAACATACAATCGCTTTCTTTTGACAAATCGATGGGCAATTCGCGCAGGACTACTTTGAGCGTTGGCCCGGTTCAGGTGCAGACTATAGAGCATCTCCTGGCCGCCCTATCAGGACTGGGTATAAATAATATAATAGTAGAGACTGACGGCGTGGAACTACCCGGTCTCGACGGAAGCGCGAAGGAATATGTCACAACGTTAGAAAAGGCCGGGATCGTAGAGCAAGACGCGCCCCTTAGGACAATTACGGTTGAAAAGGAAATCTGGTGCTCGGACAAAGATTCTTTTTTAGCGATTTTTCCATACAACGGTTTACGCGTCTCATATTTTCTTTCTTATCCTACGCCAAGCATCGGAGAGCAATTTTTAAGCCTTGAGATCTCTGAAGAGGTATTCAAGCGCGATATAGCTCCAGCCCGCACTTTTTGTGTCGTAGGGGAAGCGTTAGTTCTTTTGGCATTAGGTTTCGGTAAAGGCTCCTGCTCCAAAAATACTCTCATTATGGGGAAAAGGGGCCCGGTTGGGAATAATTTACGTTTTCCCGACGAGCCGGTTAGGCATAAGATACTCGATCTTCTGGGCGATCTATATTTGGTCGGAATGCCGTTAATAGGGCATATAATCGCGGTAAAGAGCGGACATAAGCTCAATATGGAGATGGTGAAGAAACTAAAAGAAAAGATTTGAGTATAATAAGGAGAGAAAAATGCAAAGAGAAGAACTCGATATAAAAGGCAAGATATTGGATGTAAACATAATACAAAAGATACTGCCGCACAGGTATCCTTTTCTGCTCGTAGACAGGATAATCGAATCGAGCGAAAAAAGGATCGTTGGCATAAAAAATGTTACTATCAACGAGCCTTTCTTCCAGGGGCACTTTCCCGGCCAGCCGATAATGCCAGGCGTATTGATAATAGAGGCGATGGCGCAGGTAGGCGGGGTCGGAGCTCTTAACATGCCGGATAACCTGGATAAGATAGCTTATTTTTTGAGTATAAAAGAGGCGAAATTCCGTAAAGTAGTTGTGCCGGGAGACCAGCTGGTAATCGAGGTAGATGTGCTAAAGACAAAGTTGAGTATTATGCGGATACGCGCAGTCGCGAAAGTCGCGGGCGAAGTTGTAGCTGAGGCAGAGCTTATGTTTGCATTCGTTACGCCAAATAAATAATATGGCGAGAATCGGTTTAGTCGCGGGATATGGTGAATTGCCAATAATATTCGCTAAAAAAGCGAAGGAGAAGGGCGATACTGTAATCGCTTTAGGGCTTAAAGGCATTACGTCGGAAGAGCTGTCAAATTACGTTGAAAAGATCCATTGGTTCGAGTGGGGAGATCTGAAAAAAGCAATGCTGCTTGCCGTTACTGAAAGACTTCGCAAGATCGCCCTTTTGGGGAAGATAAAAAAAGAGAGCCTGTTTAAAGACAGTAAAAAATTTGACGAAGAAGCAAAAAAAATCATGAAATCAGCGGGCGGCAAAAAAGATTATGCCGTGTTAAAGGGAATAGCGAATTTACTGAAAACGATAGGTGTAGAGGTTATTGATCCAACGCCATATTTAGGCGAGCTGGTTCCTTTAAAGGGAGTTTTAACAAAAAGAGCGCCTGCTCAAAGTGAAAAAGATGATATTGAATATGGGCGCGAAGTCGCGTCAGGGCTGGCAAGATTTGACATAGGGCAGACAGTTGTTGTAAAAGATAAGACGATAATCGCGCTTGAAGCCGCGGAAGGCACGGATGATACAGTCAGAAGGGGCGGAAAACTTGTAGACGGCGCCTTCACCGTCGTGAAAATGGCCCGCCCTGACCAAGACGCGAGATTCGATATTCCGCTCGTAGGGTTGGATACAGTAAAGACAATCGCGGAATTTAAAGGAAGTGTTTTAGCGCTCGAAGAGAAGAAGACGCTTCTGATGAATCAGAAAGAAGTAATAAAGCTCGCCGACGAACATAACATCGCAATAATTGTCTTGTAGAAATTTCCGGCAGAGTCTAAGGGGCGCCACCGAGACTGTGTCACCCCACGCGGGCGCATGGATTGAAACTATTGTAAATATGGAAGACAAGCGTTCGCGGCGCGCAGGCGCGCTCCCTGCGGGCCTAAGGAGTCTTTGACTTTTTTTAGATCAGCGATCATAGAGTATTTTTTTGACGCGTCGCTGATTATCCCAAGAGATGCCTTAGCTATTCTTTCAGGGGTCGCGTCATACTGCAGCAATTCCGGCACGATCACCCTGCCCGCTATTACATTTACAAGGCCTATGACCCTGATCTTGGCGACGATCTTGTATGCGATATAGTTAATAAGACCTGTTTTATATGTTATTATAAAAGGCGTTCCAATAATCGCTGTTTCAAGAGTCGCGGTACCTGACGCGACAATCGCGAAATCCGCCGCGCTCAATATATTATACGCGTCTCCATCGGCAATTTTTATATTTGTACCCGAATCTTTAACGGCTTTCTCGTATAATTCTATCGGCAGATCGCGATATTTAGCGATTATTACTTGTATGCCGTTTAATTTTTTATCCATTATCTTAACGGCTTCGACCATCATTTTTAGAAGCATGCTTACTTCAGTCATCCTTGAGCCGGGAAGCAGCGCTATTATCGGCCTGTCCTCCGCAAGACCGTATTTTTTCAATATCTCGTTCTTTTGTAAATCCGGTTTTACCGCTTCTAAAAGCGGATGGCCGACGAACTCTGCCGTTACCCCGCGCTTTTTGTAAAGTTCTTCCTCGAACTTAAAAAATACTATTATCTTTGCGGCGCATTTCTTTATTATATCTATCCTGTCCTCTCCCCAAGCCCACACCTGCGGGCTTATGTAATAGATTACAGGGATATTTCTTTTCTTTAATTCCTTGGCAATCCTTAAATTAAACCCGGGGTAGTCGACGAGTATCGCTAGATCGGGCTTTTTTGAATCTACTTTTTTGAGCAGGTCCTTAAAAACTCTGCCTATCGTCACTATATTTTTCAACACATCGACCAATGCCACTACGGCAAGTTTTGATATATCGAAATCTATATCGACGCCGGCCTCTAGGCATAAATTACCCCCCAGGCCAAAAAATTCTATATCCGGTTTTAAAATTTTTAAGTCTTTTACCAGGTTTGAGGCGTGTAAATCCCCTGAGGGTTCTCCCGAAACTATGAGGATCTTTTTAGATGGGCCCATCGCTGTCTTTTGGATTTTGTACTTCGGTCTCGATTGGTCTTAACCCTCAAGCTTTTGTAGAAGGGTTTATCTTTTTTATTATTTCCAACGCCACCTGAAGCGCGCGCTTTCCTTCAACGCCCGAGACTATTGGTTTTTTGTGAACCCTGACGCATTCGATAAAGGATTCGAGCTCTTCTTTTAACGGCGCCACTTTTTTTACCTTGACCTTCTCTTTAAGGATTTTATCGCCTGTCTTCTTGAATATCGTGACTTCCTGATTTAGGTAATCAAGCGATATGTAAGAATCTTCCTGGAATATGCGTATCTTTCTTACGACATCTTTTGTGACACGGCTCGCCGTAATATCCGCAATCGTCCCATCTTCGAATATGAGCCTTACATTCGCGACATCTTCATGCGCCGACATTGTGCTCAATCCAACAGCCTCGATATTCACAACATCCTGCTTTATCAGGCCGAGGACAATATCTATGTCATGTATCATAAGATCAAGCACTACGCCGACATCTTCAACTCTTTTATGGAAAGGCCCCAGTCTCTGGCATTCTATGAATTTAGGTTTTTTCAAATATTTTTCAAGGGCCATGACAGCGGCATTAAACCTCTCCACATGGCCCACCTGTATTATAAGGTCCTTCTTCTGGGCGATCTCTATGAGTTCATCGGCTTCGGAAAGTGTCTTTGTGATAGGCTTTTCGATAAGGACGTGGATTCCGCGGTTTAAGAAGTCTTTTGCTATATTATAGTGGAGGCTCGTAGGGACGACTATGCTTGCCGCCTCTACTTTATCAAATAGGTCCTCATAATCAGCGTAACTACGTGTGTGATACTTTTTACCTATCTCAAGCGCCCGCTCAAGGTTACAATCACACACCCCAACCAGCTCTACATTATGGAGATTAGAGCATACCTTGGCATGGATGGCGCCTAGATGGCCTACCCCTACAATACCTACCTTGATCTTACTCATATTTTGTTGATTATATCATTTATTTTGGGCATTGGCAAGCCGCAAGCCATTAAAATTCCCCTCGACAAAGGCCTGCCCTTATGTTATCATATCCAACTACATATGAGAGAATACACTAGATTAATCAGGTTTGTCTTGCCCCATATCTGGGTGCTTGTACTGGCGTCTCTCTGCATGATAGGCACGTCTGCCTTCAGCGGGGTATCCATAAGCATGATAATACCGCTTATAGATAATATCATAACCGGTAAAAAGATGGCCATACCGGGAGATATATTAGTCCCCGCGCAGCTAATGCGCCTCATAGATATCGTGAATGCCATGCCTCCCATGGAGCTTCTCAATAAGATGACCATCCTTGTGCTGATATTCTGGTTATTAAGGAACTTCTTCGAATTCTGCCAGTCATACTTCATGAACGATGTTGCCCAGCGCGTCATAAGGGATGTCAAGAATACTATATATGAAAAACTCATGAACCTTTCCATGGATTTTTACTCCAGAAATCCTACCGGTAAACTCATGTCACGGATAACCTATGATGCCGCGGTAATAAGGGATTGTATCTCAACGGGACTGACCGATCTTCTTTACCAGCCGATCCAGTTAATCGTGTACCTGGGCCTGGTCTTCGCGGTGAAATTATATTTCGCGATATCCTGGTGGCTGATACTTATAAGCTTGGCGCTGTTTCCATTGGTTATATATCCCGTCGTAAAGATCGGCAAGCGCTTGAAATCCATATCCAGGCAATCACAAGAGAGCATGTCGGATATTACTACGACTCTCCACGAGACGATATCCGGTATACGCATGGTAAAGGCTTTTTCCATGGAAGAGAGAGAAGCCGGAAGGTTTAAAAAGCAGAACCAGCAGTTTTACAGGCTTGCCATGAAGTCGACGAAGAGGGTGATAGTGGTGAGTCCCATAACGGAATTCGCGGGCATGTTCTGCGTAGCTGTAATTTTATGGATAGCGGGCAAGGAGATACTCTCGGGCTCTCTTTCAGCAGGGGCGTTCGTTACATTCCTTGCGGCGCTTTTATCGCTAATGAAACCAATGAAACGCCTTACCAATGTTTACAGCATTAATCAGCAGGCGATGGCAGCCGCCTCGCGAATCTTCGAGGTTCTCGATACAAAAGAGATTGTCGTTGAAAAACCAAATGCGGAGGAACTTGCTTTCTTTAGAAGAGAAGTGAAATTTAAGAACGTATTCTTTGCCTATGATGATAAAGAAATATTAAAGGACATAAGCCTCGCCGTTTCAGCCGGAGAGATAGCCGCTTTTGTGGGCCCAAGCGGTGTCGGCAAGACCACGCTTGTAAACCTTATCCCGCGTTTCTATGACGCTACAAAAGGCAGTATTACCATAGATGGCGTTGACATACGCTATTGCAAATTAAAATCTCTAATGTCGCAGATAGGCATAGTAACACAGGAGACAATACTCTTTAATGAGACGGCCGCTTATAACATAGCCTACGGGCGCAAAGATCCTAAGAAAGAAGACATAATAAAGGCGGCAGAGATAGCGAACGCTCATGCATTTATAATGAAGATGCCAAATGGTTATGATACCATAATCGGCGAACGCGGATTCAGGCTTTCGGGAGGCGAAAAGCAGCGCCTTGCGATAGCGAGGGCAGTATTTAAGAACGCGCCTATATTAATACTGGACGAAGCCACTTCGCAGCTTGACACAGAATCAGAGATACTAGTTCAGGAAGCGATAGACAGGATGATGAAAGGCAGGACAGTCTTTGCTATCGCCCACCGCTTGAGCACCATAAAGCACGCGACGCGTATCTATGTTTTAGACGGCGGCCGCATAGTCGATGTTGGCACTCACGATAGCCTTATACAGAAGGACGGACTGTATAAGAGATTGTATGATATGCAGTTTGGGCCGGCCTTGATTAAATAACCCTTCGGCATCTTGACTTTGTGCCTCGACTTTGCTCGGGTTGTAGAAGCGTAAAGCATGAAAGTAGTTGAAACTATAGAACTTAAGCGTATAATATTAAATCCAACTAGTATGATTCAAGGAGATATCCTTCTCCCGCCGCGCCTCGTTATATCCATAGAAGCGGGATCAGGATCAATTTTGTGAAACAAAATTGAAAGGAAGGTAACTTAAAAGATGGTAGAATCAACATTGATGAAGAGTTTATTGGAAGCTGGTGTTCACTTCGGACACGAAACGAAGCGCTGGAACCCAAAGATGAAGAAGTATATCTTCGGCGAGAAGAATAAGGTCTATATAATAGACCTTGAGAAGACGCAGAAAGCGATCCTCAAGGCTTGCGGATTCTTAAGGAAGACAGCTCAAGAGGGCGGCAACATACTTTTCGTGGGTACAAAGAAACAGGCGCAGGAGATAATAAAGGAAGAGGCCCTGCGCTGCGGCATGTTCTATGTCAACCAGAGATGGCTCGGCGGCATGCTCACTAATTTCCATACGATAAAGAAGAGCATCAAGCGTTTAGAAGACCTGGAAAGCATGAAGGAAGACGGCAGGTTCGATAAGATCTCCAAGAAAGAAGCGTCTCAACTGAATAAAGAGGCGTTTAAATTAAATAAGAATCTCGAAGGCATACGCGCAATTAGCAAGCCGCCTAAGGCGATGTTCGTTGTGGATTCTAAAAAGGAAGATATCGCCATCAAGGAAGCGCGCAAGATAGGTATCCCGATAGCTGCGCTAGTAGACACCAACTGCGATCCCGACGTAATTGACTATCCCATACCGGGCAATGACGATGCTATACGCTCGATAAAACTTATTACTGGCCTTGTGGCTGATAGTATCATGCAGGGAAGACAAGAGTTTGCCGCGGGAAAGGCTCAAGAAGAAGCTGAGGCAGCAGCCGATACCGAAGGCGAGGAGATAAAGGTGCTGGATGAGGAAGTGGAAGAGCTTGTAGAAGGCGACATCAAGTTAAAAGAGGACGAAGAGCTGCCAAAGGGCGAGCCCATAAAGAAGGCAAAAAAGAAGCCGATTAAATAAATATCGCACATCGACGCACGATCTACGCCTGCCTGTCGGCAGGTGAGGAATGACAAAATTATAGAGAAGAGGCAATCATGATGGACGCAATAAAGAAACTCAGGGATAAAACGAGCGCCGGTATCGTTGATTGCAAAAAGGCGCTTAAGGAATCAGGCGGCGATATCGACAAAGCGATAGAGATATTAAGAAAGCGGGGCGCCGTACTGGCGTCTAAAAAAGCCGGGCGGACAGCAAAAGAGGGGAGGATCGAAAGCTACATACATTTAGGCGGCAAGATTGGCGTGCTCGTAGAGGTCAATTGCGAGTCCGACTTTGTCGCGAGAAACGATGATTTTAAAGCATTCGTTAAGGACATAGCGATGCAGATAGCCGCATCAAGCCCGCTGTACCTGAAGAAAGAAGACGTGCCCGCGCAGGCCGTCAAAAAAGAGACCGAGATAATAAGGGCTCAACTTACGGATAAGCCGGCCGCCGCTATCGAGAAAATAACGGAAGGAAAATTGAATAAATTTTTCGAAGACATATGTTTGCTGGAGCAGCCTTTCATAAAGGACGCAAATCTTAAAGTTAAAGACGTATTGACTTCGATGATCGCCAAGATAGGCGAGAATATCGTGATAAAGAGGTTCGCGCGCTATCTTCTCGGAGAAGAAATATAAAGAGCTGTAATCTTAAGGCCAAGATGAACAAACCGATATTCAAACGCGTAGTTTTAAAACTTAGCGGAGAGGCATTACAGGGCAGCTCAGAATACGGCATCGATTACAACGTTCTTGTCTCGATAGCGCGGCAGATCAAAGAGGTCAAGCGGCTGGGAGTCGAGATAGCGATAGTTATCGGCGGCGGCAATATATTCAGAGGCGTGGCGGGCTCTACAAAAGGTATGGACAGGGCGAGCGCCGATTATATGGGCATGCTCGCGACAGTAATAAACGGCCTTGCCTTACAGGACGCCCTGGAGAAGAACGGTGTATTCACAAGGGTCCTGTCCGCTATTGAGATGCGGCAGCTCACCGAGCCTTATATAAGAAGGCGCGCCATACGCCACCTCGAAAAGGGGCGGGTAGTGATATTTGCCGGCGGCACGGGCAACCCATATTTCACAACCGATACGACAGCGGCTCTTCGCGCGATAGAGATAGGCGCCGAAGTTATTATGAAAGCGACAAAAGTGGACGGGGTTTATTCTTCCGACCCGGTTAAAAATAAGAACGCGAAAAAATACGACACGCTCCGCTATATAGATGTCCTTAAAAAAGGCTTGAAGGTAATGGATGCTACAGCGACGAGCCTGTGCATGGATAACGAGCTGCCTATAATAGTATTTAATCTCAAGAGAGCGGGAAACATAAAAAGGGTTATAATGGGCGAAAGAATAGGGACAACCGTAAAAGGGCGAGGGCGAGCGGGATGAATCCCGCCCATTCTTAAAGGCGGGTTAGAATAGGAGAATGAGCGGGATGAACGCGAAAGATATAATAAAAGATACGGAAGCGAAGATGAGGAAGACCGTTGAAGCGACCCAGCGTGAATTTTCCGTTGTGAGAACAGGCAGGGCCTCGACGTCTTTAGTAGATAGCTTGAGAGTCGACTATTACGGAGCGCCGACACCACTGCGCCAGATCGCCAGCATAACTACGCCGGACGCCAGGCTTGTCATGGTCCAGCCCTGGGATAAGAACGCGTTAGCCGACATAGAAAAAGCGATACTAAAATCAGAGATAGGAATTACTCCTACAAATGACGGCAAGGCTATAAGACTATCGATACCGCCGCTTACGGATGAAAGACGCGGCGAGCTTGATAAGATACTGAAGAAGATTGCCGAAGACGGCAGGGTCTCCTTAAGGACCTGCCGCCACTCCGCGGTAGAGCACATAAGAAAGTTAGAGAAAGACAAGGCGATCACGGAAGACGATAGGTTCAAGTCTCAGGAAGAAATTCAGAAACTTACCGATAAATATATAAAAGAGATAGACACTTTCCTCGCCGGTAAGGAGAAGGAAGTACAAGGGTAAAATTGGGCCTCCGCCTTCGCATTCAATGCATAATAACTCGAATGCTTCGGCGGAGTGCCCGCCGAAGCGCCATGTCTATTACAAATTGAATACGAAGGCGGGCCGCTAGCTCATCTGGTAGAGCACCACACTTTTAATGTGGGCGTGCCGAGTTCGAGTCTCGGGCGGCTCACCACTTATCTTGTCTCGAACCAGAGAGGCAGAGAATAAGGCGAAGTAGCCGACATTTTAATGTCGGCTACTTTTTTATGAATTATCGTTGAGAAAACCAGAGACATCGCGCCAATTTGCGCGATCCTGCCAGCATTGGTGCTATCCATCGGATTACGCGAATCAGGCCAAAATTGGGCCAAATTACGCGCTTATAGTCTCTCTTTCTCTCATAGTTAATCGATGCGCAGTTAATGGAATATTGGGCGAATATTTGCGGAATTCGAATCACCAATTATTAGCGATAATTCCATTAACTGGTTTTGACCAGATTAAGGCATTAAACGCTAAAAATCTCTCTAAGATCGAAACAGAGAGTTTTGTATTTTTCAAACATTTTTTTCTTGACTTTTACCAATTATATAATACAATATGTATATACAATATATGAAAGAAATCAGATGGAACGCACTAAAAAGCGAAAGGTTAAAACGGACGCGAGGCGTTTCGTTTGAAGAGATTATCGCTTCCAGACTAATCGATATACGCAAACATCCGAACAGAGAAAACCAAAAGATCCTTATTTATCAGCATAAAGGTTATATGTGGGCTGTGCCGTATGTAATAGAGGGCGAAGTGATTTTTTTAAAAACAATATATCCAAGCAGAAAATTAATGAAACTTTACAAAAAGGGGAGGCGTTATGAGAAAGATTAAGTTGACAAAAGAAGAGCGGACAATCGAAGAGAGCCTTGAACACTTTGTTCCCATAGATAAACAGGGGTATGACCAGATTGTTCATGCCATTGCCGCAAGGAAAAAGGACGCGGTCCTAAACATCCGTGTTAATAGTCACGATCTTGCAAGCATCAAACATAGGGCGCAGCAGCTGGGTATTAGATATCAAACCTTTATCTCCGAGGTTATTCATAGAATAGCACAGGCACACTAGTGGATGAAAAATTGATGAACACCGCTTTTAGTTTAACTATCGCAGAAAAATATCGTAGCCCATCGCAAAAAATCCGTATCGCAACCGAAGATTGGGTTAAAAAGCAATCTTATTGCCCATCCTGTGGATGTGATATCAGTAGCTATGAGAATAACAAGCCCGTCGCAGACTTTTATTGTCTTAAGTGCAAAGAAGACTACGAAATACTGGCAAAATATTTTATATAAAAGATAAAAAGGTTGAGTCCCAAAAAACTGTACTTAACAATTGGAAAAAGACTTTATTTTTGAAAAATGAAAAAGAGCTTTTAGCAAAGGGCTGGATTTTGGATATAATGAATTGTATTGATCAGCTCGGTAAGCAGAATTTTACTTTGAATGAGCTCTATACATTTGAAAATTATCTGAAAACAAGACATCCAAATAATAAACATATAAAAGATAAAATACGACAACAATTACAATTTCTAAGGGATAAAGGTTATTTAGAATTTGTGACAAAAGGGAGGTATAAATGTGCAAAATAGAATGAAAAAATATATTTTTTTAACAGCCGAAGGAGCAACATTTCAACCAAAAAGCGAATCATCGGTCCCTGCTATAGATAATCTGCAAGTAATAGGGTTTACCGAGGGGATATCCGCTAAAAAAGCTTTCAAAAATCTTTTAAAAGAAAATCCATATTTATTCGAAACCTCTTTTGATGAAATATTTGCCATTCCATTACAGAGCAGCAAGAAACATTATTTTTTGTTAAAAAACTAAATTTTATAGTAGGCCTTCGAAGAGATGGGTTATGTTCTCAACGTCTCTCTTGCGAAAAAAGGCCTCCTGCAGGATATCCTGAAATAAACACCTCTCCAAAACAAGATCTTGATACTTAACAGCCTATTTTAAGGGGCATAATCTATTACCAAGCATTCAGAGATAAGATTTAGTTCGAGTCTCGGGCGGCTCACCACTAATAAAAAACCCTCCAGTTTACCTGTGGGGTTTTTTATTGTGTAGATAAAAGGGTCTGACCCAACGCGTCGCTTTCCCCCGCCTGAGATAGGCATAGCGGCGGGATCCCGCCCCATAGCTATAAACGTAGCGTGGCGGGACGCGTTTATTGGGACTGTCCCATTTTTCCCGAAACAGCCTCTCCATTACTCGGACAAATCGATCGCATTCATTTTGAGCGCATTTTTTTCTGTTTTAAAAACTCCTTGATATAACGATTTATCGCACCTATAATACATCTGTATGAAAGGAGAGAGATTTGAAAAAGCCCTTTCGTTATAATGTGATTTTATTCGTTATTTTATTTGCATTGTTATCGATTTTTTCTTTTGTCTCGGCCGGGCACGATCGGCCGATTTTTTATGCCAAACTTATATGGTCGCTGGTAGTATCGTTCCTTGGTTTTTGTATATATCGAAGCGGCGCCATTGCAAAATACCGCTCAATCCTTTTTATCCTGATAGCCTTCTTCTTTTTTTGTGAGTTTAAACTTTTCCGTTTTCTCTCTTTCGCTAACGCCATCCCTCCCTATTGCCATATTGCCCAGGCGTCAACTTTGCTTAATTTTATCTACAGCCAATATCTGGCTGTTACGAGCGGTGACTGGCGGATATGGGGCGCCTTAACCTTAGGGTTTCTTTGGCTGCTGATAATCTTTACTATAGGCAGGGGTATCTGTTCCTGGGTCTGTTTTTACGGCGGATTAGATGAGGCATTCTCAAAAGTCGCGAACAAGCAGTTAATAAAATTAAATAGGCCCGGCCCATGGCGCGATTTTCCCATAGCCTTTTTAATATTTCTTTTGATAATGTCTTTCCTGCAGGGGCTGCCTTTCTTTTGCAACTGGTTTTGTCCTTTTAAACTGACAGAGGCCTTCTGGGACAGCCATCCGGTCGTCAGGGCCGCCCAATCCGTGTTATTCTGGTCGGCTTTATCCGTATTCGTAGTCATACTTCCGATCATAACTAAAAAAAGAATATTCTGTTCTCTTATATGTCCTTTTGGCGCGCTTGTAAGTATGTGCGGTAATGTCAGCCCGTATAAAGTAGTCATAAACGAAACGAAATGCATACTCTGCGGGAAGTGCCAGGATGTTTGCCCTGTATTCGCGATAGAAGATAAGAATTCAAAAGAATATAAGATATCTCTCTTTTGCAATATCTGCGGGAAGTGTATCGATGTCTGTCCTGTCGGCGCAATAGATGTATTAACTAAGCAAGCCGGAAGTCAGATTGATACAAGAAGCATCTTTATTTTTCTGTCCCTATTGGTAACAGGGGTCATATCAGGTTCTTTTGTCCCACGCGTCTTTTTACAGTTAATAGGCATAAAATGATCCGGATAATTTTCGAAGGGCTGATGCTCGGCTTATCTGCCGGAATTTATTGCGTAGGCGCATGCCTTGTCTTCTTCATGCCATATCTCTTAATCGAGGGCAGGCAGAAGGTGTTCGAAAATCTAAGGAAAATATTGTCATTTATGCTGGGCCGGCTTATATCATATATCGCTTTTGCGCTCATCATAGGTTTTATAGGGGCGTCATATCGAAATATATTTACAGTTAGATTTTCGCATATCTGCCTGATAGCGGCATCGTTATTGATGTTAATTTATTCGGTGACCCATAATGTTAAAGATTCCAGATTTTGCGCGGGCCTTGTAAACAGCTTCAACCTGATGCGTCTGCCATTTTTTCTAGGCCTGTTTACAGGCTTAAATCCATGTCCGCCGTTTCTGGTCGGCGCTACCAGGCTCTGGACCCTCAACGATATCTTCGGGGGCGTGATATTATTCATCGCCTTTTTTTTGGGGACATCGGTTTATATGATACCATTAATCTTCGTCTCTTATATTAATAAAAGCGAAAGAATTAAACACATAGGTGTAATGATGGCCTTGCTTTCCAGTCTTTGGTTTTTATTTATGGGAATATTAGGCCTGATACGCTAAAGACGTCTTTGGGTTATTATGCATAACTTTATATTTTTGTATTACGGCTTTTTGACAATACTGACACAGCTCGTGGCCTTCAGAGAGCTGTCAGTCCTCTTTTATGGCAACGAGCTATTCCTCGGAACATTTTTATCTTCCTGGCTTTTTTGGGCCGGCTTGGGAAGCCTGCTGCCGCGGCGCTTATTGAAAAAAGAGCATTCTGCCGCCGCATGTTTTTCTTACGCATTTTTGGCGATCTCGCTATTGTTTCCAGCCGTGATATTGTTAATCAGGGCAAGCAAGGGCGCATTTGCGTTCGGGGAATTCATAGGCCCCGCAGGAACGACCCTCTACACGTTTAGTGTGATGAGCCTTCTTTGTTTTTTGATAGGCGGACAGTTTAGTTTAGCCTGCGAGGTAGCGTCTGGTAAGATGAAGAAAGATATCAGCATGGGAAGGGTTTATCTGTGCGAGGCGCTGGGCGCTGTAATAGGAGGGGTATTATTTACTTATGTATTGATCGGTTCTGTGCCGACATTTATCATTGCCCTGGCGCTGTCTTTGGGCTGTATTTTTATAAGCCTCGGCCTATCAATGAAAAAGATATCTGCCGGAAAGATATTATTGATCTTGGCTGTCCTGGCAATATTATTTATTAATTTTAAAATCGAGCCGGCGGTAAATAGAATTGAATGGAAGAGGTACCAGTTTATCAAGCAGAAAGAAGCGCGAAACAACACGTTGTCTTTGGTAGGGCTGGGGAGCATTAAAAATATTTTTGTGGATGGCATGCTTTCGGCAAGTTTTCCCAATCCGGAAGGCTATGAATCGCCCGCACATTGGCCGCTGCTCGCAAGTGGAGAACCATCTAATATATTAATCATGGGGGATGCATCCCTGGGAGTGCTCAAGGAAGCTCTCAAACATAACCCTAAAAGAATAGATTATACCGTCTTGGATGAATCATTTATCAATCTGCTCAAACCTTATCTGGAGGATGAGGATATATCAGCTTTAAAGAACCCGGCTACCCATATCCATTATGTCGATTCGCGCATCTTTATCAGGAACAATGAAAACAGATATGACGCCGTAATAGTAAATATTCCGGAGGTCCCTAACCTTAAGGCCAATAGATTTTATACCAAAGAGTTCTATAACCAAATAAAGTCCATACTAAAACCGAGCGGTATATTTGCGTTAAGCGCCGCCTCTTCTGAAAATTACTTATCCATGCGAACACGGATGTTCAACGCATCGGTCTACCGAACGTTAAAGTCCGTATTTAAGGCGGCGGAGGTTATTCCAGGAGATACTATTACATTCCTATCGAGTCCTTCGGCTATAGATATGCAAAAAGATACGATTCTCGGGCGGTTCAACGAGAGGGGGATCTTTAGTCATTATTTTATCCCTTCTTATATCGAATATAAATTGGAACCAAGACGCCGCGTCGAACTTAAAAAACTTTTGGAAGAGACGAAAGGCGCAGAGATTAACAGGGACTTCAGGCCGACGACCTGCTATTATTTCACCAACCTCTGGCTGAACAAATTCGCCTCGCCCTTAGGGTATCTTACGTGGGGCATCTTTATTATTATCGCCGCGCTTACTATCTTTAACAAAAGAAGATCTCTGTCTTTTTCTGGAGTTAGAAAAGAAGCCGTTCTTATCTTTGTCCTCGGATTCATCGGTATAAAACTAGAGTTAATACTTTTATTGGCCTATCAGATAATTTCAGGGTATGTCTATTGGCAGTTGGGAATGCTTTTCGCCTCGTTCATGTCAGGATTATTTTTAGGCTCACTTTCAGGCAATCAGTTTAAACGCGCCTCCCGGCAGAGACATTTTATTTTCATGGTTATATTATCCTTAATTATCGCGGGATTATCCGTATGCGCGGCTTATCTTTTACCGCAACTTCTTTATCTATCGACGGTTCAGAATATAATCATCTTCACGGCGCTTTTGACCCTCATCGGCGCTGTTGTCGGCGCCGCTTTTGTTATCGCCGGCTTTCTTATCAGCGAGGAAGAGATAATGGCAAAGGCAGGCAGCCTTTACGCGGCTGATCTCTGGGGCTCGGCGCTGGGCGCGATACTTTCTACGAATTTTATAGTGCCTATTTTTGGTATTTTAGGAGCATTAAATTTCTCATCCGTTATCGCCTTGGCAGGACTGGCCGTATTTTTGATTTTATCCCGGAAGGCTGGCATATGATAAAGAAGATAAGGCCATACCTATTTTTAATTTTAAATATTATTCTTTGCGTGATTATCGTTTCTATTATCGCGATATACCCGCCTCCGCAAACGGCGGCCAGCATTATTCCTGTTGACGGCGCGAAATTTAAGCAGGCGGATTGGGAGACGCAGGATTGTTTAGGGGTCCAGTGCCAGCTATGCCCGTTCCGCTGCTTTCTGCCTGAAGGCAGCCGCGGCATATGCCGGGTGAGGATGAATGTTGGCGGGAGGTTAAAGACCCTTGTTTACGCTCAACCGGTAAGCGTGCACATCGATCCTATTGAGAAAAAGCCCGTATATCATATGCTTCCCGCCAGCCGCATCTTTTCTATCGCTACCGTTGGATGTAATTTAAGATGCAGTTTTTGTCAGAACTGGGAGATATCGCAGTGTAATCCCGAAGAGGCAAAGACTGCTGGTCGAATTATGACTCCGGAGCAGGTAGTGGATGCGGCGATAGAAAACAATTGCAGCTCTATCGCTTATACCTATTCGGAGCCGATAGTATTCTATGAATACGTGCTGGATATAGCAAGGCTTGCCAAACAAAGGGGGTTAAAGAATGTTTTAGTAAGCGCCGGTTATATAAACCGCGAGCCGCTGATAAAACTCGCTCCTTATTTTGACGTGATCAAGATCGACCTCAAAGGTTTTAATGAGCAGTTTTACAGAAAGGTAGTGGGGGGAGATTTAAAATATGTTTTAGCCGCTTTAAAGGAATTGCATAGACTTGGAGTTTTGACAGAGGTGGTTAATCTGGTAGTGCCGAGTTTAAATGATGACATGGGAGAGATAGCCGGTATGTGTAAGTGGATACATGATAATATGGGGACGGATACGCCGCTTTTCTTCTCTAGATTTACCCCGCAGTACAAATTAGGCAATCTACCCGCGACTCCCATTGAAACATTGGAGAAGGCAAGGAAGATTGCGATGGACGCAGGGTTAAGATATGTATATATAGGTAATGTGCCGGGCCATCCGGGCGAGAGCACCTATTGCCCGAGCTGCGGCAAGATGTTGGTACACAGGTATGGTTATGCTATACTGGAAAATAATATAAAGAAGGGAAGATGCGTATTCTGCGGTAAAGAGATACCAGGAATATGGGATTAGACTTATGATATTTCTCGAACTTGTAAAGAAAACAAGCCGTATTTTTTTCTTGACAGCATGTCGGGCAGATTTTTCTTGACAAGAAATGACATATCTGGTATTATTGAAAACAATTTTCAGTAATAGCAATTGGCGCTATCGGTGGTTATATGAAAAAAGAGATAGAAATATTGGAAAAATTTATTAAAGAGAAAGGCTTAAGGTATACGCCGCAAAGGGAAGAGATATTGAAGGCA
>Ga0155927_118_pt1 | contig 33788 bp, 32 predicted proteins | sample RifCSPlowO2_01_FD_107581 | JGI IMG/M metagenome (GOLD analysis project Ga0155927, IMG submission 107581) | Omnitrophica bacterium RIFCSPLOWO2_01_FULL_45_24
TTAAGTTATTTGATCCTAAAATTTCAGTTGAGTCAAAAAAGTCCATAAACAGAGGATAGAAACAAAAGGCTCAAGGAGCGGCAGGACCCAAAAAAATAAAGCGAGAGACTTATGCATGAATTTATTTTTAAGGATAACGAGCTTTATTGCGAGAACGTAAGAGTCGCGGATATAGCGCGGCGCGTTCCGACGCCGTTCTATCTCTACAGCTATAAGACTCTCATAGACCATTACAGGAAAATAAAAGTGGCGTTTGATTCGATACGCCCTCTGGTATGCTTCTCTGTAAAGTCAAATTCGAACATAGCTGTCCTTAGAGCGCTCGTTAAGAACGGGGCGGGACTTGACATAGTCTCGGGAGGTGAATTATACAGGGCGCGGCTTACAGGCGTAGACCCGAAAAGAATAGTTTACGCAGGAGTAGGGAAGAGGCGCGATGAGATTGAAGATGCTATACGGTTCGGCATATTATTCTTTAACGTCGAATCTGAAGACGAATTAGAGGAGATCCAAAAATGCGCAGAGAAGTTTAATAAAAAAGTCAATATAGCGGTAAGAATAAATCCGGATGTTGTTCCTAAGACACATGCCCACATTACCACGGGAAAGGGCGACACAAAGTTCGGGTTGGATTTTCAGACAGTCCATAAAATATTCAATTCTAAGCGGATGTATCCGAATCTGAATATAAGGGGGGTCCACATACACATAGGTTCTCAAGTTTTGGACGGCGCCCCATTCGAGGATGCGATCAAGAAGGTGCTGGAATTCCTGAAGAGATATAAAATAGATGTCGATTATTTTAATATAGGCGGCGGCCTAGGCATAATCTATTCGATAGAAAATCCGCAGACCGCTAAAAGTTTCGCAAAGAGGATATTGCCGATGCTTAAGAAGTCCCGCCTTAAGATAATACTGGAGCCGGGCCGTTTTATATCCGGGAATAGCGGTATCCTGGTAACAAAGGTATTGTATACAAAGACAACGCCGAGGAATACATTCGTAATTGTCGATAGCGGTATGAGCGATCTGATAAGGCCTAGTTTATATACGGCGTATCATAAGATAGTGCCTGTAATGCTTAGACAGGACAGCTCTCAAGCTCCTGAGAAAGTCGAAGTGGTGGGCCCTATGTGCGAGTCCGGCGATTTTCTAGGCAAGGATAGATTTCTGCCTTTGATGCATAAGGGGGATTTATTGGCTGTGATGGGCGCAGGCGCTTATGGTTTTACAATGTCCAGTAATTACAATTCCAGGCCTCGCGCGGCAGAGGCCATGGTAATAAAGAATAAAGTTTATATCGTAAGATCGCAGGAGACATACAAGGATCTAGTGCGCGGCGAATCTATACCGAAGGTGCTCAAAAGAGAACATTAGAAAAGGCTATAAAGATGATTAAATTTACGAAAGCGATTGCGACAGGTAATGATTTTATTATTGTCGATAACCGCGGCTTAGTATTAAAAAATAATATTGGCCAACTCGCCAAGCGGCTCTGCGATAGAATTTACGGCATCGGCGCTGACGGCCTTCTTCTGGTAGAAAAATCCAAGCAGGCTGATTTTAAGATGCGCGTATTCAATCCTGACGGCAGCGAGGCGGAGATGTGCGGCAACGGTTTGCGTTGTATAGCCCTTTACGCGAAGGCTAATCGCATAGCTCTGGCCGATATGCGCATAGAGACACGCGCCGGCATGATAAAAGCAAGTATGAAGAATGATGAAATAAAGGTTAAACTGACAGACCCAAAGGACATACAGTGGAATCTTTGTGTGATGATACAGGGATGCCCTTATAAAGTCAGTCTTGCAAATACGGGTGTTCCTCACGTCATACATTTTGTTGATGATATAGAAAATATAGACGTTAAAGAGATCGGCGCCGAGATGAGGTATCACTCCGAGTTTTCTCCGGCGGGAGCCAATGTTGATTTTGTCAAGATCGTCAACCAAGGCAAGAATAAGATCAAGGTAAGGACTTACGAAAGAGGCGTAGAAGACGAAACACTTGCCTGCGGCACAGGCGCTGTGGCGAGCGCTATTATATCGGCTGAAGCCGAGAAACTTACGTCACCTGTAACTGTGGAGACGAGAAGCAAGGAATTATTGAAGGTTTATTTTGAGTTAATCGAAGGGAACTTCATGAACGTTTATCTGGAAGGCAAGGCACGGCTGGTCTATGAGGGAACGATAAAGATTTAAGGTGAGGAGATTTCACATGTTCAAAGGATCGATGGTCGCGTTAGTAACGCCGTTCAAGAACGGCAAGATCGATGAAAAGATGCTGGGAAAGTTAGTAGAATTTCATATAAAGAACGGCACGTCGGCGCTTGTGCCTTGCGGCACGACGGGCGAATCAGCGACTCTTTCATACGATGAGCACGATAGAGTGATAGAGCTTACCATACAATTCGCTAAAGGCCGGATCCCAGTCATAGCCGGCACAGGTTCGAATTCGACTGAAGAAGCGATAACGCTTACCAAACACGCTAAAAAGGCCGGGGCAGACGCGTCATTACAGGTTAGCCCCTATTATAATCGGCCGACTCAGAAAGGTCTGCACCTGCATTTCAAGGCGATAGCCGAGGCGGTTGATATACCGATAATACTCTACAACATAGCGTCTAGGACAGGGGTTAATATTGAGCCGGAAACGTTTGTAAAATTAGCTCAGATAAAGAATATCATAGGGGTTAAAGAGGCGAGCGGCAGCTTAGAGCAGATGGCTAGGATAAGAGAGCTTTGCCCGAAGGATTTTTTGCTTATATCAGGCGACGATGCGTTGACGCTTCCTGTTTTGTCGATAGGCGGTGTTGGGATAATATCGGTTGTGGCAAATATTATTCCTCACGACGTGGCGGATATGTGCTCAAGCTTTGAAAAATGCGATATAAAGAAAGCCCAAGATTTGCATTATAAGATGCTTGGGCTTGTGAAGGCGATGTTCATAGAGACGAATCCGATTCCCGTAAAGACAGCAATGGGATTGATGAAGATGATCGATCCTGAGATGAGGCTGCCTTTGTGCGAAATGCTGTCGGAGAATAAGGAGAAGCTGGTTAAGGCGCTTGAGAATTATAAACTGATCTAATTATAGGGAGTTTACGATGGTCAAAATAGCCGTAAGCGGCGTAAAAGGAAAGATGGGGTCGAGGATACTTGATCTTGCAAAAGAAGACCCTGAATTAAGTATCGCGGGCGAGTTTGACGTCGATGGAGATGCCGAAAAAGCGATTGGCCCTTGCGACTGCCTGATAGAATTTACGTCTCCAAAAGCAACGATAGAACACCTTGCAATTTGTGAAAAGTATATCAAGGCGATTGTTATAGGGACAACAGGATTGTCCGACGAGGAAAAGGCCAAGATAAAAAAGGTATCAGAGAAAATCCCGGTTGTATTTTCGCCGAACATGTCGGTGGGCGTAAACGTATTATTCAGGTTAGTCGAAGAATCGGCAAGGGTTTTGGGTAGTGAATACGAGATAAGCATACTCGAAGCGCACCACGCCGAAAAAAAGGATGTTCCAAGCGGAACAGCTAAAGAAATGGAGCGAATAGTAAAAAGCGCGAAGGCTGATGCGGATGTGGCGATAAGCTCTGTAAGGGAAGGCGAGATTGTCGGAGAGCATACGATAACATTCGAAAGCGATGTTGATTTACTCGAAATTACTCACAGTGCTAAAACCCGTGATATATTCGCGCAAGGCGCGCTCAAAGCGGCGAAGTTCCTTGCAGGCAGGAAGAGCGGTTTGTTTACGATGAAGGATGTGCTGGGTCTTTGATTTTTTTGGCATCAACGGATAAGTAGAACTTGTGGTGGCCGCCTTCCGCGGGCGCAAATTTGGATTAGGCATCCAAATTTGCTCGGAAAAATTTTGACAAAATTTCAACTTCTTTCAGGAATTTAAAATTTTTGCTATATCGCCATAAGGTGTCAAAATTTTTTGACGCCGCTTCAGGCGGTCCACCACAAGTTCTACCTACAACAGGAGTGGATGATGCAATTTGAAAAGTCTGACAGGTTGAAGAAGCTGCCGCCGTATTTGTTTGTGGAGATAGATAAAGCAAAGAAGAAGGCGCGCGACGAAGGATGCGACATAATCGATCTAGGCATAGGCGATCCTGACATGCCGACACCGGCGTTTGTGATCAAGGCCCTGTCGAAGGCAGTGAAAGATCCGTCCACGCATCGTTATTCGCTTGACCAGGGAATGCCGGAATTCAGGTACGCCGCCGCGAAGTGGTTAAAGAAGCGATTCGGCGTGGACTTTAATCCGGAGGGCGAGATATATCCGTTGATAGGCTCGAAAGAAGGCATAGCGCATATACCGCTGGCGTTTATCAATCCGGGAGAGGCTGTCCTGGTACCGGACCCATGTTACCCGCCTTATCGCTCAGGGACTATATTTGCCGGCGGTGAAATTATTTACATGCCGCTCTCGGAGAAGAATAAATTTTTACCCGACCTAAAGGCGATAAATCATCACCTTCTGCATAAGGCGAGGATGATCTTCATAAACTATCCGAACAATCCGACCGCCGCGATATGCGACAAGAAATTCTTAAGAGACGTCGTGAATTTCGCCAAGAGGCATAACCTGATAGTGTGCAGCGATGCGGCTTACTCGGAAATAACATTCGACGGCTACACCGCGCCGAGCATATTCGAGGCCGAAGGCGCAAAAGATGTTGCGATAGAATTCCATTCTCTTTCCAAAACATTCAATATGACCGGGTGGAGAATAGGTTTTGCCTGCGGGAATGCCTCAATAATAGAAGGCCTCGCTAATGTAAAGAGCAATATAGACTCTGGCATATTCTCTGCGATACAAAGGGCGGGCATTACGGCTTTAGATAATTATGATAAGCATATAAAATCAGTCATAAAGATTTATGAAGAGAGGCGTGATATACTCGTCCAAGGACTTAATGCCATGGGCCTGTATGTAGAAAATCCCAAAGCTACATTCTATGTGTGGGTGAAGGTTCCGCCGCGATACACGTCAGCGACATTTGCCAAAGCGCTCTTGGAAAGATGTGATATCGTCGCCACTCCGGGTAATGGTTTTGGCGAACATGGCGAAGGCTATATAAGGATGGCGGCGACAGTCGATAAAAAACGTATAAAAGAAGCAGTTGATCGTATAAAGAAGAGATTGGCTTGATGGTCACTTGCTACATAGGAATAGGCTCCAATCTCGGCAATAGGCAGGAAAATATAGATAAAGCGGTAGAAGAATTAAAGAATAATAAAAATATCAAATTTAAGCAAAGTTCTTCTATATACGAAACAGAATCTGTGAGCGACATACCTCAAGGTAAATTCCTGAACGGGGTTCTTGAGATAGAAACAGATCTCGGGCCAAGATCGCTTCTGAAAGAATTGAATAGAATTGAAGCTAATCTAGGCCGTAAAAGGACTGTAAAGAATGCTCCACGGACAATAGACCTCGATATTCTTTACTACGGCAGCGAGAATATCAAAAAGGACGGCCTCGTGATCCCGCATCCGAAAATAAGCGAACGAGAGTTCGTTTTAAAGGGATTGCGCGAATTAAGCAGGGCATAAAAACCTAATCGCCTTCTTATAGGCGTACGGGTTTGTAGTAAGATAGATAAAAAAGCGGGAGAAGGCGTTTCAGGTGAAGACGATCGAAAATATATCAAGAATGACGACATTTGTCAAGATGATGAAGAAGGAAGGCAGGTCCATAGGCCTTGTCCCGACGATGGGCTGTCTTCACGAAGGGCATATGAGTCTTGTAAGGGCCGCGAAGAAACATACGGATGTCGTTGTAATGAGTATATTCGTAAATCCTATTCAATTCGGCCCAAAAGAAGATTTCGAAAAATATCCCAGAGACCTCAAGCGCGATGAAGAGCTGGCTAGAGACGCCGGCGTAGATGTAATATTCTACCCTTCATTAAAAGATATGTATCCCGAGGGCTATGCTACCTATGTTACGATAGAAGCCCTAACCAAAAATCTTTGCGGAGGATCCCGACCCGGCCATTTCAGCGGAGTCGCGACAGTAGTCACCAAGTTATTCAACATAGTAAAGCCCAACATTGCCTACTTCGGCCAAAAAGATATGCAGCAAGCCCTGATGATAAAGAAGATGGCCGCGGATCTGAATATGGATCTGGAGGTAAAGATAATGCCTACCGTGAGGGGGAAAGGCGGCCTTGCGATGAGTTCAAGAAACATGTATCTATCTGAAACCGAAAGTAAAGATGCCGTTATCCTGCACCAATCGTTAAAACAAGCTGAGAGCCTGATCAAGGGCCAAGAGAGAGACGCGAAGAAAATAATCAAGACTATAGAAGATATGATAAAATCGAAACCAACAGCAAAGATCGATTATGTGGCAATAGTGGATACGAAAGAACTAAGAGATGTGAAGACGATCTCCGGCGAGATAATGATCGCGCTGGCGGTATTTTTCGGCAACACGCGTCTCATAGATAATATAACTATCGCGGTGAAATAGATGGTCCCTCAATCCCAGGATAAAGACGACATAAAATATAATGAATCGCTGAAGAAGATAATAACGAAGCTTAAGAAGAAACGCAACGCCGTTATCATAGCGCACAACTATCAGCGTGACGAAGTTCAGGAGATAGCTGATATAAGTGGAGATAGTTTAGCTCTCGCCCAGGCTGCTGTGAGAACCGACGCGGAAGTCATAGTCTTCTGTGGAGTTCACTTCATGGCTGAGAGCGCGTCGATCCTCAATCCCGATAAAAAAGTTTTATTACCGGTCGTGGAGGCCGGTTGTCCACTTGCTGACATGATAACGCCTGAGAAACTTCGCGCAAAGAAAAAGCAATATCCGGACGCCGCGGTAGTTTGTTATGTGAATACGAGCGCGGAAGTTAAGGCGGAAAGCGATATAGCGTGCACATCCTCCAACGCCGTCGAGGTCGTAAAGTCGCTAAAAGAAAAACAGATAATATTTGTCCCGGATAAGAACTTAGGCCGCTATGTCCAGGGCCAGGTACCGGAGAAAGAGATTATTCTTTGGGAGGGCTTCTGCCCAACGCACATAAGGGTTCATGAGGAGGATGTTATCAGGGCTAAAAAGTTGCATCCTGATTCTGAGGTTATTGCCCACCCCGAATGTACTCCCGAAGTGCTCGCGCTTGCTGACCATATATGTTCTACGGGTGGAATGTTCAAATATGTTAAACAGTCTAAGTCAAGAGAATTTATTATAGCCACCGAAGCAGGTATGTTATACAAATTGCAGAAAGAGAATCCTGACAAGAAATTCTATCTTCCTACGCAGAACCTCATCTGCGCGAATATGAAACTCATTACCCTGGGGTGGGTCGCGCACAGCATGGAGAAGCTCGTTTATGAGGTAAAGGTTTCATACGAGGTCATAGAAAAAGCGCTTAAGACCTTAGAGAAGATGCTTAAAGTGACGGGTGAGCATAAGGACGCGGCGATAGCGGGGTATTGATAGCCTATAGCAAAGCTTACTAATCGCTAACCGCTAAAAGTTAAACGGGTAAAAAGAGGTTATAGTGCGTAAGATTAAAGTCGGGATAATCGGTTGTGGGACGATAGGAACTGAGATAGCAAAAGCCTGCAAGGATAGAATGCGCAACACGGTAAATCTTGTAGGGATCTGTGATGCGTGCGAAGAAAAAGAGCTGCTGTTGCGAAAAATACTCAAAAGTAAAGTCCTGATACTAAAACTCGATGATATTATTAAAAAAGTAGATTTGATCGTTGAGGCAGCAAGCGCGAAAATGTCAGGCGCTATATTAAAAAAGGCGATTAATAATAAAAAAGATATATTGATAATGAGTATCGGCGGAATTTTGGGGCATGAAAATCTATTAAAAAAAGCCGCTAAGATCGGTATAAAAGTATATTTACCGAGCGGGGCCATATGCGGCATTGACGGCCTAAAATCAGCATCCATTGGAAAGATTGATTCAGTTACTTTGACCACAAGGAAACATCCCAGTGGATTGACGGGCGCGCCGTATCTAAAGAAGAATGATATAGATATATGGGGCATACGGAAAGACACTGTTATTTTTGACGGTAATGCCATGGACGCTATTAAAGGTTTTCCGCAGAATGTGAATGTATGCGCTCTCCTTAGCCTTGCTGGCCTCGGCGCTAAGAATACCCGCGTAAAAGTAGTCACATCGCCCGCTTACACAAAAAATATACATGAGGTAGAGATCAAAGGCGAATTTGGCCATCTTATGACAAAAACAGAAAACGTCCCGTCTAAGACAAATCCGAAGACAAGCCAACTTGCTGTTTTTTCCGCGATAGCGGCGCTCGAAGGAGCCGCTAAGACCGTGAAAATAGGAACATAGGATGAGGAACTTAACAAAATTAGGTTCATATATTTCTAACAGGATAGGGAAGGCGATCGCCGATCATAATCTTATTGAAGATAAAGACAAGATACTCGTAGCAGTCTCAGGCGGAAAAGACAGCCTATCTTTACTCAAGCTTTTGAATGAAAGGCGTAAATGGGCGCCCATAGACTACGAACTTTTTGCCGTTCACATAGAAACCGATTTTAGATGCGCCGGATGCGTCCATACCCAAAAGTTAAAAAAGATATTCGAAGGACATGGTATGCCTTACCATTTCGAAAAGATCAAGATACGGGGCAAAAATAAAACTATCTCGCATAAACCCAGTTTCGCGCTTAAAAAAACTCCGCAAGCAGAACTTTCATGCTTCTGGTGCTCATGGAATAGGAGAAAGGCGCTTTTCACCTTAGCCGAAAAGTTTGGATGCCGAAAAGTGGCGTTTGGCCATCATCAGGACGATATCAACGAAACGCTGCTTTTGAACATGTTCTACCACGGCGAGTTTTCGGCCATGAACCCGAGACAGGAACTGTTTGGCGGTAAGATCGTTATAATAAGGCCTCTTTGTTATGTCGGGGAGGATATGTTGAGAAAATTTGCCAAAGAATCCAAATTCCCGAGCCAACTTTGCAAGTGCCCGAATTCGCGGATATCTAAAAGGCGTATGTTTAAGGATTTTATAAACGATGTGGAAAAAGATTGTCCTTATGTGAAACTCAACATATTCAGATCCATCGGAAGGGTGAATGAGGAGTATACAAAAATTAATAAAATAAATGCGAGAGGGGGTGAGTACGATGGCACAGAAAGTTGCGAAGGTGGGGATAAAGAGGAAAAAAGGGTATCTCTATTACGTTGATAAGAAAGGTAACGTCGTCGAGACAAAGATGGCAAGAGGGAAATCCAAGGGCGGCGGCGGCAAGGTTGTCGCGAAGCCCTGCGTAAAGAAGGTAAAAGGATACCTCTATTTTATCGACAAAAAAGGCGATGTTTCTTGCGCGAAGATGTTAAGAGGCGGCAAAAAGAGAAAGAAGTAGTTTTTTTAAAATTGGGACAGCTGCTATTTTCGGTCTGGAATAACGGTAATAAAAATAGCAGCTGTCCTTAATTTTAAATTTAGTATTTTTTATGCAGAAAGATTCCATAATAATTAAAGGCGCCAAAGAACACAACTTAAAGAATATCGATTTAGATATTCCGCGTGACAAGCTAATTGTAATAACAGGCCTTTCCGGCTCAGGTAAATCCTCTTTAGCCTTTGATACAATATACGCCGAAGGGCAGCGCCGGTATGTGGAGAGCCTCTCAAGTTATGCCCGCCAGTTTTTAGAGCAGCTACAGAAACCGGATGTCGAATATATTGAAGGATTGTCGCCCGCAATCAGTATTGAGCAAAGAACCGCAGGTTCGAATCCACGTTCTACCGTCGGGACACAGACAGAGATCTATGACTACCTGAGGGTATTATTTGCCCGTATCGGTATACCGCATTGCCCTAAATGTAAAAAACCTATAAGGCGCCAGACACCGCAGGAGATAGTGAAACAGGTCATGCGCCTTCCCGAAAACTCGAAGATAATCATACTAGCTCCGCTTGTAAGAGGACGGAAAGGAGAATACAATGACCTATTCCAAAGGGCCAAGAAAGACGGTTTCGTAAGAGTGAGGGTCGACGGCAATATTAATGAATTAGACAAGCCGATCCTTCTCGATAAAAATAAAACGCATGCGATCGAAGTCGTTGTAGACAGGATAGTCTTAAAAAATGATATCCGCAAGCGTCTTACGGATTCGATAGAAACCGCCATCGAAATCGGCAAAGGCCTCATTGTTATCAATAATGGCAAAGACATCTTATTCAGCGAACGATATGCCTGCATAGATTGCGGGATAAGCCTCGGCGAGATAGAGCCTAGGATATTTTCGTTCAACTCACCCTACGGCGCCTGTCCCATGTGTGACGGCCTTGGCAACAAGATAGAGATAGATCCCGAGCTTGTTATATCCGATAAGTCGAAGCCTGTGATTTCAGCTGTCGATGCGTGGAGGCGAGGCGGAAAAGGGTTATATCTTTATTATAGAAGGCGCTTACGTTCACTCGGGTATGCACATGGCTTCGACGTAGAGACGCCGTTTAAAGATCTTCCGAAAGATATTAAAAAATTGGTGCTGTACGGGGAGACTGGATCATTCGAAGGCGTTATCCCTAACCTCGAAAGGCGTTTCCGCGAAACCGAGAGCGAATTCATAAAGACAGAGATAAATAAATATATGTCCGTCCAGCCGTGCCATGGATGCGAAGGCATGAGGCTAAAAGCGGAGAGCCTAGCAGTCACGATTCAGGATAAGAACATATCAGAGGTTTCGAGTTTCTCGATAAAGGATATAAAGAAATTTCTTACGGAATTAAAAATCACTGAGACTGAAAAAATCATTGCCCATCAGGTATTGAAAGAGGTCAACGCGCGTTTACAGTTCACGATAAATGTAGGATTGGATTATCTGACGCTCGACAGGCGAAGCTTTACACTATCGGGCGGCGAAGCGCAGCGTATAAGACTTGCCACCCAGATAGGCTCAGGCCTCGTCGGCGTCGTATATATTCTGGACGAGCCGAGCATCGGTCTGCATCAGAAGGACAATTCTAAATTACTCGATACGCTTATTATACTGAAGGATCTCGGCAACACCTTGATAGTCGTTGAACACGACGAGATGACAATAAGAAAGGCAGACCATATAATAGATTTAGGGCCCGGCGCGGGCGAACATGGCGGGCAAGTGATCGTAAGCGGAACGCTTAAAGACGTCTTGGATTCGCGAGAATCTCTCACCGGAAAATATCTAAGAGGCGAACTGAAAATAAGCATTCCAGATGAGAGAAAACCATATCTAAAAGCGAAAAAGTTGAAGATAATAGGCGCAAGCGAACATAATCTTAAAAGTATCGATGTTGAAATACCCCTTGGCCTTTTCGTTTGTGTTACCGGCGTGTCAGGTTCGGGGAAGAGTACGCTCATCGATGAAATATTATACAGGGCTCTTGCGAAGAAGTTTTATAAGTCTAAGGAAAAACCCGGCGCGTACAAAAAAATAGAAGGCATTGATTTTATTGACAAGGTAATAGTTATCGACCAGTCGCCCATAGGCCGCACCCCGCGCTCGAACCCGGCCACATATACGGCGGCGTTCGCCCCGATAAGAGATTTATTTTCAAGGTTGCCGGATTCAAAAGTGCGCGGGTATAAACCGGGCCGATTTAGTTTTAATGTCAAGGGAGGCCGGTGCGAGGCATGTATGGGAGACGGCATCAAAAGAATAGAGATGCATTTTCTGCCGGACATATATGTACAATGCGAGGTTTGCAAGGGTAAGCGGTTCAGCGAACAGACTCTTGACGTAAGATATAAAGGCAGGTCCATCGCCGATATCCTCGACATGTCCGTTGAGAAGGCGCTCGAGCTGTTCGTTAATATTCCGGTCGTGAGGAATAAGCTAAAAACGCTTTACGATGTCGGATTAGGGTATATAAAATTAGGCCAATCAGCGACAACGCTCTCAGGCGGAGAGGCTCAGAGGATAAAACTGGCAACGGAGCTTTCCAAGACATCAACTGGAAAGACATTCTATATATTAGATGAGCCTACAACCGGATTGCACTTTGCCGACATTGATCAACTTTTAAACGTACTGCACGCGCTCGTTAATCAGGGGAATACCGTTTTAGTCATAGAGCATAATCTCGACGTTATAAAGACGGCGGATTACATAATCGATCTTGGCCCTGAAGGCGGAGACGAGGGAGGCGAGATCGTGGCTAATGGCACGCCGGAAGAGATCGTGAATAATAAAAAATCGTATACGGGTCGGTATCTTAAGCAGGCGCTCAAGTGAGATATATTACCGCGATTATGGTAATTTTATTATCTCTTTCAACTTGCTTTGCGCAGGTTAACGAGGAGGCAGAGTTTGTATTCGCGAAGAAGGCTTTTACCGACGGATTTTACAGCCTGGCGCAGGAAAATCTTGAAGATTTCTTGAATAAATACGCCGGTACCAATCATATCTATGAAGCCCATTTATTATTGGGCCGTTGTTTCTATTACCAGAATAACTTTAAGAAATCTTCGCATGAATTTAATATAGCGTTAAACTTACTGGCTGCTCCCGATCTTCAGGACGGCGCATTATACTGGATAGGCGAGATATACTATAGGAGCGGCGATTTCAAAAAGGCGCTTGAGTCTTATCAAAGGATAATAGAAGAATATCCGTCGTCAAGGTATTTAAGTTACGCGGTATATTCCAAGGCGTACGCTTATTATAGGCTGGGATTTATGGAAGATGCCGCCGCTGCATTCAGCGACGCTGCTTTAGGGTATCCGTTTGAAAGGATCGCCATAGAGTCGCTGTTTAAAATAGGGGAATGTGGATATATTTCAGGCGAGTACGTAAAAGCGGAGGCGGCATTAAAGAATTTTATCGAGAAATATCCGCTATCGGAAAAAGTCGCTCAAAGCCTTTACCTTATCGGCGATATAAATTTTACACAGGGTAGATATACCGATTCCATAACTTCACTTAAGAGAGGCCTTTCCATATCTCCGAAGGCAAGATGGTCTATCCTTGCGCTGTTCAGGACGGCTCAATGCTATCTTGAGATAAAAGATTACGACGAGAGTATTAAAATATTCGAGATTTGCCTCAAGGAATCGAACAATCCTTTTATAGCAAGCAATTCTCTATTAGGCCTTATCCGTAGTTATGCCAAGAAGGGGATGGCAAGAGAAGCCTTAAATGCATGCGATGAGGTTATAGCAAGGTTCCCGAAGACCGAAGCCGCGGCGGAAGGCTATTACATGAAGGCCAAGATATTAAATGATGAAGGTCGATTAAAGGAGGCAGAAGAAGCATCTTTAAAAGGTATCGATAAATTCTCTTCGCCGTCAAAGGCCGGCAAACTTCATTATGAGCTCGGCCGGATTTTTATTAAAGAAAATAAGAATAAAGAAGCTCTTTTAGAATTTAAATCCGCAATGAAAAATCTGAAAGACGAAACTTTTATATCCAGCGCTATTTGCGAGGCTGGCAATATATATCTTGCCAGCGGAAACTATGATAAGGCGATGGAAAGTTTTGATATGGTATTAAAATCATATGCAGGCGGCCCATTGGCAGATTACGCGCAATATCAAATCGGAAATATATTTTTAGCGGCTGGAAAATACGATCAGTCAATACTTGCCCATCAGAGTATTTTGGTGAATTTTCCAAAGACAAGGTTAAAAGAAAAAGTATTATTCAGCCTCGGGGCCGCATATTTTAATAAAAAAGAGTTTGAGCGCGCGTTAGCGGCATTCGATAACCTCATAAAATCATCCGCGCACGCCGCTGATACCGCCGCCTATAAGTTCTACATGGCGAATTCATTATACAATGTAAATAGATACGAAGAAGCGCTTGTTCTGTTCCGATGGATAGAGAAGAACTCGGCGGATAAAACGATCGTGTCGAAATCACAATATCAAGCCGGGTGGTGTTGTTACAAACTCAATAAATATTCAGATGCCATAAAAGCCTTCAGTGTGTTTTTAAATGACAATCCCGCTTCTCCTTTGGCGGACGGCGCGCTATATCAGAGCGCCGTTATACTCTCAGACGAAGGCAGGACAGCGCAAGCAATAGAGAAATTTAAAGAATTTACGCAGAAATTTCGCTCACCTGCGTTCGCGGAATTTTCCGCAGAAAGCAATGGAAAATTTCCCGACTCCGATCTGGAAAAATCAGCACATAGAAAGATCGCTCTTCTTGAGAAGCAGCTTAAGCATGCGGACTCGGCCATAGAATATTTCAGAAAGGCCCTGTCCGATGAGAATAATGAATCTAACGCTCAAACGCAATACGAGATAGCGGAACTTCTAGAAGGCAAGGGGGTATTGCAGTCAGCCGCGGAAGAGTATCTGAAAGTCCCTCATCTTTATTCGAAGGGAGCGTTTTGGTCAGTGAGGGCAGAATTAAGAGCTGCTCAAATCTTTGAAAAACTACAGGATTGGGAATATGCCAAAAAATTATATGAAAAACTTGCCGGAATGGACGTGGAGGAGTCGGCATTTGCAAAGACGAGGTTGAATTTTTTAAAACTAAAGATGAATAGATAGGAGGGCTTATGTGGGATATGATTCAAAAGGGCGGGCCTGTTATGTATCTGATAATAATCTTATCGATCATAGCGCTCGGCGTAGTCATCGAAAGGATTTACAATTTTAACAGGGCCAGGATCGACTCTCAGAAATTTATGGACCAGATAATCAATAGCCTCAAAAGGAATAAGATAATCGAGGCGATAGAGATGTGCGGCCAGGCGCCAGGCCCCATCGCCCACATCATAAAGGCCGGTATACTAAAACACGATAGGTCGAAGCTTGAAATAAAAGAGGCGGTAGACGAGGCGGCGCAACTGGAAATCCCCCGACTAGAAAAACACCTTCCGATACTCGCGACTATAGCGCATATCGCGCCGCTGCTCGGATTACTCGGCACAGTGAACGGCATGATAAAGGCATTCCAGATAATACAGCAAAAGGCGTTTACGATGACACCTGTGAATCCAGGAGATCTATCCGGCGGAATATGGGAATCGTTGCTTGCGACGCTTGCGGGCCTATCCGTTGCCATACCGACATATGTAGCGTATAACTATCTCATTAATCAGGTAGACACATTAGTATTTGATATGGAGCGAAGCGCAACGGACCTTGTAAATTTGTTGTCATCGAGAAGAGATACCTATGAAGTTTAAGAGACGTCTAAAGATAGAAAAAGGCATGCTTGATTTGACGCCCATGATAAATGTCTTTTTCCTCCTATTCGTATTTTTTCTGTTTACCTCAAGTTTCATATTCCAACCAGGGATAAAGGTGGACTTGCCGAAAGCGGTGACGAGCGAAGTAATACAGCAGGATAATATTATCATGACTATAACCAGGCATGACAAGATATACTTAGAAGATAGAGAGATTAGCGGCGACGAGCTAGTTTCTCGTTTAAGAATATTAGCAAAAGAGAAAATGGGACTGCTCATAAGGGCAGACAGCCGCGCATCGCTCGGACGCATAGTAGAGATATGGGATATGTGCAGAAGAGAAGGCGTTTTACAAATTAACATAGCAACGAACCAATAGCGCCAAGGCTTGGGGCGATATGAATATAAAAATTAAGATATCCAAAGATCGCGTCTTTATATACGCAATTCTATTTTCCGCGATTTGGCACGTATTTTGGATATCCTCGGTCAGCGTTGTGGTTGTGCCGGAGGCGGAAAGAAAAGTAAAATTTTCAGGCGTATCGTTCCTGGGGCCCATATTGGAGAGGGGGATATTAAAGGTAAGTATAGAGCCGCACGAACGCACGGTATTAGAAAAGCGCTATCTCGCAGACATAGAGAGGTTATCTCGGCGGATGATAGATATTACAGCTAAGGATAATTATGCGGGAGACGGCTTGAACGAGGGGGCATATTCGGTAAATGGCGAGGAGTGGATTGCCCTTACCGTCGCGTCCATCAACACCCAAAAGATAGAACCGCCGCCGCGATATTGAGCGAGTAAAAAAGACCTTCGCAAAAAATATTTGTATTTGTGGTGTTATATGGTAATATTATGATAAAGACAGATATCACAACCCTGGTATTCTTTTATATCCTATTTTCGGTAATAGGCATATTCATTATATGGACAATATTGGGATATAAAAGCATGAGGGGCATCTTGGGGAACGAAAAGAGTACGGAGCAGATCTGGAAATGCTCTATATGTTTTCATACGTATATTGACAGTCTGCATGACGATATATCGGTATGCCCTCTTTGCGGCAGTTATAATAAACGTCCTTTGACAACAAACTTGAGGAAGCATGGATAATCCCGTAAGGAGGTGAACAGATGATTACCGAAATAGGTATTACGGCAGGGGACATTTGGCACTACCTCGACACGCACGGCAAGAGTTCGTTAAGAGATATGGTAAGCAGTATCAATACCGACAGGGACAGTATCCTTATGAGCATAGGTTGGCTCGCCAGAGAGGGCCATATTATAGTTGAGAAGGCAGGTTTCGATCACCAGATTTATCTTAGAAGGTAGAAGGAGGTGTGAATATGCCAGAAGCCAAAAATTTACGCGACGAAGAAAAAGTGCCGATAGTCCCGCCATTAAAAGTCATCGAACACAAGACGATAAATAAACGTTTCGGCTGGTGGTCCGCAGTGGTACTTCTTGAAAGTTATGGAAGAAAGCAGGTGTGTTTTTATCTCTGGCAGAAGAAGCCGGAAGGCGGCTGGAAGAGAAAGCAGAAATTCGCCATACATAACCAGCAGGACTGGTCGCTCATCCAGGATGCCGTAGGCGGCATGATCGAAACCCTTACGTAGGCTGATCAGCGTTGATTTTACTCATCATAAAATGCCCGACAAGATTCGGCTCACTTATTCGAAAGATTATGCTGTCGATATCGGAGATCATGTATTTCCCACCTTAAAGTATAAGCTCATCAAGGAAAAAATATTAAAGGATCCCGCTCTTAAAAATAGAATAGATTTTATCGCTCCAAAACCCGCGCGCGACGAAGATATCGAATTAGCCCATGATAAAGCTTATCTCGATAAATTAAAATTTGGAACACTTTCGCATGATGAGATCATGAAGATGGAATTGCCCTATTCGAAACAGCTGGTAGCCGCATCTATTCTTTGCTGCGGCGGGACGATACTCGCGACGCAAATAGCGCTTAATAGCACGCTCGGTATCCATATAGGCGGCGGATTCCATCACGCATTTCCCGACCATGGCGAAGGTTTTTGTGTATTAAATGATATCGCGGTCGCTGTGAAGAGGCTGATCAAGTACGGGCCCGTTAAGAAGGTATTGATAGTAGATTGCGACCTGCATCACGGAAACGGGACAGCGGCTATATTCGCCGGAGACAAAAACGTATTTACGTTTTCAATCCATCAGGAGAATAATTACCCATTCTTGAAGCCTCATTCGAATCTTGATATAGGATTAAAGGACGGAGCCGGCGACGGTGAATATTTATCGGCGCTTTCGAATAATATACCCGGCATGATAAAAAATTTTAAACCGGAATTTTTAATGTATGTGGCGGGAGCCGATCCTTACAAAGAAGATCAGCTCGGAGGGCTGAAACTTACGAAAGAAGGCCTGCAAAAACGGGATGAATTTATTTACAGGCACGCGCGCGATTCGTCGATACCGGTTGCGGTCGTGCTTGCCGGCGGATACGCGTTTAATGAATCAGACACTATTGATATTCATTGCAATACGATTAGGAGCGGAATAAAATTATTTTATGGCTAAAAAGCCTATTATAATTATGGTCATGTGCGCATCGCGAAAAGAAGCGCGAAGGATTGCTGACAGGCTTTTGATAAAGCGCCTCGTCGCGTGCGCTAATATCGTATCAGGCGTCGAGTCGAAATTCTGGTGGGAAGGTAAAATTGACAGCGCGTCCGAAACCCTTCTAATGATGAAGACTGTAAAAGCAAATTTTAAAAAAGTTGAAGCGGCAGTCTTGAGCCTCCATAGTTACGAAATCCCTGAGATAATCGCGGCGCCGATCACGGCCGGTAGTAAAAGTTACTTTAGTTGGATTGAAAAAAGCGTTCGAGCCTAATATATGGCACGGTTTGTAATTCAAGAACATCGCGCAAGGAAGCTTCATTACGACTTCAGGCTGGAAATGGACGGAGTTCTGAAATCATGGGCAGTTCCGAAGGTTCCGTCAAAAAAAGCGGATCTTAAGAGGCTCGCGATACAGGTCGAAGACCATGATTTAAGCTACATAAATTTTGAGGGGAAGATAGAAGAAGGTTCGTATGGCGCCGGCACGGTAACGGTATGGGATAACGGGACTTACGAGCTCGAGTCGCGCAAAGATAATAAAATAGTTTTTTTCTTGCGCGGAAAAAAGCTGGAAGGACGATATACTTTGCTGCGGATGAAGTGGGGCCTAGGCCAGTGGTTATTATTCAAGACGAAAAAGAAAAGAGAAGGAAAAAATGAGTAGAATTTTTATCTTGCCAAAATGCGGCAAGACGTTGTATATTTAAAACGAAAGTGGGGATGTAGCTCAGTTGGGAGAGCACCTCGTTCGCAACGAGGGGGTCGCCAGTTCGAATCTGGTCATCTCCACCATGTACCACTCGCGTTTGCCTGCAGGTGGTACATGCCCTGTACCTGAAAAATGCCGAAGGTATTTTGAATGGTACAGGGCAAACGCTTAAAAAGTATGCGAAAATTATATGGTATATACTTATTAATCCCCTTCCTATTATTACGCGTATCCCCGTCATGTGCCGTTGAGGTTAAAGAGGCTGACCTTGCGGGCAGCTGGTATGCGAGCTCAAAAGCGGAATTAGAAAATCAGCTCAAAGGATACCTCAACGCGGCAAATCCTGAAAAAATAGACGGACCGATTCTTGCTGTGATCGCACCTCACGCAGGATACGCCTATTCAGGCCCTGTTGCCGCCTACAGTTACAAGGCCGTAGAGAATAAAGGTATAAGGACAGTCATAATTTTAGGATTCAGTCACCGTAAATTCTTTGACGGTATAGCTGTGTATGACAAGGGATCATGGCGGACGCCTCTCGGCGATATTCAGATAAACGAACCATTGGCAAAAGAGATAATTTCAAAAAATCCCCGCGTTCAATCCAATCCAGCTCTATTCAGAGAAGAGAATTCCGTTGAGATGCAAATCCCGCTTATCCAAATGGCGTTAAAAGGCGCTGATATGGTGCCAATGGCATTTGGCGCGCAAAATTACGAGGACGCGCAAGGTTTAGCCGATACTCTCGCGGCGGTTCTAAAAAGCAAAGCCGATGTCTTGATAGCGGCATCGACGGATATGTCGCATTACCATACTTACGAAGAGGCCAATTCGATAGACAAGCATACGATAAATACATTGAGCAGATTAAAGGCGAAAGAGTTGTACGATGAGGGGAGGCTGGAGGTATGTGAGCTATGCGGCCTTATGCCGGTTACAACAGCATTACTTGTGGCGCAAAATTTAGGTTATGATAAAATAAAGACATTGAAATATGCGAACTCCGGTGATATAACTGGTGATAAAGGAAAGGTTGTTGGATATTTAAGCGCCGCGGTATATAAAGAAGGATCCAGCGGCCATGGTCAAGCGGCAAGGACAGAAAAGAGCGGGAAGAAGGATCAAGCAAGCGTGCTAAATGATGATCAGAGAAAAAGATTGCTTCAAATCGCGAGAGAGTCTGTCACAAGCTACATAAAGAAAAGGAAGCGTGAAGAATTCGTGGAGACAGACCCCATACTCAATCAGCCGATGGGCGCGTTTGTCACACTTCACGAGGCGGGTAAGCTGCGCGGCTGTATCGGTAATATGGCGGTGACAGGGCCGCTATATAAAACAGTTGCTGATATGGCGATAGAGGCCGCTGCCGGCGATCCGCGATTCAGTCCGCTTTCATCGGAAGAACTTGATAAAATCAGTATAGAAATATCTATACTCTCGCCTTTACAAAAAGTTAAAAACATCGATGAGATAAAGATACCCGGACACGGCGTTATCGTCAGGCAAGGTTTTAGAAGCGGCGTATACTTGCCGCAGGTAGCGACCGAGACCGGTTGGAGCAAGGAAGAATTTTTGACGAACCTCTGCGCTCACAAGGCGGGCATCGCCCCGGATGCGTGGAAAGACCCGGCAGCAGAAATTTATATGTTTACCGCTGAAGTTTTCGACGAGGGAGGGAAATAAGATGCGGAATAAAAAATTGACTATCGGTATAATCGTAATAATCGCATTCATAGGATTTATTTTAATTACGAAATCGATTATATCCAAGATAAAAGGTAAGAAGGCTGTCACTGCGGCGCAAACAAAGAAGGATTCAGGTAAATCGCCCTCGAAAAAAATAATTTCAAAAGGTAAGGGAGCCCTTACGGTGAAGATCCTTAATTCGAAAAAAGCCGCAATACCGTTAAGGCTCAAGGCGTTCAAGGCTATTGACAATGACTCGAGTGTGTATATAGCCTCTTTCGTAGCTGACAGGACGCAGGAACTGGCGCCAGGGGATTACGATATCGAGATAGACTCGATTCCGCAGAAAATTTATAAAGGTATACGAATAGATCAGGGCAAAGAAACCATAGAAGACCTTGGTTGTTTGACAGGCTCTATACTGATAAGGACGCTGAATAGTAAAAAAACGCCCGCCTACTATCCTATAAGGATTATTTATCCGAAATCGGGGGAGATGATCACTGCATATATGACAAATAAATCTCTTGAGATAGCTCCGGGTGTTTACGATATAGAGATAGGGACATCGCCGAGGCAGTATAAGAAAAACGTTAAGGTTGACGCCGGCAAAGAGGGTATCATAGATTTGGGCTGCGTTACAGGCAGATTGGTCGTAAAGACGGTAGATGATAATAAAAAAGACGTGCGGCAGAGCGTCAGGATCTTGAAATCCGAGAACAGCGAGATAGTGAGCTCTTCCTTATCAAATAGGCCCATAGAGCTGGTCGGAGGTAAATATAATATCGAAGTCCTTTCAACGCCCAGACAAGATAAAAAGAATGTTTTGATAAGCGCAGGCGAAGAATCGGTTATTGAATTTATAGTTCGAGCGCCGGATGCTGCGCAGAAACCAGCCGCTGCTTCAAGACGACCTGCCCCGCCAAGGCCGAAGCCCATAAAGGCGCAGTAAAAATAAGCAATGAGCCGTTTTTACGTACCAAAGGAATCTATAAAAGGTAATTCTATTTATATAAGCGGAAAAGAGGCGCACCACATCGTCGATGTGATGCGCCTTAAAATCCCTGATGAGGTTGTTGTCTTTGACGGAACAGGCAAGGAATACATCGGGGTAGTTAAAGAGGTAGGCCGCAAGTCTTTATCGCTTGAGATTACCGAGACGCGGAAATCCCAGCAGGAAGAAATTTATAGCACTACCTTAATACAGGCCATTCCCAAGAAAGAGAAGATGGACCGTATCGCCGAAAAGGCAACGGAGCTCGGTGTTTCTTGTATAATCCCGGTTACTACGGCGCGGACTATTCCGGATTGGAATGAAGCAAAAAAATCGAAGGTAGTAGAAAGGTGGCGTAAGATATCTCTTGAAGCCGCGAAACAGTGCGGCAGGGCAGATGCCCCCAAGATCAGGCCTATAGCATCTTTAGAAGAAACCATCAAAAATGTAGCCGGGCATGATTTAAAACTGATAGCGGCTTTAAGTGAAAAGGCGATCAAATTAAAAGATGCCTTGAAGAACCGCAGCGCGGGAAGGATAGCAATCGCGATCGGGCCTGAAGGCGACTTTACCGCAGAAGAGGTAGGACTTGCGGCTCAGTCCGGATTCAAAATAGTAAATTTAGGCCGGAGGGTTTTAAAAAGCGATACGGCAGGGTTGGCCGTTTTAGCGATGATCAATTATGAATACACAGATTAACGCAAATCATAGGTTCTTCATAAAGACGCTGGGCTGCAAGGTCAATCAATATGAATCGCAGGCGATGAGGGAGCTGCTTCTCAAATCCGGGTTTAAAGAATGTCTTTCAAAAGAAACCGCCGATATCTATATAGTAAACACCTGCACTGTTACACACCGGGCCGACAGCGAATCGCGTTATTGGGCAGCGCTTTTTTTGAGGGCAAACCCGAAAGCAAAGATAGTTTTGACAGGCTGCGGCGTTGAGAAGGACACCGATAGATTCTCATTCCTTCCAGGCATGTCGAATATAGTGAAGAATGAAGATAAGGGCGGCATTGCCGAAATTCTAAGGGCTGCTCCTCCGTCCGAAGCGGGAAATGTCCGCGAAGGCGATGTTAAAATTAACGCGGGGGACAGTTCCACGATAGGCGGAAGAAGCGGTCCTAACTTCTTGTCGATCACTGATTTTAAAGATCATACCAAGGCATTCGTGAAGATACAGGATGGGTGTGAGAATTTTTGCGCATATTGCAAGGTTCCTTCGGTAAGGGGTGTATCGAGGTCAAGGCCATTAAAAGATATTCTTGAAGAAGTCGGCACATTAGCGGCGAAGGATTTTAAGGAGATAGTCCTTACGGGCATCTGTCTGGGGGCCTGGGGCGGCGAACTACCCGAACGATTAAGCCTTGTCAGTGTTTTGCAGGCATTAAATAATATACCAGGGAATTTCAGGATACGGTTAAGTTCAATCGAACCGAAATATGTCACTGACGAACTCATAGATTATATTGCCGGAAATAATAAGATATGCAGGCACTTGCACATCCCGATTCAGTCAGGTGATGATGAAATCTTAAGCAGGATGAACAGGCCCTATAAGGCCGAGCAGCTTAAAGCCATTATCATTAAGGTAAAGGACGGGATACCTGATGTAGGAATAACTACGGATATATTGATAGGCTTCCCGGGTGAGACAGATAAGCATTTTTGGAATACGGTTAATCTTATAAAAGAGATCATGCCTGTAAGGACGCACATATTCACCTTCAGTAAAAGGACGGGCACGGCTGCTTATTCTATGAGCGATACGGTCGCGGACGATATTTTAAAGCAGAGATTTCAAAGAATGAGGATCGCGGCTATCACGGCATCATATCTATACAGAGAAAGGTTCATTAATAAGCGATTAGATGTGTTAGTGGAGTCCAATAGAGAAAAACATTCCGGCCGCCTCATCGGTTACTCAGATAATTATATAAAGGTTATGTTGGGCGGGCCCGATGCTCTTATGAAAAAGATAGTCCCTGTAACGATAAAAGAATTAAATCTTATCCATACCTTGGGCATTGTTCAGCAAAATAGTTGAATTTTTCTTGACAAAGTTCTTTTTGAGGATAGAATACTTCGACAACGAAAGAAAGGTAGTCATGGTGCTCAAAGATAAGATAGCGATCATAACGGGCGGAGCTCGCGGTATAGGCAGGGAGATAGCTTTGGTCTTTGCCAAGGAGGGCTGCAACTTAAGCCTGTGCGATATAAGTCCGGATGCGCTTCGCGAAACGCAGAGAGAGATCGAAACTCTTGGCAGGCTTTGTATGACAGGCATCGTAGATGTAACTAAGGCCGACGAGGTGGAATCCTTTGTCCAAAAAACTCTTGACAAATTCGGGAAAATCGATATACTTGTAAACAATGCTGGCATAACAAAAGACGCTCTTCTGGTCAGGATGTCAGAATCCGACTGGGATGCGGTATTAGGCGTTAACCTGAAAGGCGCGTTCAACTGCGCCAAGGCCGTTTCAAAGGTAATGATGAAGCAGAGGGACGGCAAGATAGTCAACATGGCTTCGATCATAGGGGTAGTGGGTAACGCCGGCCAGGCGAATTATGCCGCTTCTAAAGGCGGTTTGATAGCCTTGACAAAATCGATCGCAAAGGAACTCGCTTCAAGAAACGTCAGGGTTAACGCGATAGCGCCAGGCTTCATACAGACGGATATGACAGCAAAACTCCCGGAAAACATAAAGAGCGAGATGCTGAAACATATTCCGATGTCAAAACTCGGGACTGCTAATGATGTGGCAAATCTCGCTTTATTTTTGGTCAGTGACGATTCTGCCTACATAACCGGTCAGGTTATCCAGGTTGACGGCGGGATGGTAATGTGAAACCCTTCAATCCCTCGGCGCGCTCGGGATCGAAGGACGAAGTCGAAGCATAAAATAAGGAGGTAAAATGGCAATATCTCAGGACAAGATCAGACAAATCATTGCCGAGCAACTTGGCGTTAAGAAAGAGGAAGTAACGGATAGCGCAAAATTTGTCGATGATTTGGGGGCAGATTCACTCGATACAGTTGAGCTTGTAATGGCATTGGAGGAAGAGTTCGGTATAGAGATACCAGACGAAGATGCCGAGAAGCTCGCTACTGTCGGAGACGCTCTGAGATATATCGAAGAGAAGGCCGGCAAGTAAACCTCTGATGCTTAGAAAAAGGCGTGTTGTTGTAACGGGACTCGGAACCGTAAGCCCGATCGGCAACAGTATTGACAAATTCTGGAATTCCCTCCTAGAAGGCAAAAGCGGCGTTAAACGGTTAACTCGTTTTGACCCCACATATTATACCTGTAAGATAGGGGCTGAAGTAATAGATTTTGACCCGTCTTTGTATCTTTCCGCCAAAGAATTAAAGCGAATGGACCGATTTGTTCAATTCGCCGTTGTAGGCGCAAAGATGGCCGTCTCCGATGCCAAGATTCATCTTGATAAGGAAGATAGAAACCGGTTTGGCGCCATTGTCGGTTCCGGCATAGGCGGTTTACACACGGTCGAGTCCGAGCACAGACAATATATAGCGCTAGGGCCTGAAAAAGGGCCGGACAGGATATCCCCATTTCTTATTCCGATGTTAATCATTAATATGGCATCGGGCCAGATCTCTATTACTTTAGGCCTCAAGGGACCCAACTCCGCGGTAGGTACTGCTTGCGCGACCGGTAACAACGCCATAGGTGACGCTTTCAGGATAATACAGCACGATGAGGCGGACCTGATGATATGCGGAGGAAGCGAAGCCGCTATAACGGTCATGGGATTCGGCGGGTTCTGCGCGCTTAAAGCGCTTTCACTGCGTAATAACGAGCCTGAGAAGGCATCGCGGCCGTTCGATAAGGGCAGGGATGGTTTTGTAATGGGCGAGGGGGCGGGGATCATTGTTATTGAAGAACTCGATCATGCGTTAAAGAGAAATGCTCCTATATATTGCGAATTAATCGGATACGGGATGAGCGCAGACGCTTACCATATGACGGCGCCTGACCCTCAAGGCGACGGCGGCGTAAGATGCATGATAGCAGCTCTTAAAGACGCGGGGATAAAGCCGGAAAACGTCGATTATATAAATGCGCACGGGACTTCTACTCTTTATAACGATAAGATCGAGACATTGGCAATAAAAAAGACATTTGGCGCCCATGCAAAGAAATTGGCTGTAAGTTCCACAAAGTCTGTAACGGGCCACCTCCTAGGCGCCGCAGGCGGCGTCGAAATGATAGCGTGCGCCTTGGCAATAAAGCACTCAATAATACCGCCCACGATTAATTACGAGACGCCGGATCCGGATTGCGATCTTGATTATGTCCCTAATGAACCTAGGGCTCAAAAAATATGCGTGGCGGCGTCAAACGCTCTTGGTTTCGGAGGCCACAACGCGACTCTGATAGTTAAAAAATATATATGAGAAGCCCCTTCCCGACATAATTAGATAGATACTTCGGCAGTTAACGATGCCTGAACAGACTCCCGCCTTCGTAAATTTCGCCTTCACTTACATTCGGCGGAATTCCCCGAGCGGAGCGAAGGGAAATTTTAAAGGAGGTCATTTATATGGATTATCTATTAACAGAGCAGCAGACAATGGTTAGGGACCTGGCGCGCAATATCGCCCGAGAAAAGATTAAGCCGGTTGCGGCAAAGTACGACGAGACTGAAGAGTTCGCGTGGGATATAATGAAGATACTTGCGGATAGCGATCTCTTCGGCGTTTACATACCGGAACAATATGGCGGCCTAGGCGGCGGCATCATGGAGATGTGTTTAGTGACAGAAGAGCTTTCAAAGGCGTGCGGCGGCATTGCCCTTGGGTTTGCAGGGACAGGATTAGGAACATTCCCGATATTACTTTACGGAAGCGACGATCAGAAGAAGAAATATTTGCCCGACATAGCGAAGGGTAAGACCCTTGCCGCATTCTGTATAACCGAAGCTGAAGCAGGTTCTGATGCAGGGGGCATAAAGACTAACGCGAAAAAAGACGGCGGTCATTACATTTTAAACGGCACGAAACAGTGGATCACGAACGCCGGAGAAGCTGATATATACACAGTCATCGCGATAACCAATAAATCAAAAGGCGCGCGCGGCGCCAGCGCATTCATAGTGGAAAAAGGAACAAAGGGCATGGAGTTCGGCCAAAAAGAGAAAAAGCTGGGAATACGCGCTTCCGCCACACGAGAAGTAATCTTTACAGATTGCAAAATACCCGAAGGGAATCTTATATCAAAAGAAGGCATGGGATTCATAGTCGCGATGAAGACGTTTGACAACTCTCGTCCGGGTGTCGCGGCGCAGGCTGTTGGAATCGCTCAGGGCGCTTTTGATGTAGCGCTTGATTACTCAAGGAAGAGGATCCAATTTGGGCAGCCGATATCGAGCTTTCAGGCCATACAACATATATTGGCAGATATGGCAACGCAGATAGAAGCCGCCAGGGCGCTCGTTTACGCGTCCGCCAGAATGATAGATGCGGGGATAAAGGATGTCGCAAAAGAATCCGCGATGGCAAAACTTTACGCAAGCGATGTCGCGATGAAGGTCGCGGTTGACGCAGTGCAGATACTCGGCGGATACGGCTATATGAGAGATTATCCCGCCGAAAAATATATGAGAGACGCGAAGATCACGCAGATATACGAAGGGACGAACCAGATCCAGCGAAATGTTATCGCGGCCAACCTTATTAAGGGAGCGATTAAAGCGAAAGATTAGGCATATGAACATAATAGTTTGTATAAAACAGGTCCCTAACACAACCGATGTAAAGATAGATCCGGTTAAGAACACCCTTATCCGCGAAGGCGTCGAGAGCATCATCAATCCTTTCGACACTTATGCTATAGAGGAGGCGGTGCGCTTAAAAGAGCGGTTTAGCGGCAAGGTTACCGTCGTCACTATGGGGCCGCTGCAGGCTGAATCTGCTTTACGCGAAGCGATCTCCTTAGGTTGTGACGAAGGAATCTTAGTGAGCGACAGAAAATTCGCTGGCAGTGATACGTGGGCGACGAGTTACACTCTTTCACGCGCGATAAAAAAGATAGGCGCGTTCGATATAATATTATGCGGTAAGCAGGCTTCAGATGGCGATACTGCGCAAGTCGGCCCGGGCATATCGACGCATCTCGACATCCCTCAGGTTACTTACGTAAAGAAGATAGAGGAGATCAAGGATAATAAAGCCAGGGTAGAGAGGATGACAGAAGAGGGTTATGATGTTATAGAAACGCCCATACCTTGTTTATTTACGGTAGTAAAGGAAATAAATACGCCGCGGCTCCCTTCGTTAAAAGGAATGATGAGAGCAAGGTCAGCTCAAATAATTCAATGGACAGCAGCCGATATAAACGCTGACCCTAAGAATATAGGTTTAGACGGTTCTCCGACTCGTGTAGTCAAGATATTTACTCCGCCTCCGAGAAAGGGCGGAGAGATACTGAGAGGCGATGCAGCCGAGGTTTCCAATAAACTGACAGAATTGTTGAAGGACATTGTAATATGAGCGACGCGGGCAAGATAAAAATAATTCTGGAAAAGTGCGGGGGCTGCGCGCTATGCGTGCGTGTTTGTCCTTTCGGCGCTATCAAAGTTGAAAACAAGAAAGCCATAATAGATTTATCAAAATGTAATCTCTGCGGCGCGTGCGTCGATTCATGTAAATTCAGCGCTATTATTTTAGAGAAAGGCATCGTAGAAAAGAAAGATATGAGCGCATATGAGGATGTATGGGTATTCTGCGAACAGAAGAAGGGCGTGGTGCAGACCATATCGTTCGAACTTTTGGGCGAAGGCAGGAAATTAGCAAAAAAGTTAGGCGGGAAATTATGCGCGGTGCTGCTGGGGGATAATATCGAATCGAAGACTGACGAACTTGCCTGGCGCGGCGCGGATAAGATTTATCTCGTAGATTCCCCGCAATTAAAGTATTATCAGGATGACCCTTACACTAAGGTATTGGTTGAGCTCGCTAAGGAATATAAGCCCGAAGTCATGCTGTGCGGCGCTACCACGATAGGCAGGAGCTTGATATCGAGAGTCGCTATCACTATCGATGCCGGCCTTACAGCCGATTGCACGGGCCTCGACATAGACGAAAAAGAGAGGCTGCTTCTTCAGACGCGGCCCGCATTCGGCGGGAATATCATGGCGACTATCATAACCCCTAACCACAGGCCGCAGATGGCAACAGTGCGGCATAAAGTCATGAAAGAACCCGAGCTTGATAAATCGCGCAAAGCGGAAGTTATAAGGAAAAAATACCCTGATAATATATTAAGCACAAGAACGCGTATAGTGGATATAGTAGAAGAGATAGAAGAGACGATAAATCTATCCGAAGCAGATATAATTGTCTCAGGCGGAAGAGGTTTAGGCGGCCCTAATAATTTTTCTATCATAAAAGAACTTGCGAAAGTTTTGGGCGGCGCTGTTGGCGCTTCCAGGTCCACTGTCGACGCAGGGTGGATGCCTTATTCGCATCAGGTAGGCCAGACAGGTAAGACAGTCTGCCCAAAGCTATACATAGCCTGCGGTATAAGCGGACAGATTCAGCATTTAATCGGCATGCAGTCCTCAAAAGTCATCGTTGCGATCAATAAAGACTCGGACGCGCCCATCTTTAAAGTCGCCACATATGGCATAGTAGGCGACTTGTTTGAGGTAGTTCCTGCTCTCACTAAAGAGTTCCGAAAGCTGTTGAAGAAGTAAGGCTTTCGGTCCGCCGCTTTATGGCGGACAAAAAGATCCTGAAGAAATCGAAATAACTGTCCAGCTTGCCTTTATTATAATCCTGTGGTATACTTTAATACACTTTCGTCTTAATTGTGTTAATTTATACATTTCATACTAAAATTATATGCATTTTAAATCCTTAGAGCTTATCGGCTTCAAATCTTTTTCCGAAAAGACGAAGCTCAATTTCGAACCCGGCGTTACCGCCATTGTCGGCCCCAACGGCTGCGGCAAATCCAATATAGCCGACAGTATCCGCTGGGTCCTCGGAGAACAATCCGCGAAATCCCTGCGCGCGTCCAACATGCAGGACGTCATCTTTAACGGCACAGATACCAAAGAGCCTATCAACTTCGCGGAAGTATCCCTCGTATTTTCAAACGAAAAGAGAGCGCTCCCGATAGATTACGACGAAGTCACTATAACGCGCCGTGTATTCCGTTCAGGCGAGACCGAATACCTATTAAATAAAACTCCCGTAAGATTAAAAGATATATCCGAACTTTTGATGGGAACGGGGATAGGCGCGGAGAGCTATTCTATCATTGAACAGGGCAAGATGGACCTTGTTTTAAGCTCAAGGCCGGAAGACAGGCGTTTTGTTTTTGAAGAGGCCAGCGGCATAACGAAATATAAGGCGAAGAAAAAAGAGGCCTTGAGAAAATTAGAGCAGACAGAACAGAATCTTCTTCGCATAAACGACATTATTCAGGAAGTGAAGCGGCAGATCTCTTCGATAGAGCGCCAGGCCCGCAAGGCAGAAAGATATAAAGAAGATTTTGATAAATTAAAAGACCTTGAAGTAAAATCAGTATTCTTCGAATATAAAAACCTCAAGACACTTGATAAGACCCACGCGGTTGAAAGCATAGACCTGAAGGCGCGCGAATGCGAAATGAGCTCAGAGCTGGGCTGCGTCTCTTCAAAGATATCCCAATACAGGCAAGCCATCGATGAAGTAAATCATAGTATATCCGAATTCAAAAATAAATATACGACGATGTCGAATTCTTTTGACATGAATGCGCATAAGATAGACATAGACAACGAGAGGACAAAGGAGCTCCTCGAATCGCAGGAAGGCGTAAAAAAAGAGACAGAATCTATACAGGCAAAGATATCTGAGGCTGAAGAGCTTATCAGGAAATTAAATCAAGATCTGGGAAAGGCCCTATCATTTAAAAAAGAGAGGCAGGAACTCGTCGAAGATAAGAATACGCTATTAACCGGCCTCTCAAAAGATATAGAAGACGCTGAAGGCGCGATAAAGGTTTCGAAGGTCCAAAGCATAGAGTATCTTTCCGAGGAAACGAAGATAAAGAACGAATTAATAAAGCTCGGCGCGGACCTTCAGAATAGATCGGCGCGTGAGCGGAGACTCATCGTAGAAAAAGAGACCGTGCAGAAAGAATTGGAATCTATCAATACTGTGCTTACGGGACTGGAGAAAGAATGCCTGGAGGCAGAGCGCAAGATCGGCGGCATAAAGTCTGATCTGGAGGCCAAAAGAAGAGCCAAGAATAATATGGCGTCGGAAGCGCAAAAACTTCAGCTGGATATAGGGCAGGAAGAGAATAGAAGGGCTGCCATAAGATCTAAGATCGAATTGCTGGAAGACGTTGTGAAAAAGCACGAAGGTTTTTATCAGGGCGTAAAGAACATTCTTTTTAAGATGGATGAGCCCGGCAGTTCTTTTAAGGGCATCATTGGCGTTGCGGCTGATATGATCAAAGTCGAAAAAGGTTATGAGGAGGCTGTCAACACGTTCTTGGGGAACAATGCGCAACTTCTCGTCACAGAAAAGGATAGCGATATATCTCAGGCGATAGAATATCTTAAAAATAATAAGCTTGGAAAGGCGACCTTTGTATCTCTTGAGACTTTGCGCAGATTAAAGGCGAACTCCAATAAAGGTGATGGGCGAAATTACCTGAACACATCCGCGCCGCTTAAAAACTTTGTAAAGATAGATTCGAAATACCAGGACTTTCTCGACCATTTCTTCGCGAACGCCTACATTGCGCAATCTCTCGAGAATGTCCTCCAAAACATACCTTCCTCAAACGTAGTCTTCATAACCCCAAGCGGCCTTATGTACAATAACGGGACGGTCTCAGGCGGGAGCAGTTCTGAGGGTGCCCAGACGCTGCTGATAGGACGCAAGAATAAGCTGGAAGGGCTAAGATCAGAGTTAAGCGGACTTGATGACAGGATCGAAAACTTAAAGAGGCTGACTCAAGAAAAGAACGAGCTGGTTTCAACTCTAGATAATGATATAAATTCTATAGAAGATATCTTCCGCGATGAAGAGATGAATATTTCGGGTATCAGGATGAAATTAGACGGTCACGCCGAAGGCGCGAAGAAACTGAAAGACGAACTTTCACTGGCGGCTCTAGAGCTGGAAGAAGTAAAACAGATGATAGACGAACTATCCAAAAAAGGCGATGGCCTTAATGCCGAATTTAATAAAATAGAAAAATCCAAGACAGCCGCAGAACAATCTATCCATGAGGTGCAGCTTATACTTACGGATAAAAGGGGTAGAAGAGAGAAGCTCGGACTTGAGATAGCGACGCTGGCCGCAGAAAACCAATCTCTCTATAGAGAAGAAGAGAATTTAAGAAATAACGTTGAAAAGGAAAGCGCAGCCCTTGAAGAGTTGAGAGAAAGTCTGTTCACTAAGGAATCGGCATTGGGCGAATACGCTAACAGGATGGAAGCGCTTGAAGAGGAGATAGCCCAATTAAGGGCTCAGAACGAGGCCATATCCGTTGAACTTAATATTTTGAACGAAGAATCGGCGACAATAGAGAAGAGAAGGTCGGATATGGTCGATTGCTTGAGCATCGAAGAGCTTCAGCTTAAAGACAAAGAGAAGGGTATTGAGTTATTGAGAAATCAGATAAGGGATCTCGATGTGAAACTTACCGAAACTTCCTATAAGAAGGCCAATTTGAAGGAGAGGATACTGCAGTCTTATAAGGCCGATCTTGAAGAGACGCACATGGAGCTGGAAGATAATATAGATTGGGATGCTATCAAGACGCAGGTTGCGGAATTGAAAGAAAAATTAGACAGGATGGGGCCGGTGAATCTGGTTGCCATAGATGAACACAAGGAATTGGAAGAGCGGCATGCGTTTCTCGCGCATCAACAGGAAGATCTTGTGAACGCGAAGGATTCGCTCATGAAGGCTATTCAGAAGATAAATAAGACGACAAAGGAATTATTCATAGATACATTTCAGAAGATACAGGTGGAGTTCAAGAATTTCTTCAGGCTCCTCTTCGGAGGCGGCCAGGCGGAATTGGTGTTGGTGGATGAGCAGGATGTGCTTGAATGCGGTGTAGAGATAATTGTCCGGCCGCCCGGTAAGAAGCTTCAGAATCTGATGCTTTTATCCGGAGGTGAAAAGGCCTTGACAGCAACGGCGCTGTTATTCGCGATATTCAAGGTCAAGCCGAGCCCGTTCTGTGTCCTCGATGAAATAGATGCGCCGCTGGACGAATCTAATATTATGAGGTTTTCGCAGGTATTGAAGGATTTTCTAAAGATATCGCAATTCATCATCATAACCCACAACAAACGAACCATAGAGCTTGCCGATGTCATGTACGGTATAACTATGCAGGAGCGCGGGGTTTCGAAGATAGTTTCTGTAAAATTTATGGATATTAAAGCGAAGGAACAAGATAAAACAGAAGCAAGTTCAGGTCACTCTTTTGTTAGATCGCCCATAGCCTTAGAAGAGATATAAGTTCTGTTTTTCCCGCTGTGCTTTGCCTGATAAAGGGCTGTATCTGCCATAGATATGAGCTCTTCTTTTGTATTCGCGTCATCGGGGTAGATAGCTATGCCTGCGCTTATTGTGATGCGTTTATCCGGAGGCATGGTATTATCCTCGGCGTAAAATTTTTCAACATCACTTCTAAGCCTTTCCACGAAAAGTCTGGCGTTGTCTTTCGACGTATTCGGCATGATTATAGCAAACTCCTCACCGCCGTAGCGCGCCACGGGATCGCACGACCTTGACTTATTCTGGAGGATAGATGCGATATTCCTGATCGCCTCATCGCCTTTTAGATGACCGTGGGTGTCGTTAAAATTCTTAAAATTGTCGACATCTATCATTACAAGGCATAGCGGCAGAGAGTTGATCTTGGATTTTTCGATTTCATAGGAGAGAATCTGCTGGAATTTTCCGTAATTCCACAACTTGGTCAGCCAGTCAGTATTCGATAAATATACAGTCTCCTCATAAAGGCGTGAATTTTCTATGGCTAATCCCGCATGGTTAGCGAACATCGTAAGCATCCTTACGTCGCTCTTTGCTATAGGTTTTTTATTAAAGACATTGTCTACGAGTATCGCGCCAAGGACTTTATCTTTAGCCCTTAACGGCACGGTGACGAAGAAGTTTGTGTTTAACGTTCTCAATATTTCTGGGTCAACCTTCTTTTTGGCGTCCTCAGTGGTTATCTCAAAAGGCATACCCTCGAGAATTGTAAGCGCCAATACACCCATATCTTCACGGAGCGGTATCCTCATCCCTTTTACGATCGCGTTAAGTTTGGATTCCTGGTCTTTTTTGAAATTATCATAGGCGGCAATGAAGTCATCAAGGGTCATATCCCGCTGGGATAAGGAGTGCCATATCTTGCCGGCTTCCTCAGCAGAATGAGGCCCGATACCCATTACGCCCTCAAGCGCATTCTCTTTTTCATTTAACAAGAATAGCATAGCGCGGTTAAAGCCGAGTCCTTCGTGCGCCGTAAGAGCGGTCAGGATTATATAAAATACCTGATCGAGTTTCAGGGTAGTCCTCATCGCGTTGGAGACCTCGTATAGCATCGAGAACTCCCACTCCATCCTCTCGAGTTCGTA
>Ga0155927_129_pt1 | contig 29310 bp, 25 predicted proteins | sample RifCSPlowO2_01_FD_107581 | JGI IMG/M metagenome (GOLD analysis project Ga0155927, IMG submission 107581) | Omnitrophica bacterium RIFCSPLOWO2_01_FULL_45_24
TCCATGCCACTGCTACAGCCTTTTGTTTTTAGGGCTCGAGGGTGGCAGTGTTCATCCAACTTTAGCTTTAGTAGCTTTCCATGCCACTGCTACAGCCTTTTGTTTTTAGGGCTCGAGGGTGGCAGTGTTCATCCAACTTTAGCTTTAGTAGCTTGTTCTCCCGCCGGGCGCACTTCGTGCTTGGCGGGATCCCGCCAAAGCGCAAGCGACGGCGGGAATAGATCATAGGTAGCAAGTCTTTTAGCCGATAGTCCCCTCTCGCCCATTCACCAAAAGGCTGTAGCAGTGTCACCCCTCGAATTTCCCATCGATGCTAAGCAAAGGGAGCCCCTTATCGCAGGCGGGACTTTTGTGGCCTAAGCCTGACGCTGCTGTCAAAAATTCTGACACCCTATAGCGATTTAGCAAAAAATTTAAATTCCTGAAACTTCGCATTGCGCTCAATAAAAGTTCCATATGCAGTTGTAGGAGGGTTAGCATATGAAAGAAGTTAAATTTTTGTCAGAATTTTTCCAGAATAAATTGGTATGCTTAAATACCAATTTATGTCAGCGGAAGGCTGGCCACAAAAGTAAACGCCTGATCGTAGAAATGTTGAACAATGTTGCAAACAAATGTTGCGACAAATGTTACGATATTTCCTTGCCAATAAAGGTATTTTAAATTATAATGGAACCCGCACTTTTAAAAAGGAGTTTATTAAGATGATACGAAAAGCCACTGTAAACGATGTAAAGAAGATTCAAAAGTTGGTTAACTATTATGCAAAACGCGAGAGGATGCTTCCACGGTCATTAAATGAGCTTTATGAAAATATACGAGATTTCGTTGTTTACAGTGAAGGCAGAAATATTTACGGAGCTTGCGCGCTTCACATAGATTGGGAGGATTTAGCGGAGATCAAGAGCCTCGCCGTAGGGAAACCGAAATGCGGCAAGGGGATAGGGGCTAAGCTCTTGGGGCAGTGTCTTAAAGAAGCGAAAGTAATAAAAGTGCGTAGAGTCTTTGCCCTTACTTACATACCGGAATTCTTCGAGCGGTTCGGATTCAGGATAGTCGATAAGAAAGAACTGCCGCACAAGATATGGAGCGAATGTATAAGGTGCATGTATTTTCCGGGTTGTAAGGAAATTGCCATGGTAAAAGAGATTTAGGGCCGTTACATCGCGCATAGTAATAACGACGAATGACGAAAAAGACTAATAGCATGCCATACACGATAACAGAAAAGATCTTGCTGAGGCATACCAAGCTTAAAACGATACATCCCGGTGAATTTATAAATGCCAAGGTAGATATATGTTTGGGTAATGATATTACGGCGCCTTTCGCGATTGAAGAATTCGAGAAGCTTAATCTTCGCGATGTCTTTGATAAGAAAAAAATAGTTTTGGTACCCGACCATTTCGCTCCGGCAAAAGATATGAAGAGCGCTAATCAATGTAAGATTTTGGCGAACTTCGCAAAGAAACACGGCATAAAGAACTACTTCGAAGTCGGGAGGATGGGTATAGAACACGTTCTTTTACCTGAGATGGGCCTGGTCGTTCCGGGAGACGCGGTCATAGGCGCTGATTCGCATACGTGTACTTACGGCGCTCTCGGCGCCTTCTCTGCCGGCGTCGGTTCCACTGATTTAGCCGCGGCTTACGCTACAGGTGAATGCTGGTTTAAGGTGCCCGAATCAATAAAATTCATATTTTCAGGCCGCCTCAATAAGTGGGTCGGCGGAAAAGATCTGATACTGCACACTATCGGAGATATAGGGGTTGACGGCGCGTTATATAAGGCCATGGAATTTTGCGGCCCTGTAATCGAAATCCTTCCTATGGATGATAGGCTTGCCATGTGTAATATGGCGATTGAAGCCGGGGGGAAGTCCGGTATTATCGCGCCTGATAAGATTACGAAGAAATTTGTAAAAGAGGCTCTGACTTTCGGGAAGAAACATGGCGTAGGGCAGAATAGACGCGGCAGGTTCTATTTAAGCGACCCCGGCGCGAAATACTCTAAAGTTTATGAGTATGACGTTCGTAAGATCGAGCCGGTTGTCGCGTGTCCGAATCTCCCGAGCAACGTAAGGCCGGTTAAACAGCTGAAAGGTATTTCGATAAATCAGGCTGTTATCGGTTCCTGCACTAATGGGAGGATATCCGATCTTAGGTTAGCGGCAAGAATATTGCGCGGTAAAAAAGTAAACTCCGCGGTCAGGCTTATCGTAATCCCAGGGACTCAGGCTGTTTATCTACAGGCTGTGAGAGAAGGATTGGCGAAGATATTCGTTGAGGCAGGAGGCGTATTCTCCACGCCGACATGCGGGCCATGTCTGGGAGGGCACGTCGGCATTTTAGCGGAAGGCGAGAGGGCTGTCTCAACGACGAGTAGAAATTTTATCGGAAGGATGGGCCACGTTAAGAGCGAGGTTTACCTATCGAACCCTGCTGTAGCCGCTGCCAGCGCTATTAAAGGCAGGATTGCCCATCCCGAGGAAGTCTTATAAATTGGCGAGATCATGCATAAAGGGAAAGTTCATAAATTCGGCGATGATGTAAATACGGATGAGATAATACCCGCGCGTTATCTCAATACAACAGACAGAGGTGAACTTGCGAGCCACTGCATGGAGGACGCTGACCCGCGCTTCGCAAAGAAAGTTAAGCCGGGAGATATCATGGTAGCGGGGAAGAATTTTGGCTGCGGCTCATCAAGAGAGCATGCGCCCATAGCGATTAAAGCGGCGGGCGTCTCTTGTGTTATCGCTGAAAGCTTTGCGAGGATATTCTCGAGGAACAGTATTAACATAGGTCTACCGATAATAGAATCGCCGGAAGCGTCAGAAAGAATCAAAAACGGCGACATAGTTTCGGTCGACACCGTTAAAGGCAGCATAAAAAATATTACTCGAAAAGAAAAATATGCCTTTGAGAAATACCCGCCGTTTATGCGGAAGATAATCAAGGCCGGCGGACTAATGGAAAAGATAAAAAGACGATGAGATACCAGAGGGGTTATCATAAGTGGCTAAAGACAGGCATCACAAGATTGCCGTAATAGGCGGAGACGGGACAGGGCCGGAGGTAGTGCGGGAAGGTTTAAAAGTCCTCGAGGCCGCGTCAAAGAAATTCGGATTTAAATATTCAAAGACCATGCTCGATTATGGCGGCGAAAGGTATCTTAAGACAGGCAAGATCATATCCGATAAGGAAGTAAAAGATTTAAAGAAGTACGACGTAATATATCTGGGCGCAGTGGGCCATCCTGAGGTAAGGCCCGGGATATTGGAGCAGGGGCTCCTATTGAAGATCAGATTTGGTTTAGACCAATACATAAATTTGCGGCCGGTAAGGCTCTATAATTCGGCATTCTGCCCCATAAAAGACAAGAAGCCGGAAGACATAGACTTCGTTGTAGTGAGAGAAAATTCCGAAGGCCTATATAAGGGCATGGGCAAGTTCATAAAGAAGGGCACAAAAAATGAAACAGCGGTGCAAATTTCTCATAACACTAGAAAAGGTGTTGAGCGATGTATTCGCTACGCGTTCGATTATTGCCGCAAGAGAAATAAAGGAAAGAAGTTGACGCTTTGCGGAAAGACGAATGTCCTCACGTATGCGTGGGACTTGTGGCAGAGGACTTTTGACGAGGTTAAAAAAGATTATCCTGATATTCAGACCGGCTACGCGCATGTGGACGCGATAACTATGTGGTTTGTGAAGAATCCCGAATGGTTTGATTGCATAGTAACGGACAATATGTTCGGCGATATAATCACTGATCTGGGCGCGATGATACAAGGCGGCATGGGTATTGCCGCGGGCGGCAACATAAATCCGCAAGGCGTTTCCATGTTTGAGCCTATAGGCGGGTCCGCTCCAAAGTATACGGGTAAGAGCGTGATCAATCCTCTCGCGGCGATATGCGCGCTTGCTATGCTGCTTGAAAATGTCGGTGAGGCAGAGGCAGGACGAGCCGTAGAGAATTCGGTCATAAAGGCTGTAAGCACTGAATTGAAGAGCCTTGCTGCTGGAAAGATGGGTTATTCGACGCAGGAAGTCGGAGATTTGATTGTGAAGTTTTTATAAGAGGTAGTATGCAAAACAAAAAGTACAATGTAGCGGTGATGGGCGCAACAGGCGTGGTAGGGAACTGTTTCTTAAGGATCCTGGAAGAGAAAAAATTTCCCATCAACAAGTTAAGGCTTTTAGCTTCTGAAAGGTCAATAGGCGAGAAGCTAAAATTTAACGGCAAATCATATCCGGTCGAGGTATTGGGCCATGATTCTTTTGAAGGCATAGATATAGTATTGTCGAGCGCAGGAGCTTCTAGGAGCCTGGAATTCTTACCCAGTGCGGTAAAAGCAGGCGCTGTATGCGTGGATAATACGAGCGCATACCGGATGGAGAAAGACGTGCCATTGGTCGTGCCGGAGGTAAATGCGCATCGTATAAAGGGACATAAGGGTATAATAGCGAATCCAAATTGTTCTACCATACAGATGGTGGTCGCGCTATATCCGATCCATAAGGCGGCGAAGATCAAAAGGGTAGTTGTAACTACATATCAATCAGTTTCTGGCGCAGGACAGAAGAAAATACAGGAGCTGCGGGAGCAGTCAAAGGATTTTCTGGCCGGGAAAAAAATAAAGTCCGTAGAATTTCCTCATCCGATAGCGTTTAATCTTATTCCTCAGATAGATCTGTTCATGGATAACGGTTATACTAAAGAAGAGATGAAGATGGTCAATGAGACCAAGAAGATCATGGATGACGATTCTATACAATTGAATGCGACATGCGTAAGGGTTCCGGTCTTCTATTCTCATTCCGAAAGTATCAATATTGAAACAGAAAAATACATCGGCGCCGATGAGGTTCGTAAGATATTAACAAAGGCCCCGGGGGTGAAAGTTGTGGACGACCCTAAAAATAAATCATATCCGATGCCGATCTATGCTGAAGGCAAAGACGAGATATTCGTTGGGAGAATACGGAAGGACGAATCCGTTCATAACGGTATTTCGATGTGGGTCGTTAGCGATAATATCCGTAAAGGCGCGGCTCTCAATGCTATCCAGATCGCGGAGATATTGATAAAGTGATTAAGAAGATCGACATCGAGATGGCCGAATATCCCAAGCTTTTAAAGAATATTCACAAGCCGCCTAATATCCTATACCTCAACGGTTCATTTGAAAAAGAGGATGAGAATGTAGTCGCGATAGTAGGTTCGCGCCGGGCATCCAGATATGGCCTTGAGATGGGCGAGAAATTGGCTTATGAATTGGCTTTAAGAGGAGTAACGATAGTGAGCGGCATGGCGCGCGGGATAGATTCAGCGGCGCATAAAGGCGCGCTGAAGGCGAAGGGGCGGACGATCGCCGTGATGGGGAGCGGCCATGACCATATCTATCCTCCGGAAAATAAGGATTTGTATGAGAGGATCGCGAATGCAGGGGTAGTAGTGAGTGAATTCGAAAATGATATGGCGCCGCTGCCTAAGAATTTTCCGATACGTAATAGAATAATAAGCGGCCTGTCTCTAGGCGTAGTCGTGGTAGAAGCAGCTAAGAATTCAGGCGCTCTTATTACAGCTGATTTCGCGCTTGAACAAGGCCGTGAGGTATTTGCTGTTCCTGGCAAGATATCATCGCTTACCTCAGCCGGCACGCACGATCTGATAAAAGACGGCGCAAAACTTGTTCAGACCGCGGACGATATAATGGAAGAATTAAAGCTTCATATAATAGAGCCGATGACCGGCGAGAAAAAATATTTAAGGGATGATTTGATTAATTCGAAGACAGGGGCGTACATATGCAATTCACTTACAGATGATGAGAGAAGGGTTTATAAGACGCTTTCTGACGAACCTCTATATATAGACGATATAATCAAAGAGACCAAGGTTGGTATCGGCAAGATAGCCAAGGCGCTGCTTAACTTAGAATTAAAACGCCTGATAAAGGAATTACCCGGTAAGCAGTTTGTCCGCCTTCGCATTCACCAAGAAATAAACTGAGCGCTTCGGCGGATAAGAACGGAGAGACGATGGCTAAAAAACTTGTAATAGTAGAATCGCCCGCTAAGTCAAAGACTATAAGGAAATTTTTGGGCCCTGATTATGTGGTAGAGGCGAGCATGGGGCACATAATAGATTTACCCAAAAAGACCCTCGGTATTGATGTAGAGAATAATTTCGAGCCCGAATATATAGTTATCCCTGATAGAAGAAAGAATCTTGCCGCCTTGAAGAAAGAAGCAAAGACTAAGGAGGCTGTTTATCTGGCGGCGGACCCTGACCGGGAGGGCGAGGCTATAAGCTGGCATCTTAAGAATGCGTTGGCTGATGAAAAGAATAAATTTTACCGCGTTACTTTCGATGAAATAACAAAAGACGCGGTACAGGCGGCTTTCAAGCATCCACGCGACATAGACATGAATCTTGTAAATGCGCAACAGGCGCGCAGGATCCTCGACAGACTCGTAGGGTACACTTTAAGCCCGCTATTGTGGAAGAAGGTATCGAGGGGATTAAGCGCGGGGCGCGTCCAATCTGTTGCCGCGCGTTTAATAGTGGAGCGCGAGGAAGAGATAAAGAAATTCAATTCTGAGGAATATTGGGAGATCGAGGCCCAGCTTAAACGAAAAGGCGACGCGCCAAAGGAGAAATTCAAGGCTATGCTGGAGAAATACCAGAATAAGCCGATAGATATTAAAAAGCATCCCGAATCAGAAAAAGTATTGGAAATTCTTAATAAAGAAAATTATATAGTAAGCGATATACGCGAGACGAAGAGACGGAAGAAGCCGTATCCGTCTTTTACGACAAGCAAACTGCAGCAGGAAGCGTTCAATAAATTGAGATTCTCGAGCGTCAAGAGCATGCATGTAGCGCAGACACTTTACGAAGGCGTTGAGATTGGCAGTGAAGGAAGCATAGGCCTGATAACTTATATGAGAACAGACTCTGTCCGCATTTCAAAGGACGCTCAGGACGAGGCTAAGAAATATATCCTTGAAAAATACGGCAAAAAATACTATCCCGAGGTCCCGAATCTTTATAAGGCAAAGAAGAGAGCGCAGGAAGCGCACGAAGCTATTCGGCCTACATTGCCGCTGAGGCCTCCGCACGACGTAAAAGATTATCTTACGCCGGACCAGATGAAGCTATACACGCTCATCTGGAACCGATTTATATCAAGCCAGATGACAGAGTCAATTCTGGCCCAGACCACGGTTGATATAAAGGCAGGCGATTACCTGTTCAGGACGAGCGCGACAAAGGTTATATTCGACGGATACGCCGTTTTTTATGAGACCGAAACTGATAAGGAAGAGGAAAAAGAGAAAGAGGGCAGGATTCCTCAGCTTTCAGTCGATGAGCCGCTTGATTTATTAGAACTGTTGCCAAGCCAGCATTTTACGAAACCGCCGCCTAGATATTCTGACGGTTCTTTAGTCAAGGCGCTTGAAGAACTCGGTATAGGCAGGCCCTCTACTTATGCCCCAACGATCTCTACGATAGTAACGCGTGATTATGTCAGGCGAGAATCCGGATACTTGAAGCCTACTGAACTCGGCACCATCGTGACAAAATTGCTTATGGAGCATTTCCCGAAGGTACTGGACGTTGAATTTACCGCTAAGATGGAGGATGAGCTAGACGGCATCGAAGAAGGGGAAATAGACTGGAAGATACTGCTGAAGAGCTTCTATTCGCCGTTCATGCATACGGTTGAGAAGGCGAAGCTTGACATGAAAGACGTGAAGAAAGAGATCGTGTCTACTAATGAGATTTGCGAACTTTGCGGTAAGCCGATGGTTATAAAATGGGGAAGGAGAGGGAAATTCTTGAGTTGCTCCGACTACCCGAGGTGCAAGAGCGCAAAATCGATAACGAGCGGCGTAAAGTGCCCTGCCCCCGGATGTATAGGGGAACTTGTTGAGAGGCGCTCGAAGCGCGGCATGTTCTATGGCTGCACAAAATTTCCCGCCTGCAGATACACCGCAAGGAAGCTTCCGGACGACAAAGAAGAGGCGAAAGAAGTAATTTAAAATGCGGCGATACATCGACAAATTTATGAATTATCTGAAGATCGAAAAGAATGTATCGAGGCACACTATAACAAATTACGCGATAGACCTAAAGGCGTTCTCCGCGTTTTTGGGGGAGAAGGATATCAGCGCTGTCGACCATCTTGTCTTGAGAAGGTTTTTAGCCGAGATGCGCTCTAAAAACTATTCTAAGAGGACGGTAGCGAGGAAACTGGCTAGCCTAAGAAGTTTCTTCAAATTTCTATACCGCGAAGGATATATAAAATCTAATCCCATCACGGCAATAAGTTCTCCGAAGCTGGATAAGAAGCTTCCTAACCTTCTGGATGTGGGAAAAGTTACAAAATTGATACTCGCGCCTGATACAAAAACTCAGGCTGGCTTGAGAGATAGGGCGATCTTAGAGACTTTGTATTCTACGGGGATCAGGGTCAGCGAGCTCGTCGGTCTTGATGTAAGTGATATGGATTTTATAAGCGGCGTAATAAAGGTATTCGGGAAAGGATATAAGGAAAGGATCGTTCCGATAGGAGATGAGGCCGTGACTGCCGTCAGAAAATATCTTGATAAGATAAAACCCTGCGCAAAGGACAAGGACGCTGTATTTTTGAATAACCGCGGCATGCGCCTGACCGATAGGAGCATAAGAAGAGTAGTGGATAAATATATACGTGCCTGCAGCATAGAAGAGAAAATATCTCCGCACTCATTAAGGCATTCTTTCGCGACACACCTCCTCGATAGGGGGGCAGATTTAAGAAGTGTTCAGGAATTATTAGGGCATATGAATCTCTCCACGACGCAGATCTATACTCATGTTACCATGGAAAGATTAAAGTCCGTTTACGATAAAGCGCATCCGCGCGCTTAAAGCCCTTCGACCCTTCGACTTCGCTTGAGGGTCGATGGCGAGCATAACCGAACCATCGACAGAATAAAGGCACAATAAAGCTGTAATAATGCGGAGTTTCATATATGCACCCAATCATAGCGAAGATCGGGCCGCTATGCGTCTATTCCTACGGTTTAATGGTAGCGACAGGTTTTGCCATCGCGATACTTCTTGCCTACAAACACGCCGGCGAATTCGGCCTTGGTAAAGACAGGATAATCGATTTTGGGATCGCGATACTGGTAGGCGGCATAGTAGGCGCGCGGCTTCTCTACGTCCTCACTAACCTGAAATACTATATTTTGAATCCGTTCGAGATAATAAACATAACAAAAGGCGGGTTAGTCTGGTATGGGGCTTTTCTATTCGGAATTCTTGTCGCCGTTCTTTTTGTAAAAAAGAACAAAATAAATTTCTGGGCAGGGGCTGATCTTCTCGCTCCTTATATGGCGCTTGCCCAAGCGATCGGAAGGATCGGCTGCTTCTTAAACGGATGTTGTTACGGCGCCGAAGTCCCGTCAGATTATATGTTTAGCGTAGTGTTTCCCGGCGAATCGGCCTTCCGTCATCCGACACAAATTTACTCGGCGCTCGCGCTGCTTTTATTATTCGTTATTTTAAGAAATTGGCAAGAGAGGCGTAATTTTAACGGCGAAGTTTTTTTGGGTTATGTAATGCTGTATTCTCTAACAAGATTCGGCATCGAATTCTTAAGAGGGGATAATCCCAAAATATTATCAGGCCTGACAATATCTCAATTAATAAGCATTCCGGTATTTACGGCATGCCTCGCCATATTCATATATAGGTTGCTTCAATGGAAGAAAAGCTCCTCAAAGTCCGCGTAAGCGCGGACAATAAAGGTAAGAGGCTCGACAAGTTTCTATCCGAGCAGTTCGAAAAAGAATTTTCCCGTTCGTTTATTCAGAAGCTTTTGGCGGATGGCGGGATCCTGCTTAACGGAGAAGTCCCGAAGCGCCATCATATGGTGAATACGGATGAAATCGTAGAGCTGAAGATTCCAAAAGCCAAAGAATACGAGATAAAGGGAGAAAAAATACCTCTCGATATAGTCTATGAGGATGAGCATCTTCTTGTTGTTAACAAACCCCAGGGCATGGTAACGCATCCTGCGCCGGGAAATTATACGGGTACTTTAGTTAATGCGCTTATTTCCCATTGCGGCGGCCTTTCGGGGATAGGCGGCGTATTGAAACCCGGTATAATCCACAGGCTCGATAAAGGCACATCAGGCCTTCTCGTAGTCGCCAAAACAGACGAGGCTCACAAAAAATTATCGAAGCAATTTAAAAATAAGACGACCAAAAGAGTATACATGGCGCTGGTAAAAGGCAGTGTCGAGCTTGATAACGGCACCATAGAGCTTCCGATCGGCAGAAGCGCGCGTGACAGGAAAAAGATGGCGGTAAGATTTGAGGACGAAAGAAGTAAATACGCTGTAACTCATTATAAGGTGATAAAAAGATTCGAGGGCTTTACGCTTTTAGAATGCACCCTCGGAACAGGCAGGACCCATCAGATAAGGGTCCATCTTTCATATATAGGGCATCCTATACTCGGCGATGAAAAATACGGAAGTAAGGATAGCTTTAAAGCCGCGATGCTGCACGCGCAAAAGTTAGGATTTACCCATCCGGTTGTCAAAAAATTTATGGAGTTTACAAGCTCTCCGCCCAAGGAGATGGCCGAGATAATAAAAAAAGGGCGCTTGTGATATAATAGCTTTCGGTTTTAAGAAAAAATATATGCAAATGAATATCAGGCCAATAAAAAAGTTATCGGGAGACATAACCGTTCCCGGCGATAAGTCTATATCTCACAGGGCGCTTATGATAGGAGCAATCACGCGCGGCGTTACTAGGGTAAAGGGCCTGCTCGATTGCGATGATTGTAACTACACGATAGCCGCGTTTAGGAAGATGGGGATCGCAATAAAAAAAGAGGGCGATATTACCGTGATAGACGGTAAGGGGCTTAGGGGCCTTAGTAAACCGCCGGCACCTATCAACGCGGGTAATTCCGGCACCACTATGAGGCTTTTGGCGGGAATATTGGCTGGACAGGATTTTGAGTCTACATTGACGGGAGGCGAAGGTTTATATAATCGGCCAATGAAAAGGATCGTAGAGCCGCTATCAAAGATGGGCGTAAAAATAAGGGCGCGTGACGGAGAATATCCGCCGCTTGTTATCAGGGGAGGAGAGGTAAGGCCTGTAAACTATAAAACACCGATACCGAGCGCTCAGGTGAAGTCCGCTCTTCTTTTTGCGGGACTTTACTCAAAAGGCACGACAAAGATTACGGAAAAATTTAAATCGCGCGACCACACGGAAAGGATGCTTAAAACTTTCGGAGCGAATATAGGCATTAAGGGAACCAGCGTCTTCTTAAAAGGCGATATTGAGCTGACTCCTAAAGATTTGGATGTGCCCGGCGACATATCCAGCGCCAGCTTCTTCTTGGTCGGCGCGCTTCTTTTAAAAGGCTCGTCGATAAAGATAAGGAACATTTCTATAAACCCCACAAGAGCCGGCATCTTGAAAATACTCTCCAAGATGGGCGGGCGCATAAAGATAATCAATAAAAAGAATCTTTTCGAGCCTGCAGGCGATATAGTAGCGGAGTATTCAAGGACAAGAGGGATCACGATTGATAAAGATATGATACCAGGCATTATAGACGAACTGCCTATAATATTTGTGCTCGCATCATTATCAAAAGGCAGGACTATAGTGAAAGGAGCCGAAGAACTGAGGGTAAAGGAGGCCGATAGGATAAATTCCATGCAGGAGGGCCTCAAGGCAATGGGGGCGAAATTCTATCTTAAGGGCGATGAAGTTATAATTGAAGGCGTCGAAAAATTAGCCGGCGCGCGCTTAAAAAGTTTCGGGGACCACAGGACCTGCATGGCAATGGCAATAGCGGCCATTACGGCAAGCGGCGAAAGCCGGATCGAAGGCGCGGAAAGCGTATCAAAATCTTTTCCGGGATTCTTCGGAGTATTAGCCAATTTATCTATGGCATAGCGGCCGCACAGCGAGAATTTAGTTTGACAATAGTATAATTTTTTGTTAATATCACACAATAAGTCTGCTCGCCCTGTACCGATATGGTACAGGGCCTGTCGGCTCGCCTCTTGGCGAAGCCGAGGGCAGGCGCGGAGATAGTTCATGATGCGAAGGCTGTGGCAATTTCTCACAGGATTATATAATAATTTATTCGGTTTCTTCTCAAGCGATATAGGCATAGATCTCGGCACTGCCACCACATTAGTTTATCTGAAAAACCAGGGAATAGTATTGTGCGAGCCCTCGGTCGTTGCGATTGAGGCAGGGACTTCAAACGTTTTGGCCGTGGGAGAAGAGGCCAAGAGAATGCTCGGGAGAACCCCAGGAAACATAGTCGCGATAAGGCCCATGAGGCATGGCGTAATCACCGATTTTGAGATATCGGAAGCCATGCTTCGTTATTTTATACAGAAGGTTAATAAGAGCAAGCGCTTTGTCCGTCCGAGGATAGTCATAGCCATTCCCTCAGGCATAACAGAGGTCGAGAAGAGGGCAGTTGAGGATTCAGCCCTGCACGCAGGCGCGCGAGAGGTTATTACTATCGAAGAGCCTATGGCGGCTGCAATAGGCGTTGGCCTGCCGATTTCAGAGCCTTCCGGGAACATGATCATAGATATAGGCGGCGGCACTACCGAAATAGCCGTGATCTCTCTTACCGGCATGGTCTTCTCAAAGTCAGTTAGGATCGGCGGGGATGAGATGGATGAAGCAGTTATAAATTATCTTAAGAAAAATTATAACCTGATGATTGGCGAAAGGACCGCGGAGGACATAAAGATAAAGATAGGTTCCGTATATCCACTCGAGGAAGAGCTGAAGTTAGATGTCAGGGGAAGAGACCTTGTCGCGGGACTTCCTAAAACTGTCTCAATAACGAGCGAAGAGGTGCGGGAAGCCATGGCAGATCCGATGTCGCAGATCGTCGAGGCGGTAAGAATAACGCTCGAAAGGATCCCGCCGGAACTATCGGCCGATTTAATAGAAAAAGGCATAGTGCTTGCAGGCGGCGGTTCGCTATTGAGAGGAATAGACAAGCTTATTTCTGAAGAAACGGGGCTGCCAGTCCACTTGGCGGAAGATCCGCTCACGGCCGTTGCTCTCGGCACCGGAAAAGTCTTGAGCGAAGAAAAGTATTTAAAGGCGATAGTCAAGCTGCAGAAACGTAAGCGTTAACTTTTTTTAAGATGTGCGCAATCAAAAAAAACGCATAGTAAAGATCCTTGTAGTACTCTCAGCCGCAATTCTCATCATATTAAGTTCATCCGCAGCGCGTTTAATAAGAATAAATCTCGCCGATACAAGCACCCCGTTATTAAAGACGGTCCATTCCTTTTTGGGTTTCTTAGAAGACATAGCCCCCTTTGCCGTCCTTAGGGAGGAGAATAGGATATTACGCGACAGGATAGATCTATTGACGAGGATGGCGGAAGAGGGCCAGGCCATTAATGATGAAAATGCGAGATTAAGAAATCTTCTCGACTTTCGCAAAATGATTCCGTATGCCAGCATGCCTGCCCAGGTTATAGGCCGCGATCCGTCCAACTGGTCTAATTCCCTGATTATAGATAAGGGCGCGGCAAACGGCGTAAAGCAAAATATGGCTGTCATGTCAACCCGCGGGATCGTCGGCAGGATAGTCGAAATAGGAAAATATTCAAGCAAGGTTTTACTTATAACAGATCCTAATCTAAAGGTCGGAGTTCTGATAAGGCGCAATCGTCAGGGAGGCGTTATGGTCGGAAGGCCGGGCGATAGGTGTAAGATCATATATATAGCGCTTGATTCAGACGCTAAACCAGGCGATAAGGTCATAACGGCCGGATTCGGCGGCGTCTTTCCTAAAGGTATATTGGTCGGAGAGATAGAAAAGGTGGGCAAGGAAGAAGGGCGTCTCTATAAATACGCTATAGTGAAACCGTCGCAGGATCTGTCAAAGTTAGAAGAGGTTTTGTGTATCATAAGGTAAGCAGGTTTTCCATATACCTACTTTTATCCGCTTCGCTAATTCTACAATTGACCGTTATTGACTACATCAAGATATTTAACGCGAAACCGGACATCATGCTTTTGCTTGTAATATTTTTTGGGCTTTTCTTCGGCGGTTCGGTCGGTCTCGAGACAGGATTTGCAGCCGGTTTATTGAAGGATATATTATCGGTCGATATATTCGGGATAAACACCTTAACGCTAGCCATTACCGGTCTTACAGTAGGGATATTGAGCCCAAAGTTTTTTAAGGAATCGAGAATAACGCAAATGGCTCTTGTCTTCGCATTCGCGCTTTTTTTTATGCTCGCCCATTACATATTCAATTCTTTTATTTCTAAAATTACCTATATAAGTTTCTCCGAATATCTTTTCGGACTTATAATACCTGCCTCTCTTTACACGTCCTTTATATCCGTGACGATATTTCCCATTCTCATGAGTAGGTACCACCTTGAAGAAAAAGAGGAATTTCTATGAGAGAAAAATTCTTGCTGATACCAATACGTTTCCTATTCATATTTATTGTGCTCGGGCTTATTTTTACCCAAGTGATCAGGCACCCTTACTACTCAAGGCTTTCCAAGGACAACGCCATAAGAATAATACCTATAGACGCGCCGCGCGGGACGATATTCGACAGGAATAATATCCCGCTTGTAGCGGACAGAATCTCCTTCGACGTGGCTGTGGTCTATCAGGAATTGAAGAATAGGGAAAAACTCATAAGGCTTTTCAAGGGCCTATTCGATGTCCCGCGAAAAAATATTGAGGATTCGCTTGAAAAGGCAAGCCTCAAACCTTATGCCCCTGTCACAATAGTAGAAGATATAGATAAAGAGAAAGCATTTATGCTGGAGGAAGAGAGTTTTGATATAAGGGGGCTTGTCATACAGACGAAGTCGGTGCGCAATTATCTCTTTAAAAATGTGGGCGCTCACGTATTCGGATATTTAAGCGAGATAAACGAAGAGGAGCTGCAAAATTTGAGAGAGTACGGTTACCGGGCAAAGGATCTTGTAGGTAGAGACGGTTTAGAAAAGTATTATGATAAATACCTGGCAGGCGTGGATGGGGGACTTCAGATGCAGGTCGATAATAAGGGCAGGCAGGTGAGGACTCTTGGGTTGAAAGAACCGGTCAGCGGAAAAGACCTGCATCTTACCATCGATATAAATTTACAGACTGTTTGCGACAAAGCGCTTTGGGGTAAAAACGGGGCTGCCATCGTTATGGATCCAAATACAGGCGAGATACTAGCGCTTTCGAGCGCTCCAACCTTTGACCCTAATATATTTATCCGGCCCGAAGATTCTTCGGAAAGGGTAAAGCTTATAAGAGACAGGGGAAGATATCCTTTACTTAATAGAGCTATTTCAGGTGTTTATCAGCCCGGTTCTGTATTCAAGGTTGTTGTCGCCTCGGCCGCGCTCGAGACTGCTAGGATCACCCTTAGCACGCGATTTAATTGTAATGGCGCTTACTCTATCGGAAATGCTAAATTTGCCTGCTGGAAAGAAGGGGGGCATGGTTCGCAAAATATTATTGAGGCTCTCATGAATTCCTGCAATGTATTTTTTTATAATACCGGCAGAACGCTCGGCGTGGAAAAGTTAGAAGGCTTTGCTAGAATTTTCGGGTTCGGTAAAGAAACAGGTATAGATCTGCCTGACGAAACCAAAGGGGTCGCGCCGGGAAGACTGTGGAAGAAGGCCTACAAAAAAGATATTTGGTATGAAGGGGATACTATTAATTATGCTATAGGACAGGGCTATCTACTCGTTACGCCGATCCAGGTCTTAGAGATGATGGCGGTTATGGCTAACAAAGGAAGCATGGTCAAGCCTTACTTAGTAAAAAGCGTAGACACAACAGAAATTTTAAGCGTAAATCGGCGCGCAGTGGGCTTGAGTGACGATGCGATTAGAACCGTAAGGGAAGGACTTTACAAAGTAGTAAATGAAGAGAATGGCACGGGTAAGCGCGCCAAGGTAGAGGGTATAGCTATAGCGGGGAAGACAGGCACCGCGCAAAACCCTCTTGGCAGGACTCACGCTTGGTTCAGCGGGTTCGCCCCCTTTGATAACCCGCGGATCTGCCTCGCGGTCTTCTTGGAGCACGGCGGCAAAGGTGGTTTAGAACCTAGCGAGATGGCTAATGAAATATTACAGGAAGCAAAGTCGAAGGGCTATCTATGATATTTGACAAGAGATTGGTAAAAGATTTTGACAAGGCGCTGCTCGTAATTACATTCATCTTGTGTCTGGGAGGGGTTCTCATGCTTCACAGCGCCACGCAGGCAAAGGGACTTATCTTTATTGAAAGCTATGTATTCAGGCAAATAAATTGGATAGTATTAGCGGCAGCCTTTCTTTTAATAGTGATAAATATCTCTTATCAGAAATTCATCGATATCTCTTACGCGCTATATGCGATAAATATAGTTTTGCTGATGCTTGTTTTGATACTAGGCAGGGAAAGGCTCGGCGCGCAGCGCTGGTTTACCGTAGGTAATTTTGCGTTTCAGCCTTCGGAATTTATTAAAATAAATTTTATCCTGACTCTTGCCAATCTTCTCGGCTCTAAAAAAGGGAGGTTGGAGGATGCAAAAATGTTTTTCATACCGCTCGTATTATTAGCGATACCTTTTCTACTCGTCTTGGTACAGCCCGACCTGGGCACAGCGCTTCTCTTAATTCCCATATTCTTAGCTATGGCATATGTAGGGGGAATGCGCGTAAAACATTTACTTATACTCGTTATCATTGGAATAAGCGCGCTTCCTTTCTTCTGGCATTTTTTAAAAGATTATCAAAAACAGCGGCTTCTGGTTTTTTTGAATCCGAACGTAGACCCGCTCGGGGCCGGCTATACCATAATTCAATCAAAGATAGCGGTAGGCTCGGGCGGATTGACAGGGAAAGGGTGGCTTGCCGGTACTCAGAATCAACTGAACTTTCTTCCCGAACGCCACACGGATTTTATATTTTCTGTGATCGGGGAAGAGTGGGGGCTATTCGGCGCGCTCATCTTGATATTATTATATTTTCTAATTACGAGACGCGGTTTTGATATTGTGTCTTCGACGAATGATATGTACGGTAAACTTGTCGCGGTCGGCATCGTCGTATTGATCTCGCTGCAAGTCGTGATAAATATTGCGATGACCATTGGGCTTATGCCGGTTGTCGGCATTCCTCTGCCATTAGTGAGTTATGGCGGTTCGAGCATGCTCGCGACATTCATCGCGATCGGCTTACTACTGAATATTGGCATGCGCCGGTCACGGTTCTAAAAAATTTTTCTCATCAACCGGTTCCCCTCTCGGGAGGGGTACACCTTACTTGCTAAGGAGAAAATTTTTTCGCCCTACTTAAGGGCGGACCACCGAAAGTTTCGCCTGCAATAAGAGCGAAAAAATTAACACCAGTTATAGATAAGAGAAAATGTTATGAATAATCTCAATGATTTATTACTGCAAGTCCGGAAGCCTGCTAGGTACATCGGCGGCGAGTGGAACGCTGTAAAAAAAGAATGGACTGATGATAAGGTAAAGGCACTGCTCGCGTTTCCCGATGTATACGAAGTCGGGATGAGTTATCTTGGGCTTAAGATACTTTACGGGATTTTAAATAAGAGAGACGATTGCCTTTGTGAAAGAGTATTCTCACCGTGGCCGGATTTCGAAGAAGTATTGCGAAAAAATAATATCGAGATTTTTAGTCTTGAATCACGTATGCCTATCAAAGGATTCGATATCATCGGATTCAGTATCGCGTACGAACTTAATTATACCAACATATTAAATATCTTAGATCTCGGCGGAATTCCAATAAGATCGTCTGAAAGAAGCGATAAAGATCCGTTAATTATTGCCGGTGGCCCCGCGTGCTTCAACCCGGAACCCGTGGCAGAGTTTATAGACGCGTTTATAATCGGAGACGGGGAAGAGGCGATTGAGGAGATTGTAGAGGTATATAAAGGGTTCCGTCTTCGCAAAAGCGCTTTCGCCTTTGGCCTCGGCGGACAGGCAATGGCCGATGATCATGGGTCAAGGAAAAAATTATTGAAGGAACTCGCCGAGATACAGGGCGTGTATGTGCCGTCGTTTTATGCCGTCGAATACAACGATGACGGAACAATAAAGAATTTTTCGCCGAAAGAGAAGGATGTGCCGAAAAAAATAAAGAAAAGAGTTGTTGTGGATCTGGATAATTCGTTTTATCCTGCCAATCAGTTAGTGCCGTACATACAAATAGTTCATGACAGAATAATGCTTGAGATAATGCGCGGGTGTAAGCATGCCTGTAAATTCTGTCAGGCAGGCACAACTTATAGGCCGCGCCGCGAAAGGTCGAAAGAAAAAATTATAGAATTAGCAAAAGAATCTTATTCAAAAACGGGTTACGAAGAGATAACGCTTCTTTCTCTATCGAGCGGCGACCATTCTAAGATAAGAGAGATAATCGAGGAGCTTAACGAGGCGTTTAAAGATAAGGCAGTGTCTATCTCAGTTCCGTCTCTAAGGATAGAGGGTGTCCTGAGCGAACTTCCCGCTCTAATAGCGCAAGTGAAGAAGACAGGCCTGACATTCGCGCCGGAAGCCGGAAGAGAATGTTTAAGAAAAGTCATTAATAAAAACATCGACGTAGAAAAATTACTCAACGCTGCCATGGAATCTTTTAAGTCCGGATGGCGGAAGGTAAAATTATATTTCATGATAGGCCTGCCGACAGAAAAAGAAGAGGATTTAACAGCGATACCGGAACTTCTTTACAAGGTCTCTAATTTAAAGCGCTCTCTCGACAAAAAGCCCGCGCATGTTACAGCCAGTATAAATGCCTTTGTACCGCGGCCCCACACTCCGTTTCAATTGGAAGCGATGGAAAATTTTGATAAATTGTCAGAGAAAAAAGATCTCTTAAAAAGAAGCGTAAGAACCAAAATGATAGAATTGGATTTTCATTCATTTCACATGGCTTATCTCGAGGCTGTATTTGCAAGGGGGGATAGGAGGCTTTCAAAAGTTATATATGAAACATGGAGCAAGGGAGCAAGGTTTGATGGTTGGAATGATTTTTTTAATTTTGGCCTATGGAGCGATTCTTTCAAAAAAGCCGGTCTTGACCCGGATTTTTATGCTGTGCGGGCGAGAAAATGTGATGAAACATTGCCTTGGGATTTTATTGATATAGGAGTAGTTAAATCCTCGCCCTAATCTCTCATGCCGACTCCAGAACGAAAACATTGAGGGCATAATGCATAGAGTATAATGCGCGCTATAATGCCTAGTAGTTTGACAAGTCCGTATCTATATAGTATACTTTCCATAAACAAAGGCAAATTATAATAAATGTTTTGTAGAATAATTTAGGAACATTCCTGGAATGGTCTAATGAGCGTTGTCCAGAAATGTTCTGTAGCACGACTTCAGGAACATTCCTGGAATGGTCTAATGAGCGTTGTCCAGAAATACGCCAAGAGGAGGAAACGATGAGCGGCTTTTTTAAACACTTCTCGCTTGTCCCAAAAGGGTTGAGGTATAAACTTGTAGTTGCTTTCAGTCTCATGTCGATAATACCTTTGCTTGCTTGCGCCTATGTCATATTCTCGTATATATTCCCAATAGCCGGAAACTTCGCAAATATAGCGACCATAGTAGTTTTTTCCGCAGTGATCGCCGTATTGGGACTTGCTCTTGCAAGGGGCCTTGTCGACCCGGTTATTGATATGGCCATAGAAGCTAAAATAATAGCTAGTGGAGAGTTTAACAGGGGAATAGCGGTTTCTTGCCGGGATGAGATAGGGATACTTGGAGAATCCATAAATACGATGACGCATAAGATAAGGCTGAACTTGGACGAGTTGAAGAATTTCGGCCAAAGGACAAAAGAGCTTGACATAGAGATACATAAGAAGGTCCTTGCGTTATCGGGCCTTCTGCAGATAGGAGACCTCATAGCGTCCGGTTCGACAGAATTGGACTCAATCCTCGAATTATCCGTGCAAAAAGTGGCGACGATATTAGACGATAGTTTTTGTGTTTTCTACATGGCCCCTAAGGCAGAAGGCGAAGAATTCATTCCAAAGACATATGCCAACGTACATGAAGAAGCGCTTCGAGATATAACTATAAAGAAGGGCGAAGGCGTTCTGGGCAAGATAATGGAAAACAGATCATTTGTAGTCGTTGATAAGACGACGAAGATAACGAAGGATCTGGAGGAATTCAAAACCTCTCACAACATAAAGAATATGGTCGTTGCTCCAATATATTCCAGTAAAAAATATTTTGGCCTCCTTATCATAGGGAGCAGGCAGGACGATTACCGTTATAAAACGGACGATATCGACCTCATCAAGATATTTACAAAGCAGATCACTATAGCGATTGAAAATGATATCTGGCTAAAGAAGAGCGAAGAGCTGGTTATAAAAGACGACCTCACCGACCTATATAGCAAAAACTATATCTTATCGAGACTGGATGAAGAGATACGCCGCGCTATATTTTACCAGAGGCCGTGTTCATTTGTCGTATTCAATATAGACAATTTTAAATCATTGCGCGATTCCAGGGGGGAACTAGTGGCAGAGGAGGCAATCAAAAAAGTTGCCAAGCTGATTAAGGACAATATGACTCCTGTCGGGAAGGCCGCGAGGATCGGCGGGGATGAGTTTGCGATGTTATTGCCGGAAAAGAATAAGAAAGAGGCGGCGAATATCGCTGAGGATTTGAGAAAGAGGATAGAGGCGAATAATTTCTCGCGTGACGGCAAGGTTTCGATTACAGTGTCAGGCGGCGTTAGTGAAAATCCGATAGACGGCTCGACGCAGGAAGGGCTGCTCAAGAAGGCCATGGAGGCGCTTCAGAGCGCCAAGTCGTTAGGTAAAAACAGGGTCGTTGCGTAAAGATAATAAGATTCAAAGAAAGGATCGTATATGCCAAAGGATATAAATGCCTTATTGAAGCTGATGGTTGAGAAGAACGCGTCAGACCTTCACATTACCGCGAATTGGCCCGCGCATATAAGAATAGACGAGAAACTTATAGCCGCCGATGACCGTGTCTTATCGCCGGATGAAGCAAAGGATCTCGTGTATAGTATACTAAATAAGGCGCAGATAGCTAAATTCGAGCGCGACCTGGAGCTGGATATATCTTTTGAAATCACCGGGATAAGCCGCTACAGAGTAAATGTATTTAAACAGAGAGGGACCGCGGCCGCTTCGATAAGGCTCATCCCCTATAAGATCTGGACTTTTGAGGAGTGCGGTCTCCCCATCAATGTTACGACGAGTCTTTGCAAAAAACCAAGAGGACTTGTATTATTAACGGGCGCAACGGGAAGCGGCAAATCCACGTCTTTAGCCTCGATGATAGACTGGATAAATCATGACAGGCCATGTCACATAATAACGATCGAAGATCCGGTAGAATTCGTTCATACCAACAAAAAAGCGATAATCGAACAGAGAGAGATTTATAGCGATACGCATACTTTTCCAGCGGCATTAAAGCACGTTTTGAGACAGGACCCGGATGTAATTTTAATAGGTGAAATGAGGGACCTTGAGACGATAGAGTCCGCATTGATAATCGCGGAGACAGGCCACCTTGTATTCGCGACGCTTCATACGTCTGACTGCGTTCAGACCATCAACAGGATCGTGGACGTATTTCCTTCGCATCAACAGCAGCAGATAAGGACACAGTTATCGTTCGTATTGCTTGGGGTATTGTCGCAGCAATTGATACCCAGAGAGGGCGGAAGAGGGCGAGTTCTCGCGGTAGAAATATTGCTTTCAAACCCCGCTCTTAGAAGCCTTGTAAGAGAATCGAAGATACATCAGGTATATTCCGTTATGCAGACTTCACAAAAAGAAGGCATGAAGACCATGAATCAGGCTTTGTACGAATTATACCAAAGGAAACTTATATCTTATGAAGATGCCTTTGCGAGGACTACAGATCCTGATGACCTGGCGCGTATCTTCAAAAGGTAAAAATTAAATATGGCGCCTATCAAACGCATAGTGTCTAAACAGTTGGGCGAGCTTCTTCTTGAAAAGGGGATAATCAATGAGGCCCAGCTAGAGAAGGCGCTTAAAATTCAGAAAGAAAAGGGCGGCCTGATAGGCCAGATCCTTGTGATATTAGGTTACGCGAAAGAGGAGGAGATCGCTCAGGTCCTGACAGTACAATATGGTTTTCCGTATCTCCCTTTGGAAAGCTATGAAATAAGCCCCGATGCCATAAAGCTAATTCCCGAAAATGTCGCGAAGCAATATAATTTAATCGCCATCGACAGAATAGGGAGCCTGTTAACTATATCTATGTCGAATCCTCTCAATATCCAGGCAGTCGAAGACATAGAGATGCTTACCGGCTGCAAGATACAAGTCTTTATAAGCACAATGTCCGACGTCAGCAACGCGATAAAGAAGTACTACTCCAAAAAATAATATGATTCCGTCGCTAAAAGAAAAAATCATCAAGGTATTCATTGACAAGAAACTCCTAAAGAAGGCCGATCTTGAGAAGGCGCTTAATGTCCATAGAGAGAAGGGCGGCTCTTTAAGCGATATTCTTGTGGATATGGGTATGATTTCAAGAGATGATCTGATGGTCGCGTTGAGCCACGAACTCGGCATCCCCCCCATCAACCTCTCGCGATATAAGGTCGATCCCAACGTAATAAAGCTGATTCCCAAGAAGATCGCCAAGCGTTACCAGATAGTCCCCATTTCAAAGATGGGCAATACTCTGGTCGTCGCGATGGTCGATCCGCTGAACGTCTTCGCGTTCGACGATATAAAGGCTATCACAGGGTTTAATATAAGCCCTATAATAACTGTGGACAGAGACATAAAGGAGGCCATTGCTCAGTATTATGAAGAGAGCGCATATATCGCGATTGAGAAGATAGTCGACGATATGAAAGAATCGGCGGTTATGAGCGCGTTGGAAGAACGCGGCATGGAGATGCAAGAGTCTTCGGACCTGATAAAGATGACACAGGATGCGCCTGTCGTAAGGATCGCCAACCTTATACTCGCCGAGGCGGTAAATTTAAAAGCAAGCGACGTGCTGATCGAACCTTTGGAGAATGAGATGAGGGTCAGATTTCGGATAGACGGGACACTGCAGGAGGCAAAAAGGCCGCCAAAGGCGCTTCATAGCGCTATCGTATCCAGACTAAAGGTCATGTCGAATCTGGATATCGCGGAGAGGAGGCTTCCTCAGGACGGAAGATTTAAGGTAAGGCTTCACGGTAGAGAGGTTAATTTCAGAATATCAGTTCTTCCTTCGAGCAGAGGCGAAAAAGTTGCTTTAAGGATACTTGATAAATCACAGGCGATGCTCGACCTTGAAAGATTAGGATTTGATAAAAAATCATTGGACTACATAAAAGAAGGGGCGATGAAGCCGCACGGGATGATACTCGTATGCGGCCCGACGGGTTGCGGCAAGACAACGACCCTGTATTCGGTCCTCGAATACATAAATTCGCCTGAAGATAACGTGATCACTGTCGAGGACCCTGTCGAGTACATCATCGATGGCATAAATCAGGTCACCTCAAGGCCAAACATAGGATTGACGTTCGCAAGCGCGCTAAGGTCTATATTAAGGCAGGATCCCGATATAATAATGATAGGAGAGATAAGAGATTTTGAGACGGTAGATATCGCTATCAAAGCAGCGCTCACCGGACATTTGGTTTTGAGCACCTTGCACACTACAACGGCTGCCGGCTCCATAACAAGGCTTCTTAATATGGGTGTTGAACCATTCCTTATTACCTCGTCCGTGATCTTGATAGCGGCCCAAAGACTTGTGAGGAATATCTGCCATAACTGCAAAGAGCCTTACGAATTAGATTCTGATATGGCAGAGAAGCTCGGCATAAAGAGCGGTGGAAAAAAAGTGACATTATATCGCGGCAAAGGATGCGATGCATGCCGAAATACAGGATATAAGGGCAGGGTAGGGCTTATCGAAGTCCTTACGCTTACCCCAAAGATAAAGACGCTTATATTGGAAAGTTCTCAAGAATATAAGATACGCGACCAGGCCATGCTTGAAGGGATGAAGACCTTGAGGGAAAATGGAATCACACTGGCGCTCGAAGGCGTTACGACAATCGATGAAATCGTACGTGTTACCGTCGGTGACCAGGACATAGAAGCGAAATAGCCTATGATAGCATCCTTAAAAGAAAGATTAGTGAAAGTCCTTACAGACGGACATCTTGTAAAGAAGCAAGACCTCGATAAGGCTCTAGAGATCCAGAAAAAGTCAAGGGGAAGCCTCGGCAAGATTTTGATAGACCAAGGATTCATCACGCATAAGGCGCTCATGGTGGCCGTAAGCGAGCAACTTGGCGTTCCTCCAATAGACCTATCAAAATATAAGATAGGCCATGAGATCTTAAAACTCATTCCGGAGAAGGTGGCGCGCCAATATTCAGTGCTGCCGTTTTCCAAGATCGGCAATGTCCTCACGATTGTGATGTCGGATCCTTTGGATGTACTTGCCATAGACGATATCAAGACAATGACGCATTTAAAGGTGGACATTGCGATTGCGCCAGAGAATGAAATAAAAGAAACCATAAATTCATATTATGGAACGACTGCCCATTCGCATGCGCAAGAGATTACAAAGATCCTGGAAGAGGTAAAGGCCGAAGATGAGGTTGAGGTTGTAGAGGAAGAGAAGATAGATGTAAGCGAGGCAGCAGAGGAAAGCCAGACGGCGCCGATAGTAAAAGTTGTGAGCCTCATACTGAACGAGGCGATAAAGAAAAGAGCCAGTGATATACACATAGAACCCTGTGAAAAATTTCTCAAAGTAAGATACAGAATAGACGGCGCCCTTCACGATATCCTGACATTGCCAAATAAAAACAAGAACGCGATCCTTGCGCGTATCAAGATAATGTCTAGGCTCGACATAACAGAGACGAGGATGCCGCAGGACGGCAGATTTAAAATACATTTCAAAGGAAAAGAGATTGATTTCAGGATTTCTGTCCTACCCGTAACGTTTGGCGGGAAAGTCGTTATGAGGATACTGGATAAATCCAATATAAGCGTAGGCCTGGACAAATTAGGATTTCTACCCGCGCCTTTAAGTATATTCAAGACGGCGCTCACGAGGCCTTATGGGATGATATTAGTTACGGGCCCTACCGGAAGCGGTAAATCTACCACCCTGTATTCGATAATAAATCAACTCAATACGCAAGAACGTAATATCATAACCTTGGAAGATCCCGTAGAATATGAGACCGAAGGCGTTACGCAGATAGCGGCGAGGCCGGAGATAGGATTGACCTTTGCCGTCGGCTTGAAGAGCGTGTTAAGACAGAGCCCTGACATAATAATGGTAGGCGAGATACGCGATTTCGAGACAGCGGATATTGCGATCAAGGCATCGCTGACAGGGCAGTTTATTTTAAGCACGCTTCATACAAACGATTCGTGCGGCGCCATAACAAGGCTCATAGACATGGGCGTGGAGCCGTTCTTGGTCGCCTCAAGCCTTATTCTGTCGTCGGCACAAAGGCTCATGAGAAAGATTTGTGAAAATTGCAAGGAAGAGATAGAGATACCGGAGAACGTCCTCAAACGGCTGGGCATAGATACTCACGAATTGCGTAAACGGGAGGCGAAGAATTTTTATAAAGGAAGAGGCTGCTCGCGGTGCAATGATACCGGCTACTATGGCAGGGTCGGAATACTCGAAGCGCTTTTAATCGACGATCCTATAAGGGGCATGATAATGAAGAAGGCATCTAGCGACCAGATAAAAGAATACGCGGTTAAAGAAAAACACATGCTTACGCTTAGAGACAATGCGGTCGAAAATTGCATAATAGGCGTGACCACGCTTGAAGAAATGCTAAGAGTAACTTCGGAGGATTAGAAATGGCGAATTTTAAATACATAGCTAAAGATTCCGAAGGGAAAAGCTTGAGCGGATTTTTTGAAGCAGCCGATTACGCCGCGGCAATAGACGCGCTTAGGAAAAAGGGCCTCATAATAGTTTCAGTAAACGAAGCGCTGTCGAAATTAAAATTTTCAATGCCATTATTCGGAAAAAAGAAGATAAAGATGGACGACCTAGTGGTATTCTCAAGGCAGCTGGCCACGATGGTAGACGCAGGCATACCCTTAGTAGGCGCGCTCGACATATTAGGAGAGCAGGCAGAGACTAAGACCTTCGGCGAGATAATATTAAAGATGCGTAATGATGTGGAGACAGGCTCAAGTCTTTCCGATGCGCTTGCAAAACACAAAAAAGTTTTTTCACCGCTCTTCATAAATATGGTCAAGGCCGGAGAATCGGGCGGTATGTTGGATAATATATTAGACAGACTCGCCACGTATATGGAGAAGACAAGCACTTTACAAAAGAAGATAAAATCCGCGCTCATATATCCGGCTGTTGTGAGCTCTATGGCCATAGGTATAACGCTGATTCTTCTCTTGAAAGTAATACCGATATTTAAAAATATATTTTCCGGCTTCGACGCTGACCTGCCAATACCTACACAGGTCTTGATAACGATAAGCGATGGGCTGCAAAAATATTTTCCATATTTAATAGTTGCTCTTGCAGTGATCATGTTTTTCGCGATACGTTATAGTAAGACCGAAAAAGGCCGGCTTCGATATGATTCATTTCTGTTAAAATTGCCCATATTCGGTATTTTATTTAAAAAGGTCGCGATAAGTAAATTTACCAGGACATTATCAACCCTCATAAAGAGCGGCGTTCCGATCCTCACCTCGCTCGAGATAGTAGGCAGGACCGCGGGCAATAAGGCCATAGAGATGGCTGTTGAGACAGTCAGGGCTAGCGTTCGGGAAGGGGAAAGCGTTGCCGGGCCTCTCGCTAAATCAAAATTATTTCCTCCTATGGTCGTCAGGATGGTTTCGGTAGGGGAGCAGTCCGGGGAACTTGAGAAGATGCTTTCAAAAATAGCGGATTTTTATGATGAGCAGGTAGACGTCTCAGTCAGCTCTCTTACAAGCCTTATCGAACCGCTTATAATAGCCTTTCTCGGTATTGTAATAGGCTCCATAGTTATATGTATGTTCCTTCCGATATTCAAGATAACTTCAGTGATGGGCGGGTAATAGGCTATTGGCGCTTGCCTTGAGCTTGGCCCCTTCTTAAACGTTTTTGCCTAATGACTCATAGCTAAATGTTACCGTAGCTTAGTTGACTCTTAGTAGTAGTAATTTTCTCTTTTTGGACGACTCTTTCTCTTTGTGAATAACTTTGATACTGTGGATAATTCATCGGTTCAGATAGTCGAATATTTTCTTCATCTTGGCCTCAATAGCCTTCCGTAATTGGAAGGGATTTAACGTTTCAAGCTGTTCTTTGAGAGACCGCTTAACGGATGGATCGATGTGCTTCGATTCTAATACCCTCTCGTAAGGCGTCTTTGGCTTATCATATCGCTTGACTGTCTTTGAGGCAATAACTTTCTTCTCGATGAGTTTCGTAGAAGGCTGGAAGAAGTTGTGATAGAGCCTCCACTCGCTTCGATATAGCTCATTCATCATATCGACAATCCTTTTCTTATCGAGCCTGTGGTATCCGAACCACTGCCTGACATGAGTCCAGTTCTTCTGCTCGACATGGGCATTATCGTCCTTGTGGTAAGGACGAGAGCGTGTAAACTGGACAGGTTTAACCCTGTCGGCGAAGTGGCGCCAAAGATGATGATTGATGAACTCGCCTCCGTTATCGGCGTCAAAGCCAAGAACGGGGAAGGGAATACGCGACTCCATGTCTTTAAGAGCGGCCAATACGCCGGTCTCGCCCTTGCCCCAAGCCGCTCCTTGCTCGGTCCACCCCGTGGCTATATCGACGAGGTCTACAGTATTCGCGTAGTCGCCCTCAATCTTATCTCCGCAGTGGGCGACAGTATCGGCTTCCACGAATCCTGGCTTGGATTCGTTCCATTGATCGGTCTTGATCGGTATCTGTTTACGGAGTAAAGTTCCGGGCTTTGTCGTGCACCGGCCTCTCAATCTATATTTAGCTCTCAGCGGCTTAAGTATTCTATCGATGGTAGGCGGCGATATTCTGTAAAGAGCTTTTATGGCATCAAGCGTTAACGCACCGTATTCTTTGACATAGCCCGGCATCCATAAGCCTATTATAACCTTTAGCCGTTTGGAGCAGGGCAGATTCGCGGCAAGCCATATACGCTTAAGTGGCTCTGTGATAGACGGCTTATTATATATTGATGGCGCTCCGCGTCTCTTTGGCTTCGGCTTGGTAAATCGCTTAAAGTTCTTTAATACCCGTATAGCGTGTTTACGATGATAGCCGCAAGTGGCGCAGAATTCATCCAGTATCAGCGACTTCTCTTTACGAGACGCTCTTTTATAGCGTAGATAAATAGACTCAACGCATTCCATTCTTGCCTCGGGACTCATGATATAACCCCCCTTTAGAGGGCTATATTATTCGGTAACATCAATTATGAGTCAACGAAGCATTCCGGATCTACGTTCGGTAACATTTAATGTGAGTCAATTCGTTTGCTATGCGCGGGGTTGACAAAGGCCGATTTATAGGGTACACTTTATAGTAGTGGTCTTGGAGAGGAGAATAATATTAAATTGCCATAATAAATACTTATGGTAGGTGTGAATCTCCAGCAAGACCTGTAAAGGCAGGAGAAGAAAAAGTAAGAATGCAATAATGGGTCTTTTTGGGGATTTTTTGTATATATATTCTCCAAGATTGGACCCGAGAGAAAATATATCCAGAAGCGGAGGAGGGGGGTGAGTTAACATGTTAAGACGGAAAGGTTTTACGCTCGTTGAAATAATGATAGTAGTAGCAATTATAGGTTTATTGGCGGCGATAGCCATTCCGAATTTCATCAAAGCTAGGCAGACAGCCGAGAAGCAGGCTTGTATAGCTAACCTGAAGCAGATTCAGGGCGCGATCCAGGTCTGGGCGCTGGACGGCAATAAGGCCGGCACCGATACGCCAGCCACAAGCGACCTGACGCCAAACTATGTAAAGTCATGGCCGAAGTGTAAAGGCACGGCTTATGCGGTAGCTGCGGATGTTGATACGGACCCGGTTTGTCCGAATAGCGTTGCGGACCACACGCTTTAATTTGATGACGTTTGGAAAGAGCAGTTTACCCCGCACATTCTTCAACGCTCAATTTATTTGAAGAATATGCGGGGTTTTGTTTTTAAATCTGATGCTGCCCTTGACAAAGCTATATTATTATGATAA
>Ga0155927_160_pt1 | contig 25166 bp, 22 predicted proteins | sample RifCSPlowO2_01_FD_107581 | JGI IMG/M metagenome (GOLD analysis project Ga0155927, IMG submission 107581) | Omnitrophica bacterium RIFCSPLOWO2_01_FULL_45_24
TCAAGGTAGATGAAGATACGCTGGATATCATTCATGAAAAGTTAAGAATACCTAACGCCGAAAGGATATTTTATATAGGCGACGCGCTGAGGGCATCGATAGATATTGATAAAATTTATGAATTGACAAAGATCGACAGATGGTTCCTGCACAATATCAAAGAGATAATCGAGCTTGAAAAAGAGATTATAAAGAAAAAAGATAATATCCCGATAAAGCTTTTGATCCAGGCAAAGCAATACGGGTTTAGCGACCCTCAACTGGCGGCATTACTCGATAAGGATGAGATAGAAATACGAAATTTAAGAAAATCCTTTAAATTAGAACCGGACTTCAAACTCGTCGACACCTGCGCCGCTGAATTCAGAGCGCGCACGCCCTACTACTACTCCACATACGACTCTCCAAATCTCCCGCAAAAATGGTAACAGCCCGGCGTTATAAGCACCGCGTCATTGCGAGTCCCGCGAAGCGGGACGAAGCAATCTCAAAGATCAGGATATAAATCTTTCGTAATGAATGGGACTGTTCCATTTTCCCGAGATTGCTTCGCTTCGCTCGCGGCAGGCCCAAAATTTTAGCGCAAAACCTTATTGCGCCCGATGACATTTCGTAGTAAAATACTCCCATCATGCGGAGATATGTAACACATACTGTCATAATTTTATTCCTCTTATCCTCCTTCAAAGCCTACGCTTCGCCTACGGATGGCACAAACATGCCGTATAACGGCAAATACATCACCGGCTACCAGAATAACATCATCTTCAAGCATGACTTAGGCGATTCTTACGGAAACGTCAGAAGCGATCAGCACTATTATTCGCTTTCATACGGCATATTTGACTGGCTGGCTATAGATGGAAAAATCGGTTTCGGAAATCTTAAGACGAAGGGCGGAGTCCATCCTAAGGTTGAACACAACTATGGCTTCGCGGGAGGCTACGGATTCAGAATACGCGTTTTGGACGATGCCAAAAATAAGATCCGTATCGTAACTGGTTTTCAACATACAAGCGCGCATCCGCCGAGCAGAAACCTGAATGGCGATAAGCGGGAAGCTATTTACGAGGATTGGCAGGCCTCATTAGTCTCTTCGAAAGATATAGGCAGGGTTACTCCTTTTGCAGGCGCTAAACTGTCGTACGGGAACCTCATACAAAAGGTGAATGAGGCCAATAGAAAGAACCGTCCGCCCGCTTATTATGCGGGAGCGGTAATCGGCTGCGATGTTAAATTGACTAAAAACACATACATTAGCGTTGAAGGCCATTTCATAGACGAGACGTCGTTAAGCACAGGCATTTATTATACATTTTAAAAATGAATATTAAGGTCGGAGACGGCATAAAGACAGTATTGATAATAGGCGCCGTCTTCTTTTTATGCGGCTCTTCCTTTCCTGAAAAGAACAAATTAATCCAGGCCAAGATATCGGCAGAAATACAAATACCTAAATGGTATCATGAAGGGCTTTATTTTGACGGTAAGAATGTATGGGTGAATAACGGTGAGGGAGGAAAGACGTGGGTCGTGGATACATCGAGCGGTTCCGTAATAAAAGAGATCGAACCTGTAGGCACCTTTACCGAATCGATAACGCTCAAGAGCGATAATCTATTCTTCGTTACAGACTGGAATTCAGAAAAAATTTATACTATCCGCATAGAAAAAGGCCGCATGATAGCCCAATCGGAAGTCTGTGTCTCACCGGCGCACCCTGCCGGCGCTATTTGGAACGGCTCAAACCTATTTGTAATAACATGGACGAGGGGCCTATACGGAACTAAATTTCACATTATAAAGATGGATGATAAGTTTAACATCGCGACAAAGAAAAGGATCAATAGAATACAAGAGCCGGCTCATCTGGCCTGGGATGGTAAAAACTTATGGATCAGTTCATGGTATGACAGGCGCGTTTACAAAGTAGAACCGGAAAATTTTGAAATAACGGGTTATTTCAAATCGCCAGTGGAAAGGACGACGGGGATAGCGTGGGACGGAAGATATTTATGGCTCACCGGAACCAATGCGAATCTTTACAGGATAGAGATCGCGATGACGAAGAAAAATCAGGAGGAAAAATGAAAAAGAACATTGTTTTAATAATTGTGCTAATAGCCGTGTCCGCGTTGATTGTAACATCGTATAAATCCTTATTTATACGCACTGTTAATTATGAGATCGCGGGCATGAAAATTCCTTCAAAATATAACATGCTTACAGGCAAGGTAAAGCCGATAGAAAATTATACAGGCATGGCTAATCTACCGAGTATGCAGCCGAGTATAAAAGGCAATCTGGGCCTGCCCCCTGAACAAGCGGACGCGGCCAAGCTCAGATGGGCGCTATTCGAAGAATGGGTAACCCAGATGCCGCAATACAAATACTGGCAGTCTAACCCCGAAACATTCAGAAAAGCCATGGCAGACTTTCGTAAATTCGTGAGCGGGGAGTAACTTGACATAACTCGCCAAGCGTGTTATTTTGTTTATATAAGGCAACTATATGAAAAAAAAGGTGCTGATATTAGGCGGCGGGCCAAACAGAATAGGGCAGGGCATAGAGTTCGATTATTGCTGCTGCCATGCTTCTTTTGCCTTAAAGGAAGAAGGCGTTGAGAGCATAATGATAAACTGCAACCCTGAGACAGTATCGACCGACTACGATACTTCTGACAAGCTGTATTTTGAGCCGCTGACAGTCGAGGATGTGCTGAATATCGTCGCTATAGAAAAACCCGCGGGGGCGATAGTTCAATTCGGCGGCCAGACGCCGTTAAATATATCCGGCCCTCTATCTAAAGCAGGTTTGAATATTTTAGGGACGAGCCCGGATTCTATAGATATTGCTGAGGATAGAAAAAGATTCCAAGAGATGCTTAAAAAGCTAAAACTGTCCCAGCCGGATAACGGCACTGCCACCTCATTCGAAGAGGCGAAGGCCGTTGCCGAAAAGATCAGCTATCCGGTAGTGGTAAGGCCTTCGTTCGTCCTGGGCGGCAGGGCAATGGAGATCGTATACGACGAGAAGAACCTCGCTGATTATATGGAAAAGGCCGTTGAGGCATCGCCTGAGAGGCCTATTCTTATAGATAAGTTCCTTGAAGACGCGATAGAGGTTGACGTTGATGCCATAGCCGACGGACAGACATGCGTTATAGGCGGTATAATGGAGCATATAGAAGAAGCCGGCATACACTCCGGAGACAGCGCTATGGTGCTGCCTCCGCATACGCTCGGAAAAGACATTATTGAAATTATAAAGAAAAATACTTACGCGATGGCAAAGGAACTCAATGTAAAAGGCCTCATGAATATCCAATATGCCGTCAAAAACAATATCGTCTATGTCCTCGAAGTAAATCCGCGCGCGTCGAGAACAGTCCCGTTTGTAAGCAAGGCTATAGGCGTACCTCTTGCTAAACTCGCCACAAAAATCATGTTAGGCAGGACTTTGAAAGAGCTCGGCTTTACAAAAGAGAAGACTGTCAGTTATGTGGCGGTAAAAGAGTCTGTATTCCCGTTCATAAGATTCCCGGGCGTCGATGCTGTTCTCGGGCCTGAGATGAAATCTACGGGTGAGGTCATGGGTATTGACAGCACCTTTGGCGCGGCATACGTAAAGAGCCAGATCGCCGCGGGCCAAAAACTCCCGACCAAAGGGAGTGTATTCATAAGCGTCAAGAACAAGGACAAGAGAAATATAATATTCGTCGCAAAAAAATTGGCGGACCTTGGTTTTTCGATCATGGCGACATCCGGCACCGCTGAAGCGCTTAAGAATAATGATATAGACGTTCAGTATCTGCCCAAACTTCATGAGGGCAGGCCCAATATCATCGACCTGATCAAAGACGGTAAGGCCGCGCTCATCATCAATACACCGTCGGGAAAGGCCACAAAAGAAGATGAGCTTAAAATCCGCTCTCACGCTATTCTTTACAATGTGCCGCTTATCACTACCGTGTCAGGCGCGCAAGCGTCCGTAAACGGCATAGAAAATCTGATAAAGAAGCCGAATATGTCCGTAACACCGCTGCAGGAGTATCACAAGAGGATAAAAAAATGACGAAACTTCGCATTGCGCTCGCGAGAAGTTCCATGTGCAATTGTATGAGGGTCGGCACATGAAAGAATACTGCGGTGTCGTAGGAATACATGGCCACAAGGACGCTGCCAGGCTTGCCTATTTAGCGCTCTACGCGCTGCAGCATAGAGGCGAAGAATCGGCCGGCATAGTAAGCTACGACTACAAGAAGGTCCATTTGCATAAAGGGATGGGCCTGGTCGGCAGCGTATTCAACGAAGAGAATTTAAAAAAACTCAAAGGGCCTGTCGCGATAGGACATGTCAGGTATTCCACGACCGGTTCCAGCATCACTAAGAATGTCCAGCCGCTCCTCATAAACCACAAAAAGGGTTTTATTGCCGTCGCCCATAACGGAAATCTGACAAATTCCGTAGAATTAAGCAATGAGCTGGAGGATTCCGGTTCAATATTGCAAACCACGATGGACTCAGAATTAATAGTCCACTACCTCGTAAAGGACCATAAGAATAATTACAGAGAGAAGATAGCTCCGATGTTTTCAAAGCTTGAAGGCGCGTATTCCTTTGTCCTGTTAATAAACGACGCCATTTACGCGATGAGAGATCCTATGGGTTTCAGGCCGCTATGCTTAGGCAGGATAGATAATTCGTATGTCGTGGCAAGCGAAACCTGCGCCTTCGATATGATAGGAGCCGCATACATAAGAGATGTTGAGCCGGGCGAAGTTGTCATTATAGATAAGAACGGCCTTACGTCTCTTAAAGCCCCTGGCCCAAGCATTAAGCACGCTTTCTGCATATTCGAATACATATATTTCTCGAGGCCGGACAGCAACATATTCACAAAAAGCGTCTATCTGGCGAGAAAGAATCTGGGCAGGGCACTCGCAAAAGAACATCCGGCAGCCGCGGATGTCGTGATGCCGATACCGGATTCAGGTAATTACGCGGCATTAGGATACGCTGAGAGCTCCGGGATACCATTAGAAATGGCTTATGTGAGAAATCATTATATAGGAAGGACTTTTATCCAGCCCAGTCAGCTCATAAGAGATTTTAAAGTTAGAGTAAAATTAAATCCGATAAGAGACGTCTTAAAGGATAGGCGCGTGGTTATAGTCGAGGATTCCATCGTCCGCGGCACGACTTCGCGCAGCAGGGTAAGGGCGATCAGGGAGGCAGGGGCAACCGAAATACACATGCGCGTCAGCTGTCCGCCGCTCATATCTCCTTGTTTTTACGGCATCGATTTCCCGACGAAGAAAGAATTGATAGCGTCTAACCACACGATAGAAGAGATACGGCAGTTTATCGGCGTCGACAGCTTGAAATATTTAAGCCTTGAGGGAATGCTAAATTCCATGATGCTCGCCAAAGAAGAATTCTGTACGGCCTGTTTCACCGGAAACTACCCCACAAAGATATGCAAGCCGCCCTCAAAGAAGGCTCTTGAGCAGACCCATTGCCAGGGCCTGACCTAATATGGCAAAAGAAAAAATTTTAATCATAGATTTCGGCTCACAGTATAACCAGCTTATCGCGCGCAAGGTGCGCGAATTTAATGTGTTCTGCGAGATAGTCCCTTCCACCATAGACATAAGATCCATTGATAAAGACGAGACAAAAGGCATTATTTTGTCCGGCGGGCCTGCCAGCGTGTGCGCAAAAGGCTCGCCGACTTGTAATAGCCGCATCCTTTCTCTCGGCATCCCCGTCATAGGAATCTGCTACGGAATGCAGCTGATGACAAAGATATTGGGCGGAGAAGTCGCAAGATCGCGTTCCAGGGAATACGGAAGGGCTGCGCTCACCGTTACAAATCATAAACATCTTTTCAAAAACATCCCCCGCGAAAGCGTCACATGGATGAGCCACGGTGATAAAGTCAAGCGGATGCCGAAAGGATTCAAGCGAATCGCGTTCTCCAAAAATACACCGATAGCGGCCTTTGCCGATTTCAACAAAAAATTATACGGAGTGCAATTTCATCCTGAAGTAGCGCACACAAAATTCGGCAAGGTTATTCTAAAAAATTTCTTAAAAGATATCTGCCGCGCAAAATCCGAATGGTCGATGAGGTCATTTGCCAAAGATACTGTCTCCGAGATAAGGAAGGCCGCGGGCAATAAAAGGGTTATCTTGGGGCTCTCAGGCGGCGTAGATTCTTCTGTAGCGGCAGTTCTCATAAATAAAGCCATTGGCCGCAGGCTTGTCTGCATATTCGTCGATAACGGCTTGCTGCGAAAAGCGGAGGCAAGGCGCGTGAGAGAGATTTTCCTTAAAACTTTTAAGATAAATCTAAAGTGCGTTGACGCCTCCAAAGAGTTCCTGAATGCCTTGAGCGGCGTAACCGATCCGGAGCAGAAGAGAAAGATCATCGGCAAGACCTTTATACGGGTGTTCGACCGCGAAGCGAAACGGATAGGTTCCGTTGATTTTCTCGCGCAAGGCACGCTTTATCCGGACCTGATAGAATCGCGATCCGCTTTCGGCGGGCCGAGCGCAACGATAAAGACGCATCATAATGTGGGCGGCCTGCCAAAAAAAATGAATCTAAAACTCATTGAACCGTTGAAATACTTATTTAAGGATGAGGTAAGGAAGGTCGGGAAAGAACTGGGAATCCCCGAAGAGGTCCTTGGCAGGCACCCATTCCCAGGGCCAGGGCTCGCCGTAAGAATAATAGGCGAGGTTACAAAAGAAAGGTGCGATATTTTGCGGGAGGTAGACGATAGATTCATCTCTACGATACGAAAGGAAGGGCTTTACGATAAAATATGGCAGGCCTTCGCGGTGCTCCTGCCCATAAAATCAGTCGGAGTAATGGGGGATGAAAGAACATATGAAAACGTGGTAGCATTAAGGGCTGTCACCAGTGTCGATGGCATGACAGCTGACTGGGCAAAGATACCTCACGAAATTTTAGGCAAGATCTCAAATAGAATTATCAATGAAGTAAAGGGCGTAAACAGGGTCGCTTACGATATAAGCTCAAAACCACCGGCAACGATAGAATGGGAGTAAGTTAGCTAAAAAATGTTCTGCAGGGTTGAGGTTAAGGAGAAAGACGGCTTTTACGATGCCGTGGGAGAAAGCGTAAAAAAGGATATAATAGATCTCGGTTTCAAAAATAAGGTCAAAAAAGTAAGATTCGTTTACGTCTATCTTTTGGAAGGGGACATAAACGAATCCGAAGTAAAAAAGATATCAGAAGAATTACTCATAGATCCGGTTACCCAAGAATACGCGATAAAGGGCAATGCCGCGCTTGAGAAAGAATTCAAGGTGGTCGAGGTCGCGTATAACCCCGGCGTAATGGATCCTGTTGAGGATAGCGCGAAGAAGGCCATCCAAGACATAGGCATAAATGGCGTCCGCACCGTAAATACCGCAAAGAAATATCTTTTAAAAGGCCGTCTCACAAACAATGAAATCCATTCAATAGCCGAAAAAGTTTTATACAACAAAGTTATCCAGCATATCGTAAAGGGCGCTTCGACAATATATCCCGAGCCTCCGCCATATCAATTCAAACCGGTCAATATCAATATCCTTAAGGCAAGCGATAAAAAATTAAAAGATATCTCAAAAATTGGGCAATTATTTCTGAATCTCGAAGAGATGCGGACAATCCAAAAATATTTCCGCAAGCTAAAAAGAAATCCTACCGACTGCGAGCTCGAAACCCTCGCCCAGACATGGTCGGAACACTGCAAGCATAAGACGTTCAGGGGGAAGATAGAGTATGTCGAGAAAGGTTTTCTTCGTCATTGCATTGACAATCTGTTAAAATCGACAGTCATGAAAGTTACAGAGGAGCTGAATAGGCCGTGGTGCGTTTCAGTATTTAAAGACAATTCGGGCGTTATACGATTCGATGAAAAATATAATGTATGTTTTAAGGTCGAGACACACAACCATCCGTCCGCATTAGAGCCTTACGGAGGCGCGGGCACAGGCGTAGGAGGCGTAATAAGAGACTCTCTCGGAACAGGACTCGGCGCAAAACCGATCATAAATACGGATGTATTCTGCTTCGGTCCTCCGGATTATCCGTATAAGAGACTGCCTAAAGGCGTTCTCCATCCGAAAAGGGTCATGAAGGGCGTTGTCGCGGGCGTAAGGGATTACGCAAACAGGATGGGCATCCCAACTTCTAACGGAGCCGTATTATTCGACGAACGCTTTGTGGGAAATCCACTCGTATTCTGCGGGAATGTCGGCATACTACCGAAAGAGAAATCGTTAAAGAAAGTAAAAAAAGGCGATCTTGCTGTTGTCGTAGGAGGCAGGACGGGTAGAGACGGTATACATGGCGCTACGTTCTCATCCGGAGAACTTACTCACAAATCACAGGAGCTTTCAGGCTCCGCCGTTCAAATAGGCAACGCGATAACAGAGAAGAAGATGACCGATGCGATATTAGAGGCCCGCGATAGAAATCTATACCATGCGATAACTGACTGTGGGGCAGGGGGCTTGTCGAGCGCGATAGGGGAGATGGGTGAGAATCTCGGGGTAGATGCAGATCTTGAAAAAATTCCGTTAAAATACAAGGGATTAAGTTATACTGAAAGCTGGATATCAGAAGCGCAGGAGAGAATGGCATTGGCCGTTGACCCGGAGAAAATAGACGAACTTATCTCCGTATTTGAAAAAGAGAATGTCGAGGTAACTGTAATAGGCCGTTTTACCGGCAACAAACATTTGAGGCTGTTTTATCGCGGCCAATGTGTCGCGAACCTTGATATGGAGTTTTTGCATAACGGAGTTCCTGACTTAGTAAGAAAAGCTGTATGGGAAGAAGTGAAACACAAAGAGCCTGTTATAAAAAATAAGAAGGACTTAACTAAGGATCTGGTTTCGCTGCTATCGACCCTGAACATAGCTTCGAAAGAATGGATAATACGCCAATATGATCATGAAGTTCAGGGCGGAAGTGTTTTAAAACCACTGCAGGGAATAAAAAATGACGGGCCGGGCGACGCATGCATAACAAGGCCTATCCTCTCGTCCAAAAAAGGAATTATTTTAAGCTGCGGCATTAATCCCGACTACGGCAAGATCGACCCATATTGGATGGCGGCAAGCGTAATCGATGAAGCGCTTCGCCAGGTCGTGGCGGTAGGCGGCGATATCCAAAAATGCGCGATACTCGACAATTTCTGCTGGGGAAATACCGAAAGGCCGGACAGGCTTGGCGGGCTGGTAAGAGCCGCCATGGCTTGTTATGATATTGCGAAGGTATATGGCGTTCCTTTCATATCGGGTAAAGACAGCCTCAATAATGAATACTCTACCGGAAAAGAGATAATAGCAATACCGCCGACACTTCTTATCTCGGCAATAGCGGTCATGGACGATGTTTCAAAAGCGATAACAATGGACGCGAAAAAGGCAGGCCATCCGGTTTACATGGCCGGCCTTACAGGCGATGAATTGGGCGGCTCGCAATATTACAAGATGATGGGATTCATAGGAAACAATGTCCCTAGGGTTGACCCGGCTTACGGAAAGCGGATGATGCTTGGCTTAAGCAGCGCGATTAAAAGCGGCGCGGTCGCGGCGTGCCATGACTGTTCAGACGGCGGCGCGGTCGCGGCGCTCGCTGAAATGGCTTTCGCCGGCGGGCTAGGCATGGAGATCAAACTCGGGAATTTCAACCGCCCGAAGGCGCAGATACTCTTCCAGGATGAGGTATTGTTATTCTCGGAGAGTAATACGCGCTTCATAGTAGAAGTGGCTGACGAGAAAAAATTTGTTAGGCTTATGGGCGATCTGCCCATATGGAAACTTGGCCATGTAAAAAATGACAGGACATTCAAAATATTCGGTATCTACGGAAAATTAAAAATAAATACTGAAATAAATAAATTAAAGGCCTCATGGCAGGCGCCTTTTAAGAACTTATAGAAAGCTAAAGATGGTAAGAGTCATCGTCTTACGCACAGCGGGAACCAACTGCGACAGGGAAACCGCCTTCGCGTTCGAAGAGGCGGGCGCAAGCTCTGAACTCGTGCACATAAATAAATTATCGAGCGGCGAAAAAAAACTTTCCGATTATCACATACTGGCGATTCCCGGCGGATTCAGTTATGGCGACGATATAGCGAGCGGAAAAATATTAGCGAATGAATTGAAGTTCAAAATAGAAGAGGGTATTAAGCAATTTATCCTAAACGGCAAGCCCATCATCGGTATCTGCAACGGATTTCAAATATTGGTCAAGGCGGGTTTGCTGCCGAACCTCTCCGGCGATTTTAAAACTATAGAAGCAACGCTTACCCTTAATGATTCGGCAAAGTTTGAGTCTCGCTGGGTTTATCTAAGAAGGGTTAAGGGCCAAGGCGGAACTGGTAAGTGTGTTTGGACAAAAGGCATAAAAGATCTATTATGTCTTCCCGTCGCGCATGGGGAAGGAAAATTCATACCAAAAGATAAAAATATATTGGCCCGGCTCAAAAAAGAAGGCCTTATAATATTTGAATACGTTGACGAGAATGGCAGATATAAGGGTTATCCCTATAATCCGAACGGCTCGGTAGAGAATATCGCGGGGATCTGTGATAAAACCGGTCAAATATTCGGATTGATGCCGCACCCTGAAAGATATATCAGCTATTTACAACATCCGCGCTGGACCAGAATTGGAAGCAGGGGAAGGGGGGACGGTTTCGCTATTTTCAAGAATGGCGTGGAATTCGCTAAAAAACATTTGTAATTTTAGTTCATATAGGATATATTCAATTATAATAACCATATAAGGAATCGCATTGAAGTCACCGCAAAGCGATTTTCTTGTAAAATTTGGAGGCCGGCGCATGAACACGATAGCGATAGCAAACCAGAAGGGCGGCTGCGGTAAAACCACAACTGCTATAAATGTTTCAAGCGCGATCGCAAGTTTAGGAAAAAGAGTCTTACTTATAGACCTCGATCCGCAATCTCACGCTTCATTTGGCCTCGGAGCAGTCAATCCGCCTATCGACAAATCGATCTATAACGTGCTTACAGATAATGCCGAGAAAAGACGGCTTATCTCTGACTGCGTAATAAATGTCGCTCAAAATCTGGACATAATACCTTCGAATATTCTCTTGAGCACAATAGAGCAGGAACTGAAAGATACTGAAGGCGCTGTATCAAAATTGCATGAAATATTAAACGCGAATCAGATCGGTTACGATTATATAGTGATCGACTGCCCTCCGAGCCTTGGCTTTCTGACATTCAACGCGCTGCGAGCCGCGGAACTCGTTATCGTTCCAATAGACATGAGCGCATTCTCTCTTATGGGCGTGGGAAAATTATTGGGCATGATAGAACTTATTAAGGTCAAGATAAACCATGCGCCCCGCGTTAAAGCGCTCGCCACTATTTTCGATAAAAGGTTAAAGTATTCTCAAGTCATATTCGATGAGATCAAGGCCTTCTTCAAAGAACAGATGCTGGAAACCGTGATAAGGATGAACGTGGCCCTGAAGAAGGCCGCGGCAAAAGGAGTTTCCGTAATACAATTTGACAATAAGTCCAATGGCGCCCTAGATCATACCGCTCTCGCGCAAGAAGTAATAAGAATGAAGGGGGCTGACGAGTTCAAAAAGGCCTTGGCTGAATGTACCGCGAAGCCTGAAGAGAGCGCTTTACCCGAAAGAGCAAGGATTCCTGCGCCGACTACTCCAGAACCTGCCGAAGGAGAGATCACTTTTTCCATAAGCGCTCCCACCGCAAAAGAGGTGTACATTGTAGGCGACTTCAACCACTGGAAGATCAATGACGAAAGCCGTCTTATCCGGTTAGAGGACGGGAACTGGGAAAAACGTTTTACGCTTTCACCCGGAAAATACAGATATAAATTCGTAGTAGACGGGGAATGGCTGCTCGATACCCGGAATGAGGAGAAGGAGCAGAATCCCTTCGGAACCTACGATTCCGTAAAAAAACTCTAGCCATATCATGCCTTTCTTAAAACAAGACTTTACAAAAGAAGATCCATGGCGTATATTTCGCATAATGAGCGAGTTCGTCGATGGTTTCGAGGAACTATCTAACGTCAAGAAGGCTGTATCTATATTCGGTTCGTCGAAGCATATAGGCGCTACAAAGAAGTTCTACAAGATAGCCGAAGATACAGCCCAATTACTTGTAAAGAACGGCTATGCGGTAATCACAGGAGCCGGGCCAGGTATTATGGAGGCGGGGAACAAAGGAGCGAAAGAAGCAGGCGGCGAATCCATAGGCTTGAATATATTGATACCTACCATGCAGAAACCAAATAAATATGTTAATAGGGTGCTGGAATTCAAATACTTCTTCTGCAGAAAGGTCATGTTCGCCAAATATTCCAAGGCCTTTGTGGTATTTCCTGGAGGATTCGGAACACTGGATGAGCTTTTTGAGGCAATAACGCTAGTCCAGACAGAGCGCGTGGAGCCGTTTCCCGTAATACTTGTGGGGAAAAAATACTGGAAAGGCCTGATTTCCTGGATTAAAAGCACTTTATTACGGGAAGAGACGATAGAAGAGAAGGACATGAAGCTTTTTTGCGTAGTGGATACCCCTCAAGAGGTAATGGCCGCAATAAACAGGTTCTACAAAGAGTAACCCTTCGGCCCCGCCAGATTTACTTCATAAATCTAAACGGCGGGGTTATTTGCCCTAAGTCTGTCGAGGGGCAAATAAAAAGGATGGCAACAGCTCATTGTAGGTAGCTTGTACCTTAAAACCCGAGAACGGGTTAATATGCTGTTGTCATCCAATAATAAGTATACACTAAATTATTCAAAAAGGCAAGATAGATGCAAAAATACGATTGCATAGTCATAGGCGGAGGGCACGCAGGGTGCGAGGCCAGCCTTGCTTCGGCAAGGCTCGGTTGTAAGACGCTTCTCTTGACTATGAACGCAGATACTATAGGCCATATGTCCTGTAATCCTGCTATAGGCGGACTCGCCAAGGGTCAGCTCGTAAAAGAAATCGACGCGCTCGGCGGCCAGATGGCCAAGGCTGCTGATGCCGCAGCCATACAGTTCCGGATGCTCAATACAAGGAAAGGGCCTGCCGTTAGGTCCACAAGAGCACAGGTCGACAGGCACGCCTATAAGCTATATGTGAAGTCAGTTATCGACAGTCAACCAAATCTTGATGTAATGCAGGGCATTGTTGAGAATATACTACTTAAGGATGGGACAGTTGAAGGCGTTAAAACCTCATTAAATGAGATTTATTACTGCAAAGCCTTGATAGTCACACCCGGAACGTTCTTAAACGGCCTGATACATATAGGATTAGACCATTTTGACGGCGGCAGAATAGGGGAGGAGCCTTCAAAAGGGCTTTCAAGCGCCCTAAAAAGACTCAAGCTTAGAATGGGCAGGCTTAAGACCGGCACATGCGCCCGGTTAGACGGTAAGACCATACACTTTGATAAATTAGCCATTCAACCAGGCGATGAGGATATAAAACCATTCTCATTCCAGACCAAGAAGATAATAAAGAAGCAGGTGCCTTGCTATATCACATATACAAATCCCAAGACTCACAATATAATAAGGTCAAACCTTGACAGGTCGCCACTTTTCACAGGCAAGATAAAGGGAGCCGGGGCGCGTTATTGTCCGTCAATAGAGGATAAGGTATATCGTTTCGCTGACAGGGACAGGCACCACATCTTCTTAGAGCCCGAAGGCCTTAACACGGACGAATACTACCCTAACGGCATATCAACGAGCCTCCCCATAGATGTTCAGGAAAAAATCGCGCATTCTATAGAAGGGTTGGAAGACGCGCGTATTACAAGGCCCGGCTATGGCATTGAATATGATTATGTTGATCCTACTCAATTATTCCCGACATTAGAAGTAAAATCAGCGCCGGGTTTATATCTGGCGGGACAGATCAACGGAACGACCGGATATGAGGAGGCCGCAAGCCTCGGATTGATGGCAGGAATAAATGCTGCCCTAAAAGTTAAATGCAGAAATCCTCTCATTCTTGAACGTTCACAGGCCTATATAGGCGTATTGATAGATGATCTGGTAACAAAAGGAACAAACGAGCCTTACAGGATGTTCACATCCCGCGTAGAGTATCGATTAGTGCTTCGCGAGGACAACGCTGATCTGCGTCTTACGCCGATAGGTTACAAGATAGGCTTGGTCGATGAAAAGGCATACCATGATGTTATGAAGAAGAAGGGAAATATCGAGAGTGAAATAAAAAGACTTAAAGGCTCGCGGCTTGAAAAAGTTTTAAGGCGTCCGGGCGTTTCGTATCAAGACGCGCTGGCACAAGAAAAGGTAATACCGGTATTGACCTCCGACGAAGTAAACGAGGTGGAGATAGAGATTAAATACGAGGGTTTCATAAAGAGGCAGCTTGGCGATATCGGGCGTTTTTCCAAGCTCGAGAGAATCAAGGTTCCTGAAAGAATAGACTATAAAGTGATCCACGGCCTTTCAAACGAGATAAAGGAGAAGCTCTCTAATATAAAACCGTTGAACCTGGGCCAGGCATCGCGCGTCTCAGGCGTCACCCCGGCCGCGATCTCGATACTGATGGTATATATAAAAAAGGTGCAAAGGGAGAGATAGAATTTTTACGGGTGACGCTGGATGAAGCCTTTTTCTTATGGGGGCACTAGGGCGCGGTGGTATAGCTTGAGCGGATTGCGCTACGCCTCGGCTCATTGAATGCCCCCTTAGAAAAAAGGCGAATCCAGCGGCAGGACCCGAAAAATTCTATTACCATACTATACTATGCGGCTTTACAATGACTACTTAAGACAAAAATACGGCTGCAAGGTCTACAGAGTGGCTCTTGACGCGGGATTTTCCTGTCCGAACATAGAAAGCGGCGGATGCATATATTGCAACAGCAAGGGCTCGCGCGCATCTTATATAAATCCGGGTGATTCAATCCGGAAACAACTCCAGACTAGGATGCAATATCTACGGGATAAGAAGAACGCTAAAAAATTTATAGCCTATTTTCAGGCGCACACAAATACTTACACGTCGGTGGATAAATTGAAAGATACATACGATGAGGCAGCGGGGATTGATGACATCGTTGGAATATCTATAGGTACTCGGCCCGATACGGTAGATAGCGAAAAACTGAAGCTAATCGCCTCATACAAAAACAGATATGAAGTATGGTTAGAATATGGCTTACAATCAATTCACGACAAGACATTGAAATTGATAAACCGCGGCCATACTTTCGATGATTTTTTAAAGGCTGTAAAATTAACCAAAGAATTTGATATACCTGTATGCGTTCATGTGATACTCGGCCTCCCCGGTGAGACAAAAGAAGATATGATGGAAACCGCCAGATCGCTTAACGCTTCTAATATAGATGGGATAAAGATACACGTCTTACATGTGCTAAAGGGCAGCAAATTGGAAGAATTATACAGGAAAGGGAAGATAAAACTGCTTGAACAGAATGAATACGTAGAGCTGGTATCTGAATTCTTGGGTAATCTTTCTCCTGATATAATTGTTCAGAGGCTTACGGGGCAGGGAAGCATGGAAGATCACATCGCGCCCCTATGGGCGCTGGATAAGGCGGGGACGATTGGAAAAATTTCTATATCTTCGTCCCGTCTTTTATAACAGCGTTCTTTGGTATAACTACGATTCCGTCCTTTATAAAATAATATCCCGCATCCGCATTCTTTATATTACTTAAATTCTTTATGACAACGTTCTTTCCTATCCGAGCGTTCTTATCCACTATGGCATTTTCTATTACGGCGCCGTCTCCTATGCCTATTCTCACAGATCCTTTGGGAGGTAATTCCTCGTAATAATCGGCGCCCATAAGGACGCTTTTCGTTATCTTGCAGCCTTTTCCTATGATAGACCGTAAACCTACCGTTGAATTTTTTATTTCAGCGTCATTGATTACGCACCCTTCGGTAATAAGCGCATGTTCTATACGGCAGTTAGAGATCCTTGAGGGCGACAAAAATCGAGGCCTAGTGAATACGCGGCCCTTATACAAAAAGGCTAAATGCGGCTTTGACGCGGCAAGCTCAAGATTTGTTTCATAGAAAGACCTTATGGTCCCTATGTCCTTCCAGTAACCGTCAAATATATAACCGAAACCCTTGAACTTCTTTATTGAATGCGGTATGACTTCGCGCCCAAAGTCAGCGTCGCTGCCCTCAAGCGCTTTTCGAAGGACGCTTGCCTTAAACACATAAACACCCATGGACGCCATATAAGGGCATTTCGGATTTTTCGGACTTTTGAACTTTAAATCCATCAGTTCTTTTGGCGTGCTTGGCTTCTCTCTAAATTTGACTATTCTTTTACTGCTCTCCATCTTAAGGATGCCGAGTTCTTCTATCTCGTCCGGATACGCCGGGACTACGGAAACCGTGAAGTCCGCGCCTTTGGTTCTATGGAAATAGATCAGGTCGCGATAGTCCATATCATAGATATGATCGCCTGAAAGTATCAATATGTCTTCAACGTCATTTTTTATGTGTAAATGAACTATATTCTTACGTACAGCATCAGCCGTTCCTTGAAACCAGTTCGCGCCCTCAAGCGTCTGTTCGGCCGCGAGTATCCTGACAAACGCCCTTGAAAAGTAGTCAAACCGGTAAGTGCTGTTTACATGATTATTGAGAGACTCGGAATTAAACTGTGTCAGGACATAGATACTCTTTATATCGGAATGGAGACAATTGCTTAGCGGTATATCTATGAGGCGGTATTTTCCTCCTATCGGCACCGCCGGCTTAGAGCGATACATAGTAAGTGGAAACAGCCTTTTACCCTGTCCGCCGCCTAGAATCAATGCTATTACGTTCTTCATATCGCGTCCTTTTCTGTTGTGTCCTATTTTCTTAATAGATGAATTATATCATAAAAATTGACTTATGTCTTGGATATGATATTATAAATCTGAAAGAAGACAAAAGCCGACAAACTTAGAAACCCGATACAGAAAGAACTATATGAAAAGGCCGCTTATCTTATTGATCATATTTTCTTTTATATCTATTAATCCTCTTTTGGCAGAAGAACCTTCCGCTAAAAAGGAAGACAGGATAGTTACCAGATTGGGTACTGTGTATGTGGGCATGCCCGAAGATAAGCTGTATACTATCTTTCAGAAAAAAGACCAAGTCTTGATCCCACACAGAATATTGAGCAAGGAGTGGATCGTTTTCCGTGACTGGCCGTCAAAAAAATCTAACGATGTGATCACTTTCTACCTGAAAGATGGAAAAGTGACCGGATGGGAAAGAAGGTATAACTCTGCGCCAGCGAACAAAGGCTCCATTTATGAATACAGTCATAGAGAAAATATCTATAAATGGTTCTTTCCCGCGGGGAAGGCGCGTTGGGACGGTTCAAAATTAAACCTCTTAGATTGGAATAAACTTAAGAAGGTCCAGAAGGTTATGTTTATACTCGAATATATCAGTGAAATAAATAAACAATTTGGCACCCATGTAAGCGTAAATGTGGAAAAATATATTATTGGCATGGATCATTATTCGGATAATTGCCCGGAAGCCTGCAAGAGAATTCCCGCAGGCGATGCCGTCAATGAGATGCTCATAAGCGATGGGAAGGCGAATCCGGAATGATAGAAGCACAACACGAAACTAGAACAATGATGTAACCCATTATGGCGCATGGTATTGCGGCTATTACTTCCAGTATCATGTAGTTGACATAAGATATATTATAAGAACAAGTGCGACATATTACGCATGCACATATGTCCTTATTATTAAGTCGCCTTTAGGTCGTATTATAGCCTAAATGCTAATCCTGTGTTTCCTTTTTTGAGTTTTCGCGCAGGTACTTCATGATAAGATTCAGCTCTTTTTGGTTGGGGCGCGTCTGTCCTTTTGACCACCGTTGGATCGTTCTGGGCGATACTTTTAAATATGCCGCCAAATCCTTGGTTAAATAGCTGCTGTATTTGTAAAATCTATGCAGTTCTTGCCAAGCCGCTAACTCGTTTTCCATTACACGCAACTCCTTTCTTGTTGAAAACCATCTAAAAACTTCTTATATTTTCGCTCCATAAATAATCCGTTTTTAATATCATAATACATAACCTTAAACAATTTCTTACTATTCTCATGGCTGTATCTAACCTTATAATGCATGCCATTTTTCGTCTTTTGCTTATATATAGCTCTTTTAGGTAAGCCCAATTGTTGAAGAGTAACCTCCAATTTCTCGATAAACTCCAGCGAGCTGCTGACAAAAGAAGTCCTTACAGGATACCTCATGCTCCGTTTTTCAAAGTACACAGACCCATCACCATCAAAAACACCTCTTATAAAATCTTTCATGAAAGCATCCGGAACCGTGGGAAATTTAACACTCAGGCTTTTTCTCGGCAAAATACCGAGTCCTGCCAGATCTTCGACCAATCGAACCCTGGAAAAATGAAAACAATACAACCCTTCCTGATGATTAGACGGGATTATTTTATGCTGCGAACCCATAATCCGCTTGACCTTTTCAAGCAGCTCCTTTTCGTTCATATTCAATGAAATATTACCGGTCTTCGCGACACAGCCATCGGTAATAATCAGACCTAAGACATAGGCCATTTCCGGAGACCATTTACTAAAAAAGTCCTCATTTATGTCAAAGTAGCCTTGAGGGACCTTGCCCTTTTTCTGAGCTCCTAATCTGGCCTCTGATCTGCTACGCCTTGTTAAGCGCTCAGCCTTGCAATATTTCCACACAGCCACTCTGGATACCCCATATAACCGCGCTATATCTTCTAGGGATCTCTTTTCTATTAAATACAACCTGCGTAATTCCTCTCTGTTTAACCTTAACCTTAAATCTCTTGCCATATCGTAAATATACCACACGGGACGCAAGGTGTCAATGTTAACTTAGGACATTTATAGGATTTTACAGCGACGTTTTAATGGTTACAGGAACCAGCTTACTATTGGGATTTCATTTGGAATTGGTATCGAGCTGGGTATTGGAATTGACGCGCAGCCGGATAGAACAACGGCCATCAATATCAATAGAACTGCTATCTTAAAGTCTCCCCCGCCGACCTTTATTATACGGCCCAAAACAAGGGCTTCCGCAAGGACTTTCCTGGCATTTCTCAATATCCTTGAGAATGTCTGCTGGCTTATGCCCATACATTTAGCCGCCTCAGTCTGCTTAAGGCCCATATGGTCGATCAACCTTATGGCCTCTATCTCCTCTACCTTGAGCTCATTGTAGCCTGGCCTGCCTCTATGGCCCCTTGGGCTAAACTGCTTTGTATCCGGCTCTTTCAGGACTTTTCTTAGTTTTTTTGGCCTTCCGAGCATATAAAACCTTGCTTGTCGATGGAACAAAATACATACTTTATAAAAATTATCCACAGCTTATATTTTGAGTATATACCCAAAATATACCATATGCTTTTCGATTAGTCAATAACAATAGCGGCGCCGGACGCCGTCAAATATCATTGCTGTCCAAATTACGTCATTCTGAGGCCCCGCCCCTCTCGTCATTCTGATCCCGCCCCGCGCCTATTATGAGTCGTGGCGGGAGAAGAATCTAATCCTTTAGATCCTTCGCCCTTCGGGCTCAGGATGACAAACGTGAATCCGTATCTCAAAATAACTTTGCCGTAGGTATTCGTAGGTTAATTTGGACACGAATGGTCAAATATACCAATTTCTACCTAAAAATATCTGTTGAGGAACTGCCGCGGCGCAAGAACCCGTACCTTGCGTTTTGGCCTCATAGGATAGTGCGCCGCATTGCCTGTGATGAGACACTCTGCCTTCCCTGATATCGCGACCTCAAGGAAAGGCTCATCATCCATGTCGGACAAATGTATGGAAAGCGGTGTTGCGGATACAGGGATGCCGAAATGTGTGATAAACTCTATTAGGTTATCTATATGCGCCTTGTCGAACGAAAATTTTGGCCGGGATAACACTTCTTCGTATTCTGAGACAATCCGCGCGTCATACAATAAATCCAGCGAGCCGGCGACTGCCATCCTCACAATCTCTCCGCCAGCGCCGTATGGTGATAACAAACCCGACACAAGGACGTTGGTATCTATGACGACCCTCATTTCTTAGCCCTTCGGCGGCGGACTTCCCTGATTTCGTCCTCAATTTCGCTTATCCGCGTCATATATTTTCCGGATTTTACAGACTGGCTCTGAAGGCCGGTAACAGCGCTTATCGCGCGCGCTCTTCGGATAGCGGCAAGCGAATCTTCCAGGGATTCTTCCGATATCGCTGTCATGATAGCTATGGGCCTACCGTTCGACGTTAAAACCATCTCCTTGTATTTGGGGAGATCGTTCTGAATCTGGCGCGATTTGGACCTGAGATCTCTTATCGTAACAAATTTCATATGCCCATCCTCCTTATAATTGCATATGGAACCTTTTCCTGTCACCTATAAGTATACACTATTGTAACACGATTGTCAACAGGCATTCGCATAAAAAGTAGCGGCATAATCCCTTTTAATTATTTGAGCAGTGTGCATAATTCTATCGTCATTCTGATCCCGCCCCGCGCCTATTATGAGTCATGGCGGGAGAAGAATCTCTCAATTGTTTAGATTCTTCGTCGTCCCGCCTAAGTAGCGGCGGGACTCCTCAGAATGACCTGGTACACCCCTCAATTATTTAGATACGGATTTTTTCAGGATAGAAGATATCTTGTTGGCGAGAAGTTTGGCCCACTTCCCTGCCCTTTTGATAATCATATCGCTTGAAAATCTGTCCCTTATAGATTTGGACTTAGGCGGGTTATTACTATTTCCGTAGTAATAAGAGTAGTAGTTATTGACGGGGGTTATAGAAATCTTGTTTAATAATAGCCCTATAACGTGCGTCTTGGACTCGTTTATAATCTGGCATACCCTGGCCAACACCTTTTTGGATGTTTTTCCGCTCTCTACCACCACGATGATACCATCTACTATACTGGAAAGAATAGTGGCATCTGTCAAGATCCCTATAGGCGGACTGTCAATAAGAACAAAATCGAACTTTTCCCCGGCTTTCGCGATGGACTCTTTTGTCTTGCCGGAAGCCAGCAGCTCTGATGGGTCCGGTGGTAATATTCCACCAGAGATAAAATAGAGATTGGTAATATCGGTCTTCTGAATGATATTATCAAACACGGCCTGGCCGGAAAGAAGGCTGCTCAGGCCGCTTACATTTTCTTTTTTGAATACCTTGTGCAAACGCGGTTTACGCATATCGGCGTCTATTAGGAGTACGCGTTTCTGGTTCTGGGCTAGAGCTATGGATAAATTGCACAATGTTATCGTCTTCCCTTCTTGCGGGCCTGGGCTTGTTATGAGAACGCTTTTAAGGGGATGTTCCTCTGTAGAAGAAAGTGATAATCTGGTCCTGATAGACTTATATGCCTCTGCTATGGGATCCTTGGGTTTAATGCTTACGAAAATATCTTTTTCCAATTCTCCCAAGGGTGAAGCCGCTTCTTCAACAGAGATCCTGCTGTCAATGTCAGGTACGCATCCAAGTATAGGCCACTCGCATATCCTCTCAATATCATCTACCGTCTTTACGCTGTCATCCAAATACTCGAAGAAGAACGCCAACCCGACACCACCCAAAAGACCTATTACTATTGATAGCAAAAAGTTCAAGCGTTTTTTAGGTTTTATGGGGGTAACCGGTTTTTCCGCCGGGTCCCGTATGCTTATATTATTCGCCTTAAAGCCGGCCAATGTCCGTCCCGAATCACTCTTTAAAGACTCCTCCATCTTGCTATAGTCATGTATGGGCATATTCACATTGTCCATCCTCTTGATCATGTCAGCCATCTCGGTCCTCAGTTTTATCATCTCGGGATGGCCTTCTTTATAAACTTTAGCGTATTCTGCCGCTTTAGTCTCCAGTTTTAGATATTCATTTTTCAGAAGGTTTGAAAGTTCGACCTTGCTTGTATAATATAGATTTTGCATGACATATAGTTCTGCCATGCGGTTCGCTATATTAGCCGCAAGCTGAGGGTCTTTATTGTCCACGCTCAGCTTCACGAGGCGCGTATCTGGTACGGGGTCAACTCTTATCGTCTTCAGGAAATTCTTTATGGGTTCCTTCGTTTTATAATATTCCTTTGTCTCTCCGAGCTTGAAATCTTCGAACACCTTTTTTGCCAGGCTATGGGAGCACATTATCATCATCTGGCTCTGAAAATAGTCTTTATAAGAAAGGTAATCTTCGCTCTTCAGCGCGACCATGCCAGTCGCCGTCAAGACGTTTGGGCTCTCAGGGTCAATAATCATGGTAAGGGTAGCGCGATAGACCGGTTTCATGATAAAACTGCTTATCGTTACAAGCAACACCATGCTGACAAAGAACGTAATAGCTATATCGCGCCATCGTCTCAAGACTTCGATATAATCTTTGAGGTGGCGCTCTTTTTGCTTTTCCAAATTAGCCGTCATGATACCTTCTTAGAAAAAGCTCTCTGACACGAAAACTACATCGTCGGGCTTTAATAGAATATCCTTATCCTTGTTGCCTTTTTCTGTTATATCCTTCGCGTTTATATTTATCGTCGTCTTCTTCCCGTTCTCAATGCGCACCACTTTTACCTTTGTGCTATCGGCGAACTTGGTGAACCCTCCGGCCATGGCTATTGCCTGCATAAACATCATATCCTTCTCGCCGCGCATATCATATTTACCCGGATTATTGACCTCGCCTATCACAGATACCTGTCTTGTATGGTATGAGTCTATGAAGATCACTACCTGCGCGCTTACCAAATAATCTTTCTCTAACAGATCTTTCAGCTTTTGCTCGAATTCCCGCACAGTAAGGCCCTCGGCAAGCACCTTACCCAGAAGCGGGAAAGTGATATAACCGTCGTTGGATATCCTGGTTTTGGTGGCGAGATCCGGCTGGCCGTAAACAGTTATCACTATGATATCGGTCGGATGCAGCTTGTACTCGGAGCTATCGGCGGAATGGGCATCATTCGCAAAAAGAAACGCGCAGGCAATAACGATAATTATAAACGCCAAAAAAAATCGCATCATCAAAAACCAACTGTCCCGCTTATCGTTACCTGCTGATCTTTGTAATCAAATACATCAAATTTGGACACCTTTTGCGCGTACTCGTATTTTGCCTCGAAAGAGACCCATTTACGGAGATCATATCTTACGCTCGCTCCGCCCTGGTAATAGTTATCGCGCCTTTTTGCGGTTAAGCCGTTCTCTGTGGATTCGGACGGATATAGATGCTGTTGATAAGATCCGAATAAATTGGCGGCCACTTTATCAGTGAAGTTATGTCTGTAGTTAAAACCGAAGAGACTGGCGTTATAATAATTCATATTGCCGTAAGTGGATTCATAAATCGTTTTGGTAAACTCAAACACTATAGTGTCGGAAACCGTCGGGCTATAATCAAATCCGCCCCTCATTACAGGCCCTATATAATCTTTGCTTGCTATTATATTTGAGTTATCATAGTCTTGAGCCCTAAGGCCTGCCTTAAAATTAATCTTAGACTTTGAAAACCATGTTCCTTGCACCCCAACCAGCGCTTCGTCGTAAACCGAGTCAGGGATTATTGAACTATTAAAATAACGAATGAAACCCAAGTCATTTTCTAATAGAAATGAGGTCTTTGGCAGAAAACGATAGCTTACCGTGGTATCTATTATATGATTGTCGCGGTTCCTGTCTTCATATGTTAAAGTACTGAGGAAGATATCATTTGAATCATACATCTCGAGCCTGTTGGTATAACCGGCATCTAAGTTCAATCGCTCAAAGTCCGTGGATACGCCCGCTCGTATCTCATTAACCGTCTGTTTCAGGCGAACGGAGTTTTCATTCACTGCCCTGTTCGTGAATATCCTGAAGATATCATTTATTTTTACCTTGTAATCCGCCAGCTCAAGTTCGGCAAACCCTCTTGCGCGTTGGTCCACATGGTCCTGGTCTCGATGAATGCCGTAAAGAGCTATGTCAGCCAGGTAATCCGCGCTTAGGCTGCCATTACGAAACGGCAGTTCGAACCCTCCTGAAGGGCTCAGTATGGTTATCATATCGTGTTTATCAGCGGAGTCGGTTAGAAAAATATTTGTATCATACTTTTCTGCGGTTTTAAACGCGGAGTGAACTACTATCTTGCCCAATTTGATACCATCCCTGTTAGGCAGATCCTCATTGGTAAGCTGTCCATAAGAAACGCCGCAAAGAAAAGCTAAGGATGAGGCTGCGACAATAAATGAGAGCAATTTGTTCGAGCATCTTACTCTAGCGCGCATTTTATTTTAGTCCCCTTTCTTTTTTATCCTCCGCTTGCCGGCCTTTCGAGCGTATTGCCCGGCGGCGTAACATCAGGGCGATTTACTCCCGCGGGTATAAAAGGTTCGGCTACATCATCAGCATAGCAAGCTGTCCAGTTGCTTACATCTACATCTGACACAGGAACCGGCCCCGTAACAGTGCCATCCGCGTTGAATGTTATCATCATCCCCGCTAAAACGGTATAGGTCGTGCCATCTGTCGGATCGATACAGTTGAGAGCGCCGTCCCTCACATAGACGCTGGTGGTGCCGTCGGCGGTAGATTTGGTATAAAATATCGTTCCGGTAGCGCCGCAGATCGCCGCAGGCGTCTTTACGACAAATTCGGATGGTGTATTAACTTTTGTTATGATGGTGCGCAGCTCGCCAATCGTCATACTAACCTTGAGCTTCCTGGCGGTGTTGCTTATCACAAGCTCATCTATGGTTACTTCGCTGTCTGGCTTCAAAGATATACTGCTCTTATCCGGAAATTCTAAAGTAACGGCTCCGCAAACCGGGCAAACATTACCTCTATCATCTATGAAAGTTTTGCCTTCCTTGGAATGCGGATCGCACAGGTTTGTCTTTACGACATCTTTCGAATAGACCATCTGCCCAAGATTGAGCTCTGTCAACTTACCGGAAGAAGCGCTTTTTACGAACGCCTTGCCGTTCTTCGCGGTAACTTTTAAAGCCGCGTCTTCCGCAAATAAACTTATTGCCGAAAACATAAACAATACGCATGTAACAATACACAAAATACCGGCCTTCTTCATAAACCCCTCCTATTT
>Ga0155927_137_pt1 | contig 23795 bp, 2 predicted proteins | sample RifCSPlowO2_01_FD_107581 | JGI IMG/M metagenome (GOLD analysis project Ga0155927, IMG submission 107581) | Omnitrophica bacterium RIFCSPLOWO2_01_FULL_45_24
TAATTACCTTCGTTGTCTGTCGAGAGCAGGTTGTGGGCGCCGGTGGTGAGAAGATCGGGAGCATATTCCGCATTGACGCCTACGGAAGAAGCGCCGAGCGCGAGCATAAATTTAAGAATAGGCGTGTGAATTCTTATGTCCCCTGTTACAAGCATCTTGTCGCCCGCCTCCGCATAGTATGTTCCGATCAGCTTACCTATGATGTACACGTTGAGAGGCCCTAGATCCACAACGCCTCCGGCAACAGGTTGGGCGTTGCCTCTTACGTCATACCCCTTGCCAAATCCGAATAAGTCCTCCGGAAGCTTATCCAAACCGCCTTTCACGAAAGGCTCAAGATATGCGATAAGTTTTGCTCTTGGCGTGCGTACTATTGTTTTATACGCGTTCTCGTCGCCATTTACTGCCCTGTCAATTCCTACAGCTATATCAACATTACCCATATCCCCTCTGTCTTTTCCTTCATGCCCGGCTCCAACGCCTTGCGTTATTATATCCGCGGGCTTCTTTGACGACAAGAGATTTTTGGAACTCCCTTCTTTTTCGCGTATCGCACCAACACCCTGGCCTTCGAAGAAAGATTTTTTAGAAATATTATTTACTATGGCGCTTTTCCAGATAGTTCCGTCGGGCCGTATCTTGATTTTGACATTTTTGAGAATAAGCCTGCCGCCTTGTTTGAACTGCGACAATTTTTTATTGAGATCAACGATATCTTTACTTTCGCTCTCTATTATTACTATACCGGCCAAAATTGAATTTGGAAGCGCCACTCTATTTTTAATCTGAAGAGAATCAAGCTCTTTAAGGCGCGCTCCCCCAAGCGAATCTATTACATTCTGCACTTCATCCCACCAGCTATCTTTGCCTTCCGCATCAAGAGCATTAGGAGCGCTGAATTTGAATTCAGGAGGCACGAGTCTTGTCCCGGTGTCCTCAAGGATAAATTTATCAGTATTCAAACGGCAGTAATCGCTGTATGCCAGCAAGAGTGAGTCGTATGATTTTTTAATTGGAGCGAATGTCTCTGTTCTTTCTTCGAGCGGTATATTAACCAAATATAATAACCTGTCAATACCGTAATCGGTCAAAACCTGCTTTACCCTGGGGTCTGCGCTCGCCGCAAAAAAAGCATTTAAGTTATGGACCGCGACGCCTATTGCCCCGTCAATCGGATAGTAAGTTTGGCCATCGCCTGCTTTCTTCGCCTTTTTGGCAATTAATAGCGGGCTGATAATCTCGTATAATTTTTCCTTTGCAATTATTTTACGATCCAGAAGCGCCTTAAATATTGAATTGAGCGTTGTTTCATTAATATATATAAGATTGGTATTAAAACGCTGCTCTCCGACAACGCCTAACCCGCCCGGTTGGCCGGCGCTAATAAATGCCGACTCTTGACCTGCCTGTTTCTTCTCCGCGTCCTGCGCATCAGCCAATTCCATCTGGTCAGGCACATACACAGTTTTGCCATTTATGACTTCCTTTCTTTCGCCGTCTTTACCGCCTTTTTTGTCGATAGGCGCCGCTATAGTGGTAACCTTTACGATAGGCCAGTTATGACGCGCCATAGCGCCAACTATGGAAGGATCCGCGCGGGCATTAACATTATCGCCATTAAAGAAAAATCTGATATATGTCTTTCCGTCATCGGGAGGAGGCGAAAAATATGAATTATAAAGGAACATGAACCCTAATTGGCCGTGTCCGCCCGGCTGATGCGCCCCATTAAGGTTGATAGCAATCGTATTATTAGCGGTATTTATACCGGGTAAGTCTGTCTGCTCTATCATTGGAAGGATGTTTATACCATTTCCCTCCAGGGCCTGACGATATGTCCTTTTTTCTTTTTTTGCCGGATCAAAACGATCAAGCAGACATATGCTGTCCATTAATTTTTCATACGGTTCTTTCGATTCCCAATTAACTATGGGCTGGAAGCGGGTCTTGGCATATGGATATTTTCCGCCTGCTATAATCAATTGTAATAACCTTGCTTCGGCAATGCTGATAAACACCGGCTTGTCCTGGTTTTTATATTTGATCTCAAACCCAATGTCTGTGCCCTTTGCCGTAAGCTTTACCCTATCTGTAGTAACACCGAGTCTTTTGGCAAGATGCTCTACTCGGACAAAATTTTCACCTCTGCCTGCATCCATTGGATTGATCGTAACAACTGCTTTACCTGCGGCTGAGGCATTCTCCGCGCTGCGCTTCAAAGTCCGGTGATCAAATTCTCTTCTTGAATTTTCGTCCTTGGCAAGCAATGAGGTTAGGATAAAATTTTCTTCGCCTTTCACACTATCCCTATCTGTCGCTATACGAAGAGGCTTCTTATCATCTTTTCCTGCCTGGCGCAATAGATACTGTGCCCACATCTGGGCCAGGTATAATTTATACGGTTCATTCAGGTTAAAAGCTTTCGCTGCTTCATCGAGTAATCGCCATTGTTGCTGTGTTAATATGTCTGTAGCAACGGGCGCCTGATCGGTAGTCTTAGCTGCCAATAACTCGGCAATCACATCCTTAGCTAAAGCCTTTATATTTTCGGCGCGCCCTCTTAGGTCTTTTGCCTTGCTTTTATCCAGATGGTTATTTTTTATATAGCTGTCTACAGCCTTATTGACGGATATATTAAAATAGGCGGCGGCGAGTTGAGGCGTAAGCTCTATTTTCATCTTTGCCGCGAAGCTTTGCGCCTCCGGCAGCCAGAGCCTTATATGTCTTACGGCCCACTCTTTCAGGTCGGCTTCTGTCCTTTCGCCGAGGCCTTTTATCTCTCTAAGCTCTTCTATGTTTAGAAGCGCCGCGCTGATAAGATACGGCGCGAGCATCCCCTGTTTCGCGCTTTTAGGCTCGGTGGCGGCGCCTGTATCCGCGAGTATCTCTTCTAAAGGCGTCCTCTGATTTGTTAATATCTTTATATAAGGGGTCTCTACATCTTTCGTTATATTAGGGCAGATAACCATATATGATATGCCGTTATTCTCCAGCATCTTTGTGATGCCCTCGGAGTGAAAACCGCCTGTTACGAGCGCCGCTACCTGGATGCTCTCTCTTCTCATGGCCTGCAATGTATTATCAAGAAGCGCCTTGTCGCGTTTCACCGCGATGGCGTAGAAATCCTCTAATCTTGACATGTTCTCTTTAATGGCATCGCTGGGCGAGTCAAGTTCGAAGGCAAATCCGTATCGCGTTACCATCTTCTTGATAAAGTCAGCGAATATCTCGTGCGCGAATTCTTCTTTACGGAATTTATAATAATCGAAATCTCCGTTAAGGAGTTTTATATTGACCAGACCTAACAGTATCTCTATGTGGCGGTATAACCTCTCGAGAGTCCTCTGGCCGTCATTGATAAATAGTTTTTCTTTTATCGCTATTTCTAAACCCTTTATGTCCTTGAATAACTTTTCATTTTCTATCCTCGAATATACGGAATTGTAGATTATATAATTAAAGAGATTCGGGTAATCTTTCGATAATTCAAATCCGTGATGAAGACAGAGTTTCTTCAGATAATCATAATACTCCGCCGAGGATATCTTGCCCGTCTTGAATGAAAGCGAATTATTCACCAATTCGGTCAACGCCTCTTTTGTCAGCTTCTTTGTCAGTTCGTCTATGAGGACGCTTCTCTCCTTATCTACGACATTAAAGTCTATCTTCTTCTCATAAATAAGGACGCTTATCAATTTAAATAAGTTCTCGTATTGGCGCAGATTTATCTTATGCGCGGCAGCCAAACCCTGCAGAAACTTCACATAATCCGTAAATTGTAATTTTTTGGATTCATAGTCCTGAATCTTCGCGTCGATAGCCTTTAATTCGTCGCTGTAAACATAATTTTTGAGCTTATTGAGGACGGCCTTTATCTGATTAAAATATTTTTCGGTATCTTCCTTTAGAGTATAACTGGAAGTAAAGGCGTTCAGGTTCTCTATATAATAGGAACGCGTCTCGGCGCCGAAAAGCTTTATGGGATAATCCGTTGTTATTGAAAGGAACTCCGGGCCTGTTATCTCGCCCTTCTTCATGAAGTAGGTGGCCACTTCTTTGCGCACCTCTTCATCAGGGAAGGCCTTGAACCACGACGTGTCAATAAAGCCATCCGCTCCCTCTACGGACACAAGGGTCAGGCCGTAATTCTTTATAAGATTCTCTAATATTTTGGTTATATTGGACTGGGCTTCGAAATTGCAGTGAGCGTCCTGGATGTGAATTATCAGCCTTTTGTCTTTTCCCGTAAATATCGACTTTACGAGGCCGTAATCCCGAGGCACTACTATCTTAGCAGGATCAGAAACTATCTCTACCTGTTTAGAAGTTTCATCAGGCGCGGGATTTTTCGTTATATCAGCAAATACAACGTTTGAAAAAGCAAATGACAGCGTGACTAAAAGCGCTGTCGTCTTTCTGAATATCGTCTTCGTAGATAAATTTGGTAATATCACCTATTTTGCCTCCTTAAGTTTCTTTTTTGTTGAAGTCATCGCGAAGCCCGCATTCCCTTCCGTCATTCTGATCCCGCCCCGCGCCTACTATGAGTCGTGGCGGGAGAAGAATCCAATCCTTTAGATCCTTCACTCGCCGAAGCTTGCACTCAAGCGAAACAAATGTGGCTCGTTCAGGATGACAGACTTTCAGCAATCTACTTACTTTTTATTAACTTACTATGTATCAATAAGTATATCAAAAAACCATATCAAGTCAATACAAATAATCTAAATTTTTTATTTCTTAACAAAATGGTTATTTGAACTTTCGCAAGAAAACATGGGGACTTCAGAATAAACCTGTCCCCTTGGGACCTGACCCCAATCAATTGCTACCGCGCTGGAGACCTATCCTGATAAGAGGTTCGAATCTGTGCTTTGCTACAGTAGGTAGAACAGGGTTTGAAATGCAGGTATACGGATACCTATAGGCCATTATAAGAGATAGTCGAACTTAAGATCCGGCATCTTCGCTATAATGGGGTCCTTGAATCCTTTTTGAATAGCTTTCGCCAGAACTTCTTTTATGGTCGTGCCCGCGCTTATAATCTTATCGTCACTCGTCAAGGCAACCCATTTATTCTGGTATTTTTCGAAAATTTTTGTTCTATTCATAGCTTCTCCCATAAAACGCTCCTCTAAATAATGACTTAATTATACATCCACGATGTGGCTTGTCAATATAATTTTAAGCGGCTTGCAGGGCGGCCTTTTCGGATGCATAATTACTCTTAAGCGCTTCGTAATCTATCGGATCGGCTTTTGGCAATAATATCAATATTCTCAGCTTCTTGTCATAAGAGACAATCATAGGTGACTGCGGAGGTTCTTTGCCTGCGGCAAGTTCCAACGTCATATAAAGCAGGCTTGCCAGTCTTATGTAAAGCTGTTTACTAACTGCTTCCCCAAATTGTGTATATAATTTTATAAGCTCTGTCGGGTCTATGCCAGTTAGAAACGGTCTATCGTTTTCATCCGCGTTCCTTAAAACCGCGAAACTATTGGAGTTTATAGTGTTAGCCGAAGCCATAACCACTATGTTATGCATCTTGGTATGCGTCTTCTCGGCTTCATTTAGTATGGCACCTGCCAATTGACTACCGCTTCCACGGATAACTTCTACATTATCAAGACCCATGGACTGCAGCGCTTCGGCAATACCGTTTATCTCTTTCATCAGCGCAGTTATGGCCTGTCGTTGTAGGCTGTTTTCTACATTTATTCCCGGAATCCAGTCGGTCTCAAGTCCTATTATGAGCTTCTGATTTTCTCTTTTGGCCTTTCTGGCAAGAACGATCAGAGATCCAGCTGCGCCGTCAGCTTCAAATTGGGTAAGATTCTTCTTTAATAACTCTATACTGGCTCTTGTCTCAGAAGATATCTTTTCTTTTTCTAATCCTTCGATAACAGATATGGCATGCTCAAGCCTTTGTCTTATTTCAGCTGTAGCCATTTTTTTATCAATAATACCAACATCGACAGCGCTTCCCGAAGCAGCTTTTGTGACAAGTAAGTTAATAACCTTATTCCCAGATTCTATAAATTTCGCTCTTTCATTATTCAGCGATGATTCCACTATTTCAAAGAGCTGAGTTACCTTTTGTACAGTATCAGGCTTTGGCTGCGGCTTCTCTTCTGGCGTAGTAATTGACAAAGAACTGTTCGCTGGTTTTTCCAACTTATATTTATTTGGTCCATCATCATATTTGCCATAATAATCTTTGTGAAACACAATTACTCCTTTACTGAAATCAACGGCAACTGACTCATCGTCAGAATAATTGCCTGTGTCGTACCCCCAGTAAACTGTACCGATATAAGTGTCCTTTCCAGTTTTTAAAGCTTCCCGTACTTTATCCTTATCAATTTTTGGCTCGAAGATATAATACTTTATATCGTTCCTTATCTTAAGCAATGTCGCAATCACAGCATCATATGCCTCATCCGCTGACCTTGGGATGTAGATACCATTTTCTCCCATCCCCTGCCCCGGGCCTGTCAGAGCGAGCCAAAGGATTTTTGTTTCTTCATCGGATAATTTGTATTTTTTTTCCACCTGTGTTATTGCACTATATATGGCATCTGCAGTAACATTGCTTTGTTCAGATAATGAGCTTAACTCAGCTAGTGCGTTTCTAAGATTTTGCATTGATTCAGGAACTTTGGATTGGACAAGAGTAAATAGAACTTGTGCCGTCATTTCTTTTCGTTGCGCTAGCTCTTGTGTAACCGCAGTCGTAATATCTTCAAGATGTTTGGGCACCTGAACAACTTGCGCTACCGTCACCTTATAATCTTGCGGCATATATTTCACTACGTACTTATCCGAAACTACCCATTCGTAACCCGGAAGACTGTCGGAAGAGACATGGTCTTTCATAGCAATCTGCACAAGGAATTTCTTATCGCCTTTCTTATACAGGATAAAAACTACCCCTTCATCAGGCAGCGTTCCCTTAAAGCCTATTTCGTCAAGGGCGGATTTAAGTTTATCAGGCGCGGCTTTTTTGATGTATTCAACGGGAACGATATTTAGAATCTCGGTGCCCACATCACTTAAATGCTTTCCAAGATCGGCTCTCATGGCATCTTCAGCGTATTTCGATGGAAGCGGCTCTACGCCCTTATCCGCATTGCCGAAGAAGTATTCGCCTATATCGTAAACGGAAGCTATCAGCGCGCTCTGGGAGAATACAGACTGCTGAAATCGTGCCGCATGATCATTTATAGGCGTCTGCTGCAAAACAGAAGGAGTGGCAAGCGTGGAATTACTGACATTATATTCAGGCGGATAGGCGTAGGATATGTCGAGAGAGATAAAGGTAAGGATCAATACTAAGGATATTGTTCTAAACAAACATGATTTTTTTATTTTGTTCATAAGCGGCTCCTTGTTTTTACGCGGCGGTGCGTATTACCTCCATAGCTTCGATATAGGCCTTCACCTCTTTGTCATAGTCTATAGGTATCGCGGCCGGCAAGTATCTGAATATGCCTCTCGTGTCATCCTTAGACACGCCGGGTATTTCCAATTCACCTTCAGCCGCAAGTAATATCTTCAACAATGCCTGATATGAATTCATGGCCGCGTAAACCTTTTGGCCGTTCATAACTATAGGCTGTATCTCGAGGAGTGTGCCGGCAAAGACTTTCTTATTCTCGAATTCTAATTCACCCTCAACGAACCTTACGCCTATATTTTCCCGCGCAAGGCCTGTCAGTTTTGCGGTTTCACTGATTAACTCTTCATATGCCATGCCTCTCTTATCAATAAATCTTATATCTTCGATGCGGCCTTCGTAACCCGCGGCCGCTACAAACTGCCGCGCTTCCTCAAGAGATTTCAATATTTCGCCGTAGATAAACACATTCTTTATGCCGCCGGCCTTCGCAAGGCGCATATTCTCCCCAAAGTAGATATCGGACATGGCTACTTTTTCGGTTGTAGCGATCGCTATCGGCTTCTGTGTTAACTTAAAGTCCGTAGGCATTGGCAGGGCATTGTAGACCGACTTTATCTCATCTCTCCTTTTAGCGACCAATGCTCTTAAATTTTGAAGTTTGGATAATTTATATGCCGTCATCGGCGCGAGCCTAAATTCCTTAACGACCTTATCAAAATTGACTGCCGATAACGGGCCGAGAAGCGCCTTTATGGTGTCAGATATCTCTTGTCTCGTCTTGTCGCTTATAGCATTCAAAGTTAATATGACGTTATAAACTTTACCCAATTTTATTGAATATATATCCTCTTTAAACTTTCGCGTTTTTACCGATTCTATTCTAAAGCTCTTATCTATGAATATCGCCGTCAGTCCTTTTTGTCTTGCTATATTGGCGAGATCATTCTCGTTATCAACCATTACAACATCCGCACTTCTGCCAAGTGATTCTTTCACTGCCTTTACCATAGCGTTGGGATTGGCGATTCCTTTCGGAATTCCGACGATAACCAGAGGCCTCGCGAAGCGGCTGAATAGGTATCTCTTCGCCAGAACATAAACTCCGATGACAACAAGAGCGGCTATGGCGACAGGCATTGAAATATTAGCGATATACATCATTAACGCGCCTAACCCTACGACAAAGAACGGTTGGCTTGTCAGCCCTGCGGTTTCGGGGAGCTTAGCTGACTGCTCTTTCAGATATTTGTCAAACGCGTCCTTAACGCTCTCCTGTATAAGAGCTTCTTCTATTTGCCCTAACTCTTTATCCAGGGCACCCTCTCTTTCTGTATAGGCAGATTGTTTCAGCGCGTTTGCGGCGGGCGATATTTCCTCAGGCTTCAATAGGTAATGGCCTATCTTACTCATTATCTTGGATATATCGGCATTTCTAACGATTTGCTGCAGCCTGCGAACCATGCCGGCTTTTACCACAATAGTGATCTCGCCTTTATTATCTTTTGCCGCGCCAAGAAGCATAAGCATTGTCTTTATATAGCCCGCCCATTCGCCGCAGAAACTTAAAGGCTTGCCCATTTCGGCGGCCGCGCTGTGTACCAGAGAAGCCGCTCTGATAAACTCCAGAGGAAGAACCGTGGGAATATCCAGCGACCTGGTTGCCCTGCCTAAACTTCCCGTTATGCTGGCCACTAAATCATTGGTGCCCACACTCACAAAATCCAGCGCGGATATTATATCGCGCCTGTTTTTCACGGCAGTGGCAGTCTCTATCATGCCGCCTATTTTAATCCCGCCCTCGATTTCCAATTTTTTCTCGAGGTTTCTGACAAATCTCACGATTTTCGCCGCCTGACCGCCATTTTCTACAACAGGGAATAGTATCTTTATATTGCGCAGTCTCTTATCACCGCGCTTGGCCTTGTCGAACGCCTTCATTATCGCGCGCGCAAGCGAATCCCGTATCTTGATACCCTCTTTGTCTTCAAACAAATAAGCCGTTCCGACATATTCGCTGTCAGGCAGATAGTTGGGCTTTTTGTCGGGCTGCATATCAAACATTCTTATCGTTACTTCGCCGTTTGCCGCCTCCGCTATCCTCGTAAATAAATTCACTATCTCTTCTTCTTCGGGGAGATATTCCTGATACAATACCTCCGATCTCAGCAGGCCGACATCCGGTATATTGTGCTTTAGGACTTCTTTGAAATCTATCGGATCTGTCATGTCGACGGTGTAATTAACCGCAACCCCATCCTTAGTGGTTACTGGTTCTTTCTTTCTCTTTTCTGACTCATGTATTAAGAGCGCGGTTTCAGCTTTTATAATGTCGGCCGCTTCTTCGGTCTCGAGAGATGGATTAACGAAAATGGCGCCTCTTCTTTCGTCAACAATTATTCTGTCGCCGTTAGATATCAATTCGGTGGCCTTCTTCCCGTCAACAGAATTTGCGCTCGTTAAAACCACCGCCCGGCCGTTTGCTATTATGGCCCAGTGGCTGGTGGGCGCGTCTTTATCAGTTATAATTGACGCTATATTCGCGCTTTCTTTAAACAACTTTAAGGCAGAATATAGATCAAGCGCCTCTGTCACAATTATGAGAGGATATTCTCCCTCGACAAGAATATTTGTAGTATCGAGTAGTTGTATGGATTCCAATTCCTCAATAATTTTATCTGCCGTCGCCTTGATTCTGATCTTTTCCGCCTCAGGGACATCCGGTTTCTCTACGGCTTTCTGGGAAATCTCGGCTACGGCCTTAACGGCGGAGAGCCCATTTTTAATTTTCCCATCCGCCGACTTTACTACTGTCGCCAGGAATTTCTCATCATAACGAGAGAGCGCAGTTATCTCTTTGGACGCCTCATTTACTTTCTTTAATTCGTTAACGATCATCCCGAGATTGTCCATCTCCAATTTTACAAGTTCTTCCTTCATGTAGCCCTCAATGCCGTCACGCAGTTCCAGTGATCCCACTCCTAAGAGGACATAACGGACTGTCTCCCTCAGAACAGACGCGAGCTTGGCATCGCTGGTTTGCTTTAAGGAACTTTCCAGCATCTTTGCCACTTTCAACGCCGCAACCGCCGCCGAGACACATTCAGTTCTTATTGTCTTTTTCGCTTTCTCGACCGTGTCCTGTAATATTAGTTCGAATACTATTGCATCATTCTGCGCGACGCCGGCCTCCTTTAACTCTTTAGTCATCTTCTTTTTAAGCGCGTTAAAAATCGACTGAAGCCTTTCGATTTCAGCCTCAATCTTTCTATTACGCTCAGGCAAAGAGTCTGCGGGCGATGTTATCGTTTCTCTATTTTTAATAAATTCGCGCTTCAATTCACCTCCCAAAACTCTTAACTCTTTGGCCAATTTCGGGTCAATAACATCGTAGCGCCTCGCCTCCTGCTCTATAAAGCCCGTCTCTTTTATCTGGCCTTCCGCTTCTTTTCCAAATAGCAAAAGCCTTATTCTTTTCGCGTTCTTGCCATCGGCTATCGTCCTCTTTACCGCATCTTGCACTACTATAAACAATAGTTCCGCCGCTCGGTCTTGTTTTGTGTCCTTCAGTATCTTCTTTATATCCATCTTCAGAATATTGCTTATCACGCCGGTAGTATGATGCCGCATAACCGCCTCCAGCGCTTTTTCAAGATCGTATATAGAAGCGGCTATTTTATGGTTAGCCAATCTCTCGCTGTCCCAAGGCAGGCATATCTTCTCTTCAAAAATGGCGCTGTCAATCTTAGGCAGGACATAGGCACGGCCCTCGGCTATTCTCGCGCCGCCCGACTTAAGGCCATCCAGACGCATCTCTTTTTTGTCAGGGGCTATCTTCATATATTCTCTCACAGCGTCTTCCACAGGCATCCTTATCTCTTTTTTGCTGACAAGCTCTATCTCTTGATCCTTAAGTTTAAGCTCGCCTAATGCCTCAGGGTCCTTCAATATGTCATAGATACTGTCTATCTCTTCTTCTTTAAATGCCAATCCTGTGTCGAAATCCGTAATATCAAAATACATTAGCGCATGCTTTCCGTTCGTATGCACAGTGCTCCAGTAAGCACTTATATTCACTCTCATATTACGTCCCGTTTTCTTCGATATTAATTCCGGAATTACTGTTGAGATAATCCAGCTTGCGCCAAGAAGAAGTTTCGGCCTTTCATCGCTCGCTATTATAATCCTCGTTGTCCGCTGCGCCCCTACATCTTTTGGATTATATATACACAATTGGATCCGGCCGCTATTTTTCTGATGCAGTTTCAGAAGGCTGTAAGAATCTGTTATCTTAAAGAGATAGGGCAGCGCGGAATTTGATACCCTGCATATCGCCAACAACCTCTCTATGGGGCCGCGAGGAACCATATTTATATTTTCGAATTCTTCTATAAAATCGCCGTAATCATTTTGACTGGGATAGACAATGCCTAAAACAAGTTTGGCAGATGCGTTTATCTGATCCTTGATCTCCTGAATGCCGGCATTCGGTTCAACATTAAATTTGAGCGCAGGCCCGGATGGCGGGGTAACGGGCGGCGCCTGCGAACGAGCTTGCTCAACGATAACTGGCTTAGCGGCCATCATATCTTGAGTATCTACAATCAGCGTGCCTGTTTCTTTTTCGAAAGTTACCGGCATACTAAATACGCCTTTAGGATTGGTTATCTCAAATTTTGCCTTGAGAGATTTTTCGTCCTCTATTAAATCGGTTAACTTCGCGCTTCTTATATCATCTATGGTAAATATAGAGAAAACCTCATTGAATTTATCGCTTACCTTATCCGACGTAGCCCACATAAACAGGACATCTGTCTTGGTCAGGTCTTTAACAAGATTTCCTACATGGGTGTTCAAGAACATAAACTGCGCGACATTTTTCGGTTCAAGTCCTCTTACCAAGAAAGCATAACGCTTAAATTTCATGCTGTTAAGGAATCTTATTACGGCATCTTTATCTGTCTCTGTTAATCTTGACAGGGAATCTATGGTTTCAGGAGGTACGCTCTCCAGGCCCATCAGGAGTTTAAGCCGAACCAGCCACCAGTTTACCCCCATAGCTTCAAGATTATTTATATCAACATAATTTAAGAAGGCGTCTAATTGATTTGCTGTGAGCCTGCCCCGGCCGACAGAATTCACATCGCAGACATGCAGTATCAATTGCATCTTCTGGAATTTATCTACACCAAAACCGGATTCGCGCAGGAATTTTACGTCTTCAGCCGGAATTGATTCGCCCAAATATAGCTCGCCGAGATCGGAGTGGCTTAAGATCAGCGCCTGTATCAACTCGATCTTGTTTTCATCCATCCCGACTTTTCGCAATAGCGGCGCCGCTTCTCTTACGCCATTTATGTAATGATCTTCACCCCATATCTTCCCGTAATCGTGCAGAGCGACAAATACCTGTAATATTTCTTTATAATATGAATCCTTCATAAGCTCGTCATACGCGGCCTTTACTTTAGCGAATGTTTCTCTGTTAAGCTCTCTCCCGCCCTTAGGATATCTTCTCTGGTTGAAATAATCGTAATTGTTCTCGGACAGCATCTGCGCGGCGTGGACGACTTCTCTTACGTGCGTCAACTGATCCATATATGTGCCGTCATCCAACTGCCATGCCGCTCCTCCTTCTACATCTTTCAACTTATTCAAATCCGTTATACGATAGAAAAAGTCGAATATATCCTGTATTGTACCGACCTGGATGACTCTCGCAAATTCGCCTTTAAAATTACGTAGCTGGGTTTTTTCTAAATAAGCCGCTATGTCTATTTTGACGGCATCTATGCCTTGCGCTTGGGCTTTTTCGAGGATTTTGTAGAATTCTTTGTCGTCTAAATCGTTATCGGCTTTGAGGGTTTCGAGGATCTTTGTTTGAGCATCTGGCGGGAATAGAAGGAATGTTTCAACTTCCTGGGTAGTAACTTGCATCTCTTCTTCTATGGGCCCGGCCCTCGTCTGCGTGGCGGCGAGTTTCGCGTGCAGTAATTCGTGGATGAATTCGAGGAATAAGAGCTCACCATGTTTTAACGCGTCTATATCTATCGTTATAAGATCGGGGCCTTCCGTAAAATGCATGAGCCGGTCGTTGCCCTGAACGATCCTTATAGTTTTACCATTCAATAGAGACTGTATTTTTTCTTTAAAATTGGCTCCGAAGAATTCGTCACTCATTAGCTTTTCTTTAACGGCTGCGGGTAAGTTCTCAAGCGTTGTGACTCTGCGCAATAATTTTTCTATTATCTCTTTCACATCCATAATCGGCTCTAACTTCGAGCTATCGTAGAGTTTTTGGTAATCTACTACTTTATCATCGGCTATTTTTGCTGTAGCAAAAACAAATTGGCCTCCGGGCATGCCGGCGCGCATTGCTATTGGAGACGCGGATTTTTCCTCTGCTTTTATTGCGTTAATGAACATATCGACCAGTCTCTTTCTCCCCAGCATATCCACGCGGTAATTATTATCTTCGCATATCTTATCCACTATCTCTACAGCAGCAAATTCTCTAACATCTTTATCTCCTGTTGTAATACCGTTGTCTGTGCGGATTTTCAGCCATTCGTCATATGCCTCTCTTACCCCGGCGCTTAAAAGTTCTCTCTCCACCTTTGGAGCCTTAAAGAGAGGCCTCACTATTAGGTTTTCAAGCGCGCCAAGAACGTATCCCAATGCGCCAAGCAGCATGCCGCCGCCTACTATGATATTAAAGAAGAATACGCAATACCACGGAAGCTGCAATAATCCTCCGAAAGACGGGATGGGCACACTGACCGACCCGTCACCGGCTCCGGCTAATGCCATCATGGTAGGATGCTCGGATAGATTGGGCAGGCCTATAAACGTAAGATACGCTCCGATTCCTACAAATAATATGCCAAGCGCGATACCATAAAACTGCGTCCGGCCGGAACGTATCTTTTTTTCTCCTTCCTTCGCCGCGCCGCGCGGTGTTCCCACTAACCAAGCTGCCCCGGGTCCAAATATAAACGCTCCGGCAAATATCGTTGAAGCCCTTACAACCATATTGAATGAAACGATTGTGGAAAATAGCGGCGCGCCGAGAGAAGATAATAGTAATATCGTTGCTATAAGACATACATCAAAGACTGTCCATACGGCGCTTTTCCGCCATATCCGGCTTTTTTCAACGCGATCTTTCCCAGCTTCCCAGAGTTGATATTTAGCAATCCTCATCCGCGCGTGGATGGAAAACAGACTCAAAATGGCTGCAAATGATACGCTTACTATATTCATGAGATGAGGCGTCAGGTGAAGCGCCTCCGCCATCGGGCTTCCATACGAAGCAAGGGATAATATCGAAATACCTATCACGATTGCCCATTTGAATTTCATTACATACTTAATCAACGGGTCATTGGCGCTCGTCTCCAAAAATGAAGGCCATGTCCCGGCTGATTTCTGCCCCGCCGCATGGGATGCCACTTCTTTACGAACTCCCCACCAGGCGCTCAGAATTTCACCAGGTTTGATAACAAGTTTTAAAAGGTAAACTGTCGTAGAGCCTACGATCTGGAAGACACCAAACCATATATCATGCGCGAGAAACGATATTAGCGCGTTAAACGGTTTAGCCGCCTTACTATCGCCAAAAAACGTAAAAGGCGGCTTTACAACTCCAAAAATATAATTTGTCAAAGGACCCGTAAAGTTAGGATGAATAAGTAATATCATTATGCTCAAGAAGATGAATTCTCCCGGGAAAGGTAATAGTGTTTCGAATAAACCCGGGTAGAGCATGGCGCAGAATGTCACGATAAGTTGAAGCGTCCATATGGGCTCGGACCAGATACCGCGCGTTACAAGGCTTTCGGAATATTTTCCTCTCAAAGGAAGCTTTGGCGGCTTTGACTGTTCAATAAGCGTTAATGTCGTTTCGATAATCTCTACTTTTGGCCTTAATTGAAATTTAAGTTGGTTCTCAAGAGCCATATATGGCTTTTTTTCATCTTTGGTAAGCGTGTTTATTTTTTTACCCGTTTTATCACGCATGTAAATAACTACTTTTACATAACTCCTCCGCGCAGTTTCGGCGGCTTTGACTATTTTTTTATAATCTCTGCGTTCCGGTTCTTTTTCCATCTCCTCTTCATAATTATTGTATGCACTCATCGCTTTATCATACTCACCACGCGATTCGTCATAATCTCCCTGGCCGGTTAATCCTATCAGCGCATCTTTATTATCAACCAAAAATCCCTTCAAACTTGCTAAGGTGCTACCTTCTTTGTTTGCGGTATCGCGTAACTCTTGCGCATATTTCTTAAGGCGCGGCAGGAGAGGCTTGTGTAAACCATGCAGATAAATAAAATTACGCCAATCGAATAATGGGAACCATTTTGCCTCTTCTCTCTCTAATTCTGACAGATAATTGGACGGCGTTGCCTCATAAATAACGGCCTTGGGCACATAACAGACGCGGCCAAATATACCATGATAAGCATCTTCGCTCTGAAGATACTTTCTATCCAGTAAATACATACTCTGAAACTGATTGCCGGAGACCTCTATATGATAATACGGTTTTAGTCTGAAAAAGTATTTCCCAAACGATCGTATCCCGCCTTCCGCTATGGTAGAGGCGCTTTGGGCAAGATTACCCAAAGAGCCGTTTGGAATCAGCTTCATACCATATCCGTAGAGTGTTCTCGCGGCATTATAATAATCAATACGCGGCTGCCACACCATATAGTCATCGGACATAGTCTTAATCATACTGCGCACCGTATCTGGCGTTGCAAAATTATCTTCGTCCAGAATGGAACCGTTTGTCAGCAGCGGTTGCGGCTTTTCACCTACCCCTCTTTCGCCGCGTAGTGTGCGTAAATTATTAAGGCCGCCCGGCGTGGTTATAATTCCATACCTCCCTTTCGCGTCTTCTCCAACATGATAAAGCCCGTCGCTCCCGGCCTTAAGGCCTTCGGGCGGCAATAGAACCTGAGTTTTAACATTAAATATATGGTCTTTCGTAACCGGATCATTCTCTTCATCCTCGCCGTTAAGCCACCTTAAAAACTTATATACATTATGCGGCTTTGCCACTCCCTCCATGCAGAATACATAGAATCTATCTTTAACATCCTGTCTGTCGTAGAGGTCGGGATTATTGAATAGCTCTCTTTTTAAAATCTCGTAATACCTCCTATAAAGCGCCGGGCTGTCACCTGCCGCCTGAAGTATGAGGACGCTCACAACGTTTTTTGACTTAATGGCTTTGAGCATCTCTATATTTTTCCTAATAACATTTTCCAACTGCCCATCATCAACCGGCCTCAAAGGATTAATGGCAACAAAGCTTTTGTCATCTGTGATCTCTTCATCACTTATGGGCGGCTTGAGCTCCGTGATAAGATTTAGCGACCCAGCCGCTATCCAGACTAAAAACTTTAAGAAATATATGTCTATTATTATAGTCACAAGATAGACGAAGGTGGCCACCCATATTAATACGACCGGCAGGCTGAATGCATTGAAATTAATAACGCTCATGGCAAGCGCGCTAAGGAAGGATGTGAAGAAGATTAGCGCCAGTTTAAACGGGAGGTGTTGTTTTAAAATTATATCCTTTTCTTTTTGAGCGCTGAATTCTTTGAGATTGGCGCCGACGGGTTGAATTAGGCCTTCCCATGGCGGAGATCGTAGATGCCAACTAAGGAATTTATATAGACCTGCGATAGATGTTATCACCGCGGCCGCTGCAAATGAAGTTAGTAACAGCGGTGATGTAAATATAAGCGGCGCTATTACCGCATATGTGAAATAACCCGCTGCGCCAAAAAGCAGAGCAGCTATAACACCGCGAGTCCAGCCTATTTTTTTCAACGTGGCGATATCCAGCGGCGCAGCCTTCCTTGGAGCTGCATGATCAACATCTGAAACGACAGATGCGGTCTCGGAAGCGCCGGATCCAGACGCGCCTGCGCCGACAGCCGGCTGCCCTGCTCCACTAATACGCTTCCTTGAAAGCGCTATGCGCATAAGGCTGTAAACTGCCAAAACTATAAGGACTGAACCGCTTAATAATAACTTTGAAACAGCGCCATGCTCTTTAAGATAACTGTAAATGCCAAATCTTATTCTTTCAATTCTTGAGAGAGAATTTAGCCATACTTTATTTATTTCCGGCAAGTTAATTAGAAGATCGTCTTCGCCCATCTTAAACATGGCTATAATAGGCCTGACGACTTCTTTCTCAAATTTTTGCCTGTCGTGGCCAAAGATATCCATTAGCCCTATGTGCTCATTTGGATGGGTATTCTGCTCGTCAATATAAGTAAGCAGTTGTTCTACGGATATATAACTTAGAATGTCAAATAAGGCGCGAGGCGCCGCTGTCATATCGCTTAATTTATCTTTTTTGGCATATTTTTCCCGCGCAAGCTTGATCTCTTCCTGCAATTTTTCCACTCTTTCAACTAATAATGTGAGCACGGCTGGATGGATATTACCGCCTTCTATGCGTTTCATAATATTGGCGCGTTGGTCTTCGGATATGGCAGGCATACCGAGAGCTTGAAGCCTGGCAAGCTCTTTATTCAGAATACGATTCGCTTCTCCAATGTCCACCACCTCTTTCCGGACGGGCTTAGTCACGCCAAGGCCAAACCATGTATCCACGGAATATCTGACCTTTTGACGCAAGCTTTCATCGATAACTATACCGTCATTTAGATTCTTCCCCTTCACTTCGCTCAGGGCCAGAATGACAGCTATTTGCTCTTCCACCACACTTATAACATTAATCCAATTCATAACGTCCTCTTTATCGAACGCGCCCGCGAAAGCGTTATGAGCCATAGTTTCGGCGTCTTCGCGCTCCACCTTAAAATCTTTTCTATCGGTAATCGCCTTGGTGATATTGAGCTTGGCCTCTAAATTTTCGAGCTCTCTCTTCAACAAAACACTCTGCAGTAATTCTGCCGCGCCTTCAGCCGTGACATCCCAGCTTCTTACAGCCTCAAGCTGGGCTTTTAACTGCGCGCTTCTTAGGATAGGCAAATCAACTTGATTGGAACGGACAACAAGGTCTTCAATCATTAGTTCCTTTATGCGGTGAAGAACTTCGTTCATATGGGCCGAATAGGCAAAGTCGAGCGTATCCGCCATCGTGCCGGCAAGGCCTGTTATCGCGCGTATATCCTCCGGGGTCTCAACCTTGGCCTCTTTTTTGGGGAACACCCGCCAATAGACTTTCGCCGCTTCTTCTTTTAGCTTCACATACCGAAATGTAACCTCTTCCTCGGTGTAACCGGCCCTCTTCATTTCGCCAATGAGATAATCAAGTTCGCCGGCATCAAGTTTGGCACCCGCGTTTTGGGCGCGCGATCTCAGCCGCGCCTTAAGGTCTATGAGATCCTGACCTGCGTATTCTATCCCCGACCTGGAGCGTCTTTCCTTCACCAATAGATCTCGGTATTCTTCATTAACCCTGATAAAAACAAGGTTATAGGCGGCGCGATCCTGCCGCTTCCATGCCCTTTCCTCTTTTTCAGCAATCAATCGAGGAACGTATTTTGACATCTCCCTCATGACAATTTCAATCTGTGGATTTATTCTTTCGCTAAGGCCCCCCTCACCTTTTTCCTCTCCCCCGATGGGGGAGAGGGCAGAACCAGTGGAATAGAGGCTTGGCGCGACCAGCCCTACGAATCCGTCATATGCGGACTTAAGGTTTTCAACATACATCCCTATGGCTCGTTCGATATCGCTTTGGGATCTGCCCTGCATCTGATTTTTCAATTCCGAAATTTGCGCGATTATGCCGCGCAGTTCCTCACTACTCAGGAGACGGCCGAAGACGGTTCTCCATTTAGTGAGAATGAACGCGTAGTCCTCGTATTCGCCAAGGTTCATATAGGTGCCTATATTATTTTTATAGACCGAGTTTGCTTTACGGGTAAATTTGAATATCTGATAGCCGGTAAGAGGCTCGTCCCGCCCGTCCCGCGCCTCGTCGAGCACGGCCGCTATGTTAGACCAGCTTATAATGCGCTGATTAGTATTTGTATTAATATCTTGCAGTGTTTTTATATCCGTAAGCTGTGTCTTTATATAAGGGAGTTCTTGACCTTTGCCTATCATGCGCATTACAAATCCGCCGGCTTCCGGATCTGTCGCCGATACAGGAAGGTTTTTCTCTTTTTCCTGCACCCGATAATAAGCGACGTAACGCACAAATTTGCCAAGCAGGTCCATCCTGTCGCGGCATACATAATCATTCTCATACATGGTAATGAGATTTCCTAAAGCGCCTGACTCCATACGATCCGGCACTGTTATACTGCCTCTGCCGGGAACGTCAGCCAATATTTTATTATAGGTCATATAAATTGCCTGGAGATAAATACGGATCTTCATCTCCTTCGCCAGGTCATCATCGCTCATACCCTTACTGAATCTGTAATCCGTCCCAAAATAGAATGCCTCCGTCTCAAGAGGCACTTCTCTCATCAAGGTATCGATGTGCTGCAAGGCTTCTTCTTTTTCATATTTCGTTATAGGCCATCCCCATTTATAGTCTTCTTTTTTCAATTCACTCAACAATTCTCTCCCTGCCGCCTTATTCGCGTTTCTCGCTTCTTTGGCGCTTCGGAATAATAGATCGACGAACTTTTCCATTTCCTGATTACCGTCATTGCGAGCGACCCCTTCGACTTCGCTCAGGGTAAACTTCGGGAGTGAAGCAATCTCTTTTTGAATGACGGACGACGACATATATTCTCTTTGCAGTCTTTTAATCTCTTTGAGTTTTCCACCGAGGCCGCCGGCTGTCAAAGACCAGTCGTATTTTATGGCGGCGTCAGCTATTATAGCCATGATGTCAAAATCGCGCCGAGCCTGGCCCGTTTCCACTTTTTCTCTCACGCTGTCTCTTGCCCACCAGCCCAGATCGGCGAAATAGCTGGCGGCGTCTCTTTTATCTTTTTTAGCGTCGGGCTTAGCCGCCGGCGCGGTAACCGGGGAGCCTCTTCTTTCTAATCGATCTCTCGCCCTCGCGTATTTATTGAAATTATCCTGGATATTGGCCATTCTATCGAATACCTTCATTCCCCATGCCTTCCTCTCTTCTATCGGAGCGTTTCTCATGGCGGCATCCATAGCGCCTGCAGGCCTTATTATAGACTCCGCTATACCCATAACGAAACCTATCGAATCACCGAGACGTTTCGCGTCATCATTCTCTTCGGCGGCCTTGATATCTTCTATGATGTCGTATTTAGGATTTTTAAACCTTTCACTAAGAACTTCACCGGCCGGATTGCGGCCATTCACGAGAAGAGCGTTTGTGCTGCTTCTGTTTGCCGCGCTTAAAAGCTCATTCGCCAGCTCCAACATCGCGTTCATCTCATCAACGGTAAGCGCTCTTTCCCTGTGGACAAGAAGCCCGAGATCGTCGCGCTCCAGACGCATTGATCTCTCTATCGCCATAAACTTGCCGACATCGCGCGGGCTGTCGAGGGATAAGTCACGCCCTGACTCTGGATCACCACCGCCGGAGATAGTTCTATATAGCGCGCTGGCCTTATCCATTATTGCTTTAATATTCGTGAAAACCCCGCTTAACTCCTTTACAGACATCCCTTCTTTTATCAAAAATTCAACGGCATAGTAATAGAGCGCTCCGAAGTCATCGGGATTTTGTATGCTTAGGGAGCGGCCGAGTAATTTTTCGACTTCGGGCTGTGCGAGACGTATATTGGAATATATAGCCTTGAGCTCTCCCTTCATGGTGTCGATCGTATTGCTCTTCGAGAGCTCCGGCGTCAGTTTCGCTGTTCTGCCCACTCTCGTAATCAAATAAGTGACGCCTCTAAACGCAACGGTTGTATCTTTCGGATCTATCGCTATCATATCGCCAAGCCTCGGGATGAGGATAACAGTTCCGTCAGCTTTATAGTCTACCTGATACGTCTCAAGGCCAATCTTTATCCATCTGAATTCCTCGTCTTCTATTTCTTTCTGTGTCCGCGGAATGGTTGATATTGACCTTGTATGAAGGCCCACAAGGAACGACGAGGTAGAGAGTATCCTGCCCGCCTTTATCTGGTCCATTACATTCTTTGCTTCTATAACTAACGCTATCTTATCCTGCTCTGTTATTATGCCGTTCTTCAGGTTATTCCTGCACATGCCGGCGAGCTTTTCGAGCTCGGACATGTCTATCTTAATCATACCGGGCAGATTTTTTTTGACTCCGTCTTCTATATGCTCAAGAAGCTTCCTGAACGCGTCCTCGACTATGATGATCTGGCCTTCTTTGGGCCCTGATTTCACTAAGGTACTATTGATGAGATTTCCCATCTCGAGCGCGTACGGATCGGCGTTAAATTCTTCCACATCCGGGCGCAATTCCTTTGCCAGGGCAACTAACTGCTTCGCGTTTGAAGACGGCTCAAGCTTGGCGCCGGTAGGATTGCGCGTATAATCATTGGTAAGCAGCATCTGAGCCAGGCTTACGAGCCTGCCGCGATCCCATAGATCACCGTGCAGCATAATATTCTCATCCGGCCATATCTCTTTGGCGAGCGGCCTGTAATTGCGGTTTATCATATCCCAATAGGTATCATCGAGCATCCTGCCGAATTCGTAAGTCCATACGTTGTATTTCATCGACCGCAGTAAGTTAGAGTATCTTTCTCTCGATTCCTTATCTTCTTCAAGGCCGCCGCTTACCCATTTGGCCGTATCCGTAAAATATATGCCCCATTTCTTCGTTAGAACCGCCAGGTCATTGTCGATTGAAATAACCGTGTGTAATTCAGCAAGGGCCTGTCTGACCTCATTCAGCGTCCCATCATTTAATCTGTCAGCTTTTTTGAGATTGTCAATAATGCCCTTTATCTTATCCGCTATGGGCTCATCAAGTTCCGGATATGTATCGAGCTGTTTTTGCAAAACATTCTTTAAGGTATCGACGCTTGGATTACTGCCTATGGTATTATTAACCCATCCTGTCGTCGGATCGAGCGACTCTCTCATCTTCCCGCGATAGAACCCTATCATACCCAATATGCTCAATGTGTTAAGGCCCATGGCGCCGCGCTGTGATTCGTCCAGCAAGCCTTCGTAGCTCAATCTCAAGAACGGATCGAGGACAAGTTTGGTTCTAAGATTCAAGAAAATATCTCTTATCTTGTCTGTCTTGGCGTCCGTTAATAGAGTTTTATACGCTTCCTTTGTTTCCTGATTTAACTCAGGCATATTCGCCGCAAGTTCAAGGCTATATCTATCGCGTATCTCTGTAAGAACATAAGTTATCATATCCTCTCTCCCATTGGGGGAGAGGGCGAGTGTATCTATCTCTTTACCGATTATGTCCCTGGAGACCGTTTCGAAGAAAGCGTTCATCCTTTCCACGATACGGGGGGCTATCATGGCCATATATCCTATCTCTTTGTTAACATCACTCATAGGATGACCCGCGATGTTGCACGCCATCCTCTGGTTTATTATGAACCATACTATGTCATCGTAGTTTACGATATCGCCTTTTGAATCGGGCTGTCTGGTTACGTCGCGCACGTTTCTTAAAGCATTCCAGATTTTTTGTATATTCGTCCAGGGGTCGAGATTAGCCTTTAGATCAGGTCTAATGTGATGAGCCCTTTCTTCGCGGCCGGGCTCACTCCAGTTTATCTGCCCCCCCTCACCTTCATCCTCTCCCCCATTTGGGGAGAGGGCGACAGGCTCTTCCGTCGTATTTTGTTTCGCGGCTAATATCTCTTTCTGGAGAGACTCTATTTCTAATATCCTATCCCACGCGCCCACTCCTCCCTCAAACCTTTTTTCGATCTCTTCCTTTATTGCTGAGGTCTGGGCATCTGTGGCCGGCCTCTGGTCAAAAACCGGTTCCGGCTCTTTTGCCATTTCTTCAAATGTCCGCGTCTCTAAGGGCTTTCCTTCGTTTAAGCCGAGAGCGCGTGATATCTCTATGAGATCATCCAGCGCGGCCTTGTGCTCCGATCTGGCCATGTTCAATGTGCCTAAACTTAATCTTAATTCGGCTTCGGGTGACCTCCAATCCTCTTCTATCTTAAAGACTTCCGACCAGAGTATCTTGCCCGGGCTGTTTTTATACTCACCCCATCTTGTTTTCAACTCATCCGCGACTTCGCGAACCCTGTTGTGCGCGTCAACATAGTCTCTGGCCGAATTGTTTATCCTGTCTATAATAGCGTCTATTTCGTTCTGAACCTCGAGAGCTCTTTTCTCTTCCAGCATTTGAAGCGCTCTATGCTTTAGCTCTTCTCTTAATACTTTTAATTTTTCGGTATTGCCTATGATTTTTATAGAGTATTCAAAACCGAGATCAAAAGCGTTCCCGCCCGTTCCGGCTGTCCCCGACGCGAATAAATCGGCCCTCGCGCCGCCC
>Ga0155927_142_pt1 | contig 23013 bp, 25 predicted proteins | sample RifCSPlowO2_01_FD_107581 | JGI IMG/M metagenome (GOLD analysis project Ga0155927, IMG submission 107581) | Omnitrophica bacterium RIFCSPLOWO2_01_FULL_45_24
AAAATAAAATAGAAAACGCGTAAATGGGAAATTTATCTTTGACTACAAAATAGATAAGCAGCCCCGCGAGGCTCCCGAGCATTCCGGGCATAAATGGCGAATGACCCAAATAAAAAAAACTCGTAGTTATTTTAATTAGTCTTCGCATTGAAATATATTCCCCTATTCTTTATAAGATACGATATACCGCTTATCAATGTCAAGAGAGTTGTCGCGAGCATTAAAATGAATATCGCGTCTTTGTAAATCCTCTCGGCCGAGCCGCTCCATAGAAGTCCGAAAGCTTTTATTCCGGCCTCCCGAAATATTAAAAATATAAGAACTGCCGAGACAGCGAATACCTGCGACACCATTTTGTGTTTGCCGCCGTCATCGGCGGCGATAACTTTCCCTTTGGTCAGCGCCGATATCCTTAATCCCGTTATCGTAACTTCTCTAAATATTATTATGACTACCATCCACGCCGGCGCCAGCTCCATCTCAACGAATGCTAAGAATGCGGCTAAGATCAAAATCTTATCCGCGATTGGATCCATCAATTTACCAAAGTCGGTGATCATATTATTTTTTTTAGCGATGTACCCGTCGAGAAAATCGGTGAGAGACGCCGCTAAAAATGTGACGAGGGCGAGCATCTTTGCCATCACCCCCTGCGAGAAGAGGAATAACATAAAGACGGCGACCAAGACTATGCGCAAGACCGTCAGCTTATTAGGCAGATTCATGCGGCTTCCCCCGCCAAGTCATATTCTAATGTATCTGTAATCTTAACTTTGTAAAACTCTCCTGTCTTCAACTCTTTTCCCGACACATACACGCAGCCATCAACCTCAGGCGCGTCCCCTTCTGTCCTGCCTACGAATTTATCCTTTTCTCCTTCTATCCGCTCATCTATAAGCACATCTACTACCTTGCCCATGAACGATCTATTTAAATCGGCTGATATCTTCTGCTGTAATTTCATAACCTCATCGAACCTTTGTTTCTTTATCTTTTCGGGTATCTGCCCTTCGAACCTTGAGGCCCTTGAACCTTCTTCTTTGGAATATATGAATGCCCCCAATCTTTCAAATCGCGCCTCGCATAAAAATTCTAAAAGCTCTTTAAAGTTCCTGTCAGTCTCGCCAGGGAATCCTACGATAACAGATGTCCTTAAGGCAGCAGCCGGAATATTATTTCTGATCTTTGCTATAAGCTTCATTATATCGCTTTTAGTGGTACGCCTATTCATCCGCTTTAAGATAATGTCGCTGATATGCTGTATGGGCAGATCAAGATATTTACATATTTTTTTCTCATCGCGCACTACTTCGATGAATTCATCGCTATAATGCGCCGGATGAGTATAAAGGACCCTGATCCACCTTACGCTGTTTTTTAGAACGCCTATCCTTCTTAAAAGCTCCGGCAATGAACTTTTGCCGTATATGTCTATGCCAAAGAGCGTCGTGTCCTGCCCTATCAGGTTTATCTCTTTCAGAAAACCAGACGCTGAAATATTGCTTATCTCTTTGATGACGGAATCTATGGTCCTGCTTCTAAAACGTCCTCGAAGGCGCGATATTATGCAGTAACTGCAAAGATTGTCGCAGCCCTCCGATATCTTGACATACGCAAAATGCTTCGGCGTCAAGGAAAAGCGCGGAGAGTTTTCGTCGTAGAGATAATCAAGCCCCTTTGAAACTACTGATCGCCCCTGGCCATGCAGAAGGCCTTTGACTATCTCTTTTATCTTCGGGAAATCGTTTGTTCCTACGACAGAATCGACTTCCGGAAGACTATTTACTAATTTTTCGCTGTAAGCCTGAGGTAGGCATCCGGCTACGATGAGGCGTTTGATCTTACCCTCTTTCTTCAGTTGCGCCGCTTCTAATATAGTATCTACCGACTCTTCGCGCGCGCTCTTTACAAAAGAACAGGTATTGATTATGAATACATCCACCCCGTCGCCCACTTCGTCCGAAATCTGAAAACCCTCTTTTTTCAAAGAACCGAGCATGAGTTCAGAATCCACCAGATTTCTGGGGCATCCAAGACTGACAATTCCTATTTTGACCATCTAATGGTTATCTTAACTTAACGCCTTTTTTCGTAATCTCCAGGCTGAACTTTACCTTGTTAGCCGGCAACGCAATGGGTTTCCCATTGAGGATAAGGCCTAACGCCTTGGCCTTCCCTATGCCGAGCTCGATGCTGTCATCGGCTATGATCGTCTCTGTTAAACCCTTCGTAAGGACTCTTTTGAATATAAGGACGCCGTCTTTTTTTAACTGCACAAGGACAGGCTCTTTTACTTTGATGACGAGGCTCAAAGGAGTTGATTTTGGAATGAGCGCTTTTGATTCCGGATTCTGATTAGATACGGATTTTTTCTTCGAGGAAGCTTTTGTGCTTTGAACTGACTGCTTTTTTGAAATAACCGCGCTTCGAGCCCGCGCAACCTTAGACTTTTTCAAGGGGGAGGCCGCTTTTCCTGCTACGAATATGAATATCAATATAAATAATATCGCTAAAACAGCTCTTCCTGCGATATATAAAAATTTAGGCATTATGGTAGTTTCTGGCGGAAAGATATTTTCATGAACTGGTATATTTGCCGACGGACCTTCAGGATATGCAGGGAAATATTCTTTTAATAGCTCTACTGAGTTAAGCCCCAGGAATTGGGCATATTTTTTTAAGAAACTTCTTATATAAGTATCGGTCAGCAGCTCGCTCTCCCTTCCCTCTTCAAGAGCGATTAAAACCGTGGAATGGATCCTGGTCGCTTTTTGCACCTGTTCAATAGCAAGAGACTTCTTGGCCCTGGCTTCTTTAAGCTTGCTGCCTACAGAGACAGCCGCTTGCCTTAACTCTCTTTTATCATTCCCCATTTTTAGCCAGATATTCTTCCAAACTTACGAGGATGCCCCTCGGTTTGGAACCTTGAAATTGTCCTACAATGCCTTCGGACTCCATCATGTCTATTATTCTTGCCGCGCGGGCATACCCAAGAGCCAGCCTGCGCTGCAGCATAGAGACAGACGCCTGACGGGTCTCGAGGACCATCTTAACCGCTTCTTCATACAGATCGTCCTTTTCTAATTTTTTGAAAGTCGGTTTATTGTGGCCATCCAGAATCTCTTCTATATATTCGGGCTTCCTCTGCGACTTTATGAAATTAGCTATCCCCTCTATCTCCTTATCCGAGATCAAACTGCATTGAGCCCTGATGGGCCTGGATGCGCCTGGTTCGACAAATAGCATATCTCCTTTGCCCAACAGCTTATCCGCGCCGTTCATATCGAGAACCGTCCTTGAATCGACCTTTGACGCCACTTTGAACGAAATCCTCGCGGGGAAGTTTGCCTTGATGACGCCTGTAATAACATCTACTGACGGACGCTGGGTCGCCAGAATTATATGTATTCCCACCGCTCTGGATAGCTGAGCGAGCCTTGTTATGGCGCCCTCAACTTCAGCTTGAGCTACCATCATGAGGTCCGCGAGCTCATCTATTATTAATACGATGTACGGCAGGCTTGAACCTTCTTGACCGTATTTCGCATTGTACAAATCGATATTCCTCACCCCGGACTTAGCTAAGAGCTCATATCTCGAATCCATCTCGCTCACGATCCAATCAAGCGTGCTCGCGACCTTTTTGTGGTCTGTGACTACAGGCGCCAATAGGTGCGGTAGATCATTAAACATGGCAAGCTCGACTCTCTTAGGGTCTATCATTATAAATTTCACATCTTCAGGTGTGGAATTTAAAAGCAGCGAAGTTATAAGGCTATTTATGCAGACGGTCTTGCCGGAACCTGTTGCGCCCGCTATCAAAAGGTGCGGCATACTAGCCAGGTCAGCAATAACAGGGCTCCCGGCAATGTCTTTACCAAGAGCGAGTTTCAGTTTCGATTTCGATTCCTTATACTCTTTTGAGTCGAGGACTTCTTTTAAATAAACAAGCGTGCTCGTTGAATTTGGAACTTCGACTCCTATCGTGCCTTTCCCGGGTATCGGCGCGACTATTCTAACGCTCTGAGCCTTCATCGCCAATGCTATGTTGTCGCTTAAAGAAGTTATTCTGTGGATCTTTACACCGGGCGCAGGTTCAAGTTCGTATCTCGTTATTACAGGCCCTCTATTATATGCCACAACCTTTGCTTCGATATCAAAATCGGCGAGAGTCTCTTCTAATATCTTAGTGTTACCCTCGAAATCCTCTTTTATTTTTCTCTCTTCCATAGGAGGCGGCGAATCTAATAAGTCCATGCCCGGAAGGTTAAATTCTCTGGGCTGAACAAGCGTTATACCTTTATCCTCCGCGGCAGGCTCTTCTTTTTTAATGGCCGCGGGCTCTAGGCGCGGCGCTTGAGAAAGGGCGCTTTTTTTTGTTACAGCGCCATTTCGTCTTATCATAACATTTGCCGGCACATTCACGCCCGGTAGTATTCTGGGTTTCTCTTCAGGCTTAACTGAAAATGCGCTTCTTTTCACCGTTAAAACAGGCGCTTCCCGCTTCCTCGTTGACCTGTCTTTCAGGTTCAGGATGAGATCTTTCGATCTTTTTCCTACGGCGGCCAGGAATGGAATGAGTAAAAATTCTGTCGCGAGTAATACTGAAAGTAAGAATAATACGATTATTACAAGGATCGCTCCGAAACGTCCCAGATATTTTACCAAAAAGTCTGAGAATACAAGGCCTATTACGCCTCCGAGCCGGAAGCGGAAACTATTATCCGCTCCTCCGCAGATCGAAAATAGCGCGCTTGAAGCCAATATCAGAAAGAAGGTGCCGAAAATTTTGAAATATAATTTTTGCGGAGTGATACCGGAGAATCTAGCTATGGCCCAGCTTAAGATCAAGATCGGTATGACGTAGGCGCTCAAACCCATTATGAAGAAAAAGATGAGGCCTATACATGCGCCGCATAATCCTACGAAATTCTTTGCCTGAGAAACCGGTTTTGAAGTAAACTGCTCGAGACTGTAGAAGTCAAAAGTTAAAAAGCTTATTAAGATAAAGACCGCTATGGCGAAAAGTATTATCGCCTGTATCTCATTCCATTTAGTCTTATCCACCTGCATCGCCTTTGCTATTTACCAGTATGGCCGAACCCGCCGCGCGAACGGACTGTATCGTCGAGCTCTTCCTTAACTTCTATCTCGGCTTTTACAACCTCTTTTATCACCATCTGGGCGATCCTTTCGCCCCGACGGATCGTAAAGGGCTCTTTTCCGTGATTTATCATTATGAGGTTGATTAGTCCGCGATAGTCGGAATCTATAGTACCCGGAGTATTGACAAGGCTTATGCCATGTTTTATCGCCAGTCCGCTCCTTGGCCTTACCTCTGCCTCATATCCCTCAGGTATGCTGATATAAATGCCAGCCGATATCAACCTTATATCGCCTGGCATTAATGTGACTTCTCCGTTTACATCCGCGCAAAGATCCATGCCGCTCGCGCCTGAAGTTGCATATCGCGGCACAGGGAGATCGCTCGAATCTCTCTTCTTCTTAAGAAGAATCTTTATGCTCTTCAAATTTTTTTACGCCGTGAATCGTATTCTTTTTTATCGTTATCGACATCCGGCTTGTAGTCCGGATCCGCCTGCTTCTTTGATAGGTTAAGCCGGCCCTGTCCGTCTATTTCGGTCAGCTTCACGTCGAACTCATCGTCTAATTTCACTACATCCTCGACGTTCTTAACGAACTTATTGGCAAGCTCAGAAACATGCACTAGGCCTTCTTTTCCCGGCAGGATCTCTACGAACGCTCCGAACGGCATGACCCTCTTAACCTTGCCTCTATAGATCCTGCCGACTTCAGGCTCTTCTGTTATACCCTTAATTATCGCGACTGCCATCTCTATTGACTTGGGATCGTTTCCCGCAACCTGGACCGTTCCGTCGTCATCTATATCTACTGTCGCGCCGGTGTCCTGAATTATCTTCTTTATTACTTTACCGCCCGGGCCGATTACCGCTCCTATCTTCTCCTGATTTATCTTCAGGACCACTATCTTTGGCGCGAACGCCGAAACATCGCCTTTAGGCTGTCCTATGACCTGCGTCATCTTATCTAATATGGTCAAACGCGCCCTTTTTCCGATCTCCAGCGCCTCTTTTATAACATCATAACTTATACCCTGAATCTTGAGATCCATCTGAACAGCAGTCAAGCCGTTTTTGGTGCCAGCAGCCTTAAAGTCCATATCTCCATAATGATCTTCAACTCCTCCAATATCTGTTAATATTATTGTTTCGTTCTTTTCTTTCACCAATCCGATCGCTATACCGCTCACAGGGCTTGTTATCGGAACGCCTGCGTCCATTAATGATAAGGTGCTCGCGCATACTGTCGCCATGCTGGACGAGCCGTTTGATTCTAAAATATCCGAAACAACTCTTACGGTGTAAGGGAATTTTTCTTTGCTGGGCATCACAGGCTTAAGCGCTCTTTCCGCTAACGCGCCGTGGCCTATCTCGCGCCTTCCAGGCCCTCTCATCGGCCTTACCTCTCCGACTGAAAACGGCGGGAAATTATAGTGGAGCATGAAGGTCTTCTGTGTTTCGCCTTCGAGCGCATCTATCATCTGCTCGTCCGCGCTCGTTCCTAATGTGGCAACTGATAAACTTTGTGTCTGGCCCCTCGTAAATAACCCGGATCCATGTGTTCTCGGCAATACGCCGACTTCGCAAGTTATCGGCCGGATCTCGTCGAACGATCTGCCGTCAACGCGCTTCTTCTTCTCGATAATGAATTTTCTGACCTCTTCTTTTTCTATCATCTCAAGGGCAGTCTTGACATCCTTATCCGTGTATTCAGAATCCTCCGTTACGAATTTTTCAATTAATTCTTCGCAAAGTTGCTCCATAGCTTCTTCTCTCTGCTCTTTTGTGTTCAATCTATTTATCTCATCTAACTTATCGGTAGCAGCGTCTTTAACCTTCTCGATCAATCCATCATCTACCTTGTCCAGAGCAACCTCCCTTTTCTTCCTGCCGCATTTCTTTTGTATCTCTTCTTGCAGGTCTATCAATACCTGCATCTCTTTGTGGCCGAATCTTATCGCGTCTAATATAATATCTTCGGAGAGTTCATTGCTTCCTGACTCTATCATCAACACGCTCGATCTGTTTCCGGCAACTACTAAATCGAGATCGCTCGATGCCAATTCTTTGAATGTTGGGTTTATGACAAACTTTCCATCGATTCTACCGACCCTAACCGCCGCGATAGGGCACGGAAAAGGAATATCGGATATTGTAAGAGCCGTTGACGCGCCTACCATAGCCAAAACGTCCGAGTCATTTTCACTGTCGCTTGAGACAACGATGGCGACTATCTGCATTTCATTGACAAAACCTGTCGGGAATAGAGGCCTGATGGGTCTATCTATAAGGCGCGCTGTGAGTATCTCTTTTTCGGAAGGACGGCCCTCGCGTTTAAAGAAACCGCCGGGAATCTTGCCTGCCGCATAAGTCTTCTCCTGGTATTCACATGTCAAAGGAAAGAAATCGGCATTTTCCCTGGCCTTTTTTGAACAGACCGCTGTCACCAAAACAACCGTCCCGCCAAGCTGAACAGTGCAGGCGCCGTCCGCCTGCTTAGCCATTCTGCCTGTTTCGATGATTATATTCTCTCGGCCTAAACGTTTTTCGAACTTTTGCATACTATTTGTCCTTTATGGTTATTGAGCTGATTAAAAGGGGTATATCGGTATGTAGAAATACCAAGATTACTTCCTTAAATCCAGTTTCTTGATAACATCCTGATAATCTTTTGGGTCTTTTCTCTTCAAATATTCCAGAAGCCTTCTACGGATGCTTACCATACGCAGAAGCCCCTGCCTGGAATGGTGATCCTTCCTGTGCGCCTTGAAATGGCCGGCAAGCGAATTTATCCGTTCCGTTAGAAGCGCAATCTGGACGCTAGGCGAACCGGTATCCTTTTCATGAACCTTATACCCGCCTATGAGCTCCTTTTTCTTATCCTTTGTTAAAGCCATTTTAAACCTTTCAACTTTCGATAGATAATTGATCCTGATCCCGCCTTTATAAGCAATAATATCATAATTAGTATCATTTGTAAAGCAATTTATGCTAAACAGCGACGCGCTATCCTCTCGTCTTTTTTTATCTGCTCGACCAAGCTATCTATTGTTTTAAATTTCTGTTCGTTCCTTAATTTCTTAACAAATAGTATTTCCAGGTCTTTGCCGTATATCCTGTAACCAAAATCGAATATGTGCACTTCTATAGAAGGCTCCTCGTCCCTGCCATGATCATAGAAGGTTGGCCGCACTCCTATGTTCATGATTCCTTTAAACAGCTTTTTCTTAAATCTGACTTTTACTGTATACACGCCGCATGGAGGGATGGCCTCATGATGCGGATTTATATTTGCTGTTGGGTAACCAAGCAAGCGCGCTAATTTAGAACCTCCGACAACCGTACCAAGAATCGAATATTGCCTTCCTAAAAGTCTCGATACCTTATTGATCTGACCGCTTACAACAAGCCGCCTTATAAGGCTTGAACTTACTATAACCCGTTCTTTCTTAACATGCTGTATTATGCTTACCTTGAGGCCTTTCATTTGGCCTATTGCTTTCAAAACGTCCGCACGGCCTTTAGCGCCTTTCCCGAAACAGAAGTCCTCGCCGACAAATATCTCTTTAGCGTTCAACCTTCTTATGATAATATCGTTTACAAATTTTTCTGGCGGCATACTTGCTATTTTTTTACTGAATTTCATAACGAGGACATTATCAATGCCTAGTTCCTTTATCAGTTTCACCCTATGCTTTAACGATATAAGGCTGGGGACAAAATGTCGCGGGCGCAAAACCTTCAAAGGGTGCGGATCGAAAGTAACGACGACACTCTTTGCGCCGATCCTTCTTGCTCTCATCGCGACTTTTTTAATAATGGCTTTGTGTCCTATATGAACACCGTCAAATACGCCTATTGTTACAACAGAATTTTTTATGCTCATTTTACGCGCAGCTTATTTTTTAACGTTTGCATATCAAAACTTTTCAATTCTTCCAGGGTATTCGCTTCATTAATAATAAAATCACCGGATCTCGTCCTGCGCAGCCTTGAAAGATACGCGCCGCAGCCAAGCATTTTTCCTAAATCTATACATAATTGCCTTATATAAGTACCCTTTGAGCAAGTTACATTAAAAGAGACTTCTGGCCCATCTATCTTCGATATATCGAGTCTATGGATTAATACTTCTCGCGGCGCAACCTTTATTTCTATCCCCTTCCTGGCAAATTCATATAATTTCTTACCCTTAAATTTTACCGCGGAATATGAAGGCGGGACCTGCTCTATAGGGCCTAAGAATTTACCAAAGGCATCCTTTATCCGGTTTTCACTGACTGCTTCCAAACTATTTAACTTTTCTATACGGCCCCATGCATCGCCTGTATCGGAGGCTGCGCCTAATATTAGGGTAGCGTCATATTCTTTGTCATCATTAAGAAAGAGGCGGGCGGATTTTGTATATTTACCTATAAGGATTACGAGGACGCCTGTAGCCATCGGATCAAGTGTTCCGGCATGGCCTACTTTTTTAAAACCGAATTTTTTTCTGACAAAATCAACGATATCGTGGCTCGTGCATCCTTGCGGCTTGTCGACTATCAGTATCCCGTCTGTCACTATCACGGCTTGGCTTTCAGCGCTTCTTCAACTTTTGCCAATACCTTCGACCTTGCTTCTTCGAGACTTCCCGTAATGATGCAGCCAGATGCCTTCATGTGCCCGCCGCCGCCAAAAATGGCCGCTATCTTATTCACATCTATGGTATCGCCGTTGCCCTTGGCGCGGAAACTGACGTTTATCTTATTCTTATCTTTGATATCTTCTTTGAAAAGGGCCGCTACTTTTACCTTGTCGATGGATCTGGCAAAATTAATCAGGCCTTCTGACTTCGCGATATCGGCGCCTGTCTTTTCAAGCATCTCTTTCGTTACCTCTAAATACGCGACAGTGCCCTCTCTATTCACTTTGAGCGTCGCGAGGACTAGCCCCAAAAGCTTTATATCTTCGACTGACCTGCGCTCATACACGCTTTCCGACACAATCGCGGGATCAAGGCCGTATCCCAAGAGTTCTCCGGCTATTTCATGAGTAACTCTTGAGGTATTGTCATAGTTAAAAGAGCCTGTGTCTGTCAATATAGCTATATAAAGAGACAGCGCCACTTCTTTTGTAAGTTTCACTCCTATTTCCTTAAATAGGCGGTATACCATCTCTCCGGCTGAACTCGCGTGCGGATCGACCCAGTTTATACCGCCGAATTTTTCGTTTGATATATGGTGGTCTATATTTATAACGAGCGAGGGCGACTTACTTATTATATCTTTAACCTTTCCTGTTCTTTTTAAAGTAGGGCAATCAAGCACTACCGCGGCATCGAAATCCTCGACCTTATCCAGCCTATTGGATATCTCGCCTGCCTTAGGCAGAAATCTATAATGTTCCGGCACAGGATCGTTATCCAGTATGAAGGCAGCTTTACCCATTCCTGTTAATAACTCTTTCATTGCAAGCTGGCTTCCCAGAGAATCGCCTTCGAGATTAACGTGCGCTGTTATAAGGAATTTTTTATTATTCTTTATTGCCTCGATCACTGCCTTCATAAGCTCTTCTTCTCCTTCTTGATCTGATCCAGCAGATCATACACACCCTTAGTATGTTCGAGTGAATCATCTATCTTGAATACGACCTCAGGAACAAACCTAAGCTTGATCCTATCCGCTATAAGGCCTTTTATATACCCTTTCGCGCTATTCAATCCTTTCAACGCCAGCGTTTTATCCTTCATCTCGCCGAGAACGCTAAAATAAACTTTCGCATAGCGCAGATCCTCTGTTAATTCAACCTTGGTTATTGTCAAAAACCCGATCCTTGGATCCTTGATCTCCTGGAGGATTATCCTGCTGATCTCCTGCCTGATAGCTTCCCGCACTCTTTCGGGCCTAAGCCTGCTCATCCCGCTCATTCTCCTATTCTAACCCGCCTTTAAGAATGGGCGGGACTCATCCCGCTCCTTTGGCGAATTTCCTTTTGGCTAATTTCTTCGCATATCTAAACTCTTCCTCTTTTGTCTTTAAAATGCCGTCCAGCCTTTTATATAATATCTTTTCTAATATCCTGCTTAAATGCGGCCCGATCTTTATACCGAGCGCCTTAAGATCGTCTCCTCGAATTACCGTACGCATCCCGTTATATTTATGGAAGAATTCCATTGCGCGGCCCTTCCCCGCGTCGGAACGCGAAACCGCCATAATTAGAAGCGTGACCTCGTGAGACAGGGGCTCCAGGAGATGATAGATCTTGCTCGGCGCTATCTTACGTTTCGCATTGAGTGTTTTAAGGATCTTTCGGCCGTTATTTTTGTATGACATTATCCTTAAACGCTCGCCGCGTTTAAATTCAAATATATTGCAAAAATATAGTGTCCCGTCATGGCTGACATCCTCGAACAGCGCCATAAGATACATGACCCATTTCTCTATAGATCTTTTCCTTGGGCTATTGTTCTGATACCATAGGCAGGCCTCATCTATCGCATCAAACATATTATGCAGATCCTTATGAAACTTAAGGTATGGATGGATAATTTTAAGCGCGCGGAATTCATCCATTCTCTTTATGATCTTAAACGGTTCCTTTTCCTTTAATATCAAAATAATCTCATCGCGCAGCCTCGGCTTCTCTACTCTTTTGTATACCTCTTTCTCAATTGATTTGATGATAAGGTTTGCGGTATGCGTATCGATATGAAATCCGAGTCTCTGTTCAAAACGCATGGCGCGTAATATCCTTGTAGGGTCGTCGATAAAACTTTTATCATGAAGCGTCCTTATGGATTTGTGTTCGAGGTCTCCCGCGCCGTCAAAAAAATCTATGAGAAAGCCGAAATCATCTTCGTTCAGGCTTATTGCCATGGCGTTTATCGTAAAATCGCGGCGTATGAGGTCGTCTTTCAAGAGCGCGAATTCAACCGTAGGCAGCGCTGCCGGCTTTGCATATGCCTCTTTCCTCGCTGTCGCAAAATCTATCTTGACATGTTCGGGAGTAGTCACGCTGCACGTGCCAAATCTTTTATGCGAAATTATCATGCCGTGAAGCTCGCGCGCCAACTTTTCGCCGAAAGCAATGGCGTCGCCTTCTATCACGATGTCGATATCAAGATTCTCCGCCTCTAAAAGTAAGTCTCTCACTGTCCCGCCTATAAGATACGCCCTGCGGCCCAGCTCCTTACTCAAAGCGCTTATCCTTTTCAAGAGCATCATCGTGCCTTGCGAAAAACACGCCCGCATCTTTTCACTGACATTCTTCATGGCCTTGGATGGAATTGTTTGTGAATCAATTTCAGCCTTTCTTTGTTTATATGCGTATAAATTTGCGTCGTAGCTATATCCGCGTGGCCGAGCATCTCCTGCACGACTCTAAGATCGGCTCCGCGTTCTAATAGATGCGTCGCGAAACTATGCCTCAATGTATGCGGCGCTATCTCTTTCTTTATCCGCGCCTTCTTAGCGTATTTCTTTACCATCTTCCAGAACGATTGCCTTGAAATTCTTTTTCCCAGCCTCGAAAGAAATAAATGGCTGTCTTCTTTATCCTTCAAAAGCGCAGGCCTCGCGTCTTGCATGTATTTATAAATAGCGTTTCTCGCCTGCGATCCGATAGGTACGATTCTTTCTTTATCGCCTTTTCCTTTACATTTTATAAATCCTACGTCGAGATTCAATGTGCTTGTCGGCAGGTCCACTATCTCAGATACCCTCATCCCCGTAGCGTACATAAGTTCCAACGCCGCCTTGTCACGCATCCCCATCCGATCTCTTATGTCAGGCGCCTGCAGCAATTTTTCAACCTCTACGATATTCAGAACATTCGGGAGCGGGCGTATCAATTTAGGAGATTCTAATATGCCGGCGACATCATCCTTTATGAACCGTTCCTGCGCCAAAAACTTATAGAACATCTTTATGGCAACGAGCGCCCGCGAGATGGAATTACTGGACAAACTCTTATCTTTTAGATGCATTAGATAATTTCTTATCTCATCTCTCCTGACGCTCTCTATATTACTCAACCCTTTTGATTCGAGATAATTCAAGAAAGAGACAAGGTCTGCCCTATAAGAGGTTATTGTATTCCTGCTCAAGCCTCGCTCTACTGACAAATAATTCAAAAATTCTTCTAATAACTCCTTCATACGAAAAACGGGTTTGTCCGCTTCTCCTGCCCTATCGTCGACTCTTCTCCATGCCCGGGGTATACTATAGTATCATCGTTTAAGTTGAAGAGCTTCTCTCTTATCGACTTTAATAATGTCTCATCATTGCCGTCAGGGAGGTCTGTCCTGCCCACGCCGCCTGCAAATAACGTATCCCCCGTAAAGACTACCCCGTTCAGTTTTATCGAAATGCCTCCGGGCGTGTGCCCAGGCGTATGCATGATTTCGAGCTCCAGATCGTCCAATAAAACCTTTTCTTCGTCTTCGAGCAACTTCGCCGCTTTAGAGGTTTTAAGGAAAAGTCCGAACATCCCAGACAGATTCTTATTGGGATCCGTTAAAAAATCCTTCTCCAGCCTATGGATGTAGACAGGACAATCAAAATATCCGTTACCCAATATGTGGTCGCCGTGGCCGTGCGTATTTATGATGAATTTCAGATTCAATCCCTTTTTCTTTAAAAAATTCTTTATACGGTCCGGCTCTCCGCCCGGATCTATCAGGCATGCGTCTTTAGTCGATGAGTTAGCCACTATGTAACAATTCGCTCCCATAAGGCCCACCTCTAATCTATCAACCGTAAAATTATGCGCCGACATCCGACTAGGGCCCTTCCTCTTCAAACGACTCTTTCATGTGCTTTTTTATCTTATTGTAATAAAATTCGCTCCTCAAGAAGCGCTCTTCCCTTTCGACAGTACGCCGCACATAATCCGAATTACCTTGCCCAAGGTCCTGTCTGAGTATAAGATCCCGCACTTCTTTAAACCTGTTTATATGCTTATCAAGCTCTTGGGCCTTTTGGGGAACCAACATATTCTGTATATCCCCTATCTGGCCCAATGCCTCTTCTATGCACCTCGCGTCTTTCTTAGCGTTCTGCCCTAAGTTCCGGGCGAGTTCGGATAACCAGCTTATGCAATAGTTATAGTGCTTGCTGTATAATTGTTCTGTTGGCTCCTTTTTATATTTTTTAAGTTGATATATGCGCGGCTTCTTCGCAGCGTATTTTTTCTTTCTTATGAATTTCCTCCTCCACTCCTCACTGCATCCGGCAAGGCTTATTACCATCGCTAATATAACGAAAAAAGCGACCAATCTTCTCATTTGATTCCTCCGGCCATCGATCTAAATTCTTCTTCGTATATTATCTTAACGCCTAACGCCTTTGCCTTTTCCAGTTTTGAACCGGGCCCTTCACCCGCAACAAGAAAATCAGTAGCCTTACTGACGCTCGAAGAAGGGCTGCCGCCGCGCTTTCGTATCAATTCTTCCGCTTCATTACGACTAAAATGTTTTAACGTCCCTGTAACGACGAGAGTCTTCCCTTCGAGGGCGCCGCCTTTTCCTTTAAGCCGTCCTCCGGACATCTTTAATCCCGCGCCGGTCAGTTTCTTTAATATCTTTAAATTTTCCTTACTGCTAAAGAAATTGTTTATCGACTCTGCCATGACAGGGCCTATTTCATCTATACTGGTGAGTTCTTCGATGGAAACCCCAGACAATTTTTCTAATGCGCCGAAATGGTTTGCCAGTATCCACGCGGCGCGCTCGCCGACGTGTCTTATGCCGAGGGCATAGATAAGACGATTCAAATCGCTGGACTTACTCTTTTCTATGGCGCTTAATAGATTTGCCGCGCTCTTTTGGGCCATCCGCTCCAAGTCTCTAACATCATCTAATTTTAAATAATATACATCCCCGTAATCTCTTGTTAGCCCTTTGTCTACCAGCTGATTCGTTATCGCGTCTCCCATACCTTCAATATCCATAGCGCTTCTTGACGCGAAATGTAAAATGCGCTCTTTTATCTGCGCGGGGCAGCCGACATTTTCGCATCTTATCGCTACCTCCTCAGGCGCGCGATGCAGTTTAGACCCGCATACAGGGCAAGTCGTGGGCAAAGGGGAATATTTTTCTTTACCCGTTCTTTTATCTTTTGCGACGCTCAATATCTTAGGTATTATCTCTCCTGATTTTTCCACATATACCTTATCGCCTATCTTTACATCGAGCCTTGTCATCTCATCAAAATTATGGAGCGTAGCTCTCGATACAGTGGTACCTGACAGGTGAACTGGTTTTAATATGGCTACGGGAGTAATTACGCCCGTCCTTCCAACCTGGATGATAATATCTTCTATCTCGGTTAACGCTCTTTCCGCTGGAAACTTGTAGGCTATAGCCCAGCGCGGGCTCTTTGCGGTCACGCCGAGCGCTTCCTGCTGAGCCAGGTCATTAACCTTTACAACCATGCCGTCTATCTCGAATTCTAACTTGTCTCTTTTTGGTTCCCATGAATCACAATATTCGATGACTTCCTCGATATTATTGCACAGTTTAAAATGCGGGCTTACCCTAAAGCCCGCTTCTTTAAGATATTCAAATACATCCGCGTGAGTTTTGAAATCAATCCCTTCGCAATGTCCAATACCCCAGACGAAGATATCGAGATGGCGCCTCGCGACTATCCTGGGGTCGAGAAGCTTCAGCGAACCCGCTGCCGCATTTCTCGGATTAGCGAACAACCCTTCACCCATCTTTTCCTTTTCGCGGTTTATCTCCTCAAGGCCGATTTTGGTCATGTATACTTCGCCGCGGACCTCGATCCTTTTCGGGACTTTCTTTCTCTTTTCCTTGAATGTAAGCGGTATTGAGCGTATCGTCTTTAGATTATTTGATACATCATCGCCTTCGGCGCCATCTCCCCTTGTCGCGCCTCTCACCCAGATGCCGTTGTCATAGAGCAGTGATACGCTTACACCGTCAAATTTCAACTCTACAACATATTCGTACTTTTCACCCTTCAGGTTTTTCCTGATACGCTCATCAAATTCCTTCAGCTCATCGGCTGAATAAGTATTGTCCATGCTCATCATCGGGACTATATGTCTTACAACGGGAAATCCTTCTACGGGTTTTCCGCCAACCCGTTGTGTGGGAGAATCAGGCGTGATTAATTCCGGGCGGGCGTCTTCCATATCTTTTAACTTTTTATAAAGCCTGTCGTATTCCTGGTCGGAGATCTTGGGCTTGCTCAAGACATAATAAAGATGATCGTGATGCCTTATAATCTCCCTGCATTTTTCTATCTTTTTTTTAATGTCACTCTTTCCCATTATCTTCCTTCGGATAATCTGTACGCGAGGCGGGACGGAAGGCCTGCTTGTAAAATCTTATTCTGCGCCTTCTTTACGTCGTATTCGACCCTCTTTATCTCTAATGCCGCCTCTTCATTGTCATAGATGGCATAAGAGGCCCTCGGGTCGCCGTCGCGCGGCTGACCCACGCTGCCCGCATTTATCACGTATTTCCTTTCGTAATCTATATGTATCTTACTCGCTTCCAGGCTCTCGACTTTGTTGTGGTTGGATACGAAGATACCCGGAACATGAGAATGGCCCACAAAACATAGCGGATTCCGCATCTTGCTTATAGTAGCATCCGCGTCATCGATATCAAAGATATAGTAAAACTCCTCAGGCATATTCAGAGTCCCGTGCACAAGCGTAATATTCCCGTCTTCATATACAAGAGAAAAAGAGTTCAGGTATTCGATGTCGTCTTTATCCAAAACATTTCTTGTCCAAAGAACAGCGTACTGCGCCAGTTCGTTAAAATATTCCGGTTCTTTAAGGCCCAGGACTCCCCACTCGTGATTGCCGGCAATAAGGACTTCCGGCTCCAGCGAACGTAAAAGCTTTATACACTCTTTTGGATCTGCGCCATATCCTATAACATCTCCTACGCTCAAAAATGCGCCGATCCTTTCTTCCGAAAGCGCGTCCAATACGGCCTTAAATGCCTCAAGGTTGCCGTGAATATCGGAAAGGATAGCATACCGCATAACAAGTTACCTCGTCGCTTCGCTCCTCGAAATCAGAACCTTATGTCAAATTCGCCAAATTCACCCGTTGCCTCGCTCCATTCGATGTCGTAATCGCGGATATATTCTTTAAAGATATTATTCAGCTTTTCTAAAAATTCCTTTAGCGCGGCCTCTTTGCCTTCACATAATATTTCTACGCGTTCGTCTCTTAAATTCTTCACCCAGCCCGTAAGGCCGAGCGATGAAGCCGCGCGTTCCGCTGTAAAGCGAAACCCCACGCCCTGAACAGAACCTGAATAATATGCGTGAAGGCGTTTATCCATAATCATGCGCATAAAACAAAAAAAGATTGGTCGGGGCGGACAGATTTGAACTGTCGACCTCTTGGTCCCGAACCAAGCGCGCTAGCCAACTGCGCTACGCCCCGCTCTTTTTACGTAAATGGTTTTAGCAATATAAGTAGACGTCGGTTTGTTATCATCTATAATTAGCAAGACAACTATATAATTTGTTAAAAGGGCGGGGCTACGCCCCGATCAGCCGCAAGTTAACCCAGCCTATTCTTCAAATAGTGTACTACCTTAAGAATGAGCTGGGTTAACATAATATTGTAGCATAAGACAATTTGGCGGACAAATAAAAATAAATAGGCATTTAAACGCGCCCCATTTGAATATATGTTGATTTAGCGGGTTAGAAGTTACTGGTTTCGAAGAAATATTCTGGGTCTTTTAGGATCGGTTCGGAATTCTTCTGGGAAGGCAGCATGAATGTCGCCACTTCGTAGACTCCGACAACCGCCCGTGTAACTGTCATTTGCAAGCCCTTTAGGACACCTACCGTAGCTCCGGCAAACGGCCCGTCTGAATTATTGGCCTTTGAGCTCTGCGCAGGCAGCTCCAATGGGCTGGTCAATATGTTGCATAAGCCGCGCCCAAGTTTTGTCACGGGGTCATAGCAAAAGGCGGGAGTTGCTAAAGTTAGGCTAAATAATGATATGACCATGCATATGGAAAGCTTCTTTACCATTTAAACCTCCTCGTTTTATTTAAGCCACATGACAAAATCAAGTATACATCATAAGATAAGAAATTGCTAATTAAAATTAACAGGCAATGCGGGAGAGCTTAGCTACATATTTACCGATGATATCGAACTCTATATTCACATCGTCACCGGTTTTTTTGAACCCGAGCGCTGTCGCCTTCAAAGTATGCGGTATGATATAGACTACAACGCTGTTCTTTCCCGCTTTACCGATAGTCAAACTAACGCCGTCCAGCGCTATAGATCCTTTGTCTACGACTAAACCGCCATACCTTTCCGGAAAGATAACTTCTATCGATACATCATCCGAGGCGCGGGTTATATCCTTTATCCTGCCGACACAATCTATATGGCCGGAAACGAAATGTCCGCCTAAAGAGCCTCCGACCTTTAAGGAGTCTTCCAAGTTTACCTGATCCCCGTATTTTAGCTTAGAAAGATTCGTCCATTTCATCGTCTCGCCCATCACATCGAAAGAAAGCGCGTTTCCGTTCTTTTCCGTCAAGGTAAGACACACGCCATTAAGGGCTATGCTGTCGCCGATTACAGCTCTGTCGATAATATCCTTGGCCGCTACTTGCAACCTATACAATTTACCCAGGCCGGATATATTACGAACACGGCCCAATTCTTTGATTATTCCGGTAAACATTATTCTTTTTCCGCCTCGATCAAAATATCTTTTTTAAATCTTCTTATGGATTTTATTTTAAAATTTGACGCGTCCTTTATATGACTTATACCGGCGCCTTCGACCGCGGTCTTCGCGGCGTTGCCGCCTATTATCTTGGGCGCGATAAATATGAGAAATCTGTCTACGAGGCCTTTTTCTACAAGGCTTGCTATTAATCCGCCTCCACCCTCTACAAGAATATGCGTCATATTCTTTAGAGCCAGCGCTTCGGACAATGATTTCACAACTATTACCGGCGATCTATCCAAGCTGGAAAATATTTTTGCATCTCGAGGCACCCCTGACTTGCCGCCGACGATTATTCTTACCGGTTGTTTGCGCGAAACATTGCTTAAAAGCAGAGGATCATCCTTCAAGACAGTGTTGGCGCCGACCATTACGGCGTCCACCTTGCCGCGAAGTTCATGCACAAAGCGCCTGGAATCTTCGGACGATATCCATTTTGAATCGCCTGTCTTTGTCGCGATCTTGCCGTCCAGGCTTTGAGCGACTTTAACGGTTATATAAGGCAGGCCTTTGGTTATAAATTTTATATACGGCTTATTTATCGCTTCGGCTTCCTTGAATAGGACGCCCGCCTCTACTTTGATTCCGTTTCTTCTTAATCTTTTGATGCCATTGCCGTTATTGACCGGGTTCGGATCTTTCATCGCGATAATAACTTTTTTTATTCCGCTCTTTATTATAGCGTCTGTGCAGGGCGGTGTCCGTCCATAATGGCCGCAAGGAGAGAGCGTAACATAAAGCGTTGCGCCCCTTGCTTTTTGACCCGCTTCACGTAAGGCATTTATTTCGGCATGAGGCAAACCGGCTTTCTTGTGATAGCCTTTCCCTACTACCTTATTGTTTTTAACGATCACAGCGCCTACCGCCGGGTTAGGGCTGGTCTTACCAAGCGCCTTCTTTGCCAGCTCTATCGCTAAACGCATATATTTGTGGCTAATTTTGTTCATCTATTCTTTTTTATTATCTTGGCTTCTTCTTTAAGCTTCTCAACAACGTCGTAAGGAACGCGCACCCCGCCCATCAAAATCCTCCCCTTGCCCATTCCATGGCAATCAGACCCGCCGGTCATTATCAGGTCATGATCTTTTGCGAGGAGCTCATAACGCCTTGAAACATGCGGCTTGTGGTCTGTATGATAAACCTCCAAGCCTCTCAACCCATAATTTATGAATTCTTCTATATATTCGTCGCGGCCCATGAGGTTAGGGTGTGCCAGCACCGGCACGCCTCCGGCCTTCAGTATAGTCTCGATCGCCTCTTTGGGCGAGAATTTCGTATAAGCGACATAACATGGTTTTGCGAAACCTATATACTTGTCAAATACCTGTTTCATATTCCGCGCCTTTCCGGTATCTAGAATTACCTGGGCCATGTGGAGCCTCCCGACAGTCCCTTTACCGGCTTTTTTTAATACCGCTTCAGGGTCAACATCAATATCGAATTCTTTTAATTTATCGACCATCTTATATATCCGGTCTATTCTGGAGCGCTGGATCTCTTTGAGTTTCTCGCGGAACCACGCCTCTTCGGACTCTACAAAATAACCCAGGAGATGTACTTCCGCATCAATCCTTTCTGCCGTCATTTCAATGGCTGGTATAACTTCTATGCCCGCTTCAAGCCCAAGCTTCTGACAAGGCTCTATACCGTCTATCGAATCGTGATCACAGATTGCTATCGCGGCTAAATTCATCTCTTTTGCGCAAGAGATGACTTCTTCGGGCGAAAATGTAGAGTCAGAATAGAAGGTGTGGACGTGCAGGTCAGCGTACTTCATTTGGCCTTTTTACATTCGGTCTTATTTATCTTGTCAAGTATGCCATTAACGAATTTACCGGAATCGATTGTCCCGAACTTCTTCGCTATATCTATAGCCTCGTTTATCGACACCTTGGGAGGAATATCCTTCATGAACAGGAGCTCATATGTCGCGAATCTAAGGACATTTCTATCGATAACCGCCATGCGCTCAAGCTGCCAATTTGTGGCGTATTCCGAGATCATCTTATCTATCCCATCCTTTTTGTCTGAGACGCCGAGTACGAGCGCATTCGCGAACTTCTTTACTTCCAGAGCCGTCTCATCGCCGTCTTTCCAGAAACGCTCGATGCAGATTTTCGGCTCATCCTTCGTGATATCTATAGCATATAGTATCTGCAGCGCGCATTCCCTCGCCTTCGTCCGTTTTCTCATAGCATACCCTCTTGAGATTTTTTCGTTTCCCTCTATGGCGGAACTTTGGCGGCCACCAAAGTAACCGCCTATCCGCTGAAGCGAAAAAATTATATTTTACCTGCCAGATTCGCCATCTCGATAGCTGAGAGCGCCGCGTCGCGGCCTTTGTTGCCGTCCTTAGTCCCTGCTCTCTCGATAGCCTGCTCAAGTGTATCGGCCGTTATAACGCCGAATATGCAAGGTACCGCCGTATCCAGCGATATCTTAGCGACGCCTTTTGCCGCTTCGCTCGCGATAAACTCAAAATGCGGCGTAGAACCCCTGATCACCGTGCCGAGGCATATTACAGCGTCGTATTTTTTAGACTTCGCTAACTTTAGCGCAATCACCGGTATCTCGAATGCGCCCGGTACCCATACCGCATCAATAGCGCTATCCCCGACACCATGCCTTGTAAGCGTATCGATGCAGCCTTCGAGAAGATTTGACGATATGAATTCGTTGAAACGCGAAATCACTATCGCGAACTTCTTGCCTTTTGCAATCAGATCGGCCTTTATCAAGTTTGCCATTTTGTCGCCCTCCTTATCTTAATTCAGCTAATCTCATGCCCCAACTTCTCTTTTTTCGTCCTTAAATACCTCTTATTGCTTTTCGAAGGCCGCACTATCAAAGGAACCCTTTCCACGACCTCTAAGCCATATCCTTCGAGCCCGACTATCTTCTTCGGGTTATTCGTCAACAGCCGTATCTTTTTTAATCTGAGATCGGCGAGTATCTGGGCGCCTATTCCATAATCGCGCAGATCCGGTTTAAATCCTAACGCCTCATTTGCCTCGACCGTATCCAGCCCTTTGTCCTGTAATTGATATGCTTTTAATTTATTTACCAGCCCTATTCCCCGCCCTTCCTGTCTCATATAAAGAATAACGCCGCTGTTATTTTTATCTATCCTTTTCATCGCAAGGCGCAGCTGCTCCCCGCAATCGCACCGTTTCGAACCGAAAACATCGCCTGTAAGGCATTCGGAATGGACCCTTACGAGCGCGCCTTTCTTTGACGGCTTCCCCCTAACGAGCGCGAGGTGATGATACTTATCCACAACGGATTCGTATACGTATACTTTGAAGCTGCCAAAATCTGTCGGGATATTAGTTTCGGTTATTCTTTTTATCAGCTTTTCGGATCTTCTTCTGTATTCTATAAGGTTTGCGATTGAGCATATCTTTAAGTTGAATTTTTTGGAAAATTTGATGAGGTCGTCAAGCCTTGCCATAGTACCGTCGTCTTTCATGATCTCGCATATGACGCCGACAGAATATAGGTTCGCTAATTTTAAAAGGTCTACGCAGGCCTCTGTATGTCCTGCCCTGACCAATACTCCGCCTTCGTTAGCGCGTAATGGAAATACATGGCCCGGCCTTACAAGGTCTGCGCCCTTAGCGGCCGAGTCTGAAAGAACCCTGATAGTACGCGCCCTGTCATGAGCGGATATTCCGGTAGTAATCCCGTATTTAGCATCGCAGGATATAGCCCAGCTCGTCCTGTAGGGGTCGCGAATATTTGCAGCCATAGGATGAAGATCCAGTTTGTCCAAACGTGAACCCTCCATTGGCACACAGATAAGTCCGCGTCCGTGAGTAGCCATAAAATTTATACCTGATGGCTTCGCTATGGCTCCTGCCATAATGAGGTCGCCCTCGTTTTCGCGGTCTTCATCGTCTATGACGATGATCTGCTTGCCCTTCTTTAAATCTTCTAAAACTTCCGGAATTGTGTTTAGCTTCATAATAACAATCGCATATTATACTCAAAAAAAACCCCGAAGATTAACTTCGGGGTTCCAAATTACTTATAGCTTAAAGCTTATGACTATTTTATCTTCTTCCATCCCGTCTATACGGTCGGCACTTGAATTTCACAAGTTCTGCCATGTACCGGAGTCCTGCGAAACAGGACGACTGGTACGGGGCTCGCGGGCTTTATCCAGCTCTTTCTCATC